>Ga0105046_10002179_pt1 | contig 30763 bp, 37 predicted proteins | sample MAT03_FD_78385 | JGI IMG/M metagenome (GOLD analysis project Ga0105046, IMG submission 78385) | Freshwater microbial communities from Lake Fryxell liftoff mats and glacier meltwater in Antarctica - MAT-03 (megahit assembly) | ecosystem: Environmental > Aquatic > Freshwater > Ice > Liftoff...
CGCGGCTGACCGCGCCTGGCAGGACACTGCCGATGGTCTTGCAGCTGCAGTGGCGACGGCGCGCAGCGCGATCCAGGATCTCGCTGCCGCCGCCACCAAGCAGTGCATTGTCGAGCACGCCCCATGGAACGCTCCGGCTTGGGCCGACTGGCGTCCAGTTGCCACGTGGCCGACCGGACTGCCACTCGGCACGCTGGCCGATGGTGATCTATCAGTGCCGCTGGCTCTGCCGTATCCCCGCCCCGCCAATCTGCTGCTGCGCTGCGGACCTGTTGGGCGCCCGGCCGCTCTTGAGCTGCTGTCGAAGACCCTGCTGCGCTGTCTGGTCGCGACGCCTCCCGGGCGGGTAAAGCTGACGTTGATCGATCCAGTCGGTTTAGGTCAGAGCTTTGCGCCCTTGCTGGCTCTGGCGGATCATGGCGAGGCCGTGTTGTCCGGCGGACTAGCCAGTGATAGCGAACGGATCGAGCGCGCCCTCGACGATCTGTGTGCGCATCTCGAAGTGGTCATCCGCAGCCGTCTGCGTGGCACCTACGAAACCCTCGCCGATTATAACCGCGAGGCCGGTGAGCTGCAGGAACCGCTGCGTCTGGTGGCGATTGCCGATTTCCCAGCCGGATTCGGCGAGCGGGCCAGCGAGCGCCTCGCCGTCCTGCTGCGCACCGGGGCACGCTGCGGGGTGTACATATTGCTGCATCATGACACCCGTCAGCGGCTGGCTCCGGTCCTCGATGCGGCGCTGGTCCAGCATGCCACCGTGACGCTGTTGGAGTCCGAGCAGCGTTTGACGGTTGATCATGCCGCTGTGCGCGGCTGGCGATTCACTCCCGCCGAATCGCCACCATCGGGCCTTGCCACCCGACTCGCCAACGCGGCCGGGGCCGCCTCAGTCCAGGCCAGCAAGGTCGAGATCGCCTTCGCCTCGGTGGCGCCACCTGCGTCGGCAGTGTGGAGCCTGTCCACTGCCGAACGACTGCGTGTGCCGATCGGTCTGCGTGGTGCAGGTCAGTTGCAGTATCTCGAATTGGGTCGTGGTACCGCCCAGCACGTGCTGATTGGCGGCCGCACCGGTTCGGGCAAGTCGACTCTGCTGCATGTGCTGGTAACCAGCGCTGCGCTGTGGTTCCATCCGCGCGAACTCGAAGTGCATCTGATCGATTTCAAGAAAGGCGTGGAATTCCAGGCCTATGCCGCCACCAAGCTGCCGCACGCCCGGGTCGTGGCGATCGAAAGCGACCGCGAATTCGGTCTGTCAGTGCTGCGTCGGCTCGACACCGAGCTGACTCGCCGTGGCGAACTGTTCCGCACCGCTGGGGCCCAGGACCTGGCAGCACATCGCCGCAGCGGCGGCGAACACCTGCCGCGCGTCCTGTTGCTTATCGACGAATTCCAGGAGTTCTTCACCGAGGACGACACGGTTGCGCGGGACGCAGCGTTGCTCCTCGACCGCTTTGTGCGCCAGGGCCGCGCCTTCGGCGTCCACGTCGTGCTTGGCTCGCAGACCCTGTCTGGCGCCTACAGCCTGGCCAAGAGCAGCCTCGGTCAGATGGGCGTGCGCATCGTCCTGCCGTGCAACGAGGCCGACGCCCACCTGTTGCTGCATGAGGACAACGATTCGGTGCGCCTGCTGACCCGTCCTGGCGAGGCGATCTACAACGACCAGGCCGGCATGGCCGAGGGCAACAGCCCGTTCCAGGTGTGCTGGTTGTCCGACCAGCAGCGCAGTGACGCCTTGCGTCCACTTGCCGCGCGTGCCGCCGCCGATGGCTGGAAACCGTCCTCACCGACGGTGATTTTCGCCGGCGACACGCCAGCCCGCTTCGACGAGGATGTGACTCTGGCCACCCGGCTTGCCGCCGCCCCCGACGGCAAGGCCATCGCCACAATCGGTCAGAGCAGCTCGCTGCGCGGCTCGGCCGAAGTTGTCTTCCCGGCAGCCTCCGGTGGCAACCTGCTGCTGGTCGGCCAGCACCGCGAAGCCGCTGTCGCCACGCTGGTTGCGCTTGGCCTCGGCGTGGCTATTCGGAACCCCGTCGGCGGATTGCGCCTGGTTGCCTTCGATGGCGAAGATCCGGATGGTCCGTTCGCCGTCGCTTGGGGTGCGCTGGCCGCTTCGTTGCCACACGGTGCCATACGTGTCGGTGGGCGTGAACTCCCGCCTGTTCTCGATGACCTGACTGAGTTACTAGCCAAGCGTCAGTCCGGCGAGGATCCGTCGCGCACGCCGGTGCTGCTGGTGGTCAATGCCTTGCAACGTCTGCGCACCTTGCGCCCGGACGACGAGGCGCCTTTCGACCGCAGCGGCGAGCCGCTGTCAGACCGCTTCGCCAAAATGCTCTCGAATGGACCAGAATACGGTGTTCACGCGGCGGTGTGGTGCGACGCCCTGTCTGGTGTGCAGCGATCGTTATCGCGGAAGAGTTTGCGCGACTTCGATCTACGCATCTGCTTCCAAATGAGTCCGGCAGATTCCAACGAACTGATCGACGACGATGGCGCCAGCCGTCTCGGTCTGCATAGCGCTCTGCTCGCGGTATTGGCCGAAGGCCGGCGCGAGAAATTTCGACCCTATCAGACCCCGGATCCGGCTTTCCTCGCCCATTTATCCACTGCCCTTCGGAGCCGCTGACGATGTACGCCGTGTTCGTCCGCATTCGCATCGTGCCAGGGCAGACTTCGCAATTTCTGGAGTTGACCGCGGCCAATCACGGTGGGACCCGTCAGGAACGCGACAATCTGCGCTTCGATGTGCTACAGGACGCCGCCGACGTTACGCGCTGCTTCCTCTACGAAGTCTACCGCGACGAAGCCGCCTTCCGGACGCATCAGCAGACGGCTCATTACCTCGCCTGGAAAGAGGCCGTCGCGCCATTGATGGCCGAGCCGCGCCAGGCCGAGCGTATGCATAGCGTGCTGCCTGAACCGTGGGCCTGAGCATGGCCTTCAGTTGGCGTCGGGTCGTTCTCGTCTGCGCCGGGCTTGGACTGGCGGGATCATTGGCCGCCGTGGTGGCTGCCGATCTACTGCCGTTCTGGTGGTGGAGCGAGTTGCTGCAGCATCCTCGGCCGCAAGTGGCAGGAGGATCGCTTGTCTGCGCCGTTGTGTTCGCCGTGATTGCCCAGGGGTGGCGCCGATGGCCGCTGTTTCTTATCCCGCTGATCGCGGCACTCGGGATGGTCCCCGCTATGTTTCGCGGCGCCGAACCCCGCGCTGGGTTCACGGTTGCTCGCCTGGTGACCTCCAATGTCTTGTCGAGCAATCCCGATCCCGTTTCCGCAGTTGCCAGCCTACTGCGGCTCGACGCCGACATCCTTATTCTGCTGGAACCAGACCATAGTTGGCGTCCGCATCTGGCACCGCTGCGCGAGGCCTATCCCATCCATCGAGAAATCCTGCGCGAGGACAACTTCGGCATCTGCCTCTATGCCCGCCGCGGCGCCATCACGGTGTGGCAGCCGGAAGACGTGGAGGTGCCGGGACTCGTCCTCGCGTATGATGGTGTAGACATCCTTGCCGTGCATCCCCCGCCACCGTTCTCAGCGGGCTATCATGACATGTGGTGGACCGAGCTGAACGCCATCGCTGGGTGGGCCGCCAATCGTCCCAATGTGATTGTGGCTGGCGATCTCAATGCCACACCGTGGAGCAGTGGCTTCACTCATCTATGCTCGGTCGGCGGATTGCGTGGTATCGGCGGCCTACGGACATGGAATCCGACTTGGATGCGCGGAACATTACTGGCATCGCCGATCGATCATGTCCTGGTCGGCTCCGGCCTGGGCATCAGCTCGCATGCCGTCGGACCTGCCATGGGGTCAGATCACCAACCGGTCCGGACGGTAATCACCCGCTAGTGGTCATGGGCAAAGGGGTCGATCTCCGCGTTCAGACTCCGCGCAGCTGCTTGGCGACCGCGAAGCGCTCGGCGAGCAGATCCCGTTCGCGCGCTCGGTCACCGTCGCGCCGGGCCTCATTGAGGTCATGGTCGAGGCGGCGGATGGTGTCGGCTAGTTCGGCTTTACGGATCGTACTGGCGATCTCCGTCAGGCGGACGCCAGGGTCCCCGATCGACGGCGTGCGAGCGGATAAGTCGATGGCAGATAGGCGGTGGACCGTCTCGACCAGGGCGGGGACCGCGGCGACACCTTCATCGGCAGTGATCGCGTGGACGTCGGGTCGATCGGCGAGCAGCAATGCTGCGGCCAGTGCGCTCCACGGCTTCGGCCAATGACGGGGCTCGAGCTGCAATTCGTCGCCAGCCCCGGCGCGCAGCCCGGGTTCCCGCAACAGAATGTGCAGCGCTTCTTCGAGGTGCGGCGGAAGGGGATCTATGCGATCGATATCTGCAGCCGCGGCCGCTTCGGCGGTGCTTGCCGCCCCTTCGCCGGCCAGCCGGCGCGCCAGGCCATCCTCAGGAAGGCCAAGCCAGCCAGCGGCATCGCGCAGGTGGAGATCGCGCAGCTCGCGGTCGGGTTCGCCACGAATGGCGGCGATGATTTGGTCGGCGACCGCCAGCTGGGCGCGACGGTCGAGATCGACTGGACGCGGCGCGAGCGCGCGCAGCAAGTGGTCGAATTCGCTGCGTGCGGCATCAAGGACACGCTCAAAGACGGCGCGGCTCTCGGATCCGGCGCTGGCCTCGGCGAGCAGCTCGGCCGGATCCAGTTCGTCGGGCAGAATGGCGACCTGGGCCGGCACGCCGGCACCCAGGCAGGTGCGTGCAGCTTTTAACGCGTTTTCTTGGCCTGCGCGGTCGCCATCGAGGAGGAGGATCAGGCGTCCGTCGCGACCGATCAGGGTTCCGAGCTGTTTGGCGTGCTCGGGGGTCAGGGCGGTGCCGAGGACGGCGACACAGGCCTTGAACCCAGCCTGATCGGCGGCCATCACATCGGTGGGGCCCTCCATCACCACGACCCGGGACTCGTCGCGGCAGCTGATGCGGGCGTGGTGCAGGTTGAAGACGTTGGTCGACTTGTGGTAGAGGGGGGTGTCGGTGTTGTTGACGTATTTGCCGACCCCGCGGCCCTCGGCCTTGGCCGCCGCTTCCGCCTCGGGCAGCAGCCGGGCGCTGTAGGCCAATGGGTGACCAAAGCGGTCGCAGATCGGGAACGTGATGCGTTCAAAGAATCGGTCGGTCAGGCGGCCGTTCCGTTCGACTGCCAGGTCCAGGCTTGCCAGCAGCTGGGGATCGATGCCTTGACCGCGCAGGGCCTCCATGAGCTGGCCGCGACCGGGCGACCAGCCGAGACGGAACCGACGGCAGGTCGCCTCGGTCAGTCGGCGTCGGACGAGCAAGTAATCACGGGCGCCCTGGGCTTCTGGGGTTTCCCACAGGCAGCGTTCATAGAAGACACAGGACGCCTCGACGGCGGCCAACTGGCGGTCACGTTCGCCGCGTTCGTCCCGCCCGCGCCCAGCGCCCTGCTGCCAGACCAGCTCGATGCCAGCGCGCTTGGCCAGCATCTCGACCGCGTCGCTGAACGAGACGTTCTCCTTCTCGCGCAGCAGGGTGATGGCATCGCCGTGGGCCTTGCAGCCAAAGCAGTAGTAGTGCTGATCGGCGGTATAGATGTACATGCTGGGCGTGCGTTCCTGGTGGAACGGACAACAGCAGGCGAAATTCGCCCCAGATTTGCGCACCGGAGTGTATTCACTGATCAGCTGGACCAGATCGATGGCCTCGCGCACGCGGCGCACCTGGTCGTCGCCGAGGAAACCGGGCATCAGTTAAGTCCCAGGTCCAGTGGTGCCGGTCTGCTGCATGGTGGACTGGCGATCCCTGGCATGTCGGAACGCTAGGCGGGCCGCGCCTGTCTCAACGACTGTTCGCTTCTCCGAGATCGTGGGATAACCAGTTGGTTGAGAAGCCCAGCCGTCACATTGCCAGGAGCAATCAATGACGGAACTGCCCCCTTTACAAAATCGAAGTCTCCCCATAGTGCCCGCTCCACCCAAGTGGGGGCCTCGCGGCTTCCACCTCTGGGGGCCGCCGATGGGGGCTCAAGCCCGCCGCCATCGGAAGTTCCGCAAGGGACAAGGTCCAACGGGCCCATCGCAGCCGTCACGGCTGACCCGACGCTTGGCGTCGAGGGGAGAAGGCGTGAAAGAGAAGATCAAGATCCGTCTTGAGGCATACGACCATCGTATCCTCGACAAGGCCGCCCAAGACATCGTCGAGACCGCGAAGCGGACCGGCGCGCATGTTGCTGGCCCGATTCCCATGCCGACCCGGATTGAGCGCTTTACCGTTCAGCGTTCTCCGCATGTCGACAAGAAGTCTCGCGAACAGTTCGAGCTCCGCACGCACACCCGCGTGATCGAGATCCTCGAGCCGACCGCCAAGACCAATGATGTCTTCTCGAAGGTCGATGTTCCGGCCGGCGTCGACATCACCATCAAGCAGACGGTGAGGTGATCCCATGAGCGTAGCGCTCTACGGCACCAAGGTCGGCATGACCCGAGTATACGATGGCGAAGTCGCCGTCTCGGTCACTGTCGTCCAGTGCCTCCCAAATGAAGTCATCGAAGTGAAGTCGAAGGACAAGCATGGTTTCGATGCGCTGAAGGTCGCGGTCGGCAAGCGCCGTCGCAAGGCCAGCAAGCCCATCGCCGGCGAGTTCAAGAAGGCTGACGTGGCGATGCGTCAAGCCCTCCGCGAAGTGCCGGTTGCAACTGGCGTCGAAGCCAAGGCTGGCGTCAAGCTGACGGTTGGCCTGCTCGACTCGAAGCGCCTTTGTGACGTGGTCGGCACGACCAAGGGCCGCGGTTTCACCGGCGTCGTCAAGCGCCACAACTTCAGCGGTGTCGGTGCGAGCCACGGTGCGATGGGCGAGCGTCAGCCCGGTGCCATCGGCGCTCGTATGGACCCCGCCCGCGTCGGCCTCGGCAAGAAGATGTCGGGCCACTACGGCAACGAGCAGGTCACCGTGCGTAACCTGCGGATCGTGTCGATCGATGCTGAGCACCATCTGGTTCTGCTGAAGGGCGCCATCCCCGGCCCCAACGGCGCGCTGGTCGAGATCAAGCAGGGCTGAGGCAGACATGACCGCAATCCAAGTCTACAACGCCGCCGGTGAGAAGACCGGTCTGATCGAACTCGATCCGACCAAGCTCGACATCGCCGTGCGCAAGGCCCTGCTCAAGCAGGCTCTCATCGCCCACCAGGCCTCCCAGCGTCAGGGCAGCCACAAGACCAAGGACCGCGGCGAAGTTGCCGGCGGTGGTCGCAAGCCCTGGAAGCAGAAGGGCACCGGCCGCGCCCGCCAGGGTTCGACCCGCAGTCCGCAGTGGGTCGGCGGTGGTCGCGCTCACAGCGTCCGTCCTCGCGACTACACCATCGAGCTGAACGCCCAGGAGCGCCGCATCGCTGTGCGCTCGGCCCTACGCTGGAAGCTCGAACAGGGCAAGATCACCGCCGTTGAAGGCTTTGATCCCAGCCAGCCCAAGACCCGCGCGGTCGCTCATCTGCTCGAGAAGATGGGCCTGATGGGCAAGGGCGCGCTGCTGATCAGTGAGGGCTCGAAGCCCATGCTGCTCAAGAGCACTCGCAATATCCCCAAGGTCGACGTCGCTGAGCGTCGCAGCCTGAACGCCGGTATCGTGCTGACGCACGCCAACCTGGTGTTCGCCAAGCCCGCGCTCGACGCGCTGGTGAAGGAGCTCGCGTGAACCCGCACCAGATCATCCTGCGCCCGGTCATCTCAGAGAAGACCGTGCATCAGCAGAACAAGCTGAACCAGTATACCTTCGTCGTCCATCCGGACGCCAACAAGGTGCAGATCGCCGAAGCGATCGAAACCTTGTTCAAAGTCAAAGTTGCTCGCGTCAACACGCTGAATGCCCGTGGCAAGGATCGTCGGATGCGCTCGCGCATCACCGGCACCGAAAGCGCGTGGAAAAAGGCAATCGTGAAGCTGGCTGAAGGCCAGAAGATCGAAGGGGTCTGACATGCCATATCGCAAACTGCATGCGGCGAGCGCTGGCGCCCGCCACACCACCATCCCCGACTTCGCCGAGATCACCAAGGGCAAGCCGGAAAAGAAGCTGACCGTCAAGGTGCACTACCGCGCTGGCCGTAACAGCCAGGGTCGGATCACCTGCTGGCACAAGGGTGGACGTCACGCCCGCCAGTACCGCCTGGTCGACTTCAAGCGTATCAAGCTGGACATCACCGGCACGGTCACGGCGATCGAATATGATCCCTACCGCAACTGCCGCATCGCCCTGGTAACCTACGCAGATGGCGAGAAGGCCTACATCCTCGGCGCCAAGGACCTGTCGGTCGGTGCCAAGGTGGTCAGCTACAGTGCTGGTGGCGATCCGAACGTGGGCTGCGCCATGGAACTGCGGCACATCCCGCAGGGCCTGGAAGTCCACAACGTCGAGTTGCAGCCCGGCCGTGGCGGCCAGCTCGCTCGCTCGGCCGGCACCTACGCCCGTCTCATGGCGATCGATGGCGAGAAGGCCATCCTCGCCCTGCCCAGCGGTGAAGTCCGCCGGGTCCAGATGACCTGCCGGGCCACCATCGGCCTGGTCGGCCGCCCCGACGCCAACACCCGCAATATTGGTAAGGCTGGCCGCAACCGCTGGCTGGGCGTTCGCCCGACCGTGCGCGGCAACGCCATGAACCCGATCGCTCACCCGCTGGGTGGTGGTGAAGGTCACACCAACGGTGGTCGCCAGCACTGCTCGCCGTGGGCCCTGGTCGAAGGCAAGAAGACCCGCATCCGCAAGAACCGCAACAACGTCCACATCATCCGCCGCCGCGACGGCCGCGCGATGACCACGGAGGCCTGATCCGATGTCACGCAGCACTCGCAAAGGCCCGTTCGTCGACCTCAAGCTTCTCGCCAAAGTCGAGAAGCAGAAGGCGGCCAACGCCCGCACCCCGATCAAGACCTGGGCCCGTTCCTGCACCGTGGTACCCGATTTTATCGGCCACACCTTCTCGGTGCACAACGGCCGCAGCTTCACCAACGTCCTGATCACCGACAACATGGTCGGTCACAAGCTCGGTGAGTTCTCGGTGACCCGTACGTTCCGCGGCCATGGCGGCGGCAAGAAGGAAGAGGCCCCCAAGTGAGCAGCTCCCAGATCTACCGCGCCATCGGGCGCAACGCGCGCATCAGTCCGCGCAAGGCCATCCTCTCGTGCCAGTTGATCCGCGGCAAGCGGGTCGAAGAAGCCGTCAACATCCTGGCCTTCGATCTCCGTCGCGGCTCCGCGATGATGAAGAAGGTCCTCGACAGCGCGGTGGCCAACGCCGCCAGCGTCGGCGGCCTGGATCCGATGGACTTGGTCGTCCTCGAGGTCCGCGTCGACAAGGGCCTGGTCATGAAGCGCTGGCGTCCAGCCAGCCGCGGCCGCTCGGCTGCCCGCGCGAAGCGCAACAGCCACATCACCATCGCTGTCGGCAAGAAGGAGGCCTGAGTCGTGGGACACAAGATTAACCCGACCGGGTTCCGCATGGGCATCACCGAACCACACCGCTCGGTGTGGTTCGCCAAAGGCCAGAAGTACTCGCAGCTGGTCATCCAAGACCACAAGATCCGTGAGCACCTGAAGCAGAAGTTCTTCGGTGCGGCGATCGAAAAGATCCTGCTGGAACGCAAGGCTGACCGCTTGGTCGTCACGCTGCACGCCGGTCGCCCCGGTGTCATCATCGGCAAGCGCGGCGCCGAAATCGACGCCCTGACCAAGAACCTCGAGAAGCTCGCTGGACAGGCCGTCAAGGTCCAGATCCAGGAAGTCCGCAAGCCGGACATCTGCGCCCAGCTGGTTGGCGAGAACGTCGCCGAACAGCTCGAACGCCGCGGCAGCTTCCGTCGCGCCATGAAGCGTGCGGTCGAGAATGCCATGCGCGAAGGCGCCAAGGGCATCCTGATCAAGATCGCTGGCCGTCTTGGCGGCGCTGAAATCGCCCGCGTCGAACGCGATCACGCTGGTTCGGTGCCGCTCAACAGCCTCAACGCGCACATCGACTACGGCTACGCTATTGCCCACACCAGCGCCGGAAGCATCGGCGTCCGTGTCTGGGTCAACCATGGCCGCTACGCCGATCAGAAGGAAGCCTGAGTCATGGCTATGCTCCCCGCGCGCGTCAAGCACCGCAAGCAGCAGACCCGTCGGAACAACCCCGACCACATCGCCCAGACCTGCAACCGTCTGGCGTTCGGTGACTACGGCATTCAGGCAACCGAACCTGGCCAAGTCACCGCTCGTCAGATCGAGGCCGCGCGCGTTGCCGCTGGTCACTACCTCGGCAAGAACGGCAAGCTGTGGATCCGCATCTTTCCGCACACGCCTGTGACCGCCCATCCCGCTGAATCGCGAATGGGTTCCGGTAAGGGTGATGTCGACCACTGGATGCAGTGGGTTGATGCCGGCACCATGATGTTCGAACTCGCTGGTGTCAGCGAGGACATGGCCCGCGAAGCAATGCGCCGTCAGGCCCATAAGCTGCCACTGACCACCCGACTTGTGAAGCGGTCATAAAGGAGTCCCACGTGAAGAAGTCCCTCAAGCAGGCGCTGCGCGCGAAGACCCACGATGAGCTGAAGGCGGAAGCCGAGCAGCTGGCAGGTGATCAGCTCAAGGCTCGCATCTCGACCACTCTCGAGGGCAAGCGCCTCGGCATTCGGACGCGCGTGTCCCGCCGACAGATCGCCCGCATCAACACCCTCCTCCGCGAGCACGAGCTCGCCGCCGCCAAGGCGAAGGCCAACTGATGAGCACCGCGACCGCAACGACCGACGCCACCGCCCAGGAGCCTCGCGGCACCCACAAGCGGGTTATCGGCATCGTCACCTCAGACAAGATGCAGAAGACGCGCACGGTCCAGGTGACCGAGCAGTACCGTCACGAGAAGTACGGGAAGTACGTCAAGCGTACGCTCAAGTTCCACGTCCACGACGAGAAGAACGAGAGCAAGACCGGCGACAAGGTTCTCATCATCGAGACCCGCCCGCTGTCCGCGACCAAGCGCTGGCGCCTGATGCAGGTGCTCGAGCGGGCCGTTTGATCCATCTGACCAGCACAAGAACCAGGAAACAGCCATGATTCAGATGCAGAGTTGGCTCGACGTAGCCGACAATAGCGGTGCAAAGCGCGCGATGTGCATCAAGGTGCTCGGCGGCTCCAAGCGCCGTTACGCCTCGGTGGGCGACATCATCGTCGTAACCGTCAAGAAGGCGATCCCGACCTCCGAGGTGAAGACCAAGGCCGTGTGCAAGGCGGTCATCGTCCGCACTGCCAAGCCACTTCGCCGCGATGATGGCAGCTGGGTCCGCTTCGACTCCAACGCCGTCGTGCTGCTCGACAAGGATGAGAATCCGGTCGGCACCCGCATCTTCGGGCCAGTCGCCCGAGAGCTGCGCGCCCGCAACTTCATGAAGATCGTCTCCCTCGCTCCTGAGGTCGTCTGAGGTACTTATGGCAAGCAAAGTCAAGAAGCCCCAGCTGCCGAACAACGCCAAGTGCCATGTGCGCACCGGCGACAAGGTCATCCTGCTGACCGGCCCCAAGGCCGTGCGCGGCAAGAGTGGCACCATCATCAAAGTCTTCCCGCGCCTTCAGCGTGCGATCGTCGACGGTGAGTGTGCTCAGTACCAGACCAAACACGTCAAGGCCAACCCCCAGGCCGGTGTCGAAGGTGGGCGTATCCGTCGCCTGCGCACCGTGCATGTGAGCAATCTGGCCCTGGCTGATCCGACAACCAACAAGCCCACCCGCGTGCGCCACGAGCGCACCGAATCCGGTGTCGTGCGTGTGGCCAAGAAGAGCGGCCACAAGTTCGCCAGCGGCCCCGCAACCGGCACGGCCGGCTGAGGTAAGGACACATGAGCGCACCCCAGTTGAGTAAAACGTCCAAGACTATCTACAAGGATAGCATTGGCGACATCCTGACGACCGCCGGTATCAAAAACCGCCTGGCTGGCCCCCGGATCGAAAAAGTCTGTCTGAACATGGGCGTCGGCCGTGCCGTCGCCGATGGCCAGATTCTTGCGACCGTTGCCGAGCACCTGTCGCTCATCGCTGGCCAGCGTGCCTCGGTGACCATCGCCAAGAAGGCCATCGCCAACTTCCGCACCCGCGAAGGTGTGAAGATCGGTGCGCGCGTGACGCTTCGTGGCGCCAAGATGTGGGCCTTCCTCGACAAGCTCATCCATCTCGCCATTCCGCGCATCAAAGACTTCCGCGGACTGTCGCCGAAGGGCTTTGACAAGGCTGGCAATTTCAATCTCGGTCTTCGTGAACAGGCACTGTTCCACGAAGTCCAGCTCGACAAGCTCGAGCACAATCAGGGCCTTCAGATCACGATCTGCTTAAAGAATTCGGACGAGAAGCTGTCGCTCTCGGTCCTCAAGGCTCTCCACATGCCCTTCCGGGAGAAGTGACGTGGCCAAGACCAGCACCGTCTACCGCAACATCCACCGCAAGGCGCTGTGCGAAAAGTACCGCACCCAGCGCGATGCCCTGCGCGTCCGTTCAAAGGACCTCAAGCTGACGCTTGAGGAACGCATGGAGGCGCGCGCTGCGCTCTCGATGCTTCCGCCGGATAGCAGCCCAACCCGGATCAAGAACCGTTGCCAGGTCACTGGGCGTAGTCACGCCTACATCCGCAAGTTCGGCATCTGCCGTACCGTGCTTCGCCGCATGGCCCACGCTGGCTTCCTGCCGGGCGTGACCAAGGCAAGCTGGTGAACACCCTTCTGCATCTGGACATCGCATGAGCTGCACTGACCCCATCGCCGACATGCTGACCGTAATCCGAAACGGCGTTCTCGCCGCCAAGAGCCAGGTCGACGTGCCCTATTCCAAGATCAAGGATGGCATCGCCAAGGTTCTCAATGTTGAGGGCTTCGTCGGTACTGTCAGCGTCCTCGACACCAAGCCGGCGCGCACCCTGCGCATCGCGCTGAAGTACGGCCAGGACGGCGAACCGGTGATCCACTCGATCGACCGCATCTCCACCGGCGGCCGGCGCATGTACGCCGGACGGTCAGACCTCAAGCCTATCATCCGTGGCTTCGGCATCGCCGTGATTTCGACCAGCCAGGGTATCCTCTCGGACCGCGACTGCCGTAAGCGCAAGCTCGGTGGCGAGGTCCTCTGCAGCGTGAAGTGAGGCCATATGAGCCGAATCGGTAAACAACCAGTCGCCATTCCCCAAGGTGTCCAGTTCAATCTGGACGGCCGTTCCCTGGTCTGCAAAGGCCCCAAGGGTTCCATCAAAATCCCGCTTTTCGAAGGCATCAGTGCCAAGGTCGATGCGGGCAAGGTGGTCCTTGAGCGCAGCAGCGAGGAGAAGCAGGTCCGCGCCATGCACGGAACCACCCGCGCGCTCGTCCAGAATATGGTCGATGGCGTAACCAAGGGCTACTCCAAGAGTCTTGAGATCGTCGGCGTCGGCTACCGCGCCACTCTCAAGGGCAAGATCATCGTCCTGAACGTCGGATTCGCCAACGCGATCGAGATTGCCATACCAGATGGGGTGACGGTCACTGTTCCGGATCAGACGCACGTGCATGTCAACGGTATCGACAAGGCGCTGGTTGGCCAAGTCGCTGCCGACATCCGCGGCGCCCGCAAGCCTGAGCCCTACAAGGGCAAGGGTGTTCGCTACGCCAATGAAGTCGTCCGCCGCAAGGCAGGCAAGTCCGCAGCCGCCGGCGCCTCTGGCGCCAAGAAGTAAGACAGGAAAGCAGGATCATGGACAAGCAGAAGGCCAAGCGCGACTCCGTCGCCCGCATCAAGATGCGTATCCGTAAGACCGTGTCTGGCGACAGCGCGCGTCCGAGGATGTCGGTGTACCGCAGCGAGCAGCACATCTACGCCCAGGTCATCGACGACGTGACGGGTCGGACGCTGGTCGAGGCGAGCACTGTCTCGAAGGAACTTCGCGAGAAGGCGAAGGATCTGAAGCCGCTCGAAGCTGCCAAGCTGATCGGCGAGGCGGTTGCCGAGCGTGCGACCAAGGCTGGCATCAAGGCCGTCGTGCTGGACCGCAATGGTCGCCGTTACGGTGGCCGGATTGCGGCGCTGGCCGATGCCGCGCGCGCCAAGGGCTTGCAGTTCTAAGCTTTATCACCATCATGCCGCGCCCCGCCTGTCGGGGTTCGGAACCTAAGGATCACAGAACATGGCACGAATGAGCGGACCAGTGAAGGGCGGCGCAACGCCCGGAGCGCCCGGAGCTGACGGCGGACGCGGTCGCGGCGATCGCGGCGATCGTCGTGGCGGACCTCCGCGTGAGCGCGAGAGCCGTAGCGCCCTCTACAAAGAGGATGTCGTGCGCATCAATCGCTGCGCCAAGGTCACCTCGGGCGGCAAGCGCTTCTCGTTCGCCGCCTTCGTCGTGCTGGGTGACAGCAAGGGCAAAGTCGGATACGGGCAGGGTAAGGCCAAAGAAGTCGCCAGTTCGATCGACAAGGCTGTCCGCAGCGGTGAGAAGAACGTCCGCGGCTTCCCGATCGTCAATGGGACGATCCCGCACGAGGTCGAAGGCCGTTTCGGCGCCTCCACCGTGCGTCTGATTCCCGCCGCTCCTGGTACCGGTGTTATCGCTGGAAAGAGCGTCCGTTCCGTTCTCGAGAAGGTCGGCGTTCACGACATCCTGACCAAGTCCTACGGCAGCCGTAACCCGATCAATCTGGTGCGCGCCACCTTCGACGCTCTCAGCCGTCTGCGTACCAAAGAACAGTACCAAGTGCTGCGTGGAGTCGAACTGTGAGCCTCAAAGACATCAATTCAGTAGACATCGGCCGCCAGACGCGTCGTCGCGTAGGCCGCGGTCTCGGTAGCGGCCTCGGCAAGACCGGTGGTCGCGGCAGCAAGGGTGAAGGCTCACGTACCGGCGGTAAGAACCGCGGTCCGATGTTTGAGGGTGGCCAGAAGCCCTTGTGGATGCGCATCCCCAAGCGCGGCTTTAGCAACTTCGTGCACAAGAATCGCTTCCAGGCCGTCCGGCTGGACGTTGCCCTCAAGCTGATCAGCGGCCCCAAGATCGATGCCGAGACGCTCACTGAGGTCGGCCTGGTGCGCGGCGATACCCCAATCAAGCTCATCGGCGGTCGCGTCGAAGCCAAGCTGGATCGCAAGATCAACGTTACGGTCGATAAGGTCAGTGTCTCGGTCAAGGCAGCCATCGAAGCTGCTGGCGGCACTGTCACTGAAACCCAGCCTGCTCCGGCAGCTGGCGAGTAAGCGTAGGAGCGCCTGATGGCCCAACAGGACCTCGTCGAGAGCCCCGTCAAGGAGCTCATCAGGCGTTTTCTCATCACCTTCGTGCTGGGGGTGGTGGTATATCGTCTCGGCGTATTCGTGCCCATCCCGGGTGTGGATGCCGCGGCGCTCAAGCAGATCATTACAGGCGGGCTTGGCGGTGACGCGGATCCGTTGAAAGCCATGCTGGCGTATGCCAACATGTTTAACGGCGGCGCCATCGCACAGGCATCGATTTTTGGTCTCGGTATTACGCCGTACATCTCCGCGTCGATCATCATGCAGCTGCTGACCTTTAGCATTCCGTCGTTGAAGGCGCTGCAGAAGGAAGGCGAGACTGGTCGTCGGAAGATTAACCAATATACCCGGTATCTGACCCTGGTTATCGCGCTGGTCCAAAGCGTCATTGCCGCAATAGCCCTGTCGCGTTACAGTGCCGGCGGGACGGTCTTGTTGACTCCGGAAGCCTTGGAACACACAACGCTCTTCATCATCCAATCGGCGCTGGTCATCACCACTGGATCCATGCTGATTCTGTGGATTGCCGATCAGATTACCCGGTTTGGTGTGGGCAATGGGGTCTCAATAGTCATCATGATATCGATCATGGCCTACCTGCCGACAGCCTTCGCTGGACACACCCAGGATCTGGCACCGCTCCTTGGTCTGATTGGCGTATGCCTGCTGATTATCATGGCGATCATTGTCGTGGTCCAGGCGGTCAGGCGGGTCAATCTTGAGCAGCAGCGCCGAGTTCAGGGAAATCGCGTCTACGGTGGGGCCCAAACAACCCTACCGCTCAAGCTGAACCAGGCGAATGTGATCCCGGTCATCTTCGCCCAGCCGGTTTTGGTTCTGCTTGTCATGCTGGCCGCATCGCCTTTTGTGGCCAAACTCGGACTCGATCAGTTCCTAGGCTATGGCAGCCCTGGTCACCGTCTGATCTTTGCTGGCCTCATTGTCGCCTTCACCTTCTTCTATATCAGCATTACCTTCGATCTCAATGACCTGACCAACCACTTCAAGCAGGCTGGATTCTTTGTCCGAGGCATAAAGCCTGGCAAGAATACCGTCGACCACATTGGTTCGATCATGACTCGTATCACGTGCGTCGGTGCAGTTTTCCTTGCACTCATCTCGGTAATGCCTGAGACCTTGGCACATACGTTTGGACTTGGGGGCCAAGGTGCGGTGCTGCTTGGTGGAACTGGACTGCTTATCATTGTCGGTGTGCTTCTTGATGTGATGCAGAAGGTCGGTTCATACATGCTCGCTCATAAATATGGTGGCGTGGGCGCAGCTGGCGGCCTGGGCGCAGCCAAGAAAACCGGCAGTAAGAGGTTCTGATCATGGCCAAAGAAGAAGCCATCCGCCTCGAAGCGATCGTCAAGGAGAAGCTCCCGAACGCCCGATTCCGCGTCGCTGTTACCATGCCAGGTGGCAAGGAACACGACCTCATGGCGCACGTCAGCGGTAAAATCCGGATGCACTACATCCGCATCCTGCCAGGCGACAAGGTGACCATTGAAATGTCGCCATACGATCTGACCCGCGGTCGCATCGTCTACCGTGAAGCCTGATATCATGCGTCCAATCTCAATTTCAGACCAGAACGCGCAGAAGGAATCTCCATGAAAGTGCTATCGTCCGTCCGTAAGCGCTGCGAACACTGCAAGATCGTGCGCCGCAAGGGCCGCGTTCGCATCGTGTGCAGCGACCCCAATCACAAGCAGCGTCAGGGCTGATCTAGAAAGACTGCCATGCCTCGTATCCTCGGCGTAGATATCCCACAGAACAAGAAGGTGCCCTACTCATTGGCGCACCTCTACGGCATCGGCCTGCACCGTGCCCGCATCGTCTGCACTGAGTGCGGTGTCGATGTGGACAAGCGTGCCCACCAGCTGACCGAAGAGGAGCTGGGTAAGATCACCACCTTCATCGAATCGAACTATGTCATCGAAGGCGCTCTGCGCCGCGAAGTCAGTTCGAACGTACAGCGCTTCAAGGAAATCGGATGCTACCGTGGCTATCGCCACGCGCGCAGCCTGCCTTGCCGCGGCCAGCGCACGCGAACCAACTCGCGCACGCGCAAGGGCAAGAAGAAGACCGTCGCCAACAAGAAGATCCTGCGTAAGTAAGTGATCCGGAGCTGACATGGCTTATAACAAGAAGAAGGTCAAGAAGACGATCCGCACCGGGATCGTGTTCATCAATGCGACCTTCAACAACACCATCATTGCGATCACGGACGCCAACGGAGACGTTGCCGCCTGGGAGTCCGCTGGTTCGATCGGTTACAAGGGGTCGCGCAAGAGCACGCCCTTTGCCGCTCAGCTGGCCATGGAGCGCTGTGCCGAGAAGGCCAGTAAGCTCGGACTCAAGGAGGCGGAAGTCCGCGTCCGTGGTCCTGGTTCGGGTCGCGAAAGCGCCATCCGGGCCTTGATCAACTCGGGGATTGGCGTCAAAGCCATCACCGATGTAACCCCGTTGCCTCACAACGGCTGCCGCCCGCGCAAGAAGCGGCGCGTCTGATCTCCGGGGGCGCAGGCGTAGCCTGCGCCAGGTCCCGGCGCGAAGCTCTGCTTCGCGCCGCTGGACATTGCCCGCCCATTCACCATCCTATTCGCCCCCACTTTCCGAGGATTCCACATGCGCATTCGCTGGCGCGGCTTCGAGCTTCCTACGCGTGTCGAAAAAGTTGACGGCTCCGGCCCGGTCAATTATGCCAAGTTCCACGCCGAACCTTTTGAGCGTGGCTTTGCGACGACGATCGGAAACGGTCTTCGCCGAGTTCTGCTCAGCTCGATCCAGGGCGCCTCGGTGCGTTCGATACGCCTTAAGGGCGCCAACAACGAGTTCACCTCGTTGGAAGGCGTGCTTGAAGACGTCACGCATATCATTCTGAACATCAAGCGCCTGCGTCTGCGCCTGCACAGTGATGAGAGCGTCGTGATCCGCCTCGAGAAGTCCGGCAAGGGACCGGTAACCGCAGGCGACATCACCCCGCACCAGGATGTCGAGGTGATCAACCCCGACCTCGTCATCGCCACCCTGACTAAGGATGTGCGCTTCGATCTCGAACTGGATGTCGGTGCCGGTCGCGGCTTCGTCCCAGCCGAGAATCAGAAGACCGATGGCAGCCCGTTGGGCACCATCGCGATCGACTCCATCTACTCGCCAGTTACCCGTGTCGCCTTCGCCAACGACAGCTGCCGTTTGGGCAAGCGGACCGACTTCGAGTCGCTGGATCTCGAGATCTGGACTGATGGTTCGATCTCGCCTGAACTGGCGCTGGTCGAGGCTACCAACATCCTGCGCAAGCACCTGAATCCGTTCGTGAAGTACTTCGAGATCGGTCGTGATCTTGATGCCACGTCGAGCGCCGACTTGGCGATCGAAGGCGACGCCGAACGCAGCGCGATGCTGACCAAGCAGATCAACGCCCTAGACCTATCGGTCAAGGCTGAGAACTCGCTGCGCGCAGCCAATATCCGCACCATCGCTGATCTGGTTCAGCTTGACGAGGGCGAGATCGGTGCGATCCGCAACCTCGGCAAGATCGCGACCAAAGAGATTAAGAAGAAGCTGGCCGATCGCGGTCTCTCCTTCGGCATGCGTCTGGTCAAGAAGGCCGAGACGACCGTTTGATACCAAGCCGGCTACGCAGCCGGCGTTGCTCTTTCCAGGTGGTTTCTGCCACCAAGCCCCGCTCCAAGTCAGGTTGTTCCTAGGATTTCCCCATGCGTCATCGCGTCGACCACCGCAAGCTGAACGTCACTTCGAAGCACCGCATCGCGATGCTTCGCAACCTCGCAATCTCGTTGATCGAGCACGGACGGATCACCACGACCGTGCCCAAGGCGAAGGAAGCCCGTCGGTTCGCTGAGCGTATCATCACGATCGCCAAGCGCGCTGCCGCCGCTCCTGCGGACAAGCCGGAAGTGAAGCTGCGCTATTCGCGCCAGATCACCAGCCAGCTGAACAATCGATTCGCCGCCGAAAAGTTGATCAGTGAAATCGCCCCGAAGTATGCCACTCGTATGGGCGGCTATACGCGGATCTTGAAGGCCGGTTACCGCCTCGGCGATCGTAGCCCCAAAGCGATCTTCGAACTGGTCTGATTTCAGAGTTGTTCTGATGCTTGGACACCCCGCAGGTACCTGCGGGGTGTCTTCGTTTCTGTACGAATTTCGACATGGCTGGTAGTCCACGTCTTCTGTCTTCTGGTCATTTCTTCCCTGATACGTCATCCAGCCACCTGGACCTCTGGTTGCCAGGTCCGCCTAGCGGTGGCGAGGAGCTGGTAGGCGCCATATCATGCCGACATGGATCTGACATCGACTGCCGCCCGCCTGGGCATCGCCCTGTGCTTGGGCCTGCTTGTTGGTCTGGAGCGGCAACGGGTCAACCACCCCCTCGGTGGCCTGCGTACCTTCGCCATGATCACGGTCTTCGGGGCGTTGTGCGCCCTGCTCGGCCAACAGGTGGGACCATGGCTGGTGCCGGTCGGCCTGCTGGCAGCGACATCTGCGTTGCTCGTGGGCGTCTGGCGGATCGGGATGCAAGTCGACGGACCTCAGCTGACCACAGTGTTTACTGCGCTGATCATGTATATGATCGGCGCGGTGTGCATCCTCGGTGAGCCGCTGCTGGCGGCGATCGTCAGTGGCTCACTGACCGTCCTGCTGCATGCCAAGGATCGACTTCATCGCCTAGTCGCAGGAATGGGCCAGGAGGACATCACCGCCATCATGCAATTCATCCTGATCACCCTGGTGATCCTGCCGATCCTGCCTAACCACACTTTCGGTCCATATCAGGTGTTCAACCCGCGTGAGGCTTGGCTGCTGGTGGTGCTGATCGTTTCGATCGGTCTTGGCGGGTATGTCGCCTACAAGCTGCTGGGCGCCAAGGCCGGCACCCTGCTCGGCGCGATCCTCGGAGGTCTCATTTCCTCGACGGCGACCACGGTCAGCTTCGCCCGGCGCACTGCTGCCGGGCAAGGGGTGGGCATGGCGGCCATGGCCATCATGCTGGCCTCGGCGATTTCGGCGATCCGGGTCATCGGTATCATTGTGGTGGTGTCGCCAGCCCAGGCGGCGGTGTTCTGGCCGCCGTTGGGGGTTTTGGCAGGCGTCATGCTGATCCAGGCCGCCATCCTGTGGTTCAGCGCCCGGGACGAGCACGCCGGCGCGACCGTCCACGCCAACCCGGCTCAGCTGGGAACCGCCCTGATGTTTGCGGGTCTGTATGGCGTCGTCCTGATCGCCGTAGCGTGGGCCCGCGATACCCTTGGACCTGGCGCAATCTATGGAGTCGCTGCCGCCAGCGGGGCCACGGATATGGATGCAATCGCCTTATCTACAGCGCGATTGGTGGAAAAGGCTCAGTTGGATCCGCAGGTGGCGTGGCGGGCGGTGGTCATCGGCATGCTCGCCAACTCCATCTTCAAGGCTGGCGCAGCGGCGATGCTGGGCAGCCGCAGACTCGCCGTGCTGGTCGGCGTGTTGTTCGCCATGGTGGTGGCGGCGGGAGTCCTCGTGGTGTGGCTCTGGCCCTGAGCGGCACACCGCATCATCGCCTGGGCCTGACCCGGTTGAGCCTCAATGGTCGACCACACCATGCCCAACATGCCGCAGCGCCCATCAGCCCGTCAGCCCGCAAAGAAAGAACCATCGTACCAGATCGGTGTGCCGATCGACGGTGGTGGCGATGCCCTGCAACCGGGGGATTCGTACGACCAGGAAGAGACCGCTCAGGAACATCCGGCACCGTCGCGGGACATGCATACCTCGACCGAGGTATCGCTGCCCGAGGACCTGCCAACCGAGGAGCCACCTTCGTCACGCGTCGTCCCCTCGGTGCCAGTCCGGGCAGCAGCGACCGCTTCCGCCAGGGGCCGCTCTGGCCGCGCATCCAAGGTTGGTTCGACCTCGGTGACCGGCAAGGCGGTGTCGGCCCGGCAACCAGCCGCTGCCAACAAAAGCTCGCGTAGCGCCCGTAGCACGGCTACGGCGGCCACCTCGACCGCCGCTCCACGGGTGTCTTCTCGTCGCATGTCGTTCGACAAAGCCGGATTCCAGAAGGCGGTGCTATGGATTGGCATCGGGTTGTTGATCGCCGTCGTTGCAATCACCTCGATAATCCTGCTGGCAACGCATGGTTCGGAGAACCGCCGTCTAGCCACCGAAGCTCTTGGCGAGGCCACCCGGCAGCAGGATCTGGCGAAGAACGCCTTGGCCAGCCGGCGCGGTACCGAGGCGCGCAAGGCCTATGATGCCGCGCTCGCGGCTCTCACCGGCACCGCCCAGCTGGGCGGTGCTGTCGCAGCGCCGCCAGAGGGCAAGCCGGTGGTTAAGGATCTGGCGATCCAGGCCTTCGATCTGCGTACCGAGATTGAGACGTTGAAGGAGCGCATCGCCGCCGTCCAGGCCGAAAATGCAGCAGCAGCAAACCTCAGCGCCCTGACCGCCCGTTTCGCGACTCTGGGCGAGCCAGCGACCGACCTTGACCAGTTGGAGAAGGATGTACTTGCCTATGTCGACAATCCGGTCGAACCCAAGGCCGGGGCATCGCCCAATATGGCTGCGACGCATGCACGCATGGTTACTGAGGCCAAGCTGCGCCTTGCGTCTATCGCCACCGAGCGGGAGCGGCGGAAGTCCGCACGCTCTTTGGCGCCGTTGCGTTTGGCCGAAGTGGAGACTGACGGTCTGATTCAGCAGGAACAGTTCGGTGCTGCGCTCGACAAGCTCGAGAAGCTCGGTCGCGAGAATCCTGACGCCGACTTCTCCCCATTGCGCGGAAAGGTTGAGGACTCGGCTGCAAAATCGTGGCGCAGTGCCAAGGCCCAGGTCGATACTAAGCTGGCCGATTGGAAGAGCCGAGGAGCCACCGAAGGCCAGCGTCAAGCCGCCCTCGCGACAGCCAAGGAACGACTGAACCAAGTCATCCAGCGCTTTGGGTTGCCGACGTATGTCGACCAGGCACGCGCCATGCTGACTCCGCTGCCCTGATTCCGACGGGAAGGGCAGCCGCTGGCGGAATCGTCCTCGGCCCCACCATGACGCAGATGCTGATGCATTTCTCTGGCGTCGCTGGACAGGGCATGAATCCCCTGGCCCAGCTGATGCGCGTCTGGGGCCATGAGGTCCAAGGATCCGACCGCAGTTTCGATCAAGGCCAGAACGCGGAACTGCGCGCCAGGCTGGAGGGCGCCGGCATCCGCATCCTGCCCCAGGATGGCCGCGCCCTGCGGCCGGGTGTCGACCGCTTCATCTATTCGGCTGCTGTCGAATCCGATACGCCAGAGGCGTGTGCGGCACGTACCCATGGCGTTCCCGGGACCGTGCGCCCCGGCCTGTTGGCCGAAGTCGTTGATGGTGGCGGCCCTGGCGTGGCGATCAGCGGAACCTCGGGCAAAAGCACCGTGGTCGGCATGCTCGCCTGGATTCTGCGCCAGTTGTCGGTGCCGGGGACGGTGCTGGGTGGTGCGGCCTTGGCCGGTGAAGGTACCGCCGGTTGTTTCGCCGCCGGACCGCGTGGTGGACCGGTGGTTGCCGAGGCCTGCGAGAGCGATGGCACCTTGGTCGGCTACCACCCCTCGATTGGTGTGATCCACAACATCACCCGGGATCATGGCGAGGTGCATGAGGTGCGCGGCCAGTTCGCCACTTTTGCCCGGCAGAGCGGCCGGCTAATGGTCAATGCTGCCTGTCCCGAAGCGATGGCGGTGAGCGCAGGCTTGGCGCGTACTCTCTATGGCCTGGGTGGTTCGGCCGATCTGCCACTGGAAGTCCTCGCCGCCGGGCCGCATGTCGCACGGGGTTTGCTAACTAGCGCGGGAGTGGAAGTTGATCTCGAGATTCAACAGCCGGGAGCGCACACGTTGGAGAACGCCTGTGCTGCCGTCGCCGCTGCTCAGGCGATGGGGCTCGATGTGGTCGCCGCGGCGATGGCGCTCCGCTCGTTCCCTGGGGTATCGCGTCGTTTCGAAGTGGTCGCGCGCACTGAGGAGGGTTTGCGGGTGGTCGATGACTTCGCCCACAACGGTGCCAAGATAGCTGCCGCGGTTGCTGCTGCCCAAGCCGGTGGTGGCCGCGTCTTGTGCCTGTTCCAGCCGCATGGATTCGGCCCGGCGCGTCAACTGCGGCCAGAACTGCGCGAGCTGCTGCCGCAGATCCTGCGAGCGCAGGACCGTTGGCTGTATCTGCCGATCTATTACGCCGGCGGCAGCGTCACCCAGGACATCAGCGCCGAGGATCTGGCGCGGGATGCCGGGGTCGATGCGGTAGCAAAGCGCACTGACGCCTTGATGTGGTTGGCTGAACGCACCACCCCAGGGGATACCGTGCTGATCATGGGCGCCCGCGACCCCGGACTCGGGGCGTTCGCGCGCAGTCTTGCCGAAGCTTTGTAGTCCAGCCTCAGCCCATTCCTCAGCCCATTCCTCAGCCCATTCCTCAGCCCATTCCTCAGCCTATTGCTCCGCCGTCCGACCGCTCAACCTGCCACCATGGCTAATCGCATCCCTGTCGCTGTCCTTGGTGCCACCGGCTATGCTGGAGAGGGCGCCGTCCGCATCCTGCTCGGACATCCGGGGTTCCGGTTAGTCCACGTTGGTAGTGACCGTCTAGCGGGCACCCCACTCGCCGAGGCGGTGCCGTCACTGGCGGGCGAAACGGATTTGGTCCTCGGCGAGGATACGCCCGCTGCGATCATGCAGAGCGGCGCCAAGGCGGTGATCCTGGCCAAGAAGAGCCCGGATGTCACCAAGGTGGTTCCCGAGCTGATGAAGAAAGGCATGCGCCTGGTTGACGTCGGTGCCGAGTTCCGTCTGCGCACCGCCGATGCCTACGCTACCTGGTACAAAGAGGAGCACGCCTGTCCCGAGTTGCTGGCCAAGGCGGTCTACGGACTCAGTGAATGGCGTCCGGTCGAGATCGCTGCAGCCAAGATCGTCGGCAATCCCGGGTGCTACGCGACCTCGATGCTGCTGCCGCTGCTGCCGTTGGCCAAGGCCGGGCTGATCTACCGCACTGCACCGATCGTGGCTATTGGCTACAGTGGGCTCTCTGGCGCCGGCAAGCGCTTCATCGAATCAAACAACAATCTGTTTTACGCGGTAAATGAGAATCTGCACAGCTACAAACCGGTAGGCCACCAGCATACCGGCGAAGTGGATCAGGAACTTGCTTTGGCGGCTGGCAATACCCTGCATTGCACCTTCGTGCCGCATCTCGCGCCGATAACTCGCGGCATTCACACCACCATCACGCTGACCTTGGCTGCCAATGCCTCTTTGTCCCAGGTCCTAGATGCCTGGCGTTCGACCTATGCCGGTCGCCGTTTCGTCCGTGTCCGCGCCTCACCCAAGGATGTCGAGGTGGCCAACGTCGCCGGCACCAACTGCTGCGACATCGCGGCTGCGGTTGACGGTCGTACTCTGATCATCGCAAGTGCGCTTGATAATCTGATCAAGGGTGCGAGCGGTCAGGCGGTGCAGAACCTCAACTTGATGTTCGGCCTGCCGGAAGATCAGGGCCTGCTCGCTCGCAGCATTTAGCGGGTTTGTGTATCCGGCGCGGCGCAGTGGGCCGCGAACCATGGCCGGATCGCCTCGGCTGGGCCTTGTAACATTCTGCGCCGTTCGTCCGGATCGCTGAGCATTCCAGCGCATCGCCAGTAACGGATCAGCTGTTTCGCCTTCGGGCCGGCCCCGCCCAAAGCGTCGATGTAGCGCAGCGCCCAGGCCGAGGCCTCAGCGACTGTCGGAGGCGTCCTTCCGGCAGCAGTCCGGAAGATGAACGGATCAGCCAGGGCAGCCCGCCCGACCATCACGCCGGCGACGCCGGTCTCGGCGCGCATGCGCACAATGTCAGTGGCCGTGTCGACGCCGCCGTTGCCGATCAGTGGGATTGGCCGCGAACAGTGGGCGAGGGCGTCTCGGGCCTCGGCCAGCCAGGCCCAGGTGGCGGGCTCATCGTAGCTGGTGATGCGCAGGCGGGCATGCAGGGTCACCGCCGCTGCGCCGGCTTCGGCTGCTGCCACGACCAGCTCACGCAGATGGGCAGGCGAATGGATACCCGCACGCATCTTGGCAGTGACCGGGGCGCCGGTCGCGGCGACCGCAGAAGCGATGATCCGGGCCATTCGTTCGGGATACGCGAGCAGGGCCGAACCAGCGCACTTGCTGAACACGACCGGGGCGGGGCAGCCGAAATTCAGGTCGATCCAGGCTGCGCCGGCCGCATCAGCGTGCCGAACGCTGTCTGCCAGATGGTCGTCGTCCGGGGTCATCAGCTGGATGGCTACCGGGATGCCGATCGGCTCACCGAGGTCGCGGCGGCAGACGCGCACGGGCGTCGGAGCCACGGTGATGCGGATGAATTCGGACACCGCAGCACCGCAGCCGCCGAGTGGGGCAATCAGGCCACGGAAGGTACGGTCGGTGATGCCCTCCATCGGCGCCAGCAGCACCGGGGGATCGATGACCACGGCCCGCTCCGGGCCCGCGATCCGCAGCATCAGCGTGGGATGATGGTGAAGTAGGTGTGCAGGCGCAGCAGCTGCAGATTCTTGACGATGCGCGGATCGGGCCGGTCCAGGACGATGGGCGGGATGCCCTGGCCGGTGTAAAACATGTGCAGTTGCATGATGCCAGCGAAGAAGGTCGAGCTGAGCAGTCCGCAGGCCGAGCAATCGATCACGACCTTGCCGAACGGTCCGGGCCGCATGACTTGGACTTGCTGGGCCCAGTCCTGGTGCACGTTGCCGGAATCGAAGTCCTTCCCCACGGTGATGGACATCACGCCATCGAACACATCCGTTCCAATGGCACGCAGACTAGACTTACCACCGGAATCAGGCATCCCCATGTTATAGAGTCCTTTCTGGGGATGTGAACTGGGAGAGGGTACAGGTTGGGACGACCTGCCACCAGACGAGGCCACCCCGCCTTTGCCCGGTCGACTCCGTCCCTACAAAGCCTCCCCATGACGTCGCCTCCCTCCGGCCCACCCGACATCGCCACCATCCTGTCGCGGGTGAAGCGCCCGACCCGCATGCTGGTCACGGCCGGCATGCCATATGCCAATGGGCCCTTGCATGTAGGCCATCTTGCCGGAGCGCATCTGCCGGCGGACATCTATGCGCGGTGGTGCCGCATGCTGATCGGCAGTGACAAGGTCCTGTTCGTCTGCGGTACCGACGACCACGGCAGCACCTCTGAACTGGCCGCTGCCAAGGCTGGTAAGCCGGTTCAAGAGTTTCTGGCGGAACTGCACGCCAAGCAGAAGGCCACGCTCGACCGCTATGGCATCAGCCTGGACACTTACAGCGGCACATCGCGACCGGAATGTTTCCCGCGACACGTTGCCATTTCGCAGGACATCCTGACGCGCCTGCACCGCAACGGCCTGCTAACCATCAAGCGGAGCAAACAGTGGTACGATCCCAAGATCGGCCGGTTCCTTCCAGACCGCTACGTGCGTGGCACCTGCCCGAACCCGAAGTGCAATGCCATTGATGCCTACAGCGACGAATGCGAACGCTGCGGCCACCAGCATGCTCCCGAGGAGCTGATCAGCCCGGTCAGTTCGCTCTCCGACGCCACTCCCGAGATGCGCGAGACGGCGCACTGGTGGCTCGACATGTGGGCGGTGTCTGACGTCCTCCGCCAGTGGCTGCAGGGCAAGGAGAAGACTTGGCGGCGTGGCTCGCTGGCCGATCCGCTCGATCGGGCGATGCCCGCCCTGCACTTCCCCAACAGCCACGAGGCGGCCTACAAGGAACTCAAGGCGACCCTGCCGGCGCACAAGATGAAGTACACCGCCGGCAAGCGTGTTCTGCTGCAATTCGCTGACAAACCGAGCCTCGGCAAGGGGCGCGAAATGCTCGGCGCCGCCGGCATCGCCAGCGACCTCGCCGATGAATGGGCGCATCGCTCGATCAGCCGCGATATCAGCTGGGGCATCCCGCTGCCGGCGATCGAGTCCGAACTGGCCGGCAAGACGCTGTATGTATGGCCGGATTCGCTGATCGCGCCAATTCCGTTCACCCAGGTCGCCCTGCAGCAGAAGGGCCGGAATCCCGAGGAATGGAAGGATTACTGGACCGATCCGCAGGCGCGGGTGGTGCAGTTTCTTGGCCAGGACAACGTCTTTTTCTACGTCCTCATGCAGGGGGCAATGTGGATCGGCTCGCAGGCTGATCCATCGCGTCTGCCGATCGCGGGCGAACTACAACTGACCGAGGTCATCGCCAACTGCCATCTGCTGGTTGGCGGCGAGAAAATGAGCAAGAGCCGCGGCAACTTCTTCACCGGCGATCAGTTGATCGACGAGCAGGGTCACGATGCCGATCAGGTGCGCTACTACATGGCGATGATCGCCCTAGCCGAGCGTCCCTCAGACTTCGACGCCGGCAAGTTCACTGAGCGCAACGCCTTCCTCGCCGGGCCGATGAACGCCGCCTTCGAGAAGCCCATCTCGGCCTGTATCGGCAAATTCGGCGGCTTGGTACCCGACGGCAAGCTGCCCGAGAAGATCCTCGCCGAGACCACCCGGATCGTCGGGCGTTATGTCAAGGCGATGGACCGTGCCGACTACCCGTCGCTGCTCTTCGAGATCGAGAACTACGCTCGCACGGTGAACAGCCTGTTCGCCCAGCACAAGCCGCATGACGACCGCTTCCCCGAAGAGGCGCGCCGCGATGCCCTGTTCGCCAGCTTCCACGTGATCAAGAACCTGATGATCATGTTGCACCCCTTCGTCCCGGCGACGATGGAGCGGGTCCGCCAGTCGCTGAACCTGCCGGTGGATGTCTTCTCCATCGACCAGTTGGGTAGCTCGATCCCGGCTGGGCATGCAATCGGACCGATGGGTTCATTCTTCTCCGCTGTGACCGAGGCCGTGCAGGGCAACTAGGCCCGGAGCCTGAATCCTAAAACTCCTGACCGGCTTCCCGCCCCATTGCCCGAACCGGGTCTGGCCCTACCGTCCTGCGCCTTTCCTGGGGAGTCCGTATGAGCCGTCCGTTTACCGTCGCCGAGGTCCGTGAGGCCTATCTGTCGTTCTTCGTTTCGAAGGGCTGCGTGCGCTATCCCAGCGCCGGCCTCGTCCCCGAGAACGACCCGACCACGCTGTTTACCGTCGCCGGCATGTCGCAGTTCAAGGACATGTTTCTTGGTCGTGGCTCGCACCCGTTCACGCGGGCCACGACCAGTCAGAAGTGCATCCGCACCAACGACATTCTCAATGTCGGCCGGACCGCGCGGCACCACACCTTCTTTGAGATGCTGGGCAACTTCTCCTTCAACGACTACTTCAAGAAGGAGACGATCCACTGGGCCTGGGAATTCTTGACCGAAGTCCTGCAGCTGCCCGAAGAGCGCCTGTCGGTATCGGTGCACACGATCGACGGTGAAGCCTACCGCATCTGGCGCGAGGAGATCGGACTCCCCGCCAGCAAGATCTTCAAGATGGGCGACAATGACAACTTCTGGCCGGCCAACGCGCCGAAGGAAGGCATCGAAGGCCCCGGCGGGTGCTGCTCAGAAATTTTCTACGACCACCGCACCAACGATGATCCGAACGACAATCTGACCAGTTCGACCGGCCGATTCGTCGAGATATGGAATCTGGTCTTCCCGGAGTTCAACGTCCGCAAACCCAACGCTGACGGCACGCCCAATCTCGAAAATCTCGGCCGGACCAATATCGACACCGGCTCAGGTCTCGAGCGCGTCGCGGCGGTAATGCAGGGCGTCTACAACAACTACGACATCGACCTGTTCCAGAACATCCTGGGCAGCGTGCAGGAGATCAGCGGGGTCCGCTACGACTCGAAGGTTCTGCTCGGCTCCAAGGACCCCCAGGCCGAGAAAAACGCTCTGCTGCGACGCATCGCCGACCACGTCCGGGCGGTGACCTTCTGCATCGCCGACGGTGCGCTGCCGGGCAACAGCGATCGCGGCTACATCGTCCGCCGCCTGATCCGCCGGGCGACGCTGGATTTGGACAAGCTCGGCTGCGACCAAGTACAGTTGTTCAAGGTGGTCCCCTCGGTGGTCGGGGCGATGGGCCAGACCTCCCCCGAGATCGTTCGTCGGCAGACCCTCGCCAGCGAGACCCTGCAGGCCGAGGAAGCGCTATTCCGCCGCACTCTGCGCAAGGGTCTGGACATGTTCCAGAAGAGCCTCGATCGACAGAAGGGTTCCGGCGTGTTCGGCGGCGACGACGCGTTCGACTTGGTCGCCACCCACGGATTCCCCAAGGAAGTCATCGCCGAATTGGCCGGCGCCGAAGGCCTGGCCCTCGACGAGGCGCGTTTCAAGGCCTGCTGGGAAGAACACCAGCGGGTCTCGACCAGCAAGGGTGTCGAAGTGTGGAAGGCGAGTGCGTTGCAGGACGCCAAGCCGCGCCTGGGCGCAACCCGCTTCACCGGCTATGATCAACTGATTGCACCGTGCGTCATCCAACTCATCGAGCTCGACGGCAAAGAGGTGCAATCCGCCCCGCAAGGAAGCGCCGTGCGCTTCGCCCTCGATGCGACGCCATTCTACGCTGAAAGCGGTGGCCAGGTCGGCGACGTCGGCATCATCGAAGGCCCCGATTTTCAGATCCACGTCACCGATGTGCAGAAGGATGACGGCTTGTTTGTGCATCTCGGCACGGTCGCCAAGGGTTCGGCGCGGCCAGTCAAAGCCACGGCCAAAGTCGACGCCGAGCGCCGTCGCGACACCACGCGCCACCACAGCGCCACCCACCTGATGCACGCTGCCCTGGCCAAGTTCATCGGTGCACATGTCGAGCAGCAGGGCTCGAAGGTCTCGCCCGATGAATTGCGTTTCGACGTTAACAATCCCAAGGGTTTGGAGCCGGCGCAACTGCAGCAGGTCGAAGCGTGGGTCAACCAGCAGATCGCGGTCAAGCACTCGGTCACGATCCGCGAACTGCCGATCGAGGAGGCCCGCACCCTCGGTGCCAAGGCGATGTTCGGCGAGAAGTACGGTGCCGTCGTCCGAGTCGTTTCGATGGGCGAAGGCTCGCCGGTCTCAGTCGAGTTCTGCGGCGGTTGCCACGTCGGCAACACTTCGGACATCAGCGCTTTCCGCATCACCGGCGAAGGCGCCAGCGCGGCCGGCATCAGGCGCATCACCGCGGTCGCCGGTCGCGCCGCCCAGGCCCTGATCGATGGCGAGCGGCAGCTCGCTGACGCAGCCGGACGCAGCGTCGGCATGGCGTCAGTCGCCAACCCGAAAGAGGTCCACGAGCTATCGCGGGCTTTCAAGTGCAAGGTCGAGGACGTGCCGCTGCGTGTCGCGGCCTTGGCCAAGGAAGTCCATCAGGCCGGCGCCGGCGGCGCACCCGAGCCGACCATGACCGGTGGCCTAGTCTCTCGTGTGATCATTCTGCAGGAGGCGCTGAAGCAGATTCGCAAGCGTGCGGAGCAGCAGGCTTCGCAGTCGGCTGCCGGGGCAGCCGACGCGATCGCCGCCCAGGCGAAGCAATCGGGCGGCATCACCTACATCGCTGCTCGC
>Ga0105046_10002182_pt1 | contig 30742 bp, 24 predicted proteins | sample MAT03_FD_78385 | JGI IMG/M metagenome (GOLD analysis project Ga0105046, IMG submission 78385) | Freshwater microbial communities from Lake Fryxell liftoff mats and glacier meltwater in Antarctica - MAT-03 (megahit assembly) | ecosystem: Environmental > Aquatic > Freshwater > Ice > Liftoff...
ATTCTTCACTTGAAATCCTTTCGTGGGCGAGGTGCTTGAGTGTGTTACTACTTATCAAACACCGCAACTCACCGAAGGATTTCAGGTTTTTCAAAACAATCCGCGGGTCCTTCCGAAAACCTCGCTTGTTCAAGGGCTAGAGGTTGGTCAGTCAGCCGAGACACGAGCGCGAAAACGCCTGGTTCGGTCTCGACGGCGTATGTCGTGAAAGCGGGCTTCGGATACTTGCGGTTGACTGCGGTGCGCAGGATGCGAAACTCGGGAGTGCCCTTTTGGTCTGGCATTTTCAGCATGTCTGCTATCGCTTTTTTCAGACCCTCTCCGGCGATTTTGCCGCGTCTCTTCTCCAACGTCTTGGCGCTCTCGTCGGTTAACGAGAAGACGGTGCGCGACTTCAGGTCGGCGACCTGACCCTTGGGCGTGCACCAAAGATCCACATCCTTCTCCAGCGTGAGTTTCGGTTCCTCTTTGGCGTCGGAGATCTTGGTCACGCCGTTGAACCACCGATACATCGCCTCGCGGTTCTCCTGCGAGTAGCCATGTCCCGTGGGGCCGACATAGAGCGCGACGTTCTCCCCGGCCCCGAGCAGTTTGTAAAGTTGCTTCAATTTCTGGAACGCCTCGATCGAGCCGCGGACATCGAAGAAGTCCTTTTCTTTCGCCAAAATGATGATGGGCTTGGGCGCCAGCGCGGCCAGGAAGTCGGCATGGTCGAGGTTCAGGGCCAGTGCCCGCGGTGGACATTGTTCGGTGTCGGCAGGCAATTCGTTTTCCAGGTTGCGGCGGAAGGTGGTCACGAAACAGCTCGGGGCCGCCATCGTCCAGCGTTGTTCGACGCCGCACAGCCAGGTCGTCATGGTGCCGCCGCCGGAGTTGCCGGTGATGCCAACATGCCTGGGGTCGACTTCCGGTCGCGACAGCAGGTAGTCGAGAGCGCGGATGCCGTCCCACGCTCGCCAACTGCCGAAGAACTCCCCGACCAGGAACTGCTGATTGCCGGCATGAAGGTGCTCGCCGACTCCCGGTTTGGGCCGATCTTTCTCATTCACGTGCGTGTACTGGAAACGCTCCCCCTGGCCGATCGGATCGAAGATGAAGACGACATAACCGAGCCGCGCCAGGCCTTGTGCAAACGATTGGTAAGCGTCACCCGCTTTGCCGTTGATCGTGTGGCCGCAGGAGCCGACCACGCCGGGCAACGGGAACTTTCTTCCCTTCGGAATGTAGAGATTGGCGGTCACAAGAAACCCCGGCCGGCTTTCGAAGATGACCTTCTCGATCGTGTAGGCGTCGCGCTCCACCTTGCCGGTGATCTTGGCATTCAGCGGCGTCTTCTCCGGAAACGGTCCGAAACACTGGGCGATCTTGCCGCGCAGGGTCCGGACGTGGGCCTCCGCCTCGGCCTTGGTCTTCAACTTGGAGAGGGCTTGTTCCCCTGCTTGCTCGGCGGCACGAACTCGTCCGACGAAATGCTCCTGAACCATGCGTGGAAAACGATTGAGGGGGGTGAACGGACCAACGGGCACCGGGTCAGCGGCGGCCACTAAGGACGATGTTCCCATGCCGAAAGCGAGTCCTTGCAGACCAGCCACTTGTAGTAACTTCCGGCGCGATAGGGAATTCGAACTCATGTTCTCTCCATCTCTATGAATGGCGACCGCGTGGTGATAAGGATTATTCTGAAATCATAAAAATCTTCGATCTCATTTTCGAGAGAGTTCGAACGTCCTTGATGTATTCCATCATCAGAGTGCTAGCCGTCAAGAAGTAGCGAACGAATCGGATTCACCCTTTAATCCGCATCGGATCGCGGGTACAATTCCCTCACCTGCCAGAAAGCTCCTCTCCTGATTCGAATTGAGAATTTGCGCGATCCCTGTTTCAGGATATTTGCCATGCGTCATGTGAATCGAGCGGAAACGCGAACCCTGATGACGGTTCTGGGCATCTTCGTGGGTTCCTCCGTCGCATCGGCCCAGCCCGCGATCGATCATTTCGAGAAGAAAGTTCGGCCGTTGCTCATTGAGAAGTGCATTTCGTGCCACGGACCCGAGAAACAGAAGAGTGGCTTGCGTTTGGATTCGCTGCCGGCCCTTATAAAGGGCGGCGACCGCGGTGCGGCAATCGTTCCCGGCAAGCCGAATGAAAGCCTATTGTTGCGCACGCTGGCTCACGATGGCGACGTGAAGATGCCGCCAAAGAACAAGCTCTCAGCCACGGAGATCGCGGCCGTGACGGAATGGGTCCAAGCCGGCGCCCCCTGGCTAAAATCGGATATGACGGTCGTCGCGCCGCCACCGAAGACCGCGACCCGCGAGTTCACTCGGGAAGAACTCAACTACTGGGCATTCCAACCGGTGAAGCGTCCCGTGGTTCCCACGATCAAAGAAGCCAAAGTTCAAATTCGGAACGCCATCGATCACTTCTTGCTGGCGAAACTCCAGCAGAACGGTCTTTCCTTCTCGCAGCCAGCGGACAAACGCACGCTGATCCGCCGGGTTACGTTCAACCTCACGGGTCTTCCGCCGACTTCCGCTGAGATCGAGGCGTTTCTGAAAGACGATTCGGCCGATGCTTTTGAGAAACTCGTGGAGCGTTTGCTCGCGTCGCCAGGCTACGGCGAGAAGTGGGGAAGACGCTGGCTCGACATCGCCCGCTATGCGGACAGCAACGGCATGGACGAGAACCTCGCTTACGTGAACGCTTGGCGGTACCGCGATTGGGTGATCAAAAATTTTAACTCCGATAAGCCCTACGATCAATTCGTGCGGGAACAGATTGCCGGCGATCTCATTCTCGGCGGCAGTGAAGCCGAGCGAGCCGAACGGGTCACCGCAACCGGTTTCCTCGTCATCGGACCGAAGATGCTTGCCGAAGATGACCCGATGAAGATGCGCATGGATATTATCGATGAACAACTCGATACCCTCGGGCAAGCGGTCATGGGGCTGACGCTCGGTTGCGCCCGCTGTCACGATCACAAGTTCGATCCGCTGACGGCGGCCGACTACTACGGGTTGGCCGGCATCTTCTACTCCACGAAAACGATGAAGACCTTTAACGTCGTGGCAACCTGGAACGAACGAGGACTCGGCACCCCGCAATCGATTGCGGCCTTGGCTGAGTACGAGAAGAAATTAGCCGCGGCCAAGTCTGCCCAGACGATGGCGGAAAAGAAACTCAAGGATTTTACAACCACGAAGATCGCCGCCGAACGAAAACGAATTGCCGAGTACGTCGCCACGGCAGCTGAGATCTATCGTGGCCAGGGGGCATCGAAACCAATTGCGATTGATCCCGCAAAGAAATTCCCCGAAGGAACGATCTTGATCGAAGCGGAGAAATTCACTCACGGGAATGTCCAGACGTCGACGACGGGCTACGGCGAAGGGATTGGCGTCATCCTCAATGGCGGAAAGATACCGAATGTCGCCGAGTACGAAGTGACGGTGGAGAAGGGGGGCGCCTATCAACTTGCCGTCCGTTATGCGGCGGCGCAGTCTCGGCCCGTGCGCGTCCTCCTCGACAAGAAGGGCGTTGCCGACGAGGCCTGCAAACAGCAAACTGGGTCTTGGCTGCCCGATTCCCAAGCTTGGGTCACGGAGACGACATTCACGCTCCCAGTTGGGAAATCGGTGTTCCGGTTCGAACGGGATGGCCCCTTCCCGCACATTGACAAGTTTGCCTTGATCCCAACCAATGCAAAGGAAGTCCCGGCAACGTCGGCCTCTCTGGAAGATCTGGCGAAGGAACGCAAGCTGGTCGCGCCTTTGTTGCGTCAGTGGGTGGAGGCGATTCAAAAACGGCAGGGTAAGATTCCGACGGGTGACGAACTGAACAAACTCGCGGATGCTGCCGATGACCCATTCCGCGTGTCGCCCGCGGTCGAAACGGAGATTCAGGCCGGCGCTAAGGTCGACGTTCAAAATCTTCGCGATCAATTGGCCGCGATTCAGAAAACAAGGCCTGCCGGGGAAGAAGCGATGGCCGTCGAAGAGAGCAAGGTCGAGAACCTCAAGGTTCACCTGCGCGGCAACCACCTCACCCTCGGAGAAGAGGTCCCGCGACGATTCCCACGGATCATGGCAGGCGATGCCAAGTCACCGATTGGCGGCGATCGCAGCGGACGCCTTGAGTTTGCGGAGTGGCTGAGCCGCCCGGAACATCCCCTGACCGCGCGCGTCATGGCCAACCGCATCTGGGCTGGGCACTTCGGCGTGGGCCTCGTCCGCTCGCCCGACAATTTCGGTAAGCTCGGGGAGCGCCCGACGCATCCCGAACTCCTCGACTGGCTGACGGCTGAGTTCGTTCAATCGAAATGGTCGATCAAGCAGATGCATCGATTGATCGTCACCTCCACGGCCTATCGCATGAGTTCGGAGAGCGACTCTGCGGTTGCGGAGAAAGACCCGGAAAACACCCTCTATTCGCATTTCAATCGGCGTCGCCTAGGGGCGGAGGAAGTCCGCGATGGGATGCTGGCGATCTCCGGCCTGCTCGATCGAACGATGGGCGGCACAATGCTCAAGGCCAACCCGAGACAATACGTCAACGGTACTGGAGGCAAGCGCTACGATGGTTTCGACAGCCCCCGAAGATCGGTCTACCTGCCGATCATCCGCAGCGGGGTTTACGACGTGCTGCAAACGCTCGACTTCCCCGATCCGTCCGTGCCGAACGGGCAACGGAACACCTCGACGATCCCCACTCAAGCGTTATTGCTGTTGAATAGTTCGCTGGCAGATAAGACTTCGGAAGCATTGGCTTCGTCGGTTCTTAGTTCAGGCGACGATGCGTCACGCGTTGATGAGGCTTATCGTCGCACGCTGGGTAGGGCGCCGACCACGATAGAAATCGAGAAAGTCCTCACGTACCTGAAGAAATCGGAAGCGACTGCCGACCCGAAGGTCGGTGCCGACCAACGACGGTTGCTGGCGTGGCGTGGTCTCTGCCGTGTGTTGTTGGCATCCAACGAATTCATTTTTGTGGAGTAAGGCGATGTTTGCACCTTCCCGCCGGGATTTGCTGAAATCGACAGCGCTTGGCTTCGGCATGCTCGCCTTGCAAGACCTATTGCAAGCAGGGGAGGCGGCTCCGCGTGATCCGCTCAGGCCACGCGCTCCACACTTCACGCCGAAGGCGAAACGCGTGATCTTCCTGTTCATGCACGGCGGCCCTTCACAGGTGGACACGTTCGACTACAAACCCAAACTCGCCATCGACGATGGCAAGCCGTTGCCGTTTCCGAAGCCGCGTGTCGTGTCTGGCGCCACGGGCAATCTGCTCAAGTCGCCCTTCGAGTTCAAGCAATGCGGCCAGAGCGGCGCCTGGGTTTCCGAACTATTTCCGCACATCGGCGGCAAAGTGGATGATCTCTGCTTCATCAAGTCGATGCACGGATCCAATTCCCGACATGGCGGCGCGTTGTTAGAAATGCACACCGGTTCGGACACGTTCGTGCGGCCGGCCGTGGGTTCCTGGGTCACCTACGGCCTCGGCACCGAGAACCGTGACCTGCCGGGCTTCGTGACCATCTGCCCGACCCTCTCGCATGGCGGCGCGAACAATTACTCCTCGGCGTTTCTGCCCGCGATTTATCAAGCGACGCCGCTTGGCAGTGCCAACACGCCCGCAAGCCAGGTGGCCGTCCCGTTCGTCAAGGGAACGACCCCGCTTGAACAGCAGCGACTGGAACTCGATCTCCTCGCCGATCTCGACCGCGATCGACGCTCCGCTTCCGATAGCGTGACCGAGAGCCGCATTCAATCGTTCGAGATGGCCTTCCGCATGCAGAACGCGGCCCCCACCGTGCAGGACCTCACTCGTGAAACCTCCGAGACACTCAAGCTCTACGGCATCGACGAAAAGTCGACCGAGAACTTCGGTCGGCAGTGCCTGATGGCTCGTCGCTTCGTGGAGTCCGGCGTGCGCTTCGTGCAATGTTCCCACAGCTACAAGTGGGATCAACACGGCAACCTCAAGAAAGACCACACTCGAAATGCGTTGGAAGTGGATAAACCGATTGCTGGGTTGCTCGAAGATCTGAAACGCCGTGACTTACTCAAAGATACCCTGGTGATCTGGGGCGGCGAGTTTGGGCGGACGCCCGTCGCTCAGGGTAAAGACGGCCGCGACCACAACCCGCACGCCTTCACAATGTTCCTGGCCGGAGGCGGTGTGAAACCGGGCGTCACACATGGCGCCACGGACGATTACGGCTATTACTCGGTCGAAGACAAGGTCCACGTGCACGACCTGCACGCGACGATCCTGCACTTGCTCGGGCTCGATCACTTGAAGCTGACCTATCGCCATGCCGGTCGCGACTTCCGCCTGACCGACGTCCATGGCGAGGTCGTGAAGTCGATCATCGCGTGATTGCGACCTGGGCGAATCGACATCTAACCCTGCATTTCGATTTGGCTGGGATCATCCACTGCGATATAGGGTCGGTTTTCCTTGAGGATTACCACGCCACGAACACGGATGCTCTTCCCATTGAAGTGGGCGGTCGGATCGTCAATTCCTGCTGCGCCGAACTTGGCCCGTCCCGTTTCGGTGACGATTAGGCCCAGGTTGTTCGGATCACGATGGTTCACTTCGGAATCAAGAAAGACTTGGCGGGAACCCGTACAACTTTTCACCCGTTGCACCCGCATTTCCACGGTGACCAACTCGTCGAGTCGATGAACGGCTTCCTGAGGGGACATGTTCACTCCACAATCCTCAATTACTTTGTAACTCATTGGCCTGCGGTATTGTCGACATTTGACCAGGAGAGGAGTTCAACGGCAAACCACGTTGAACTCCTCAATGCATTGCACTATTTCCCGAGCGGCATGAACCGCACGCAGACCGGAGAGCCCACTTCGATGGTAGAACCCGTCGGCGTCAATTCGCCCGTTTCCTTGTTGATGCGGAAGGAAGTAACTGTGCCGCCTGTCTGATTCGCGACCAGCAGGAATTGCCCGGTCGGTTCGATCGCGAAGCCGCGAGGCGTTTTGATGTCGCGCGCTTCATGTCCGACGGCTTTGAGTTCACCCGTCTTGGGGTCGATCGAGAAGATCGCGATCGAATTGTGGCCGCGGTTGGAAACGTAGACGAACTTGCCCGACGGATGCACGACCGTTTCAGCGGTGCTGGTCCCCTTGCGTTCAGCGTCTTTCGGAAGCGTGGACAGCACCTGTTTCTGGGTGAGGACTCCCTTGACGGCGTCGTAATCGCAGGCGATGATCGTCATATTGCTCTCGCCATTGACATAGGCGGTTTTGTTGTCGGGATGCCAAGCGAAATGGCGCGGGCCGGAGCCAGGCGGCGCTTTGAACGCGGGAGGTTCGTTCGGCGTCAACGTGCCCTTGGCGGCATTGAAGCGATAAACGAGTACTTTGTCGAGACCGAGGTCAGCGCAGAACGCGAACTTGTTGGCCTCATCAACGTGAATCGAATGCCCGTGCGGCACTTGCTTCTTGGGCTTCTCGGTGGCTTCCGCATCGTGCTGAAGAAAAGATGTTGCCTTGCCGAGCTTGCCGTCGTCTTCGATCGGCAGGCAAATGCAGCTTCCGCCCGTGTAGTTAGCGGCGAGCACGTTCTTGCCGGTGGGATCAACGATGAGATGGCACGGCGCCCCGCCGCCGGAAGGCTGCGAGTTGAGAAGAGTCAGTTTGCCTGAAGCGGCATCGATGGCAAACGCGCTGACGCTCGCCTGATTTTCGTTGACAGCGTAGAGGAATTTCTTGTTCGGATGAAAGGCGAGAAACGAAGGATCCTTCGTTTCACCGGCCAGCGTCGGCTTCGATAGAGCGCCGGTTTTTAGATCGAGTTCACACTGATAGATGCCCTGGCTGTTCTTGCCTGAATAGGTGCCGATGTAAACGCGGTACTTCTCGGGTGCATCGGCGGCCTGCGCCCCGGCTAAGCTCGGGAGTAGACAAATCACCAACGCCAACGGAATCCTGATCATAACGAAAAACTCCTGATGTTCATTCCAAGAGCGAAGAGAGTGAGTTCTCTTTGTACGGGAAATTGGCGGAGTGGCGGCGAGATATGGCCACGCAAACCTGTCGGCCAGACCGTCGATGTTTGCCGCGCGAGTTCTCCTCACTTCTTTGTTTTTAAATTCTTGTCGAAGAACGCCAATACCACCGGCCGCAGGTCACGCTGCTTCGGTTGGAGGTGGAAGGTATGCGGGGCGCCTTCGATGATGACCAGTTCGTGTTCGACGCCGCCCTTCTTGAGCGCAGCAGCGAATATCTCCGATTGCTTGATGTCTACGGTCTTGTCCGCCGTCCCGTGCAGGATCAAGATGGGCGGATCATTCTTGTCGATGTACGTGACAGGCGATGCGGCCTTATAAAGGTCCGTCGCCTGCTCACGCGTCTTGCCTAGCATTTCGAGATCACGCGTCAGGATCGTTAAGTCAGAAGGTCCATACATGTCGACGGCACATTGAACCTTGCATGAAAACTCGCCATAGGGCTCTTTCGGATCGAGCTTATCGTCCTGTCCCGTGAGAGCAACCATGGCGCTGAGGTGCCCGCCAGCCGAGCCGCCGATGACACCAATGTGATCAACGTCGATTTGCAGACGTTCGGCGTTCTTGCGCAGCCAGCGGACGGCCGTCTTGCAATCGTACAAGTTTTGCGGCCAGGTCGGCTTGTCCTTGGTCGCCAGCACGTAATTGATGCTGATGCTGACGTAGCCGTTGAGAGCCAGCGTCGTGCCGATGTTGAATTCGCGCTCAGCCGCCTTATCGCCGCCCGTCCAACCGCCGCCGTGAATGATGACGACCGCCGGCGAGCGAACGTCCTTGGCCCGCTTGGCAGGAAGATACAGGTCGGCTTTCTCGGTGCGCCCCTCCGCGAGGTAGGTGATGTTGGATTCGATGACGACGCCCTCGGGCGCAATGTGCGGCGGGGCCTTCTTGGCTTCCTGGGCAATTGCGGGCGCGCCCACGGAGAGGAGAAGAAGCGAATAAAGTATGACATTGCGATTCATCGAAGTCACTCAAGGTTTTTGGATCGAGCTCAGCTCAACAGACCATCAATCTTCTGCCCGATCGCCAACTGGTGAGGCCGGGATGTCTGGTCGTGAATGATCGTGTCGGGTGCAACGCCCAGCAAGTGATAGATCGTAGCCGCTATGTCGCGGGGATCGTGCGGATTTGAGGCCGGGAACGCGGCAATCTTGTCGGAGGAACCGTAGACCACGCCTTGCCCGACTCCACCGCCGGCCAGGGCGAGCGAATAGACGAAGGGCCAATGATCGCGGCCTGCGCCGCCGTTGATCTTCGGCGTTCGTCCAAACTCGGCGTTCGCCACAACGAGCGTCTGATCGAGCAGGCCTCGTTCGTGCAGATCCGAGACTAAAGCCGCGAACGCCTGGTCGAAGGTCGGGCAGAGCGATTGCTTCATCTGCGTGAAGTGCTTGCCGTGCGTATCCCAGGATCCGTTCGGCGTATGGCAGTAGTGAACGTTGATCATTGGCACGCGGGCCTCGGCCAGGCGGCGTGCCAGCAGGCAGCACTGGCCGAACTGTGTTCGTCCGTAGCGATCACGAGTGGAAACCGGTTCGGACGCCAGATCGAATGCCCTGCTCGTGGCCGGAGAACTGAGCAGGCTGAAAGCCCGTTCCTGATAGCCATCAAGGCTGCGTGATTCGGCCGACTGATCCAGCAATTGGCGCTGGCTGTCCATCTGCTTCAGAAGACTCTGGCGCTCACTCAGCCGGGAGACGGACAACTCGAGTTCCGGAGCAACCGCGGCGATGCGCACATCTTGAGCCCGCAGGTCTTGATCGACTGTCAAAGGGCTGTGCCGAGCTCCGAGGAAGCCGGGATGTTGACCGTGCAGAATGGTGCCATTGCTCCGCCGCATCAGGGGGCCGACTTGCACCCATGTCGGCATCGGGCCTGGTTTGCGCAGCGCTCCGAGCACGGCGCCGATCGGTGGAAAATCGGTGTGCGAGGGCGGGAAATCGCCCCGGCTTTCCTGGCTCCGCGGGTGCGCGTGGCCGGTCATCGCGGGCAGGCTCGCCTGCACATGGTTGGCGTTGCCGTGGCTCATCGAGCGGATGACCGCAAGCCGGTGCATCATCTTCGCACATTGCGGCAGCAGTTCGCCAATTCGGACGCCCGTAACGCTGGTATTGATCGCCCCGAACTCTCCTCGTTCGGGCAATGGGCCGTCCGGTTTGGGGTCCCATGTCTCTTGTTGAGCGTGCCCGCCATGTAAGTAGAGCATGATGACCGACTTCGCCCGGCCGAACGTGCCGCGCATGTCAGGCGCTGCCTTGGCCCTGGCGCGGAACAGGTCGGACAGGAGCAGACCCGTACTGGACAGCGCGCCGAGTGAGAGCACCTGACGCCGGTGCAACCGCGCGTTGAGTTGGAAGTCTTCACATTCGGAATTTTCGATTGGCAGGTGGGTCATGGGATCCTCGTCGGCAATTTTCCCCATTGTCGCCGCCTGGACGCAATTGTCAATGAAGAAAGCGCCGGATCTGCGATCCACTAATTCTGCCAGCGACGTAGCAAATTATGATTTGGGGTTCGCCCAAAATTGTGTTACGGTGACGAGATAGTCTCGTGTTCCACCGATTCAGGGAATGACGGTCATGAGTTCGCTCCATCGACAGTGGTTGGCACTGGGCATTTCTCTATTCGTGGTTGGAATCGGTTGCGCCGATCCGGAAGCGGACATGCTGCGCATCGCCGCTTTGATCAAGCAACTCTCGGATGACAACTTCACCAAGCGAAAGGCGGCCGGGCGAGCGCTGGAGGCCGAAAGTGATAAGGCTCTCCCGTTACTGCGTACCGCGGCCGCCGCGAGCAAGGATCTGGATCTCAGTCAGCAACTTCGGAACGTTACCCACGCCATCATCCGAGGCGCAGGCAATAGTAAATCGACCGGCCTGGAAATGGCCCTGGTTGTTGAAGGCGATTTCCAAATGGGTTCCGTGAAAACCGAGGCGAGCCGTAAACCCGAAGAATTGCAACACCCCGTTCGCATCACGCGGCCGTTTCTGCTTGGCGCCTATGAAGTGACTCAGGCCGAGTATTTGAAGGTGATGAAGTACAATCCAAGTTGGTTCTGCGCCACGGGTACGGGTAAGGATAAGGTGCAGGGCCTGGATACCGACCGTTTCCCCGTCGAGGCTGTCACCTGGAACGATGCGATCGACTTCTGCAACCGGTTAAGCGTGTTGGACGGCTACAAGCCCTATTACAAAGTCGAAGATGTGAAACGCGAAAGCGACTTTATCGCGAAGGCGACCGTAACCATTCTCGGCGGCACGGGATACCGCTTACCCACGGAAGCCGAGTGGGAGTACGCCTGACGGGCGAAATCGACGACGCGTTTCCACTTTGGCAACGACTCGGATGGTACGCAGGGGAACATCAAGTCGGTCCCCGCGACTGGGTATGCCGCGCCACCGAAGCGAGGCGATGTCGGCCGCACCACGAAGGTCGGCAGTTATCTCCCCAATGACTGGGGCCTCTTTGACATGCACGGCAACGTGGCCGAGTGGTGCTGGGAATGGCATGATCGCGAGTACTATTCCAGATCGCCGGCCGAGGACCCGCCGGGGCCGGCCGAAGGGACCCACCGCCTGTTGCGCGGCGGAAATTGGCTCGTGAGCAACGCCAGTTGCCGTTCCGCCAGCCGTTTCTCGCACGTCCCCGAAGAACGAAGCTATTACACCGGGTTTCGCGTGGCGCGCACGCCATGAGATTTACCCCAATTCCAGTTCTGTGCCTCGCTCTTCTCTTGGGTACCGGCTGCGCCGACCGGAGTGCGCCGCGTCCACCCGTGGTGCTTGAATCCGAGCCCAGCGCGGCGCCGCCCACGAAATTCAAAGAGCACAACATTGTTTTCGTAAGTTTCGATGCATTGCAGGCCGCTCACGTCGGTTGCCTCGGCTATCCGCGCGACGTCACCCCGACGATCGACACGTTTGCGAAGAACGCGAATCTCTTTCGCAATGCCTACTCGGTCGCGTCGTGGACGGTGCCGGCGTCGATGACCTGGTTCACCGGCGTCTATCCTTGTGAACACCGCATGACGAATAAGTTTGCCGTCTATCAGCCGCCCGTTGAGAAGATCGCCAACTTGAAGGACCTGTCGCCCAATCTGATGACGCTCGCGGAAATCTTGAAGAAGAACGGCTACGCCACAGCCGGGTTCACCGGTAACGCGGGCGTTAGCGGCGGCTTCGGCTATGAACAAGGGTTCGACGTCTATGAGCACGACAAGGACGTCTTCGGCACGCTCGACCAGAGTATCCCACGAGCGCTGACGTGGTTGAAGACGAATAAAGATCGCAAGTTCTTCCTGTTCCTACATGGGTATGACGTGCACGGGCAATCCTCACCGCCGGAAGGGTATGATTACCGTTTTGTGGAAAAAGGATACGACAAGCGCTACACCGGCAGCGAACAGGAGCAGGAGTTATTGCGCGAAGAGGGCCTGGAGAAGAAGCAATTGTCCCTGCGCGAACAGGACGTCCGCTTCTGGCGGGCGATCTACGATGAGAAGATTCAACGTGCCGACGCCAAGTTCCGCCACTTCCTGGCCGAGTACGACAAGCTCGGCTTGAGTGAGCGAACGCTCTTCATCTTGACGTCCGACCATGGCACCGAGTTCTATGAGCATCGCCGTTTTGACCACGGCTTCACGCTCTACGACGAACAGATCCACGTGCCGCTGATCATCAAACTCCCGGGGCAAACGGCGGGTCAAGTGATCAACGATCGGCTCAGCAGCATTGACGTGATGCCGACGATTCTCGATCTTTTGGAGTTCTCGCCGGAACAGGCTTCCCACCCGTTACGCGGCAAGAGCCTTGTCCCCGCCATGAAGGGAGAACCGATCGGACGCGACATCTTCTCCGAGACCGATTACCGCCTCTACACATTCAAGCGGTCGATCATCACCCCAGAGGGATGGAAATTGATCCATACGCTCAAAGACAAAAGCCGGGAACTGTTCTTCCTACCGGATGACCCCAGGGAATTGAAGAATCTCGCCGAAGTAGAGCCCATACGAAGTGATGCCTTGGAAGAGAAACTGTTCGACCACTTCAACAAGATCGGCCACGACCTGCGTATCAAACGCTGGGAGATCGGCCTGAACCCGGTGTATAAGTCGCAAGGGAAGACAATGCGGCCATAATGGCGGATATGAGACTCACCTCGCAACATTAGAAACCGGGTTCCCAGACGATCACCTTGAAATCCTCAACCCGATTCTTGGGCGTGACGGAGACGCCCTCCGCTCGGAGTCGCTTGATCTGCCTCGGGCCGACAGGCCCCGCATTCATGGAGCTAACAACCCCATTGGCCGCGACCACCCGAAACCAGGGAATCCCCTTCGACTCCTCGGCCGTGAGCGTCACCAGAACCTTGGCAACCTGGCGGGCCGTGCCATTCAAGTGGCGACCGATGGCCCCATACGTGGTGACTCGACATTCGGGGATCGCGGCGATGGTCGCCAAGACTCGTGCTTTGAATTGCGAGAACCTGGAGAAATCTGCCATCTGCCCGCTCTCGCATGATCACTTGCCATCAGACTCCTGGACCCTGACACACCTGCCCACACCCCTTTCGTTGCATCGTCTCACCGGGACGGGTCTGCAATGAAACGAATGCAATGCAATTCAACGATACAACGAAATGGTGGTTTCTGGCGCGGTTCGGGTGCGATCGAACTTCTGTTGATGGTTGCTGTCAGAATTTTCGCATGTGACGATCTTACACGAGCGCTTCCTTGATGAGCGGCGCATCTTCGAGAATTACTTTGATCGGGCGGTTGCTCGTTGTGTAGAGCTCCTGGTCCGGGTCGATGCCGAGCAGATGATAGATCGTCCGGCCGAAGCTCTCAACCTTGTACTTCTTGTCCGAGACATAAGCCGCGTTCTTATCGGTGGCGCCAACGACCGTGCCGCCCTTGAATCCGCCGCCGGCCACGAGCACCGATTGGGCCGTGCCCCAGTGGCCGCGCCCGCCGCCCTTTTCGACTTTTGGCGTGCGGCCCATTTCGCCGAGCACCGTCACGATGGTCGTGTCCAGCAGGCCTCGCGTGTCAAGATCCTCGATCAGTGCGGCCACCGCCTTGCTCAGGGGCGGAAGGGAGCTTCGGCACTGGCCAAAGTTGTTGCTATGGAAGTCCCAGTAACCGATGGGAACATAGACGAAGGGAACGCTCGCTTCAATCAGACGCCGTGCCGCGAGGATCGATAGACCCGAGTTGCCGCCTCCGCCGCCGTTGAATCCCTTGACGTCGTAGCGTTCGTAGCTCTTTTTGGGCTCCTTGCCAAGATCGAGCGCTTCACGCAATTTCGGGGTCCGGAGGAGATCGAACGCCTTCCGCTGGAATTCATCCAGTCCTGAGATGACCGGGTCCATCGCGTCTTGCTGACGTAGTTGCTTGTTGATCGACTGGAGCAGGCTTTGCGAGCGACCCAATTCCGAAAGTTCGACTTGCGGCGATGCCAGCATCGCGCGCACTTGGTCGTCCGGTTTGGTCGGGTTGAAGGTCAGTGGGTCATGCGCGGGTCCCATATAGTTGAAATTGATGTCGCCCGAATGGTTGTTCAGGGGGCCGAAGGCCACGAAGTTTGGGACGGCGTTCCCAGCAGGCTTGAGCTTGGCGAGGACATTGCCATACATCGGATACTTGGGCGTCGAGGGGCGTCTCGGATTGCCGGTCAGCCAGTAGGCCCCGCCGGAATGCTCCCAGGTTTCATTGCCGATGCAGCATGAACGCAGGATGGAATATTTGTCCGCGACCTTGGCCAGTTCGGGCATCAACTCGCAGATGTCGAGCCCGGGGACGTTCGTCTTGATCGGTTTGAACTCGCCGCGAATCTCCGCGGGAGCATCGGGCTTCAAGTCGAACATGTCCAGGTGGGGTGGGCCGCCGCCGAGCCAGATGACGATCATCTGCTTGGCTTTCGCACTACTGGCCGTGGGTGTGGTCGCCGCTTGTGCGCGGAACAGATTGGTCATCGTCAAGCCGTAGAATCCGGTACCGCCAACGCGGAGAAACTGCCGACGGCCCATGTTTTGAGACTCGTTACAGCCGATCATCATCTGCTATCTCCTGAGAGAACGGGACCTGTCGCGAAGGGCAGGTCGGTCGGTCCATTAGTGATTGAGGATAAATTCATCTGCAAGCATCAGGGTGCGGAACAATCCTTCGACGCCCTTCTGGGCCGAAGCGCTGTCCTTCAGATACTCGATGCTCTTTTCTCGCTCCTCGGAGGTCGGCATTCGGCCAAGCACCCACAGGAATGCTTCCTCCACCAGGCGGGCGACATCAGCATTGTTCTTGACGATGCCGGCAATCCGCCCCTGGGGATTGGTGATCTTCTCTCGTACTTCCGGGTGATTGATCAGATAAATCGTCTGTACCATGCTCGCGTTGTTTTCGCGTTCGCAGTCGCACTGAATCGACGCGTTCCGGATCGGCCGGCCGAATAGCTGGAGGGCATAAATCAGAGCGGACGCCTTGGGATTGTTTCGTTCATTGGGGACGCCGCCCGCCAGATCGAGAGCCTTTGCTCCCGCGGGCATCCGAAGTTCCGCCGGGAACGATTCACTGGCGCCGGTGGCGTGGTTGATCGCATCAAGGACTAGTTCGGCCGGCAGTCGGCGCAAGTAAAATCGCGCGTAGTTGCGATTGTCGGCGCGATTCGTTTCGTTGGGCACGCAACTCAATTGATAAGTTCGGCTGGTCAGGATGGTGTGGTGCAACCATTTCAGATCGAAGCCGCTTTTCACGAAACCGTTGCCCAACTCCTGAAGCAATTCCGGATGCGACGGCGGATTCAAAGGCGATAGCTGATCGACCGGATCAACCAACCCGCGATCGAAGTAGTGTGCCCAGACGCGATTGACGATGGCCGTGGCGAAGAACGGATTATTCGGCTGACGCATCCAGGCCATGACCGACACCCGCGCATCCTGGCCATCGGGCACGCGGACTGGTTGCGTTTGTCCGAGCAGTCGGTACTGGCTGGCTTTCTGTTGTCCCAGCGGGCTTCTTGCCTCGGCGACGGTTGCCGTCACGGCCGTGTGAATTTCGGTGTTGATTCGCTTGATCATCGCCGACAAGTTGCGAGCTTCGGATTCCAATGCCAACGCTTCCTTGCGGAGCTTCTCGGCTTCTTCCTTGGACAGACCTTTCTCCTTCATGATCCGATCGGACAGCAACTTCGCTTGCTCCCGCTTCTTCTTTTGTTGCTCCGCCGCGGCTTTGGCATCGAAGAGGGCGGCGACATCGGGCTGGGCCTTGGAATTGCCGCCCGCTTGGGCAATCTTGGTGAAGAAACTGGCGAAACTGAGTAAGTCGTCCTGCTGCCAGACGTCGTGCGGGTGGCGATGGCATTGGGCACATTCCAGACGCAACCCGAGGAAAGCGTGGGCCACTTGAACAGCGGATTTCACAGGCGCCGTGCCGCCATCCGCGTTCCCACGTTCCTTCTGCCAATACAAATCCAGCGTGCGTCGGTTTGAGTACGCCTTCAATTCACGACTGGCGTCGATTTCCTCTTCGATCAGGACACGCATCTCCGTCACGTAGGCATCAGCCGAGCGTCCCTCGCGGCTCGTGGCCGTCAGGATCCGCTCGACGAGATCGTCGTAGCGGATGCCTTCCGACAGTCGATCACGGATCCAACCATGAAATCGTCGAGCCTCCAGATACTCCGTGAAGTAGTTCAGATTGAATCCGGTCGGCTTGAGGATGTCGCAGAATTTGGCAGCCCAGACGCTGGCGTGGCCGGGACGTGCAAGGAGTTCGTCGACCTTCTTCGTCCGTTTGGCCGGATCCTTGTCAGCGAGGAACTTGCGGACTTCGCCGGGCGTCGGCAGATCGCCCGCCACGTCGAGCGACAGACGTCGCAAGAAAGTCGCATCGTCGCACGGATCGGACGGGTGAATATTCAACTGGCGCAATTTCGCATGGATGTGGCGGTCGATAAAATTGTAGGTGGGAACTTCGGGGAACGGCACGTTGTCCAATCGAGGCACAAGCAACTGAACGATCGCAGGCTCGGCGCGGTATCGGACAACCGCCGTCGTGTCGCCAACGGCGACGGCATGCACTTTCCCCGTCGCGTCGATCGTGGCCACATTCTTGTCGGCAACCGCGAACGTGCAAAGGGAGGTCACGTCGTCGGTCGAGCCATCCGCGAATGTTGCTTGAACGCGTAACGAGATGCTCTTGCCAGGTTCAAGACGCTGTTTGGCCGGAACGATACGCAGTTCCTTGATCTGGGAGTCCGCCGACCGATCCAGTTTTGCCCCAGCCGCGATCCACGATCGAATCATCTGGTATTCGGGGCTGTCCTTGGCCGCGCGTTGCCCTCCCTCGTGAGGCACGGCGCCGAATGCTTTCTGCAAGATGAGACTCGCGTCGGGATCGATCAAATCGAGACGGCGGCCGGAGTCGTCGCGCAGGATGCGCTGATGGTCGAGTGTGGGGTCGGCGCCAAAGAGGCTGAGGCGGAAGCCGCCTTGTCCCTTCACGGCGCCGTGGCAGGCCCCCGCATTGCAGCCGAGCCGACTGAAAACCGGAACGATGTGCCGGCTGTAGAGCGGCTGGGCGACTGCGGTCGCGCGCTTGAGTTCGGAATCCTTCGCTGCTGCCTCATCATCGGCCATCAGTTGCGCGGGGATCAAAGCGCAAAGCAGGGACAAGGCAATCGAATTCGGGTGCAAGCAGTGGAACAACTTCACGTTCGATCCCTCATTCCAGAAGGCAAGTTGCAAGGTGTGCTAAAGGTAGGATCGCTTTTAGGCAGGTTACGGGCCGATCGGGTTCATTATCGCTCGTCGGCGGTTCGAGTAAAGCCTAGACTGATACCAATTATCTCTTGAAGTGTGATAGGTTTTTCCTGTATCAGGAGCAATCTGATGCCTCTGGCGCCCGATCGTCACAATTACAAAGAAGTTCGCTTGCAGCAGTTGCGTAGTTTCTGCGAAACGGCTCGGCTGGGCAGCCTGAGTGCCGCGGCCCGATCCTTGGGGCTTTCTCAGCCGACAGTTTGGGAGCATGTCCACACGCTGGAACGCGAATTCAAGGCGCCTCTGATCGAGTCGCATCGCCGAGGTTGCCGACTGACCGCCGCGGGCCGACTGTTGGTCGATCTTGCCGGCCCCGTGGTCGCTGGCGTCGATACGCTGGCCGGCGCCTTCCAGGATCAATTTGCCGCCGCGGAATCGCGCCTGACCGTCGCGGCGCCGCAACGCGTAATCGTGGAGGATCTGTTCGAAGTCGTTGGGTCGCTGCAAAAGCGATTCCCCTTGATGCGCTTACGGCTGCTAGAGCGGGTCTCCGGGCAGGTGGCGGCCGCGGTTGAGTCCGGCGAGGCAGACCTCGGCGTGTCGACCGACCGCGAGCCTCAGTCTCCTCGCCTGCGGTTCGAACCGGCGTATGAGTTGTCGACATTGCTGGTTACATCCAAGAGCCACCCGTTAGCCCGGAAGAAGAAAGTGACCCCACGTGATCTGAAAGGTTTTCCGCTCATCAACGGGCCGAATGGATTCACCAGGCCCGAAGTAAGCGAGAAACTGCGGGAGTGCGGCGCCTTCGAGGCGGAACGTCACGTCGAAGCCATGACGACCGCCGTTGTCCGCCGCTATGTGGAACTGAGCCTCGGGGTTGGATTGGTATTCGGCCGACCAAAGCCCGCATCTCAGTGCAGTTTGCACGAACGCTGTATGGACGCGTACTTCGATCGGCCTTGCATCAGTTTCATCTGGCGGAAGGGAGTCGTCCTGTCGTCGTTCGCTCGCGAGTTCGAGGACACAGTCAAGAAAATGCTTCGTTCATGAGGGCATACCAATTTACTTGTTGTTCTGATCCGCTAAACGAACAGAATCGCTCGTCCGCGCGATACGCGGCGAGTGAATCCAGCTTACGGGAGAATCTCATGAGAAGCGGGCAAATTAGAATCGTCGGGGCAGTCATCGTGTACTGGGCCATTGCGTTTCAGGCTCGCGCCGATGAGAAGGTCCCGAAGGAACTGGCGGAGTTTTTTCAGCCGCCCGAGAAGTATCGCAATAACCTGGGCTCGTTCCGGTCGCCGCTGAAGTTTGCCGATGGCACGGAGGTCAAGACACCGGCGGATTGGCAGCGGCGGCGGGCCGAGATTCTCAAAACCTGGCACGAGGCGATGGGCCAATGGCCGGGGCTCATTGACAAGCCCAAGATCGAGATCATCGAATCGACACTTCGCGACAATGTGACGCAGCAACGGCTTCGGCTCGGCATTGCGCTCGGCGACGAAATGGTAGATGCCTTCTTGCTGGTCCCCGAAGGGAAGGGGCCGTTCCCCGCGGTTGTCGTTGCCTACTACGATGCCCAGACTGGCGTGGGCCTGGGAACGAAGATGCGTGATTACGGTTGGCATTTGGCCAAGCGCGGATTCGTCGTCCTCTCCATCGGCAAGCCGAACGCCAGCGTCAATCTGGAAGATTCGAACAAGGCGAAGGGCGGCGCCTACCTCGGCCCCGATGGCAAAGTGGTGCGCGTGCAACCGCTTTCCGCGTTGGCGTACTTGGCGGCGAACGCCAATCGTTTTCTGGCGAAGCGGACCGATGTCATGGCCGATCGCATCGGCATCGTCGGGCATTCCTTCGGCGGCAAATGGGCGTTGTTCGCGTCATGCCTGGACGATCGATTTGCGTGTGCCGTCTGGTCCGACCCGGGCATCGTATTTGACGAACGCGATCGGCGAAAGGTAAACCCGGGCGGCAGCGTCAACTATTGGGACGTCTGGTATCTCGGGTTCGAATCGGGCCAAGTCGCTGACTCAAGGAACCCGGGTCCGTTTCGCAAACTGCCCAGTGAAGGCCAGGCACGCACGGGCGCTTACAAGAAACTCGTCGATGGCGGTCACGACCTCGTGGAACTGCACGCGCTGATGGCTCCACGGCCGTTTCTGGTCTCGGGGGGCACGGCCGACATGCCGGAACGCTGGCCAGCGCTGAATCACGCCATCGCGGTCAATCGCCTGCTCGGTTTCGAAAACCGCGTGGCCATGACCAACCGCCAGGAACATGGCCCCGCGGAGATCGACAACCAGCGGGTGTATCGCTTCTTCGAGTGGTGGTTAAAAGAGCGGAAGTAGGAATTTAGCCGCGGATCTTCAGATCGGTTGGCATTTCGGAAAAGCCGCCGAGTGACGATCGCAAGGCTTGTTTCCGAACGTCGCGAAACTGTTCCCGACCCGGCCGTCATCATCGTCTCCATCTGGTTGCATCTCCGCAACGTGGTATCTTATCGAGTCGTGTATGCGACCCCACGTCCGCTTGAAGGCCGCTTGTTGGAACTGCCGATGAAGCTCTTACTTCAACTTGAAGAAATCGTCGGCCCGCAACCGGGACCACACCTGTTGATAACCGGCGGCGTTCATGGCGACGAGTTTGAACCGATGGCCGCGATTCGACGTCTCGCGCCGGTACTGCGTGAACGATTGTTGAAAGGCCGCGTGACTCTCGTCCCCGTCGTCAACGAGCCCGCTTTTCGTCGTGGCCAGCGAACCGCCGAAGATGGTCTCGACCTGGCGCGAACTTGTCCCGGCCGGGCCGACGGATCGGTAACGGAACAAATCGCTCACGCACTCTCGCAACTGATTGAAACCGCGGACTACTTCATCGATCTTCACACGGGAGGCACGCGCCTGCGCGTGCTGCCGCTCGCCGGCTACATGCTACACCCGGATGGGCGCGTCCTGTCAGCCCAAAGACGCATGGCCCGCGTCTTCGGCTTGCCCATTGTCTGGGGAACCGATCCCAGCCTCAACGGCCGTTCGTTATCGGTGGCCCGCGACGCCAATGTCCCGGCCATCTACGCGGAGTATCAAGGCGGCGGCGGTTGCGATCCCGAGGGGATTCAGGCTTACGTTCGCGGATGCCTCAATGTGCTGACTAACTTGGAAATGATCGAAGGGAAAATCGCTGAAGGTGGTGGCGAGCCGCTGATCGTCGAAGACGCACGGCCTGGTTCGGGACACATGCAGGTCAACCATCCCGCGCCGTACGAAGGCTTCTTCGAACCGGCTGTCATACTCGGCCAGTATCTCGAAAAAGGCGACTTGATCGGGACCGTATCCGATCCTCTCGGGCGTCAAACTGAATCGATTTGCGCGGCCCACTCGGGCATCATACTTGTACTGCATACGTTCGCGCGGGTCGCGGCGGGCGATAGTTTGGCGGTGATCTTGGAGACGCCGCAGCAACCGACGTGATGCTCGCTCACTCCGGCGCCAGCGAGTTGAAGAACTTCTGCACCCAGGGCGCGGCGGGTGAAACCTTCTTGCCCATCACGGCCGCGAAATAGAGCCGGCGACGATCGACTTCGGATTCCAAATAAACTTGCAGAATGACCTTGGTCCCGTCAACGTCGATGACCCAGCGCGTCGATTCGAACTTCCGCTTGCCCATCACAAAGTTGACGGCACTCTCGCTCTCCAGCTTCCCGTTGAGACGTTTGAGTTCCCGCTCGCGGAACGGCGCGGCAAGTTGCTCGAACTGCACCCCCGACAATTTGCCGTGGTCCAGATCGAGCCAGCCGAAGCTGACGCGTACTTTTTCGAACCAGCGATTCACGAAGAACCGCTTGCCGCCCAGCACCGCGTGACCTTCGGGAGCGATCGGTTCCATCTCCGGTTCGCCCGGCATCAGAATCGTCGTGCGGCTATCGGGCGGGGAAAACGTTCGCCAGTCGGTCTTGGTCAAGTCACCCTGGCCAAAACGGAAAGCACCATAAATGCCAGCCATCACCAAAAGCGTGAGCAGCAGGCTGAAGATCATGAGAACCGCAGTGCGAACTGGCGAGCGGCGCGGTTTCACTTTTTTCGCCGGCGGGCTCTCCGCCGGCGGGTCGTCATCAAGCGATAGGAGTTCCTTCTTCAACGGCTTGGCAACCGGAAGTTCCTCCGCCTTCGCCCGCGCCAGGGTTGGCTTGCCGCAGTGGGGGCATTGAACCTCCTGACCCAGGACGCTCGACGCGACCCGGGACTCACCCGCGCAGTGCGTGCAAACGATGACGGCGTCCATGGGCTTCACTCGATGATCTTGTTGATCGTGTATTCAAAGATGCCCCGCGCCCCGGCCTGGTAGAGTTGCGGCATGATGTGGCGGACGATGTCCTCGTCAATAATCGTCTCGAGGGCCAGCCAATCCGGGTCCGTCAAAGCCGAAATAGTCGGGCTGTTCAGCGATGTCTTGGGGTGTTCCTTGAGAACGCTGAGCACGCGCTCCTTGTCGGCCAGGCGCACGTTGAGCTTCAGGCCGACCTTGCCCTCGGCCGCCATCGCCCCGCGCAACATGAGGATCAGGTCATCCATCTTGCGGCGTTTCCAGGCATCGGCATGAGCCCCCGCGTTGGCGATGAAGCGCGGCGTGCTCACGAGCAACGGCTCGCCGACGATCCGCAAATTATTCGCCCGCAGGGAACTGCCCGTCTCGGTCACTTCGACGATGGCGTCGGCCAACCGCGGCGGCTTGACCTCGGTCGCCCCCCAACTGAACTCGACCTTCGCCTCCACATGATGCAGGGCCAGCCAGCGTTTGGTGTACTGCACCAACTCGGTGGCGATTCGCTTCCCTTGAAGGTCGGCCGCGCTCTGGATCGTTGATTCGGTCGGCACGGCCAGCACCCACTTCACCGGCCCCCGGCTCACCTTACTGTAGACCAGTTCCGCCAGTTCCACGACCTTGGCGTCGTTCTCCATGATCCAGTCCAGCCCCGTCAGCCCGCAATCAAGCGTGCCGTTCTCGACGTAACGCGGCATTTCCTGTGCACGGATGAGCGTGCAGTGGATCTCCTTGTCGTCGATCGACGGGTAGTAACTGCGGCTGGCAAACGTGATCTTGAACCCCGCCTTCTGGAAGAGGTCCGCGGTCGCGTCTTGCAAGCTGCCGGAAGGAAGGCCAAGTCGAAGTACGTTGGTGTTCATTCTCACGATCTAATAGTGGGCCGACGATAGGAGGACGCCTTCCATTGCAACAGACATCTTATGAAATGAGTTTTGTCCGAAGATTCAAGCGTTCCGTCTCATCGGATTCTTCTGGCGTATACCTATAGACCCCTCGCCAGAAGAAACGAACATGCCCAGAAGAAACAAACATGCCCAGAAGAAACAAACATGCCCAGAAGAAACAAACATGCCCAGAAGAAAAACATAACAATTCCAGAAGAAATTACGATCGCACGATATTCGGACAGTCAAAGGCACTGCACGTGTCACGACCTCGCTGACAAGTTTTATTTCGTGTGCGATGGCAATTTCGCTATCCTAAAAGGTACAGATTCTGTCACCCTCCTGGGTAGTCACCCTCTCGTCGAATTTAGGCAGTGATTTCTGGTCGGCCCAGTATCGCCGAAAATAACGACACGGTGCGACGGGGCCGAATCGGACTGGCTTTTGCTGAGCGCGGATTGATCAGAAATGTAGGAACATTCGCATCCGTTTCGACGTGAGTAACGCGTTTGACAAACACGACAACACCTGCGATTCAAAACCTGGCTCGGCGGCTGATCGCGCTGGAGGCCAAGCGTCCCCCCTCCGACGGGTTGGGCGGCGCCGTGGTACGTGCCTGTGATAAATTGCGCATGCCGTTAGCGAAGCTCGCGGGGGTGGCCGGCTTTCGATCCCTGATGGCGCGGGCCAAGACGCTCGCCACATCAGACGTGCCCTGGCTTGATTCGGTTCAAGTCCGAGCGGACGGATCGTTGGAAGGATTTGAAGTGGCGAGTTCTCAGCAAAGCGCGCTTCAAGGCCAGGAGGCGGGAGTTGCCATCGTGACGAATCTGCTCGGATTGTTGGTAACTTTCATTGGCGAGTCTTTGACCCAGCAGTTCGTGCGTGACGCTTGGTCTAACGAGTCCCTGGGTGCGACGGATGCGGGAGAGAGATCATGAGCGCGGTGGACACTGTGAGTATCCGAAAGTTACCCACTGGAGTACCGGGCCTGGATGAGATCTTGGGCGGCGGATTGCCGGAGTACTCGTTCAATATCATCGCGGGAGCTCCCGGGGGTGGAAAGACGACGCTCGCCCACCAGCTGGTTTTCGCGAACGCAACCCCGGAGCGGCCGGCGCTGTACTTCACCGTGCTGGGCGAACCGGCCATCAAAATGCTCCGGTATCAACAGCAGTTCAAGTTCTTTGACCCCGCCAAGTTGAACAACTCCATCCGTTTCGTCAACTTGAGCCAGTTGGTACTTGAAACGGATCTCAACGCGGTCCTGGAAGAGATCATCAAAGAGGTCGAAGCCGCCAACCCCTCAATCGTCGTGGTGGACTCGTTCCGGACCGTGGTGCGCAAGGCCAGTGTGGGAACCGGTGACGTGGAACTCCAGGGGTTTGTGCAACGGCTTGCCCTCCACTTGACAAGCTGGCAGGCGACCACCTTCTTGATAGGGGAGTACACGGAGGGCGAGATCCGTGACAACCCCGTGTTCACGATCGCCGACGGCCTCTTTTGGCTCTACCAGCAGATCGAACGCAACTCGATCGTGCGGAAGCTGCAAATCATGAAGTTGCGCGGCCAGGCATCTGTTCCGGGAATGCACATGTTCCGCATCACCGCGGACGGAGTACAAGCTTTCCCCCGTAATTATGGCCTAACCGGACGAACCGCCAAGGCCCACGACCGGCCGCGAGTCTCATGCGGCGTGACAGCGCTGGACGCGATGCTAGGCGGCGGCATCCCTCAGGGCGACAGCTTCTTAGTGGCCGGGCCTTCGGGAACGGGAAAGTCGGTCTTCGCGTCCCAGTTCATCAACGAAGGCCTTAGGCGTGGGGAATCAGGTATTGTCGCCATCTTCGAAGAACGCCCGGAGGAGTATGCGGGCCGGGTCGCCAATCTCGGCATGGATTTTTTGACGCCCCAGCATGACGGAAAACTGAGCATCATCTACCTCCGCCCGCTCGACCTGTCGGTGGACGAGACAATGCGTGAAATCCTCGATACGGTAGCGAGGACCGGGGCCAAACGGGTGGTGATCGATTCACTCGCCGGGTTCGAGATGGCCTTGGCCCCGAGTTTCCGCACCGACTTCCGCGAGTCGCTCTACCGCATGATCGGAGCATTGACGCGGACCGGTGTCACGATTGTGACCACCGTCGAAGTGACGGAGACCTTTACCGAATTGGCGTTAAGCCCGTACTCAATCTCGTTCCTGAGCGACGACATCATTCGGCTGCGCTACGTGGAAATCGACGGTCAGCTTCGCAAAATTATGATGGTGGTCAAAATGCGGGCGGGCAACCACAGCAAGGATATTCGCGAATACGAAATCACGTCGGAAGGCTTGCGAATCGGGGAGCGGCTGACGGGCTACAAAGGCCTGATCACCGGTATTCCTGAACCTCTCGATTCCGGAGCCCATCATCCCGCGGAAATTGCCGGCACGCCTGACCGAAAAGAAATGGGATAAGCGTGAATGCGAAACTCGAAAATGATGCCGCTGAGCGCCAGCCCCCTATTCAGCGCTTCTGCCGCTATCTAACTGAGCTTTCACCACAGCCGATGGTGGCGGTCGAAGGAATCACTCACATTATTACCTATCTCAACCCCGCCTTCGCGGAGTTGGTACAGAATGGGAAGAGCAATCTAGTCGGCCGGCCCTTCGCCGAGGCGGTGCCCGAGGGAGCCGCGAACGGGTGTCTCGCGCTCCTCGACCGCGTTTTTCGAACCGGCATCCCGGAGATCTTGGCCGACCAAGAGCACTGTCACACGTATCCCGGACCTGTTTACTGGTCGTATTCGGTCTGGGCGATTCTGGGAGAAGACGAGCGACCCGCTGAGTTCATGCTACAAGTGACGGACTCTACCGAATCCGCACTTTTTCGCCGGCAAGCAAGGGCGATGAATGAATCACTCATGATCTCATCGACTCGGCAACATGAGTTGACCGAGGTTGCCGAATCACTCAGCAAACGGCTGCAAGCCTCCGTACAGTTGAGGGACCACTTCCTCGCGGTGTTGAGCCACGAACTCCGCAACCCCCTCGCCGCATTGAGTAGCGAAGTTCAACTTCTCAAGCTAAGTGCGACGAATCCGGTCACGGTCACCATGGAACGGCAGTTGAAGCATCTGGTTCGGCTGGTGGACGACCTGCTCGACGTCAGCCGCATCTCGACGGGCAAACTCGAAATCCGCAAGGAGCGAGTGGACTTACAGACGATTCTTCGGGAGGCCGTGGAGGCGAGCCGTCCGCTAATCGACCGCGGGAGCCATAAACTTACCTTCACGCCGCCGGTCGACCCAATCTTCCTGGATGCCGACCGGACCCGCCTCGTCCAGGTCTTTTCGAACCTGCTGAATAATGCGGCCAAATACAGCGACCCGGACGGTCACATCCAGCTATCCGTAACCCGAGATGGAAATGAGGTCGTGGTGAGCGTTCGCGACGCGGGGATCGGCATTCCCCACGACCGCTTGTCCCACATCTTTCAGGTTTTTGTGCAAGTGGACACGTCGTGGCAGCGGGCGCAAGGGGGGTTGGGGATCGGGTTATCGCTGGTCAAGGAGTTCGTCGAACTTCATGGGGGCCGGGTCGAGGTCCGTAGCGAAGGCCGCGGGAACGGCAGCGAATTTATCGTCCGCCTACCCATGCTCACCCCCGACCGCATTTCGGCCGTGAGTTCGACCCGCGAACCGCTGTCCCTGGACATCGAACAGTCGAACGCGCCGAAGCGGCGGATCATTGTCGTTGACGATAACATCGACGCGGCCGATTCGCTGGCGATGATCCTACGGTTTATGGGTCACGAAGTGCGCACTGCTCACGATGGAGAGGCGGGAGTGGCCTTGGCAGTGGAGTTCCGACCGGAACTGGTCCTGATGGATATCGGTATGCCTCGATTAAACGGGTACGAGGCCGCTCGCCGCATCCGGGCGGAACCGTGGGATCCCCAGCCTCTCCTCGTTGCCCTGACCGGATGGGGGGCCGAGGACGATCGGCAGAGAACGCGCGACGCGGGCTTCGATCGACATTTAGTCAAGCCGGTTAGCATGGATTCTTTGACGAGAATGATTGCCGAAATGCCTCGGGATCCGAGAGCTTGAAATCAAGTCGGAGACCCTGGACTTGAGAGCCCGCTATGCAAAATAAAGTGGCGCCGGTCGCGAATGGGGATCCGTTCGATCTCCCTCACTTATGCCGATACTTCTCCGAGCGGTCACCCCAGCCGATGGTCGCGGTGGAGGGGCCGGCACACGTCATCCGCTACCTAAATCCCGCCTTTGCGAGGCTGGCTGAGAAAGCCTCTGACGAACTGATCGGAAAACCGTTCCCCGAAGCGTTACCGGAACCGGCCGGCAACGAGTGCGTGGCGATCTTGGACCGCGTGTTCGCAACAGGTTTGCCCGAAAAGTTAATGGATCAGGAACATCGCCAATCACCTCGCGCCTACTGGTCTTATGCGATGTGGGCGATCATGGGAGCGGACGAACGCCCGGTGGGAGTGATGATCCATGCGTCGGCGACGACAGAGGACGCGGCCTTCCGCCAGCACGTGACGGCGATGAATGAGGCTCTCCTGATCGCATCCGTCCAGCAGCATGAACTGATCGACACGATCCGGCGCGGCGAGCAAGAAAAACGAGATCTGCAAGCTCAGTTATTTCAGACGCAAAAGTTGGAAAGTTTGGGCGCTCTGGCAGGGGGTATCGCCCATGACTTGAACAATATGCTCACCCCCGTGCTCGGGTACGCCCAACTCGCCTCGGACTCATTGCCGGACGATTCCCCCGCAGCCGCCATGCTCAAAGAAGTCAGGTCGAACGCCCTGCGCGCTGCCTACCTAGTGATGCAGATTCTGGCTTTCGCGGGCAAGGGCCGGTTTGTACTAGAGCCAGTCAATTTATCCAACCTCGTCCGCGAAATGGACGGATTGCTGGAATCGGCCATCGCCATCAACGCCGACCTAGTCTATGACTTGGCGCCCGCCCTCCCTCTCGTTGAAGCTGACGCCACCCAACTGCGGCAGGTCGTCATGAACCTGGTCACGAACGCCTCGGAATCGCTCAACGAAAGCGGCGGCACAATCGCCGTTCGAACGGGATTGATACCGACCGAACGCGATGCGACAATCACCCGTGATCCGACTATGGACTTGTCGAAGGGACCGTATGTTTTCCTGGAGGTAACAGACTCGGGCTGTGGAATGACCGCTGAGGTGATCGAGAAAATCTTCGACCCTTTTTTCACGACGAAATTTACCGGCCGAGGGCTGGGTCTGGCGGTCGTTCTGGGCATCGCCCGCGGGCACAACGGTTCCCTGGAGATCCGCAGCGAACTGGGCAAAGGAAGTACTCTTCGTGTGTTTCTCCCTTGTTCGACCCTGCTCGCCCCCGTTGCAACGCTGGTTACGCCCCCCAAACAAGAAGGTTGGCGGGGAACCGGTACGATTCTAGTCATTGATGACGATAGTGCGGTGCGGCATATTGTAAGCCACATGTTGACTCACGTAGGCCTTTCCGCGCTAGTCGCCGAGAGTGGCCTTGAAGGCTTGAGCCTGTTTGACAAAAACCCGCAAAAGATCGATGTAGTCCTACTTGATATGACCATGCCGGGAATGGACGGACTTGAAACCGCGCGGCAATTAAAAAGCAAACGGCAAGGCCTCCCCATCGTGCTCATGAGCGGTTACAGCCTCCATGAGGTAACGCTACAATCGAAAGGCCTGGGAATCGCGGGCGTCGTGCAGAAACCATTCAATATGAAGAACCTGCTGGCGACCGTTCGTCATGCACTGGGGCAATGACACGAGGGTGTCGCGCTATCGCAGCGGCGGTCAAGCTGCTGTGCCGCCCTTCGTCAGCCCGTGGTCCATCATGATCGCCAACGGCGGCATTCGCAATGTTCTCGACCTGAACCACGAAGAGCGCGAGACCCGACAACGCTATCGATGTGTCGAACAGTTCCTGGAGGCTTCACGCAGCGCGTGAGCCTCAGTGCACATGGAAATGGGACTGGCACTTTCTCAGGTGCTGATTTGTCGGTCAATTGAGCATAATAAACAATTGTGGAAGGGTGCGGTCTCTCTGGTACGCCTGAACGTTGATCAAAACGCTCGTTGAATAATCTGCGCCGCGCGTAGGATGGCTTTTACCCCGAAGGGGTTAGATGCCACAGCCCAGGGTCGCGCTTCGCGCGCCCCCATAGGCATCAAGTTAAGGAGCTAATTGGTCTGTCAAAAAGTGGGAAGTTCTTTCATAAACACAAGTTAGCAAGACAAAATGGTCATGAAGAGGAACTTCCCATGAATATTGTAGCCAAGGTTGGCGCGGCGATACAGATATTGTTTGGAACCATCGCCGAGGAGGCGGGTAAGAAAACCAAGGTCATCGTCCGCAAGCGTAAGTTCACTTGCTTCTCGCTAGCCAAAACATTCGTGCTGGGGTTCTTGCAAAAGCCCGATGCCTCGGACGAAGAACTGGCTCAGATGGCCGTCCAGTGCGGAGCGGACGTAACGCCCCAAGCGGTGGAACAGCGTCATACACCGAAGCTGGTGAAGTTTTTTGAGGAGGTGTTTCGCCGGTCCACGAAGTTGGTGATTGAATCGACGAAATCACTCGCTCCGATCCTCGACCGCTTCACGCGGGTGATCATGTTGGACAGCACCACCACGACGTTGCCGGACAGCATGGAGAAGGAGTTTCGGGGATGCGGCGGGAGCTATGCGAGCGGCAAGTCGGCAGTCAAATTCCAGACCGAACTGGACCTACGCAGCGGCGCGGTGACGAACATCGAAATCGAAGAGGGCCGTAGTCCTGACAGCGCGACGTCCCGGCAACAGGCGGAGTACCCGCCCCGTTCGCTCCGGATCACGGATCTAGGCTATTTCAATGTGTCGGTGTTCGCGTTGATGGTGCTAGCCGACGTCTATTTTCTCTCGCGTTTGCAGTTCGGAACGAAGGTGATGCATGGTGAGGACGGAGTGGTCGATATCCTGCCGTGGCTGTCGAAACAGCCGGGACCCATCGTCGATCAGTGGATTTTGCTGGGCAAGGACCAACGCCTGCGGTGTCGGTTGATTGCCTGGCGGTTGCCTGAAGAGCAGGCCAATCGTCGTCGCCAGAAATTGCGTAAAGAGACCTTGAGCAAACGAGGCCAACAACCGAGTGCGGAACGGCTGGCATGGTGCGACTGGACGATTCTGGTGACCAGCGTGCCGGAGGAGATGCTGACGCCTCGGGAGGCGATCGTTCTGTACCGGGCGCGTTGGCAAATCGAGTTGCTGTTCAAGCGATGGAAATCGCAGGGCCTCGTGGCCCAACTGAGCGGTTCGACGGAGGTTCGACAGATGGTCCGTGTTTGGGCGCGGATGATTGCGGCACTGGTGCAACACTGGCTGGTGGTCGCCTGCTCCTGGGGCGATCCCACCCGGAGTTGGGGCAAGGTGAGCCAAGCGATTCGCACCTTCGTCGGACGCATGGCCGCCGCGCTGCATCAACTGCTCGAACTCAGCGCGATTATCGACGATCTGTGTACAGTCGTCGCGAAAACGTGCCAACGCAACAAACGCCGCGAACCGGGAACAGTAGAATTACTTAACGACGTAACGCTATTGAAGTTCGGCTTAACTTGATGCCTATGGGGTGCGCGAAGCGCGACCCTGGGCTGTGGAATTCAACCCCTTCGGGGTAAATACAAAACGCTACGCCATTCACCCCTGCTTTCGAGCGCACCGAAGAGGCCGCACCCAGTGCCAACCTACGA
>Ga0105046_10002183_pt1 | contig 30737 bp, 20 predicted proteins | sample MAT03_FD_78385 | JGI IMG/M metagenome (GOLD analysis project Ga0105046, IMG submission 78385) | Freshwater microbial communities from Lake Fryxell liftoff mats and glacier meltwater in Antarctica - MAT-03 (megahit assembly) | ecosystem: Environmental > Aquatic > Freshwater > Ice > Liftoff...
ATTCCCGATGCAGAAATACCATAGGTAGCCGTAGGGCCACTAATCGTAAAGCCATTAATGGACACACCATCAGACCCAATCACTACCGCTGATGAACCCGGTCCGCCAGTACCATTTATAATACTTTCCGAAGCACGGACACCACTACAGCTAACACCAGCATTGGCACCATTCAACGTAAGATCTTTGCTGATAATCACATTCTCATTGTAGATACCTGCTGATACAACAATTGTATTGCCAGCTACGGTTAACCCATCATCTATCGCTTTCTGGATAGTACAATAGAACTTGCCCGTACTTGTATTCTGAACAGGGCCGGATACAACATCAGTTGGTATAGTGACAACACCAGAGGTAGCTATACAACCATTGGCATCAGTCACTGTAACGGTGTATGTACCAGGTACCAGACCTGTTGCCGGATTGGTAGTTTGTGCATTACTCCATAAGTAAGTCACGGTACCGGTTCCACCGGTAACAGCTACCGTAGCAGTACCATCGTTTTGTGCAGAACAAGTAGTTTGCGTAAACGAAGTAGCCAATACAAGATCACACACAACGGTACAGCTACTTGTTGGCTGATATCCCGGAGCCGCAGATCCGTCATCGGCACCGGTAGTACGGAATGGTATATATGTTACATTACCCGTTGCTTTTGCAGTTAATGTTGCTCCGTACCAGTTACAGGTCGCATTTACCAACCCAGCCATCACATTGACCACACCTGTTGTCATGTTGGTGAAACTGTTATCATGGATCTGTACAGTAGCAGCACCATCATTGGCTTCTATCTTAACACCATTGGCACCCGCAGTTCCGGTAAGATTATTAATAAAATTATTCAGAACCTGTGCTCCCGGTGTCTCTCCTTCCAGGCCTACTCCATGCGCCCAAAGGCCGGTAAGATTAGTTATATCATTACCCTGAACCAGCGGATTTACAGCCTTACCAGGATGGGCACCACTTGCACCCGCATTGATAAGAACTCCATATGCGCCCCTGCCACCACTACCGAAGGCAGCGGTGCTGGCAGTTATATTATTTATTCTATTCCCTGTTATCGTCAACCCTGTTACATCAAAGTCTGCATTGGAAAAACCAACACCAATACCAAAGCCGCTTCCCGGATTAACATTCCCCGTGTTTTGACCACCACGGATATTATTTATGCAGTTATTGGAGATATTAACCGTAGCTATATTGGCAGTGTTTATCGCAACACCTACTCCATACGTCGAGAACTGACCGTTTACATTATCTCCTATGTTGGTAATGATATTGTTCTGAATATCGATAGCATTCATTCCCGATGCAGAAATACCATAGGTAGCTGTCGGGCCACTGATCGTAAAGCCATATACAGTAACACCATCAGCGCCGATGATTACTACTGATGATCCCGGTCCGTTTAAACCATTAATGATACTTTCTGCACCACGTACACCACTGCAGCTTACACCATAATTTGCGCCACGAAGTGAAATATTCGCTTTATTAATATTGATATTCTCATTGTATGTTCCCGCATCTACCGTAATAGTATTACCAGGCGATGCAGCATTGATAGCTCCCTGTATAGTGCAATAGTTCAACGCACCTATATGTACGGGGCCTGTCAAAACATCAGTTGGTATAGTTATAGTACCCGAGGTAACTGTACAACCATTTGCATCAGTTACAGTTACGGTATAATTACCAGGTACCAGGCCTGTTGCCGTTGCGGTAGTTTGTCCGTTACTCCATAAATAAGTAACTGTTCCGCTTCCACCAGTTGGATTTGCAGAAGCAGTACCATCATTTTGGTTAGGGCAGGTAACTTTTGTAAAGGAAGGAGTTAATACAAGATCGCAAGGTGCTGCACAACTTACTGACGGCTGAAAGCCCGGGTTTCCCGAACCATCCACACCGGATGTGAGGTAAGGAATATAGGTAACAAGACCTGACACCGTACCGGCAACTGTAGCCGGAACGGTTGAACCAAACCAGTTACAGGTAGCACTCAAAGTTGCTCCTGAAAGATTATTGATGGCCTTGCTTGTATTGCCGGATAAATCATTTTCGTTGATGTTGCCATTTACACCGGCTGTTGCTTCAACCTTTATTCCATCAACTGAATTGTTTTTTATGAAATTTTGTGTTGCCGAAGATATTGCACCACTGTTCAGCACCCTGACCCCGTTAACATTTCCTGTAATTGTATTTCTGTAAATAGTAGCCGTTCCATCATCCAGGAGAATACCATCGGTACTATTGGTTATAGAATTGTTTTCAATCATTGCCAATCCTTTTGACTGTACCAGTACACCGGTTTTGTTTCCCGTTAATGTATTACCCGTCAATTGAACCGGCTGATTGCCTGTGAAATTGCTTCCGGAAATCCATTGGAAACCAATATTAGCTCCGTTCACGGTATTGCCGCTATAGGTGACCGTAGTGGTAGGACTGGAATGTGAAGTGACACGGAAACCACGTTGTAAGTTTAAAGCAGGATTATTGCCACCTGCCAGATTTAAGAACTGGTTATTGCTTATAGTGATATTACTGGTATGACCATGGGCATTTTCCCAGATACCCAATATTACCTGCGGATTAGCAGACTGTGCATTCTGCACATTGATCGTATTACCTGTGATCTGCAATCCGTCGTAAACAGCGCCACCACTGGTATTGGATTGCATTACCACTGTGCTGGAGAAATTGGCCCCATTACTTACCCCATCACCAGGAACATTAAATGTATTGTTTGAAATTGTTTGATTAGTACCGAAAGAATAATGTATCCCGATATTCTGGCTTACATCGGCAGGGGCTACTGTTGTATTTAAGTCTGTTGCAATGTTAAATGTATTATTGGTAATAGTGGTGCCATTGTAGGCATCCACACCACCGGCTCCAAAAAACATACCAACAGGTAAATCAAAATTGTCGAATATCATATTGGAGATAGTCCAGTTTTGATTATCGCCTGATCCATCAGCATACAATACGCCTTCGAGATCGAGCGCAGCCACATCACCTGGTCCTTTTATTGTAGCAGTACCGAGGCCAAGAGGAGCGGTAAAAGTAACCCCGTTACGATTGGCAGGTAATAAAACACCATAATCATCGCCGTTTGCTGCGATGCCATCATTGCCTAGTGCCCATGATGCTGCTGCGTTTGTTTCGGTCCAGTCAAAAAGGCCATTGTGATTGATCGTCCATCCGTCGCCAACCAATTCCACGGCATTTCTGATGCGGGTATAATCGTTGTTGGTAGAAGTTGGTGAAACAGGAGCAATATCAGTAACAAAAGCATTGCTTGCTTTTACTGTTACAAAGCCCAATGCCCTGCTATCTATTTTATGATTGATCTTATCTTCTATTGCGAAATTTTGAGCAAATGTTGCTGATGCTCCAGTTTGCCCGTCGAAGGAAACAGTAGTAGCATCGATATTATTTGCGTTGTCAATTAATTTTATATAATCAGCTGTCTGACCAGTAAGGACAACATTTCCTAATGCTGTAACTGAAGCAGTAGGATTTTCCACTACGAGTCCATTTAAGCCATTATTGATTATCACACCTGCGCCAATGGAAGCCTGCACATTCGAATTGCTGGTGCTTAAAGGATTGTCAAAAATCCTAATACCTGTACCAGCGGCAGGTGAATTAATAGTAATACCACTGATAGTTGCATGTGCACCATCCGGGGCATCGCTGGTATAACCATCATAGTTATTAACGAATATACCTATCAAAGCATTTGTTACCGAGCCACCACTGATAGCAGCTGGCGTAGTGGATTTCACATTCCAAACTTCGATACCTCTTGATGGTTGTGTAACAGCTGTTGCTGTGATAATGTTTCCGCTGACAGTTGATGGCACTGACAGAGAAGCCAGTGCAATACCATCCCACTTGGTCTCATTAACATTAGATGTACCACTTATGGTGTTATTAGAAACTGTGAACGCAGAAGCAGTGGAATAGGCCAGGTTATGGAATATACCTGTCCTGCGCACATTCGTCATCGTGTTGCCACTGATCACAGCAGGAGCTCCCGGGTTAGCCTGGTAGAAATTACCAGTCTGTACTCCCAGACGTACATTGTCCATACAGTTGTTTGTAACTGCAGCGTATTGGTTATTGTAGATCAATGCTCCTCCGCCCCAAAAAGGATTACCTCCAGGTGCATAGGTACCCAGATCTGCAAACTTGTTATTGCTGATTATGTTACCTGAAGAAGGCACCCCTGCTGGATAATCGTAAAGCACAACACCAAAATCTGAAAGGTTCCTGAATATATTATTGGTCACTTCCAGGTTATCACCGGTACCATATCTTGATATACCGTCATAGGCATCAATATCTGCACCGTTAGTACCTAAAAATCCACTAGTCAATAAAGTGTTATCTCCGTCAAGTGTAAAACCATTGATCTTAACATTAGACGCATTTATATCGAATATGGAATAATCAGATACCCCACTACCGGTGATATTAGACACCGCAGGAACTACTACCGCTTCTGCACCACGGGCAGCACATCCATCTACATTATAGTTAGGTCCACGAATATCGAGTGATTTATTAACCACCACATTTTCTTTATAAGTACCTGCACCAACTTCAATTACATCACCATTTACTGTTAAAGCATCATCAATAGCAGCCTGTATGGTACAGAAATAAGTATTTCTTGTAACGTTATGCACCGGGCCATTGGCTGCTGCAACTGTTCCTGAAGCTGTACCGGTACATCCGTTGGCATCGGTAACTACCACCTGGTAGGCGCCTGGCGTAAGACCGGTTATTGTAGCAGTTGTTTGACCGCCTGGCTCAAAGCCTGAGGTGAAGGATCCAACAGTGGTAGCAGAAACCGTATTATTAATAGTCATGCTCACATCATCAATGTAGAAGCCATCACCTAAATTATTTGCGGCAAACTTGAGGCTTGAGCCTGGTGTATAGGCAAAACTATTGCTATATCTCCACCAATGTGTCCATGGTGTTTGTGTAGATACCAGTACACCATCCACAAAATATTGAGTAGTACCCCAGGTAGTATGATCTAAATTATTTGTTGCAGGATAATCGGTTATCATTTTCACTGTATGCCAAACATTGGCAGGATATGAACCCAGTATCTGTGTTTGGAAATAAGGAGAAGCGGCAATCGCTTTGCTCATATATATTTCCATTAATCCACCACCGATATTCCTGACATTCACTTGTGCACCCGTGCGATCATCCCTGTTCACAGAACCTTCGTAAAGGCTCATGACAGAAGCATCACCCGGTGTAGCTGATTTGATAGAAAATTCAACAATTGACTGGTTACCAGCGGCACCATTTCCAGGAGCACCAACAGATGCTACCACCGGTGAAAATGGTGTACCCGCACCAGGGCTGCTATATCCCTTTTTGTAGTACCAAGATTGTGTACCGCTGTGTGCTACTGTATTAACTACATCAGCACCACCGGGAGCAACATTGATGAAATTAGGAACTGCACCACCGTTCCAGCCACTCTGGCCTTCAAGCGGACCGGTAACATAACCAAGCCAGCTGTAGGTATAAGGACCTACACCACCGCTAACTACATTGGCAGTAGCTGTTCCATCATTTAAACCAGGACAATTAGCACCTGTTGTGCTTACGTTAACTATAAACGTACATGGAGCTGAACAGGAAACTGATGGCTGGAAGCCATCATTAAAATTTCCACCAAGGTCCGTACCACTGGTGAGATAAGGTATATAGGTAATAGAGCCACTGATTGTTGCGGCTACTGTAGCTGGAGCTGTTGAACCCCACCAGTTACAGGTCATAACCGGTATGCCCGTTCCGGCACCGGTAATCTCTGCGTTCTTATTGGTGTTGGCTGTAATTGAATTATTGCTTGCAGTAGCTGTTAATGTTTTTCCAGCTTCCCTTACATATTTAAATCCATCTACACCATTGTTTCTCACAAAATTGTTATCAACCAATGCATCAACATTCATGGTACCAAATCCAAAGTCAGCTGAGGATATCAATACACCTGTTGCAGCTGCCTGGCCCATACCATTAATATCGTTGCCGGTAATGGTTGCAGATCCTGAACCGTCACGGCCAGCAACCGTAACACCAAATGCAGTATAATTGCTGACCACATTATTTGTTACACTCACTGTTAAAGTTGGTTGAAATACAAACACGCCATTCGCTCCGCCACTTACTGTGTTAGCAGTAATTACATCTCCTGTTCCACCTGCTCCACCACTGTTATCAGATTCTATTCCAGTTCCACCTGCAACACCGGTAACAGTATTCAGAGATATAACACTACCCGATGAATAGTTTGTTTGAATGCCTGCTGTTGCATTACTCACTGTATTATTAGTAATTGGGCCAGTATAACCATAATTGAAGATACCGATAGAGGCAGCTTCACCCCGTACATTGGATATTGTATTATTATTGAAATTGAGTGTTGGTGCTGAAACCACATTATTGAATGCCTGCAGGCCCCTGCGATAAACATTCTGCACCGTTACATTGTTCACATTCAAATTTGTCTTCTGGTCAGTGACGATACCCGCACTTGCCTCTATATCCTGTCCACCAACTACTGTTCCGCTGGTGAGCGTTGAATTATTTCCTTCCACGGTCAGGTTCTGAATCGTAACACCATCAGCTGTTACTTCAAAGACAATACTGCCATAAGTACCACCTGTAGGATTACTCACTACAGGACGAACTATTGTAACTCCCTGCCCGGCTCCGTTAATAGTAACATCTTTGCTGACAACAACGTTCTCATCATAAGTTCCTGCCGCAACGGTGATCGTATGACCGTTCAATGTTGCTGCATCATTAATGGCAGCCTGGATGCTGCAATAAGTTAATAAGGTGGTTGTATTGGTAACCGTCCCACCGGGGCATATAGGAGTACAAAATTCAAAAGTTCCTGCATGATAGCGGCTGGCAGGGCCACCATCAATGGTTGTTGGAAAATCTATTGTTGTGTTACCGTCATACCGGGCCGAACCTACAAAGGATAAGGCTCCCCCGCCTGTATTTGTAATAGTAACAGGGTCTCCGTTCGAGCTATTACCGTTTGCATCACTTGCACCAAACCCAACCGCAACGATTGTATAATTTCCTACCGGCAATATTAACGGGGTAATTGTCCTCATCCGGTGATTGTTAACAAGCGGATCGCCACTGCCGGTAATCGTTACTGGTCCCGCCACGATGGCGTTGGCACCATTCCTGTCAATAATGGCTACCGTAATGTTGCCGGTTATGCCATCACCAGTAGCGTCAAAAACACCTAAACTCTTTATTAATACAGGGCTGTTAACATCAAAATCCATCCCCAGATTACCGCTCCAGTTCTGGCTTCCGGTGGCCGTTGCTCCCTGATAAGCCTGAATATTGCACTGCGCCCAACTCTTCTGTGCCACCGCCATGGATAAAAACACAAAAAACCCTAACAGGAGTTTACCGATTGCTTTTATCAAGCCTTGATTTTTTTTTCTATTACCCGTAATGGTTGTAGTTACAGGTTGGTAGTTGGTGTTGGTAACACAAGCAGCTAATGACTTCATGAGTTGGATGGTTTTATGGCGAAAAAGTGTTAAGGCTTATTATTTAAAGAAGAAAAAAGGTTCAGGTATGTTGTTGAAAGGGCTGTCGCAACAGCCATATGGGTTTACTCGATCGTATGCAGTGATACTTTAAAAACAGGATAGAAAAAAAAGGACTGCGGACAGTGCCGGTTAATGGAAGCGTAGCGAGGCGTAAAAATAAATTCATAAGTCCGTCAGTTTTGGTTATAAAAAAGCAATAAATCTCGGGCTGCCCAGGATGGAGTTTCTGAAGGACTACTTGGAAGATGGTTGGTTTTAGATAAGCATCTGACTTATAAACTAGCTGACTAGGGGTAAGAGTTATTGGTCATTAAAAGTGAATTAAAAAATCTAACGGGACAATCCCCCTTTCGGGGTATATAGGAAATTGTGCTGGAATAACTGACTACCCTATAGTGTTACGAACAAAAAAGCAGTATCAGGATTTAAATTTATTGATAGCTTCTATCTTGTTTTGCACATGCAGTTTCTGGTAAACGTTTTTTAAATGGCTCTTTACCGTTTCATGAGTAATACGAAGCTGGCTGGCTATTTCTTTATACATTAACCCATGTGCAGCCAGTTCAATTATTTCCCTTTCCCGGTCTGTTAATAAATCACCATTTGCATCATTTTGCTTTTGAAAGGAGTTGATAACCCTGCGGGCTATATACGGACTCATTGGTGCGCCGCCATAATACAATTCTTTGATGGCTCTTATAATTTCAGCCGAGTTACTATTCTTAAGAATATACCCGGAAGCACCGCATTGCAATGCCAAAAAAATCTTGTCATCATCACCATATCCACTGCACACCAGGTATTGAATAGTTTCATTACCGGTTTTCATTTTTTTAATGAATTCCAGGCCACTTATTCCGGGCATTATTATGTCGATGATTACAATGTCCGGTTTATGCTGTAGCTGTGCCATTGCCTCCTCCGCATTGCTGTAAACGGCCATAAGCTCCAGGCCTTCTGTTGACCTGATAAGCTGTACCAGTGATTCCCGGAAGGATTTATTATCTTCTATTACGGATATAGTAATATTCATCTGCTTGCTTAAAAAAATGTCTGGTTATAATGTGTGGTAATGAGAGGACAGGGGCTTTATAGGCTAAATATGCCAACTTTAACTGACAAAGCATATCCCCCTTTCGGGGGATATGGCAGCCAGCACAAATAAAAATTTGGATTGAATGTTGTTTGAAGATGAGGCAAATGCTGCCTGGTAAACTCAGATAGCCTTAAATTTATTAATTGCTTCTATCTTATTCTGCACCTGCAGCTTTTGGTAAATATTTTTCAGGTGCTGTTTCACAGTTTCATGAGTTATTAGTAACTGCCGGGCTACTTCTTTATACAAATAACCTTTCGCTGACAATTCCAGGACTTCCTTTTCCCGATCCGTTAATAAAAATAGCGGTGTTTTATTCGTTTTCTGAAAGGAAGCAATCACCCGCCTTGCTATACTTGGCTTCATGGGAGAACCTCCATTGTGTAATTCTGTGATGGCTGCTACAATTTCAGCAGCCGTATAATCTTTTAAAATATAACCAGCAGCACCGGCCTCTAACGCTGTAAAAATATTTTCATCATCGTCGTAGTTACTACACACCAAATATTGAATGGCTTTATTCAATGGTTTTATTTTTTGGATCAGTTCTATACCACTGCGGCCGGGCAACCTTATGTCCACAATGACAATGTCAGGGTTGTCATACACCAGGGCCTCCGCTTCTTCGGCATTTGTATATTCAGACACCAGCAGAAATCCGTCTGTTAACCCAATCAGTTGCACCAGCGGATCTCTGAATGATTTATTATCTTCTACTACTGAAATACAAATGCTCATTATATTATTTTAAGGGAATTGAAAATTCTACCTTTACACCATCCTGTTCTCTTATAACCATTGTACCCCCTAACCGATTTATCCTTTTTTTCATGTTGAGCATTCCGTTTCCCTGATTACCTGTCAATTGCATTCCCTTGCCATTATCACTTATTTCAATAAATAAAATATCATTTTCTATAATGTAATTCAAGTCTATTCTGCCCGCCCCGGAATGTTTCAGTACATTGTGCAAGGCCTCTTTTACTGTAAGGTAAATATCTGTACGTTTATCACTAACTATTTCTATTAAAGGGACCGTATCAGGCCGACTTACGATCAGTTTGATTGGGCTATTCCCGAAAAGCTCCACCGCCTGCTTTTCAATATACTGTAGCAGATTTTTCATTGTATCATTTTTGGTATTTAAACTCCATATTACTTCCTGCATTTTTGAAGAAAGCTCGGTAATGGACGTATAAATTTTTCCTATGTCTGCTTTTATATCAGCATTACTTACTTTGTTGCCGGTTAATTCAGTCAGCAACCGAACTCCTGATAAACCGGCCCCTATATCATCATGGATTTCAGCACTTATTCGATTCCGTTCATTATGAACAGCCAGCTTTCTTTCGTAAGTAATTTTTTGATCTTTTAACCGGGCTTTAAACAGTAAGCTTACAAAGAGGATAAGGAGAAAGGCAAAAAATATGAACATAGCTATCTTAAACAATACTGTTTGATACCATACAGGTTGGATTTTAAAAGGAAAAACGATTGGCTTTTCTGCCATTCCAAACTGAGGGTGAACAGCAATTGCTTCAAATAAATACTGCCCGGAGGCTAAGGAAGAAAAACGGAATTCGTTTTGTCCATTACTACTAATTCTCCAGCTTTCATCAGCACTTCCTCCTAATCTGTATTTAAAGTAAATTTTTTCGGGGTCTGTATAAAATGGTGCGGATAGAAAAAAATCTATACTGTTTTTATTATGTGGCAATACTAATTTATGCGCAGAAAAAGTATCTCTTTCATTAACTGAAATTTTTAAGAGAAAATTTTTTATTATGTAGCCGGCATCAGGCCTGGATGATCTTAAGGCATATACTCCATTACTTGTTAAAAGCACTGTTTGGCCATCAATCCAGACAATATCGTAGATGTTTGCGTTTGGAAAGGAAGGGATAATAACATCCTTATAAATCTTATCTTCTTTGGGATTAAAAAGTGCTATAAACCCAGAGCCCAATAAATACAATAAGTCCTTAAATGGTTTTATGTGGTATACGGTATTAGACATATCCTTATCAAGCACTTGAATTCTTTTAATTTTAGTTTTTTCGAAACTCATCAACCCTTCGCCAAATGTTGAAAAATAAAACTTACTACCAACTGTCTGCATTGTTATTGCAAAAACTGATGAATCCTTATCCATAAGCGGAACTAATTGATTATCCTTCATCTGGAATAAATCGTCCTTGAAGGCAACCAGGAGTGTCTTAGTAATGAAATTGTAATCAACCCACCGACAGCGGCCTTTTTTTATCAATTTAACAATGTAAGTTTTCTTCATTTTGCTATTCAAGTTTTCAGATAACTCATACAAACCTGTAGCGGCAGCAATGAAGATGCAACTGTCTGTCAGAATAGCATTTTTTAATGAGAGGTTTGAGTTTATCAGTTTCAAATCGGTCAGGTCATCTTCCAATATATAAATCCACAGGGATGTGCTTATAATAAACCTGGATCGATCGATTGCTTTAATGTACTGGATGGGACCTGCATTGAAAGGGAGTACAAAATTCCTGATTATTTTTTTTGTTTCTGCATTCTCCAAAATCACTTTTCCTGAGTTTGTACCATATATGTTAATCTTGTCCGCACTTTCTACCTGTACAAGAATATCCTTCTCTTCAATATTTGGTATCTTTAGTTTCTCCCAATAGCTTTTATACTTCACCATTAACCCATACTTAAAACTACTATACCATGTGTTGCCTTCCTTGTCTTTCACTATATCGGTAAGATTATATCCTGTAATTACCTCAGAACCGTCCATCGTTTTACTTTGTTCTCTGGTATGTATCCAGGTTTCTTTACCTGAATGGTTAATAGTATTCAGAAAGCCTGAAGTCAGGATTTTCCCTCCCCGTACTACCTTATCCTTAGTCATAATCAGTTTTGTGATAGACCCATCTATTGGTGAAAAAGTATAAAAAGTATCTTTGTAACCATAAAGTCGTAAAAAAATTCCTACCGACTTTTCCAGTGGGTAATCATAGATTAGCCGGGTTACATTTTTACCGCCATTTGGATCGTAAAGAAAAAAATCAGGTTCTCCAAAAGCTACTATTTTGTTATTGGTAATACTAAGGGATGTAATAGTCTTATCGTCACACTTTATATATGAAGATTTTAAAGTTTTTGTATTGCAAATGAACAAACCCTTTGCACTGGTTGCAATTAACTTATCGCCTATTATTGCAAAATTGGGAAACCGGGACTCTTTTTTATATTCATAAGAAGGCAATAAATTCATTTTTTCATCTTCTACATAAAAAATTTGGCTAGAAAAATTACGACACCAGATTCTACCTTCATTGTCTTCTAATATATTTCCGAGAGCAAGAGAATTTTGTTGCGGACACGAAAAATGAGTAAATGTAGTGCCATCAAATCTTGACAATCCTAATTCATGACCTATCCAGATAAAACCCCGGCTATCCGTCATTAAATCAAAAATTTGTTTAGTAGGTAAGCCTTTAACTTCCTGCATAAGGTCGGGTTGCGCATCAATAGAAAAACGGGAAAACAGTAAGAATATGAAAAGGGCTATCCGAAGCATAAATTAGTTTTGGTGCAAAATTCCTATCAGAAAATATTGCCTATCAGCAGATGATTGCTAATCTTCCTATTCTAAATATACTAAGGAGATGTATTAGATATTAAAAAAAATAAAGATAATATAAAAATAAAGTAAGCTTAAAGTATATCTTATTGATATAATTAAGAGAGTCCCTGCCCCAATAAATCACCAATTTTCTTACTAATAAAATTCCTGGCTTCTTGTTATACTTATACTGAGGTTCTTCTTTTTGTATCAAATAACCTTGCTAAATGGGATAGCTATTATTACATATTACAAAAAAGTCCAATTATAGGGGCTTAGTACCGAAAATGGGGAAATTATCTAACCAAATTGTGACTGATTTTATACAATTTTCAAGTATTTAATCGCTTATAGTGCGGGTATGGGGGTGAATCAACATTGGACTTCAGTTCCGGGACGGAATACTTCCCCGCCTGCACAAAACCCAGCTCGTCAGACCGTGAAAAAATTCTGTGACAGCTTTATCGATTCTATTCCACGTACTAATTCACTTGCATTAACCAATCCTCCATCTGAAATAATTAAAACATACTCAAGTTCCTGTTGTGGAAGATTAGAAAATAAAAAATTACCTACAGCAAAACTGTCCGCATACTCACGGCTATTTATCTGTAATGTTTTAATCTGCGCTTTTTCAAATTCTATGGCCACACTTGAAACACTTTTATCAAAAACGGCATCATCATAAATTTCGCCGGTAGTAGAACATAAAACAATATTCGCTGCGGGATAAAGTTTTTTTAATTTCCCACATATCATCTTCTTCGAGTAATACTTTAGCCCCAAAGCCCAACACCAACTGCTCCCCTTTGCCGGTCAATGAATCGCTTTTTTCATTCTTTTTAATTTTCTTATCAGTATACAGCATTTGTTCCACCTTCATAGTAAAATTATTTTTTTTCCTGATTCAATTTATTTATAACTTTTGTAATGACAGTTTCTGTCAATTGTAATAATCCCGGCAATTCATTACTGTCATCCCTTTCTTTTCCTGCTTTCTCAATAGCCCGGATAATTTGTTTTAAAGAGTTAATTTTCAAATTATCAATACTGGGTTTTATTTTATGGGCAATAGCTGCCATCTTTTCCAGGTCATTTAATTGATAGGCTTTCTGCATTTGTTGAATCATACCCGGAGTTTGTTCACAAAATAGGTTCACCATTTTATCAATAAAAGATTGATTGCCCCTGCTGATATCATGTAATGATGACAAATCATACAAAGACTCCTTAACTTTTTTATTCTCTGCTGCACTAAAAACCGGTTCTTTGCTTACTGTAATATCAGCATTCAACCATCTGGCAATAATTTTCAAGAAATCATCTTCCTTAAAAGGCTTGGCGATATAATCATTCATCCCAACTTCAATACATTTTTCATTCTCACCTCTGATGGCATTGGCAGTAAGTGCTATTATCGGAATAGTACTGCCACGCTGACGAAGGATTTTTGTAGCCTCATATCCATTCATTACCGGCATTTGAATATCCATAAGCAGTAAATCGATTTTGTTGTTTTCTAAAACAAACAAAGCTTCTTCTCCATTAGTGGTTTCTATTACGGATGCACCATAGTCCTGCAATACTGTTGACGCCACAAGCCTGTTCATGTCATTATCGTCTGTAACCAATATTGTTTTTCCCGCCAAAAAGTTGGGCGTAATATGTGTGGTAGCATTTACCGTCAGATTAGCAGCAGTTCCTTTATTAAAAGATATGCTGAATGTAACAGCAGTTCCTTTACTGGAAAATCCGCACCCCTTGACCAGTCAAATCCGTTTTGAATTGACCAAGAACAGGCTTGGTAATCAATCGTTTTCCTGGTCAGCTACGACCGGATTCAGGTGGTCAATATAACCGGATTTTCCAATCAGCTAAATAAATATTATATAGAATTTTCTTTACTCATAATATTGAGTAATTTTACTCATTACATTGAGTAAATTGTAAAATATGTTTGAACGTCATCATTTACAGGCACTTATAAAAAGGATGAATGAACCAAGGAAGTTTATCCAGGTAATTATGGGGCCCCGGCAAATCGGGAAAACCACACTTGTAACCCAGCTGGTAGAAAAAATTAAAGTTGATTACCATTTTACTTCTGCCGATGCAGTAGCAGCAACTAACAGCGCCTGGTTAGAACAGCAATGGGAAATAGCCCGTGTAAAAATGGAGCAATACAAGGCTAAGGTATTTTTATTAGTAATTGATGAAATTCAAAAAATAGATAACTGGAGTGAAACTGTAAAATTGTTATGGGACATTGATACCCGAAACAAGATAAACCTGAAAGTGATATTATTAGGTTCTTCCCGGCTGCTGCTTCAAAAAGGGCTTACCGAATCACTGGCGGGAAGATTTGAAAGTACCTATATGGGGCATTGGAGTTATGAAGAAATGCAGCAAGCATTTGGATGGGATGTAAATCAATATGTGTGGTTTGGCGGTTATCCGGGATCTGTAAGTCTGATCAGGGATGAGGAACGGTGGAAAACATACGTAAAAGAATCGTTGATTGAGACCAGTATCTCAAAAGATATTCTTATGCTGACCCGTGTAGATAAGCCTGCTTTATTGAAACGACTTTTTGAATTGGGCTGTTTGTATTCAGGTCAGATACTTTCGTTTACCAAAGTACTAGGCCAATTACAAGATGCAGGGAATACTACTACCCTATCTCACTACTTAGGATTATTGGATACAGCCGGATTACTTGCTGGAATTGAGAAATATGCACCGGATGTAATCCGTCAACGATCTTCGAGCCCTAAATTCCAGGTACATAATACTGCTTTAATAAGCGCCCAGCGGTATGAAGTATTTAAGGACGTACAGGGGAAGCCAGATGAATGGGGACGTATGGTTGAATCTGCAATTGGTGCTCACCTGGTTAATCATTCACTTACAGAAAAATTTAATTTACATTACTGGAGAGAGCGGAATGATGAGGTAGATTTTGTTATTGAAAGAAAAGGGAAAGTAATTGGTATAGAAGTAAAAAGTGGCGGCCCCGGATCTACTTCTGGAATGGCTGCTTTTAAGAACAGATTTAAACCTAATAAGGTTTTATTGATTGGGAATGCCGGGCTGCCCTGGCAGGATTTTCTAAAAATTAATCCCCTTGAGTTGTTTTAAATATTTTTATACTTCGTAAAAGCATTCGTGGTCACGAACGCAGGCTGAGCTTTACGGAGGAGACAGTTTCGGATGAATGGAGAATAAATTTTGGAAATGAGTTATGTGGTTAGTATATAGTTTAATCCGATAAATATTTTATTGCAAAAGAAACAAACCTATAAGCATAACAGTACTCAAATCCTATTATAAAAAATCTTATTGGTTAATTACTGCATTCCGCCCATAGTTTGAAAAATCTGTATGATATCCCCGATTTGATAAGTCAAATTAATCCAGGCTTTGCAACTTCTAGAATTTTTTTTAAAAAATAATTCTTCTCAAAAATAAAATTCACTTCGGCTGGTTACCTCTCCCACTTTTTTTATAGACTGACATAAAACAAGGCAACTAATTATTTAACAATAAATAATTAAAAAATGAAAACAATACTAAACGTATTAATCTCGAACCGCAAGAAATAGCCGTACTGACAGAAGAGGAAGCGCAGGACTATTTCACAAACCTGATGGTTGAGAATTTAAACAATCCTCTTGCTCACGATAAAGCTAATTAACTTATGAAACGATTATTATTTCTTTCAATTTTTGAACCATTATTTTCATTCTCACAAATAATGGTTCAAAAATCAAAAGGCTATGGCAATAATTAGCCATGTATCAGCAATAGCAAAAGCGCTTAAAGTAAAGACAGAAATATTATTAAAGTTTTGAAATAATATTTTTTTTGAGTGGTTTTTTAGGAGAACCTATCTCACATATTTTAAACTGAAGCAGTTTTACTATTATTATCCAGCACCTGTTGAAGAAAGTTAGCAAGGGCTTCCCCGGGTAAACCAGTTATCTTAAAATCCTCATGAAAATGAGCATCACGATTTTTAATGCCCCCTATAAGTATGCCGGAATAAAAAATAAGAAAGCTTTTGTTGCCATGACCAAAATGAAATGACCTCATACTAAGCCATGGATTGGACTTGATTAAAATATCAATCAATTCACTGATTCTTTGTTTATAAAAAGGGGTTTTACCAGTTTGTAAATAATGCTTCTCTTTATCAAATATCTCAAACCGTAAATAGCAATTTCTCTCATCTGTTGAAAGGATTAATTTGAAGGTTCTGTCGTTAAAATTGTGCTCAAAACTTGCCATAAAATAATCTGTTCCCTTTAAATTTTAAAAGTATTTCTTTTCAGTGGTTTTATTTTAGGGAGAATAGCTTGCTCAAAAGAAATCTGACATACAAATTGATAGTAGCTTTCGATATAGTGAAAAACTTACTGGGGTATCACTTAAATGGGCTGAAATGCAGTGTAGGAAAGGGTTTCACCATTGAAGGATTCATGGTGATTTTTTGAAGGTGTTACCTTCTTTGTTACCTCCAAAAATGTAGAGTTGGTAAAATCAGGGAGGTCTATAAAGCAGAAAAGCCCATAAAACAATTGTTTTACAAGCTTTTTCTTTACATGGTACGGGAGAGCAGACTTGAACTGCCGACCTTCGGGTTATGAATCCGATGCTCTAACCAGCTGAGCTACCCCCGCAATTTGTCTATTTAAGAACTTAGTTATCAGCAAACTTGAACTATAGTCCGCCGCGGCGGATATGAATCCGATGCTCTAACCAGCTGAGCTACCCCCGCATTGGGTGTATCCGCTCCCATTTTTAACAACGGCGGGCGGCAAAAATAATGGTTTTAAGCCTATTTTTTGCACAAAAAAGCCCCGATTATTCGTCGGGGCTATTGTCCGAAACCGTCCTATTGAAAATTAGTTCTTCGCCACATCAAACTTTTTGAATATCGACCGGACACTATTCTGGATTTCCTTAGTTGTCAGGTTTTTACTGTTCACTTCATCCGTTGTCCATCCCTGCCATACTGTTTTATCCGTTTTGGTATCAATCATAGAAATGGTAACAGTACCTTCCCTGATTGTCCTTTCATCTCTTTCATATCCTGCAAACTGTGAAGGATAAAAAATAGTAGTGTAACGACGGGTGTAAGGATTAAACACTACCCTTGAAGTTGGCCTGGTGTAAACCGGGTTAGTACTTTCTTTGGTTCCTCTTTCCACCAACACATCATAACTAAGCAAAACATCCGGCCTGTTCTTTACTTCTTTCCAGCCTGACTTTTCCAGTTCTTTGTTTACCGCAACCCTGATCCGCTGTTCTGTAAAATCATTTTTTTGATTGGCATCGTTCTTACCTTCTCCGTCTTTATCTATCCATTTAAAAGACTTGTAACGGGCAAAATCTGCATTGTCGTCTTTTTCGATGTGTGCTGTGGTACCACAACTTGCAAGCAAGACGACGAAAATTGAAAAGACACTCCACAGTTTCAGTTTTTGTTTCATATTGTTCTCCTTTTTTTTACTTGTTTAAGTATTACTTTCTCAAAGCAAAAGGAGGTTCAGGTATTACAGCTATAATAACGGAAAAAATGGTGCCGGGATTACTAAAGAGATGTGAAAGTGTTGTTATCCGTGTCTTGTATTTGTCAGAATCAGGTTAAACCAACTTCGTAGTGCTGCTCAGGAATCTCTACATCAGCAAATCCTTTCTTAAGCAGTCGTTGTTTAAAATCCTGTTGTACTTCGTATTCACCATGAACAAGGAATAGTTTCTTTACTTGTTTCTTATCCTGGCAGGCCAGCCATTGAGAGAGGTCTTCATAATCGCCATGAGCACTCATGCTACGGATGGCCCCTATCTCAGCATTTACTTCATGCTTGACTCCATAGATGCCCACTTCTTTTTCCCCCGCCAATAAGCGGCCACCGAGTGAACGGGGTTCACAATAACCAGTTAATAAAATAGTATTCCTGCTGTTCTCAATATTATTACTGATATGGTGCTTTACCCTTCCCGCATCAGCCATGCCGCTGGCAGAAATAATGACCATCGGGCCGTTTTGAAAATTAAGTTGCTTGGATTGATCTACTGTTTGCACATACCGAAGACCGTTGAAAGCAAACGGATCATTATCCGATTGCATCAGTTTCTGAATATTCTTATTGAAATACTGCGGGTATTTTTTTACAATCATAGTAGCTTCAATGCTCAACGGACTGTCAACATAATAATCAAGATTGGGCAAACGATTTTCCACTTCCAATTGGTTCAACGCAAATAATAACTCCTGTGTGCGGCCCACACTAAAGGCGGGCATAATGAGTTTTCCTTTTTTTTGCAAGCAGGCTTTTTCTATCCAGCGAAGTAGCATATCCGGCGTAGTCACATTATTATCATGCAGGCTGTTGCCATAAGTTGATTCTAATAAAATATAATCGGCCTGTGGAAATGTTTCAGGGGATTTTAAAATAGCATCCCGATAGCGGCCCACATCAGCACTAAAAGTAATCCGGGTTTCTTTTCCATCTTCTTTCACCCTTAGATGCACACAAGTGCTTCCGATTATATGACCGGCATCAGTGTACATGGCCTGCACTCCATCAATCACATCAAACCATTGACCGTAATTTCTTTCCTCCAGGTGGTCAACCGCTTTCTTTGCATCTTCAATTTTATATAATGGCCGTAAATATGGCAAGCCCTCGGCAGCACGGCGCTTGTTCTTGTATTTAATATCATCCTCTTGTATTTCCGCTGAGTCTTTTAGTAATACAGTAGTTAAATCTTTGGTAGCAGGAGTACAAAATATTTTGCCGGCAAAGCCTTCTGATGTTAAACGGGGTATCAAACCACTATGGTCAATATGTGCATGAGAAAGAACCATAGCATCCACTTTTGTTGGATCAAAGCCAAAATTCCTGTTCAGGGTGTCCGTTTCTAAGCCCAATCCCTGGAACATGCCGCAGTCCAATAAAACTTTTTTACCATTCTTTAATGTCAGTAAATGTTTAGAACCGGTAACTGTTCTGGCTGCGCCGTGAAATGCAATTTTCATATGATTCCCTCCGAGCTAAAGGTGAAATTCAGATTCAACCTTTAGAAAATTTTTTTTAACAATGCGTTTTATAAAAATGTAAGTTAAGCAATAATACAAATCAAATATCCGTTTCAAAAACAAGAAACTACTGGTTATGATAATAATGATTGTACTCACCAAAATTGGGCTACTGCTTTGCTATTTCAATGTAAAGGCGCAAAACAACTCACTTGAAATTGGCGGAAAGTTAATGAATGAATGGGTAGAGTGGAAAAGTTATGGCCCGGGTATTGGCCTGCAAGCCATTTATAAAATAACAAAGCACAGTGGAATAGAAACCGGTCTCTATTATAAAACAAGCCCCCGATTTTACTTTCTGGTTTATACGGCAGGCAACTACTATAAAAAAGTAAATGAAAAAACTATTCTTATTCCTCTTGTTTATAAATTTGACTCCCGGTTAATCAACTTTACAGCCGGGATGGCAGTAGATTATTTAATCGTCAAAAATCAAAGCGATAGAGATCTTTCTAGAAGTATTACGAAAAACAATCCTGGCAGGGCTCAGTTTATTTCAACACTAAGTGTTTCAAAAAATTTTTATTTGAACGAATCGCTGATATTTGAACCAGAGATAAGAGGAAGTTCTTATATTCCTGCGGGAGGTGGGGGTGTTGGATTTAATTTATCCTTTAGAAAAAAGATATTCTAATTTTTATTGCTTTTTGCTTTGAAAGACCAGGTAATATAAAACTCAGCAATCAGCTCTCCGTCTTTATTCGTTCCTGTTGATTTTGCTTTTACACTTCTTGCTTCCCCGGTAGCTATTGTTTCATCTACCATTCTTTGTATTAATTCCCCGTCCTCACAAATAAAACTGGTACGGCCAACAGCTTTTTTAAAATAGGCAGCTTCCAATCCTACTACCAGCATTGACACGGCTGGTTTACGTTTGTGCAGTTGCATCAGCCCCAACACTCCGGTACTCATTTCTGCTGCCATTGCAAGGCAGGCAAAATAAGTAGACTTAAAAGGATTTTGCGAAAACCATTTAAAAGGAACTGTGACACGGGAATGTGCAGAATCTATATCCCTGAGGCGGACACCGCAAAAAAAAGCACTGGGCAATTTGAAAAATAAAAACATCCTGTACTTCAAAGGATGTTTCATCAGCGTAATAAAATCACTTGCGTTGGGGTTCATTTATTCTTCTTTGTATTGTGCAGGATCAAATGCTTTCTTGCCCCAGTCATTAAAAAAAGCAGTTACCTTTTCCTTGTCATAGTTTTTTCCTGATTCAAGATACCAGGAAGTTTGCGTATGCAACAGATCGCCTTTTTCATTTAGTATCAGGAATACAGGGAAGCCAAATCGCTGCGGAAATTCATACTTAGCCAGTAAATCATTGTTCTTATTTTCTTTGCTGTAGTTAAGATGATACACAACATAATTGCTGTTCGCTAATGAGTCAAGCGACTTATCATTGGTTACAAAATCATTAAACCTTGCGCACCAGATGCACCAATTACCACCAATTTGTATCAGCACATGTTTGCCTTCATCCTTTGCTTTCTTAACTGCCGATGCAATTTCCTGTTTAGCATTTTCTTCAGGTTTATAAAGTTTGAACTTTGTTAAGTCCTGAGAATAGCTGCTAATAGCCAGCAATAAAACTATTGATACAAAAAAGTGTTTTCTCATTGTCAGAAATTATTCTTTTCTAAAATGTCAAACGATCTTCGACCCTTCGATGTTCTTTATGTGTCAGACACTCTTCTATTGTTTATCAATCGCTACCACACAAGCTACAGCTTTATTGCTGTTGGCATCTACTTTAAAATAAATCCTTCCATCACTTGTATTAGTAAACCGGGAAGAACTGATCAATATACTTTGCAGGGCTTCATTTACTTTTCCCAGGTAGTCGGAACGGCTGCTGCGGCTGATGGCCTGGTTTAGTGCATTATAATCCAACTCATCTTTACTCACTACAATAGCAATAAAATCCTTGTTGCCCAAACTGTCGGCTTCCATTGATTGTGCTTTGGGAAATAAGCGATACCCGGTGATGCCGCAATAAGGTGAATGTTTGGAAACAGTTTCTCCCTGTTTCAGATAAGGGAATAGTACAAAACTGGTATTATTGGTTTCCATGCCAAAAACATAGATGTAACACTCGGTTTTATTTTCAATTGACATTTTGAAACGGGTCCCTTTCCGGATAGGTGTAGTGGTCTGAAACATATTTCCGGCTGTTACCCGAAGTGGAATGTTTTTTCCTCCGTCAAAATTCACCAATCCAATATTGCATTCCAATGGTATGTTCGCTACTTCAGTTCTTTTTGGCAACGGGTCAATACCATATGCCTCTCTTACATATTTATTGAAATCGCCATAGCGAATCCAGCCTATACCATTCTTTCCCCATTCCGGTCCCCAGCTATTCATTATCTGGAAGGCTCCGCCAAATTTTCTGTCATCATATCCGATTACACTCATGGCATGGCCGCCCATTCCCATTTGCGATTCATCCATGCTCTGCGGTTGCCAAAGCTCCTTTCCCATCATATCCTGCATAAAGCTCTGACCCACCATCATACCAATGGCCACCGGCGCATTTTTTGACAGGTGTTCTTTTATTCCTCTTACACTTATTTCGTTTACGTTATCGCCATTGGTAATTCTGGTAAATCCGTGAATCACATTCTGCCTTCCTTTCTGCACATCAGCAGAACCTGGTTCTCTGTCACAATCCTGATCGTTATACGGATATTGACTTAATGGCACACCACCATTGGCCCGCATAGCCTCCATAGCTCTTTGCAAATAAGACCCCTGGCAACCTTCCAACTTTATCTGGTTGTATAAATAAGAAGGACTAAACTTGATTTGATTGGGGTCGGCTCCTGTAGCTGCGGCCGTTAATATAGTTTGAGAGGCGTAGGCACAACTCCAGGCCACACAGCTGCCCTGCTGCCCCTGGTTACTTCTGTCAGGTGCATATTTTAATAATGATACTGCTTCGGGCAAAGGGTTTTTTCCGGCATTATCTTCAAGCCCTTCATACACGGATGCTTTGTTAAATTCATTTTTATCAAAACTGTATCCACTGTTCGAAAACTTTTTTATAACTTCTGCCACATTACAATTACCACTTCTGAAAAGAAAAAAAGCTCCGGCAGCCAATATCAGCAGCAGAAAAATCCCTTTTCCTTTAAACAAACCCAGCAACATGGGCAGTAAAGACATCAAACCACCACCACCCGGCAGGTTTGGGCCACGGCCACCACCGCCACCATCATCATCCCGTTGGTTAGGATCTACCGGGTCGTCAGTCATTCTTATTGGCATAACAAAAAATTTTAGTTTTTAAAGCTAATTAAAAATAGGAAGTTCAGATGAAATTAGAATGGCAACGGTGGTACGTTATAACAATTATTTTTCTCCGTTCTGCAACGATTGTGGCGAAGAATCGTCAATTTTACTGATTATACAACACCAATATTGCTGGTGCCGGTATACCACAAAGCATTCAACTTTTTATATGAAAAAAATTACTGCCTGCCTTTTCTTACTGTTTTCGGTATCTTTTGTTGCCCTTTCCCAAAAAGTAAACGGTAAATTAAAATTTGAACAAGGACAAACACTGGAAGTAAGCATGAAAGTGAAAACCACCATTGCCCAGCAGGCTATGGGACAGGCTATTGATTTTAATGTGGATGCAACTGGTGACCATTCTTATAAAGTAACTAATACTACAGAAGATAATACCACCCTCAATCACAAAGTTCAACATATCACTTTCACTTTTGATGGTATGGGGCAGAAAAGGAATTTTGATTCCAATGTAGAAAAAGATATGAACGGCCAGTTTGGCAAACCCATAAAGGATATGCTGGATAAAAAGTATGACATCATAATTGACCCTTCAGGGAAAGTGATGATGGCAATGCCTGAAAAAGTGGTACTTTCTGAAATGGACAGCCGTATGGCAATCATCACCAGTATGCTGAAAGATGTGCTTGACCTGGTGCAGCCACCACAAAAAGGCAAACCCAGTTTCTTCAAAGTATTGCCCGACGGTGAAGGCGGAAAAGGTGATGCCTGGACAACTTCGTATCAGGGAAGTAGTGGAAAAGTAGAAGCCGGTTACACGATTGCAGATATAAATGATTCCACTATTGTGGTTGATTTTGCTGAAAATTCTACTACAATAAGCAAAGCTGAAATGATGGGCAGTGAAACCATTACTAAAATGAATAATAAATCAACCGGGAAAATTATTCTTGACCGTGGTACCGGCATCATGCGGGAAAAAACGATCAACACCGTATCAAATGGAAATACAGAATCTTCTTTTGGTACAATGCCGGTTACTTCAAAAACGACAACAGTTATTACAGTGAAGCCGGTTATGAAAGATTAATTATTCGTTATTGAACCTGGTTTTTTAACAAGTCACTCATTTCATCTCTTTTACGAATAAGTTTTGCTGTCCCGTTTTTTATCAGCACCTCTGCAGGTTTGAATCTTGAATTATAGTTAGAAGCCATTTCAAAACCATAAGCACCGGCGTTACAAAAAGCCAGGTAATCTCCTTCTCTTATTTCGTTTAATTTTCTGTTAGCAGCAAACGTATCTGTTTCGCAAATGTTACCGGTTACGGTGTAGGTTTTTTGCTCTCCGTTGGGATTGGAGATATTTTCGATGTGATGATAGGCATCATACATCATGGGCCGTATCAGGTGATTGAGGCCACTGTTAACTGCCGCAAATACAATTGAACCTGTATCTTTCAATACCGTTACCTCCGCCAGCATATAGCCACATTGACTTACTAAAAATTTTCCCGGCTCAAACCAAAGCTGAAATTTTTTACCGCCAGCCACCGGGTGATTATCAAACGCCTCTTTTATTTTTTGTGCCAGCAGGGTTACATCTGTTTCTTTTTCTCCTGGCTTGTAGGGTACTTTAAAACCACCACCCAAATCAATTACTTCCAGTTCGGGAAAATGCGGAATCAATTCAAACAATACTTCCATCCCGTTTACAAAAACATCAGCATCTTTTATATCACTGCCCGTATGAATGTGCAGGGTACGGATAAATAAATCCGTTGACTTTACTACTTCTTTAATCTTATCTAACTGGCTAACGGGAATACCAAATTTGCTGCCGTCGTGCCCGGTAGAAATTTTCAGGTTGCCACCCGCCATTATGTTTGGCCTTATTCTTATTCCTACCGGGTAGCTGTGTCCATATTTTTTGCCAAACTTTTCTAAGTTGGAAAGGCTGTCTATATTAATATGCACTCCGGCTGCAACAGCTTCTTCTATCTCACTAAAAGCAATGCCATTGGAAGTATAAAGAATCCGCTCCGGTTCTACTCCTGCATGTAAAGCAAGTTTTACCTCATTGATTGAACTGCAATCTACATTACAACCAATCTCATTTATATACCGGAGAATATTGATATTAGTGAGTGCCTTACTGGCATAAAAAAACTTTGTGTCGAGGATTGAAAATGCCGTAGTCAGTTTTTGATACTGCTCTTTTATTTTCTCTGCATGATATACATATAAGGGTGTACCAAATTCTTTAGCGGTGTTTATCAATACCTCGTTTGAAAGTTGTTCAGGCATATCTGCGAAGTTAGGGGTGGCACGGTATAAAACCGTGCCACCCCGAATGCAAATGCCATCCCTGAGCGGAATGGCACAACAATTATAAAAATCAATTCATTTACTTAGCTCTCTTCTCCCTCTCCCTGCTGTTTGCCTGCCTGTCCGGCAGGCAGGTTCACAACCAATTCTCCACCATCTGTTACTACTAATGCTTCTGTTTCATCAGCACCTTCTTTCTTTGCCTCACCTCCCAAAAAAGTATCTTTCATAACAGTTGGTTCTACTAATTGCTCCGCCAGCACTTCTTTTATTTTTGGCAATTCATCAGCAGAGTTAATGCCGAAATAATCCATAAAGTTTTTGGAAGTGGAATAAAGCAATGGCTGACCGACTGCCTTTTCATTTCTTCCGCTGATGATTATTAATTCTTTCTCTAATAATTTCTGCACCGCATAATCCGAACTCACTCCACGGATAGATTCAATCTCGCCTTTTGTTACCGGTTGCTTGTAAGCAATTATAGACAGTGTTTCCAAAGAAGCAGCAGATAAACGTTTCAGAAATTTTTCGCCGTTCAGTTGTGCCACCGTTTTATGATAAGCTGGTCTTGTCAAAAATTGCCAGCCACCTCCACTCTGTTTTACTTCAAAAGGGTAAAAGTCGGCACTGTATTTTTCAGTAATTCCTTCAAGAGAAGCTTCCACCTGGTCAAGAGAGATTTTATCATCCATAAAGCCGAGTGCATTATTAACCAGTTCAGTAATTTCTAACGTAGTTAATGGCTTATCGCTGGCAAAAATCAGAGCTTCAATATGCGGTATCAGATTAGTTATTTCCATGCCTCTATCTCCGCCAGTTGGCGGATAATTTTAATTTCACTATAGAAGACTATTATCTTCTGCTAATTGAAAGATGATAAAATGTTTTAAAAGAACAGCTAGGCGAATGTACAATCAGTAACAAGAAATTGAAAACAGATTTATCAACATATTACTTTGGTAATATTTTATAACTATAAGGACTTATTAACCTAAGTTCCCTTTGGGGAAAGGGTTTCCTAGCCTTGTAATGCCGCAGCACCACTCACAATCTCCGTCAACTCTGTAGTAATGGCCGCCTGTCTTGCACGGTTGTAAGAAATTTTCAGTGCCCGTAGCATTTCGTTTGCATTTTCACTGGCTTTGTCCATCGCCGTCATCCTGGCTCCATGCTCAGAGGCATTAGAATCGAGAACAGCCTTGAATAATTGTGTGTTGAGAATATTTGGCATCAGCTCTGCAATCAGCAATTCTTTTGAAGGGTCATAAATAAAATCTGCTTTTCCGGCACCTGCTTTTTTCTCCACTTTTGGTATCGGCAGAAAACGTTCTACTTTAAAAACCTGCGTAGCTGCATTTTTAAACTGGCTGTACACCATCTCTACCACATCAAACTGCTTTTCTTCAAAAGCTTTTCTGGCCGCCTGGGAAGCTGCCTGCACATTGGCAAATGTCAGGTTCAGGAAAATATCTTTATAGGTAGCATCGGCTTTATAATTCCCTTTTACAAAATGCTCATATCCTTTTTTACCAATATTCCAGATTGTCACATTGCCTTTCTTAAATTGTTCCGGGTATTTCTCAGCAATAGTTGCCTTTGTTAATTTGATGGTATTGGCATTGAAAGCCCCCGCCAAACCACGGTCGCTGGTAATAACGATGAACAATACTTTTTCTACCGGACGTTCAATAGCCAGTGGCATACCTGCATCACCGCCTTCGCTGTTGCTCACAATGTTGCTGAGCAACTCCTGCAATTTTTGTGCATACGGACGCATTTGAACAATGGCATCCTGTGCCCGGCGAAGTTTGGCAGCACTTACCATCTTCATGGCTTTAGTAATTTGCTGCGTACTTTGTACTGATTTGATGCGGTTACGAACCTCTTTTAATTGTCCTGCCATAGCCTTTGTTGAATTGGCGGCAAAAGTACGGTGTTGGGGCTAAAATTCCTGTAGGAAATTAAAATAAAAGAGCTTGCTTTCGGATCCTGTTATTTACTTGTGCAAATCCAACTTATTCAGGTCAATCTTTTAAAAAAAACTCCCTTTTCAAACTATAAGTAATCAACAAGCGGCCACCTTCATCTGTGCCGTTTTTAACCGGTTTCTCATACTCCCTTATAAATTCCAACTGAACAGGCCCGTTTGCAAGGGCATCAAGATCATCTTTAGTAATTACAAGTCTACCATTACTGACAGCATCCACCCTGTTTATGCCATTATTTGCAAAAGAAGTATCTGTCATCAGCACCCTGATAAAATCTTTTGCTTCCAGCCCTTCAAATTCAAAAACAAGATCGTTTCGATGGGCAGTATCGGCAACCCGGGTCAATAAAAAAATGGGTTGAAAACTGAAATCTTCCTTGTACTCTTTTTTATTACTATCTGTAAAAACGATACTATGCTTTCCGGAAAATTCTGCAATAGGTTTATGCAGCTCATAAAAAGTGCCAGTCATTTTTGAACTGTCCGCCAGCAACATTTCTCCGTCCAGCATTATTTTTCCGGGATCAGCCATGGAAACCCCATCACCATCCTCTCCCCCGGCCCTATATTGTAATAATACAGTAAGGTTATCATTCCCTTCTGCTGCTGTTATTTGATAATCAAAATACAGGTTATCGGGGTCAGTAGCGGAGCCGTTTTTTTTATCAGCACTGGTACAGTTTATCAGTAATACAAGTATTGAAAAAAATATCGTACCAATAAAAAGATTGGTGAAAAATTGCCTGAACATGCCTGCAAATTAAGTGAAGTGAAAGTAAATATCATCGTCCTGTTTACCGGGCGGCAGCTACTTTAAGGCGATTATACTCAATCACAATATCACTGAAACCTTTGGATGATTTTCTGTAGCTGATGTTTTTCATTTCATTGGCAATATCCTCATCACTCAACATATCTACCAATCTTTTTCTGCTATAAATAGAGATCACAGTGTTTGGGGCCTCTATACCGTATCTGCTCAGGTAATAGGCAGATTCATAAGAGTTTCCTATAAGTTGATAGACTATGTATAATGATGCATATTTCCCTTCTATTAACCTGTTCATAAAAACCCAGGGCTTATTTTTTTCTGTGTCCTTTCTTTCATCCACAAGTGTTCGCTTTTTTGTATCTAAAAATATAATTTGCTTTGCCTCAAAAAATCCATCGCACAAGAGCCTTTTTCCATGTTTCTTCCTTGAATAACCCTTTATTTCACCGGCATTTATTACCCGCATCGAATCATCTGCAAACACGGCTGCTATTCTTTGATAACCATCCTCGTACTTGTTTCGAGGTTTTAGGCCAACTTCATTAGAACTACTTGGTAATTTACAGGCAATCGTATCATTCTCCCAGGTTATAATATAGTCTTGCCCTTTGGAACCCTGCCCAAAAGCAATACAGATCACAAAAAACAACAAAGAGTATTTTTTCATAATTATCCTTTCAAAAGGTTAGTATTCAGATACTATAGCTGCAACCTCAATTACATTATCTTTGCCACCCCCGAAGAGGGGGAAAACTCTGTCAAATTGGCCTGAAATTACATGTAGCACCTTTTTTGACAAGATAAAAATCCATTAAATAAATTAACAGGAGAATACCCACTAACACTCATTTTATGCTTGGTTTTATTTCAAAAATTTTTGGCGGCAGCAAATCGGAGAAAGACGTAAAGAAGATTGAACCCTATGTTGGTAAAATCAACCAGTTTTTTACCGCTTACCAATCTTTGAGTAATGATGAACTGCGTGGCAAAACACAGGAGTTCCGTCAGCGTATCAAAGAACATCTTTCAGAAATTGATGCAGAGATGACTGCGAAAAATGCAGCCGCTGAAGAACTTCCTTTTAATGACCTGATGGGTAAGGATGGCATTTACCAGGAAGTGGATAAATTGAAAAAAGAAAGGGATAAAAAAATTGAAGAGATATTACAGGAAATTCTTCCTGAAGCTTTTGCGGTGGTAAAGGAAACAGCCCGGCGTTTTAAAGAAAGTACAGCAATCATTTCAACTGCTACACAGCTTGACAGGGATTTAAGTGTAAAGAAAAATTATATCGCCATTGATGGTGAGCAATCAATATTTAAAAACACCTGGATAGCCGGTGGCGGTGAAGTAACCTGGAACATGGTACACTATGATGTGCAGTTGATTGGTGGTGCTGTATTGCATTCCGGGAGAATTGCTGAAATGGCAACGGGTGAAGGTAAAACACTGGTGTCCACTTTACCTGCTTATCTGAATGCATTACCCGGCGAAGGTGTGCATATTGTAACCGTGAATGATTACCTGGCCCGTCGTGACCAGGAATGGAACGGAACTATTTTTGAATGGCTCGGCATTACGGTTGATTGTATTGATAAACATCAACCCAACACCGAAGAAAGAAGAAAAGCTTATCTCGCCGATATTACGTATGGTACCAACAATGAATTTGGTTTCGATTACCTCCGTGATAATATGGTGCATACACCCGATGAAATGGTGCAACGTAAACATCACTTTGCAATGGTGGATGAAGTGGACTCCGTATTGATTGATGATGCAAGAACACCATTAATCATTTCCGGCCCGGTGCCAAAAGGTGATGATCAGCAATACCATATACTGAAACCAAGGATACAGAACCTTGTTCAGGAGCAGGAACGTATCGTCAGAAATTGTTTGAACGAAGCAAAAAAACGTTTTGCCGAAGGTGATGATGATGCAAAAGGTGGTGGCCTGCATTTATTCAGGGCACACCGTGGATTGCCAAAGTATGGCCCTGTAATTAAATACCTGAGTGAATCGGGCATAAAAGTAAAAATGCAAAAGGCAGAAAATTATTATCTGCAGGATCAGCAGCGGCACATGCACATTGTAGATGAAGAATTGCTTTTCCAGATTGATGAAAAGAACAACTCTGTTGACCTGACTGAAAAAGGTCTAAACATGATTACCCGTTCTGGTGAAGACACTGAATTTTTTGTGCTGCCGGATATTGGTATAAAACTGGCCGAAGTGGAAAAAAGTACTGCCGTTGCCGATGATAAACTGCACCAGAAAGAAGCGATACTGAACGAATATGCACAGAAGGCTGACCGCATCCATACCGTACAACAATTATTGAAAGCCTACACCATGTTTGATAAAGATGTGGAGTATGTAATAATAGATGGGGCTATTAAAATTGTGGATGAACAAACAGGCCGTATTATGGAAGGCCGTCGTTACTCCGATGGTTTGCACCAGGCATTGGAAGCAAAAGAAAATGTAAAGATTGAAGCGGCTACACAAACCTACGCCACCATTACACTACAGAATTATTTCCGTATGTATCACAAACTTTGTGGTATGACGGGTACTGCGGAAACTGAAGCCGCAGAGTTGTGGAGCATTTATAAATTAGATGTGGTAAATGTGCCTACCAATATTGCTATGATTCGTATGGATAAGCAGGATTTGGTGTACAAGACCAAAAGAGAAAAATACAAAGCCGTTATTGATGAAATAGAGATACTGCGTAATGCAGGGCGGCCATGTCTTGTTGGTACTACGTCAGTTGAAGTAAGTGAATTACTCGGCAGAATGTTACAACAGAAAAAAATTCCACATAATGTATTGAACGCAAAACAACATGCTAAAGAAGCACAGGTAGTTGCCGAAGCCGGTTTACCGGGTGCTGTTACTATTGCCACCAACATGGCAGGTCGTGGTACGGATATAAAACTTGGGCCGGGAGTAAAAGATGC
>Ga0105046_10002185_pt1 | contig 30732 bp, 35 predicted proteins | sample MAT03_FD_78385 | JGI IMG/M metagenome (GOLD analysis project Ga0105046, IMG submission 78385) | Freshwater microbial communities from Lake Fryxell liftoff mats and glacier meltwater in Antarctica - MAT-03 (megahit assembly) | ecosystem: Environmental > Aquatic > Freshwater > Ice > Liftoff...
AGAGCATAGCACAAACAGTAAAAAGTATTACAGCAAAAGAGCTATTTAGACTTCATCCGGAAGTAAAGCAGAAGTTATGGGGTGGAAATTTTTGGACTTCTGGATATTACGTAAATACGGTTGCTCAATACGCGAATGAGGAGGTCATTCTGAAATATATTCAGCATCAGGGTGAGGCAAAAGGGAATTATAAACAACTGCATAAGACGCAATTAAGTTTGACGTTCGGGTAACGCTATACCCCGTCAGCTCTGCTGCGGGGTATTTCATTGTTAATGTGTAAGAGGTTGTCCGGCAACTAAATTTTTAATGTTTTCGTACAATTTGTCTTCATCGCCGTCAGAGTATGAGTTGTGGCTCCAAACGATCTTGCCGTTTCCGTCAACTATAAAAGTATGCGGAACATTGTTAACATTCATGGCACGTTTAAAATCCTGGTTTTCGTCAATATAAATTTCATATTCCCAGCCTTTGGTTTTAACATCGGTGACCACTTTGCCAGAGCTTCTTGCATCATCAATGGAAATAGCAATTAATTTAACGCCTGTTTCTTTTACCCACTCCGGGTAGCTTTCTGCGATAGCATCTAGCTCTTTTTTACAGGGCTTGCACCAGGTAGCCCAGAAGCTGATAATAATAGGCTTACCGTTGTTGCTGAAGGTATTGGAGTTAACCTTACTGCCGTCAAGCTTTTTTACTGTCGCCGCAGGAATTTTATCGCCATCGCCGTTTACAGTGATAAACGAGAAAAGAGAAAAAGTAAGGACGGCTAAAATTAATTTTTTGATCATGGCTTTTAATTTTTTTGAATTATGTCTTCGTGAATGCGATAAAGTTAACCAATTATCGCGCCACAATGATAGAAAAAAAGCCCGGATATAAATGTTAACACTTTTTCAGAAAAGGAGGCATTAATTTGTTCCAGAGAACGCATACACCAACATAAATCCCTAATTTTGCGCAAATTTATGAGAACGGATAAATCAACGGAGCTTTTCGAAAAAGCAAAAAATTATTTTCCGGGTGGAGTCAATTCACCGGTTAGGGCTTTCAAAAGTGTGGGTGGAACCCCATTGTTTATGGAACGTGGAAAAGGATCGCACATCTGGGATGCAGATGGGAACGAATATATTGATTATTGCTGTAGCTGGGGTCCACTGATTCTTGGTCATGCGAACGATACGGTTTTAAATGCAGTAGATAAAACCATGCGTAAAGGCACTTCTTTTGGTGCACCGACGCAATTGGAAAATGAACTTGCCGAGTTAATTCTCTCCAACAATAAGTTCATTCAAAAACTAAGATTTGTAAGCAGCGGAACAGAAGCTGTGATGAGCGCGATTCGCCTGGCGAGGGGCTATACAAAGAGAGATAAGATCTTAAAATTTGAAGGTTGTTATCATGGACACGTCGATTCGCTATTAGTAAAAGCAGGCAGCGGTCTGGTTACTTTTGGAAATTCAAGCAGCGCTGGCGTTCCCGAAAGTTTTGTAAATGAAACAATCAGCGTCCCCTTAAATAATAAAAAAGCGGTAGAAGAAGCATTCGTAAAATTCAAAGGCGAGATAGCCTGCATCATTATTGAGCCGGTACCAGCGAACAATGGTTTGCTTTTGCAGGGCAAGGAGTTCCTGAATTTCTTAAGAGAGATTTGCGCGGCGAATAAGACACTTTTAATTTTTGACGAGGTGATCAGCGGCTTCCGCATGAGTTTTTGCGGCGCAGCGGGCATTTACAACGTTCACCCGGATATTATTACGTACGGAAAAATAATCGGCGGCGGTTTTCCGGTGGGTGCTTATGGCGCAAGCAAGGAGATCATGAGCTGTGTGTCTCCCGAAGGAAATGTTTACCAGGCCGGCACGCTAAGTGGCAATCCTGTGGCTATGACCGCCGGTATTGCACAATTATCGGAGTGCCTGAAAGAAAATTTTTACGAAGAGCTTGAGAAGAAAACAAATTACCTGGTAGAGCGTATCAATAAAATAAATCCTTTTCAACTCTTTAAGTTGTTTAACCTGGGCTCTATTTTCTGGATCGCGTTTACGGAAAAAGAGAAAATAAATAATGCTGAGGAGATAGACGCCAACAGTATGAGTTATTTTAAAACGTTGTACCATGCCTTGTTGGAGAATGGAGTCTATCTTGGTCCGAGCGGGTACGAAGTTGGTTTCCTAAGCGCTGCACACAGCTACGAAGATCTTGATAAAACCATAGAAGCCTTTAAAAAAAGTTTAACCAAATTAATTTAATTTATAAAGTAACGAATGAAGACGGTAGATTCTATTAATTTTGCCAACAAACGTGCGGTGATCCGCGTTGATTTTAATGTGCCTTTGAATGATGCTTTTGAGGTAACCGATTCCACAAGAATTAGAGCAGCAATCCCAACACTCAAAAAAATATTGAATGACGGTGGGAGTATTGTTTTGATGAGCCATTTGGGAAGACCAAAAGACGGCCCAACAAATAAATACTCGCTGAAACACATCGTAAATGAGGTCAGCAAACAATTAGGGGTGGCCGTGCAATTCGCAGACGATTGCATCAGCGATACTTCTTTTTTACAGTCGGAAGCTCTAAAACACGGGGAAGTTCTCTTGCTGGAAAACCTGCGTTTTTACAAAGAAGAAGAAAATGGAGACGCAACGTTCGCGAAAAAATTAAGTCAACACGGTGATATCTATGTAAACGATGCTTTTGGAACCGCGCACCGGGCGCACTCGTCCACAGCAGTGATGGCAGACTTTTTTGAACCTGCCAACAAATGTTTCGGGTATGTGATGGCTGGTGAAGTTGCCAGCATTGATAAAGTTTTAAATAAAACGCAAAAACCTTTTACAGCGATTATTGGTGGTGCAAAAGTAAGTGACAAGATCATGATCATAGAGCAACTCATGGATAAAGCCGATAACATTATTATTGGCGGTGGCATGGCTTTCACGTTTATTAAAGCACTTGGCGGACAGATTGGGAAATCGTTATGTGAAGATGATCGTTTGGAAGTAGCAAAAGCTTTAATCGCGAAAGCAAAGGTGAAAAGTGTGAACTTATGTATCCCGGTAGATGCGATCATTGCAGATGATTTCTCAAACGATGCAAATACACAAGAAGTTCGGATTGACCAGATTCCGGATGGCTGGATGGGGCTTGATATTGGAAACAAATCAATAAAGCTATTTGGCAATGTCATAAAACATTCAAAAACAATTTTGTGGAACGGTCCGATGGGTGTTTTTGAAATGAACAAATTTGAGAACGGAACAAAGCAAGCGGCATTCGATATCGTTGAAGCTACGAAAAAGGGGGCTTACTCGCTTATTGGCGGTGGCGACAGCGTTGCAGCCATCAATAAATATCACCTTGCAGATCAGGTAAGTTATGTAAGTACAGGTGGCGGCGCTTTACTGGAATACATAGAGCAAGGAACTTTGCCGGGTGTTAAAGCGATCGAAGGATAAAATAATTTAAAAAGCACACAGATGGGCATAAATATCAGGGTAGGATTTGGTTACGACGTGCATCCTTTGGGAGAAGGCAGAGAATTGTGGTTGGGTGGCATTAAGCTGGAGTTTGACAAAGGATGTGTAGGGCACAGTGACGCGGATGTATTGCTGCACGCCATTTGCGACGCTTTGTTGGGTGCTGCGAACCTAAGGGATATTGGTGTTCACTTTCCAAATACCAATCCTAAATATAAGGGTGCTGATAGTAAACTTCTTTTGAAAGAAGTAGTTGCGCTTCTTAAAGAAAATAATTACGCTGTTGGAAACGTGGATGCAACCTTAAGCCTTGAAGCGCCGAAGGTAAATCCCCACATTAAAGAAATGCAAAGAGTGCTGGCTCCGATTTTAGAAGTTACCGAAAACGATATTTCTATTAAAGCAACTACCAACGAAGGCCTTGGCTACGTGGGAAAAGGTGAAGGTGTAAACGCGTACGCCGTTGCTCTAATTTACAAACCGTAGTGTTTAATACAGCATTGGTCGAATTCCAGGATCGAAAGTAAGTTTAATGCCTATTTTTGATCATGAGAGCGATTTACCCCTTCCTGTTTTTTATTCTTTTTTCTGTTTGCGGATTTACGCAATCGTACAATTATTATTTCGGAAATCTTCACGCGCACACGGCATTCAGCGATGGGAACAAAGATTCGGTGAGTTCTGGGATAGGCCGTCCTGACGGGAGCTTCGCCTATGCAAAGCTTAGTAACGATTTTGATTTTCTTGGTATTTCAGAGCATAACCATTATTCGACCAATCGTAACCCAGGGTTTAAAAAGCCACTTTACCAGGTAGGACTGAATATGGCCGATGCAGCCAACCAGGATGGAAATTTCCTCGCATTGTATGGCATGGAATATGGAGTTTCGTCGCAGTACAACGGGCATATTCTCATTTACGGGTTTAATCAACTGATAGGCTGGGAAAGCGGAGTGGGAGGGATGACCGGGGCCAACTACGATATCTACAACTCAAAAACAAATTACGACGGCGTTTTTAAAAAAGTAAAAGATAATCCTACTGCTTTTGCATACCTGGCACACCCCGATTTTAGTGACTACACAACGGATGGCACTTATGCTACCGCACTTTCCAATAAACCTTACAATGCACATTATGATAGCGCCATTGTGGGAATGCCCTTGAGAAGCGGACTTGCAACAAGTGCCATGACAAACTACAACGATTACTCGATCGGCAACTATTTTAATTATTTTAAAAAATTGCTTTATATCGGCTATCATCTGGGCATTGGCTACGATCACGATAACCATTATACGAATTTTGGAAGAAGCAACGGAGGCAGACTGGTAATTCTTGCGCCATCTTTAACCCGCGCCAATCTGTATGCGGCCATGAAACAAATGCATTTTTACGGAAGCGATGATCCCAATGCAAAGATTGATTTTAGTATGAATGGAAACATTATGGGCTCTATCCTTAGTGGAAGTATTTATCCGATTTTTAATGTGACGCACAACGATCCGGATGGCGAATCGGCCGATACCATTAAGATCTGGAAGGGCTACAAAAATAGTGGCGGACTTTGGGCGAGCATAGTACACCTCGCCAATGGCAGTAATTCAACAACGTTTACCGATATGAATGTAGTTTCGAATATCGAGTATTATTATTTTACTGAAATCAAACAGGCAGATGGACAATGGATCATGACATCCCCAATCTGGTACACGCCGCTGGCGCCGGTATCTGTGCTCGAAAGCCCTGAAGTATTGCAGTTCAATTGTTTTCCGAATCCTGTTTCAAAAAAATTAAGCCTGAGTTTTGCCTTAACTGACGATTATTCTGCATCAATTGTATCTATTACCGGAATAACTGTCATCAAAAAAGAATTTTCGGGGCAAACCACCGTTATTGATCTTTCAGAACTTCAAAGTGGAGTTTATACACTGCTTGTAAAAAACAAAAAAGGCTCTGCTGCAAAAAGGCTTGTCATAGAATAAAGAAAATGCTATTTGCTTGCCGCTCTTCTTAAGCGATCGTTAATAGCCAGCCCCAGTCCTTGCGCCGGAAGTAACTCGCAAAGCACAATTTCAGAACCACTATCATCAGCCAACCGTAGATATTTAAAAAGATTTAAAGCAGCTTCGTTCAGATTTTTCGTTTTCGATAGATTAAAAACGTCGGTGATGTTTTTAGAAGTTGCTTCTTCGCCAAAACAAATGAGAGACACTTTTTTTCCAGAATGTTCTTTTAAGAGTTCTTTTGTATTGCCTACAAATAGAGGCTTTTTAGGAGCATAATGATTTTTTAATTGTCCCGGTGCTTTCGGATCGCTGGAATTATTAATACGAAGCTCCACTTTGCCAACTACTTTTTCAATGGTTTCAAGGGCAAGTCCACCGAGGCGAAAAACGCAAACAACAGTATCTTCAATGCCCACGATTGTTGATTCAAGGCCAACAGCGGAAATACCGCCATCGAGAATGTAATCAATTTTGTCTCCAAGCTGTTTGTTCACATGCGCAGGCTCAGTGGGACTAACATATCCGAAAGGATTAGCGCTAGGTGCGGCAAGTGGAATATTTATTTTTTGTAGCAGTTCTAATGTGAGGGGGTGATCGGGAACCCGCACTGCCACTTGCTGTAGTCCTGATGTGACCAGACTGGGAATAATCTCTTTTTTTGGAAGCAGCAGTGTTAAGGGGCCGGGCCAAAACGTTTGCGCTAATTTCAATACCCTTTCATCGTGGAAGTGGGCATACTTTTTTGCCGCTTCCAGATCGGGCACATGAATGATGAGGGGATCAAAAAAGGGTCTTTGTTTGGCCTCAAAAATTGAGAGTACGGCAGTTTCATTTAAGGCATTGGCAGCTAAACCGTAGACCGTTTCTGTAGGAATTGCAACGAGTTTACCCCTTAAAAGCAAGTCTGCCGCCAGATCTGTATTTTTTCCTGTTTCTGCCACATTGTAAAGATAACAATCTCAATAAAACTGTTATATTTGTTATCCGCTAAGTTTTATGAGCCACGTTATAACCATAAAGGATAAGACATTTAAGCCTTACATCACCCAGCAAAAAATCGCGGGCGCAGTGAAAAGTCTTGCCGATGCGATTAACACGGATCTTAAGGATGAATTTCCTATTTTCCTCGCGGTATTAAATGGTTCTTTTATGTTTGCAGCAGATCTTTTGAAGGAGATCACCATTCCCTGTGAAATATCTTTTATAAAACTGGCAAGTTACAGTGGCATTTCGAGCACAGGAACGGTGTCAGAGCTTATTGGACTAACTGAAAACATTAGCGGAAGAACAGTTATTATAGTGGAAGATATTGTAGACAGTGGAATTACTTTGGAGCGACTGACAGAAGTTTTAAAAAGTAAAAATGTAAAACAGATAAAGGTGGCTACCATCCTGTTTAAACCAGATTCCTATAAAAAAGAATATAAATTAGACTACATAGGTTTTAATATCCCCAATGATTTTGTTGTGGGTTATGGATTAGACTATGAAGGTTTGGGAAGAAATTTAAAAGAAATACACGTGTTAGCTTAAGCATAAAATGGAAAAAATGTTGAATATTGTTTTGTTTGGCCCTCCCGGCGCGGGAAAGGGAACACAGTCGGAAAACCTGATTAGTAAGTACGGATTGGTGCATTTGAGCACTGGCGACATCTTGCGCTCTGAAATTGCCCGTGGTACAAACCTTGGGAAAAAGGCTAAGGAGATCATGGACAGGGGAGAACTTGTTGGCGATGAAATCGTGATTGGCATGATTGAAGCTAAGCTGGACGAGAATCCGCATGCGAAAGGATTTATTTTTGATGGATTTCCAAGAACTGCCGGACAAGCGGTTGCTCTGGATGATTTACTTCAGAAAAAAGGAACCGGGATAAGCGGAATGCTTGCCCTGGAAGTAGACGATGAAGAATTAACAAAACGGTTATTGCTTCGTGGAAAAGACAGTGGAAGACCAGATGATAGGGACGAAACGGTCATTCGCAACAGAATACTGGAGTATAACAACAAAACTCTGCCGCTTAAGTACTATTACAATGAACAAGGTAAGTTTCATTCTATTCATGGGATCGGAAGCATTGATGAGATATTTAAAATGCTTGTTGAACGCATTATTTTTTTGAATGCCGAAATGGATCTTACTTCTTTGGAAACAGATCTTGAACATTTGGATCTAACCATACAGGATTTTGAATTGGCGGACGATATAGCACCTGAGTTGTTATTAGAAATTGACGCTATCAAACGTGCTGAGGCGGAAGAGGAAGCTGAGAAAAAAGAAATTGCAAAGGCAAATAGACAGTCGGTTAAAAATAGTAAGCGGTCGGCAGTTAACAATACAAAGTCGGCAGCAAGCAAGCAAAAGTTGGGATCTTCAAAAAAATCTCCGACTAAGAAAGTTGCCACTAAAAAGCCAGCAAAAAAAGCGGTGAAAGCTCCAGTTAAGAAAAAAGTTGCAGCTAAAAAGCCTGCGAAGAAAATAGTTGCTAAGGCAGCGAAAAAATCAGCACCTAAAAAGAGTGCTTCAAAAAAAGCAAAGGGTACTAAGAAAGTAGCTACCAAAAAAATAGCCACCAAAAAGGTTGGTGCTAAAAAATCAGGATCTGCAAAAAAAGCCAAGCCCGTTAAAAAGGGGAGTGCAAAAAAGGTAGTAAAAACTAAAAAAAAGAAATAACACTAAGGAACTGAAAAGCCTGATCACGCTTTTTGCGTGGTTAGGCTTTTTTATTTGAGGACTATAAAATGGATAATAGCAATTTTGTTGATTACGTAAAGATTTGTTGTAGAACCGGTAAAGGAGGAGCAGGATCTATTCATTTTCACCGCGATAAGTTGACTGCCTTTGGCGGTCCGGATGGGGGGAACGGCGGGCGCGGCGGACATATCATTCTAAAAGGGAATAAACAATTATGGACACTGATCCATTTAAAATACCGTAAACATATTATTGCAGAGCCAGGAGTAGGTGGATCTAGCAGCAATAGCTCCGGAAAGCAGGGCAAGGATCAGATACTGGAAGTGCCTCTGGGGACAGTGGCGAGAGATGAAGAAACCGGCGAGATTGCGTTCGAAATAACAGAGGACGGTCAGGAAGTAATTCTTGTGCACGGAGGAAGAGGCGGTTTAGGAAACGCGAATTTCAAAAACAGTACGCTTCAAAGTCCGCAGTTTGCGCAACCCGGTGAACCCGGTAAAACAGAGTGGAAAATATTGGAATTAAAAGTGCTGGCCGATGTTGGGCTTGTAGGTTTTCCAAATGCAGGAAAATCTACTTTACTTTCTGTGGTGAGTGCCGCTAAACCAGAGATCGCCAATTATCCTTTCACCACCTTAGTGCCAAATTTAGGAATTGTGAGTTACCGCGATTACAAAAGTTTTGTGATGGCTGATATTCCGGGTATTATAGAAGGTGCTCATGAAGGCAAGGGCATTGGCTTAAGATTTTTAAGACACATTGAGCGAAACTCTTCTTTATTATTTCTTGTAAGTTGCGATAGCAAAGACATTGTGGAAGAGTATAAAATCCTCCTCAATGAATTGAAACAATTTAATCCAGAATTGCTTGATAAGAAGCGCATCCTCGGTATAAGCAAGTCCGATATGTTAGACGATGAGCTCGAAGCCGAAATGAAAAAAGATCTGGACAAGCGTTTAAAAGGTAAAAATAAAGTGCCTTACATTTTCTTTTCTTCGGCGAGCCAAAAGAATATTGTCGAGTTAAAAGACATGCTTTGGAGGCAATTGAATGAATACGATTTTTAATTAATATACTACTTGAAATAATTGTCAATTTTTAGAGTTAGATAGAATCTAAAATTTATACGTTAGTTTAATACCAGTTGAAATGAAGAATATTAAAATAAAGTCTTTTGGCCCAATAGAAGAAGCCGATGTTACTTTTGGTGATTTGACACTGTTGGTTGGCCCTCAAGCTAGCGGTAAAAGTATTTTTATTCAATTATTGAAACTTTTGGTTGATAAATTTCATATTCGAAAAACGCTTCAACAATATAATTATGTCTGGGGTAAGGATACTGATAAAATTCTTGATTTGTATTTCGGAGAGGGTATGTCTAAAGTTTGGAAAGTAGATACAGATATAAAGTTAGATGGAAAATCGTATAATAAGAATTTTTTGCTTCCAAAACCTGGTCGTAATGAAGGAACGGCTAATGCTGAAGAATCACTTTTTTATATACCTGCACAACGTATTTTAAGTGTGTCAGACGGAAGACCTAAGCCGTTTATGTAATTTGATTCTTCAGCACCCTATGTTTTGCGGCAGTTTAGTGAAACCCTTCGACAACTATTACAAAACGGTATGGGTAAAATAGAATCTATATTTCCAATAAGCAACCGGTTAAAAGAGCCTTTGAGAAATTCATTTAATTAGAGCATTTTTCATGATGGTAAAGTTGTTATGGACGATCGAACAGGACAGAAAAAGCTGAGGATGGAGGTTGATGGAATGAGTGTGCCATTTATTACCTGGAGTGCAGGTCAAAAAGAGTTTATGCCTTTATTGCTCGGATTCTATTGGTTATGTCCACCCTCTAAAATAAGCAAGAAGGATGAGTACAAATACGTTGTTATTGAAGAACCAGAAATGGGACTACATCCGCAAGCTATCATTTCTGTGATTCTTCAGGTCATAGATTTGTTATCACGAGGGTATAAAGTGATTATTTCAACACATTCTCCAGTTTTATTAGAGTTTGCTTGGGTTTTTAATTATCTCAAAGATTCTAAGGTCGGCGAGGAAGCTTTATTTGAATTATTCAATTTACCAAAGACGGGACTAACTAAAAAACTTTTTGATAAAATAATATCTGGCAAAGAAATAAAGACTTTTTATTTTGATAGAGTAAACGAAAAAGTAGTCACAAAGGATATCTCCACTTTAGATGCCGGAAACGAAGATGACGCAATTGCTGAATGGGGTGGGTTGTCTGCATTTGCAGGTAAAGCTACTGATATTGTTTCAAAATATTTTGTAGACAATAAATAATGGCAAAGTCAGTAGTTTTTTTTAAACGAGCAGTCGAAGAAACTCCGGATATTTCTAAGGGATATAAAATGGGTTTATTAGCGTTAGGGCAGTATAGCAATAAAGTAAAAGTGGGTGATACAACAAAGATTCAAGGAAGTGTGGATATAGATTTTTGTACTACCGCTAAATACCCTCAATTAAATCGTTGGGATTACGTTTTTTCATACAAATCGGAAGTTTTTTTTGTGGAAGTTCATTCTGCATATACTAGTGAAGTCAAGTCGGTTCTTAAAAAACTTCAGTGGTTAAAGGATTGGCTGCATAGTGAAGCGCCGAAAATTAATAAGTTGAAGGCAAAACAATCTTTTTTTTGGGTGCAGTCTAAGAATTTTCAAATTCCGAAAAACTCTCCACAATACTTTGCTGCAATTAAGGCGGGACTCAAACCAATACCGGTATTATTTCTCCCAGGACCTTAAAGAGTGCGCTGAAGGCGAGATTTTGCCTTTTCTGTGCCGAAATGTTTTTTTTCAACAATTTCCTTTGGATAAGTCCGGTAAACGTCCTATCTTCGCCCTCCTAAAAACAGCAAGACATGCCAAAAATGAAAACTAATTCCAGTGCTAAAAAGCGATTTCAGCTTACTGGAACAGGTAAAATTAAAAGAAAGCATGCTTACAAACGCCACATCTTAACTAAAAAAGAAAAAGACCGTAAACGCGGTTTAGCTAAGACAGGGCTGGTGAGCAAGCAAGATACTCCGAACGTGAAATTCATGTTAGGAATCTAAGCGAAACCCTTTTAAAATTACCAGATCGGTTATTAAACAAAATGTTTAACCAGAGTTTTAGTCAAAAGCCTCTTAAATGAGCACTAAAATTCAAAAACAAATTAAAAACAAAAAATGCCAAGAAGCGTCAATCACGTAGCCAGCAGGGCTCGCAGAAAAAAAATCCTTAATTTAACCAAAGGTTATTGGGGTGCAAGAGGTAATGTTTGGACAATCGCCAAAAATACTCTTGAAAAAGGTTTAACTTACGCTTACCGCGATCGTAAAAACAAAAAACGTACAATGCGTGGCTTGTGGATCCAGCGTATTAACGCCGGTGTTCGCGAACACGGTATGAGTTATTCTGAATTTATCGGAAAATTAAATGCAAAAGGTTTAAAATTAAATCGTAAAGTACTAGCTGACCTAGCAATGAACCACCCCGAAGCTTTCGTGGCGGTTATTAACCAAGTAAAGTAGACTTTTATCATATAAATGCGTTAAAGGCGCCCCTTTTAGGGGCGTTTTTATTTTATTTCACATTTAAACCCAATTTATTTACGTATTTTAACGTTAGTAATCCGCTTAAATGGGTTTATTTGTGTTACAAAATTTATAGTACTTATGGCAACGAAAGCAATAGCAAAAAGATCAGAAATCAAAGGGAGCACGTATCTTGTTAAACTACGTATTGATGCACGCACGGTTATTACAGTGAGAACAAAAGAAAGTTTAAAAAATTGGAAAGCAAAATATCCTGACGCGGTTGAAATTGGTTAATCTCTTAATTGAGTTACATCCATTTTCTTCTTTTAAAATAGATTACCAGTCCTCCCATTACGCATAGCATTACTCCCCACACTGTAGCGTACCCATAAGGAGATTTTAATTCGGGCATGAATTCGAAGTTCATTCCATATACCCCGGCAATAAAAGTTACAGGAATAAAAATGCTCGACATGATGGTTAATACCTTCATGACTTCGTTCATTTTGTTGGCATTCGTGCTGAGGTAAATATCCATGATGCCACTGAGCAGATCGCGGTAGGTTTCTACGGTATCTATAATGCGGGTAGTATGATCCTGCAAGTCCCTAAAAAATAATTGGGTGTTGGCATGGATAAATTCTGACTCTGAGCGCAATAAATTACTAATCATATCACGAAGCGGCCATACCTGTTTGCGGAGCGAGATCACCTCACGCTTTAACTTGTATAATTCAAGAAGTGACTCTCTTTTTGGCTCCTGAATTATTTCTTCTTCTATCTTGGCTACCTTATCGCCGATTCGTTCTATCGTATGAAAGTATAAATCCACTACTGCATCCATCAGTGCGTAAAAAAGGTAATCGGCTCCAAGTTTGCGAACCCGTCCTTTTGACTGCCTTAAACGTGTACGGATAATGTCAAAAGCGTCTCCGCCCTGAGGTTCCTGGAAAGAGATGACGGTATTCTTAGTCAAGATCATGGAAAGCTGCTCAGAATGCACCCCTTCATCGTACATGATCATTTTCATGATCGCCAGGACGTAATGCTCGTAATCCTCGAATTTAGGTCTTTGATCTACATGCACGATATCCTCCATCGTAAGGGGATGTAAGTCAAATAACTTTCCTATGCTTTCTACTAGTGCGGTATCGTGAACCCCTTCAACATTGATCCACTTAACCATGTTGTCTTTGATGTGTTTAGAGCAATCGGAGAAATCATAAAACTCGCGCTCAAAAAATTCGGTTTCATTAAATTCAATAAGTGTTATTTTTACACGGGCATTGGTTTGCGCACCTGTGTAAAGTAAAGTTCCCGGAGGAGCGCCTATGCCTCTGAATTTATTCGACATCTTCTTCGGCTTCAATATTTTTGTTTCCCTGAACTACAACTACAATTTCACCTTTCACAGTTTTAGAAGTATAAAATGTGATAAGCTCCTCAATCGTTCCGCGTTTTGTTTCTTCAAACATTTTTGTGAGCTCGCGGCAAACGCAGGCTTTTCTTTGCGATCCTAAATGTTCTTTAAGTTCCTGCAATAGTTTTACGAGCCGAAAAGGAGATTCATAAACGATAAATGTTTTTTCTTCCTGTGCTAATAATTTAAGGCGGGTTTGTCTTCCTTTTTTCTGCGGAAGAAATCCGTAAAAGCTAAATTCGTTGCAAGGAAGACCGCTGTTGACGAGAGCTGGCACAAAAGCAGTTGCACCTGGCAAAGAAATAATGGTGACATCATTGGCGATGGCTTCGCGGATCAAAAGAAAACCGGGATCTGAAATACCGGGCGTACCTGCATCGGAGATAAGGGCAATGTTTTTTCCGGAGTTCAAAGCCGCGACCAACTCTTCGAGGATCTTGTGTTCGTTGTGCTGGTGGTAAGACTTCAGAGGCTTTTCAATCTGCAAGTGTTTCAATAAAAAAGAAGAAGTGCGTGTGTCTTCTGCAAGAATAAGGTCTGCCGACTTTAATACATTTATAGCACGTAAAGTAATGTCTTCCAGATTACCAATGGGTGTTGGAACTATAAATAATTGTCCGCTCATTGAATGAAGTTAAATGATTTAATACTTTATGCGAAAGTTGTGCCGGAAGAGTTATTGATACAAGGGTGTTAATCCGCGCTGAAATTTGCACCCTATAAGATTTATAGGTTCATATAAGTCACACATAATTTTCTTATGGATTCTTATCTACCCTTACGTCGTTCAAATTTCGGGAAGGGGTTATTTGAAACTCTGCATATCACAAAGCCTTTTGTAAGTGCCGTTAAAGGCCAGTAATTGAGGATGGTTACCGCGTTCTATGATCTCACCTTTGTGCATCACGATAATTTCATCGGCGTTGGCAATAGTTGAAAGGCGGTGCGCAATGACAATGCTGGTGCGGTTTTTCATTAAATTGCTTAAAGCCTCTTGCACCAGGCGTTCGCTTTCGGTATCTAATGCTGACGTTGCTTCATCCAAAATCAGAATGGGTGGATTTTTAAGAATGGCTCTGGCAATGCTTAATCTTTGTCTTTGCCCGCCGCTTAATTTGCCGCCTCTGTCGCCCACATTTGTCTGATAACCATTGGGCTGTTGTAGAATAAAGTCGTGCGCGTTTGCGATTTTGGCAGCGGCTATTACTTTCGCCTCGTCAATGCTATCAATACCAAACGCTATGTTATTATAAATAGTATCATTAAACAAAATACTCTCCTGGGTCACAATGCCTATTTGTTTTCTCAGACTTTCTATTTCAATATTTTTAACGAGAACGCCGTCGATTAAGATTTCTCCAAGGTCGGTGTCATAAAATCTTGGGATCATGTCTGCCAGCGTGGTTTTGCCGCTTCCACTCTGACCTACTAAAGCAATGGTTTTGCCTTTTAAAACGCTTAGGTTAATATTTTTTAAGATATAGCCTTCATCCCCTTTTAAATATGCAAATGAAACATTTTTGAATTCGATCTTAGAATTAAATTCTTTAATGATTACGGGGTTGTCATTGTTTTTAATGGTAATTTCTGCATGCAAAATCTTTTCAATGCGTTCTTCTGAGGCCAGTCCTTTTTGAATGTTATTGTAGGCCTGCGTGATTTGTTTTATGGGGGCCAAAATTTGAGAGGCTACCGCAAAATAACCTATAAACTCTGCCGAAGTAAAGCCATCATTATAAAGTGCCATGCCGCCCCCAATGAATAAAATCACCATTAAAATAGCAATCACTATGGTTTCGCTCAGGGGAGAGCCCAGATCGGTTCTCCTGTATACATTTACCTGGAGCGCGTAATATTCCTGATTTACATTTTTGAATTTTTTATTTAAATAGGCTTCACCAGTGAATGCTTTAATAATTTTTAGGCCACCGAGCGTCTCTTCCATCATATTAAACAAATTGCCTAAAATAGTTTTACCCATAGCGGAGTTTCGTTTTAGCGAACGGTTCACTAAACCAATGATAATGCCTGCAACAGGTAATAATAGAAAAACATAAAGCGTAAGGTACGGACTGATACCAATAAGCATAGCAAGTGAAATGAGAATGATTAAAGGTTCGCGGAACACCATTTCAAGGGTTTGCATGATGCTCCATTCAATTTCTATCACATCGGTTGTCATCCTGCTCATAATATCACCCTTGCGTTCATCGCTGTAATAAGATAAAGATAAATTCAGAGCCTTATCGTACATTTTATTGCGAAGGTCTCTTACCACCCCGTTTCTTATTGGTGCCAGGTAATACATGGCCATGTACCTGCACACGTTTTTCAATAAGGTAAGGATTACAATCGATACACAAATTAATACTAGGGCTTCCATTTTGCCTTTTATTAATTCCTCGGGGGAGATTCCGTTCTTTACAATTAAATTGGACATTGTGGCGTAAAACCAATCCTTGATCCATGAAATGCTTAATTGAAAGGATGAAGTGGTAAAGTTAGTAACGTACTCATTATATTTTGTAATGTCCTTTTCAAACAAAAGGTCTAAAAAAGGAATAATGAGTGTAATGGAAAAAACCGAAAAAACAGAAAACAGAACATTGAAAGCAATATTTCGACCAGCGTATTTCCAATATCCTTTAATATATTTAAAAACAGAGAATAGCTTGATCATTTCGGGGGCGAATATACGAATTATACAAGTTACAGGCCATTTTAGCCCCTGTAGCATATAAAATCAAATTTATTTTAAAATGATTACCTTTGCCTTATGGAGAGCCTAAGACAGCAAAAAGTAAATAAATTATTAGCGAAGGAATTAGCTGAAATTTTCAGAAGCGAAGCAAGTTCGCTTTTCGGCGGTGGCTTTATAACTGTCACAACTGTTCGCGTGAGTCCCGATCTAAGCTCTGCAAAGGTGTACTTGAGCATTATGGGTAATAAGGACAAGGAAGTAGTTTTTAAATTGATCGAAGATCAGACCAATGTGGTCCGTAAAAAACTCGGCTTAATTATTGGGAAACAACTTAGAATAGTTCCCATTCTTATGTTCTTTATTGATGACTCGCTTGATTACGCGATGAAAATCGAGGAACTCCTCAAGAAATAAATGGTAAGTTGTAGCAGGTAAAATGGAAGATGTGATTTCCGATATGTTCAATTTTATTTTCCGTCTGACATTTCCCATTTCCCATTTTTCGTTCATCTAGTGTCTGTTTCCTTTTACATAGCAAAGCGGTATTTAGTTTCTAAGAAATCTAACAATGCTATTAATATTATTAGTTGGATCAGCATTATTGCGATTGCAGTAACAACAGGGGCACTCATTGTGATACTTTCCGCAATGAACGGACTCACTAGCATAGTTGGCAATCTGTACAATACTTTTGAGCCAGACCTTAGGGTGACGGCCTCAAAAGGTAAATACTTTGAGACTTCTGATGTTTTTCTGAACGAAATAAAAGCGATAAAAGGAGTAAAAATAATTTCTCAGAGTTTGAGTGATAAGGTGCTTGTTAAAAATATCGACAAGCAGGCACTTGTTTCTATAAAAGGGGTGGATTATAATTTTAACAAGATCACTAAAATAGATTCGGCTGTTCTAGAAGGCTCCTATGGTTTGAATGAGGCGGGACCAAGAAAAATTTTGTTAGGAAGAGGTGTTGCCAATCAGTTAAGCATTAACATGAACGCCTATGTAAATGAACTCAGTTTGTTTAGTCCGGTGAAAGGTAAAATGAGTAACCTGAATCCGGACGACAACCTTAATCAGGTGTATTGTACGCCCAGTGGTATTTTTTCTTTGAACGACGAACTGGATTATCAATATGCTTTTGTAAATATTAAAACAGCACGCGAATTATTTGATTTACCAAATAAAGTTAGTGCACTGGAATTGGCCTGTGAAGAAGGAGAGACCGATCATGTTCAAAAACTTCTGAAGGAAAAATTAGGAGATGCGTTTGTTGTCAAAAACCGCTACGAGCTCAACGACGTATTATTCAAGGCCCTTGAAACAGAGAAGCTGGCTACGTTTATCATACTCGCTTTTATTTTAGTGATTGCTACTTTTAATATCATTGGTGCTCTAACAATGCTGATCATCGAAAAAAGAAAAGACATTAAAACCCTATACAGTCTCGGTGCAGATCTTAGTTTAATCAGAGGTATCTTTATGCGCGAGGCTTTTCTGATCAGCGGTATAGGGGCATTGATAGGATTGTTGTTAGGACTTTTTATCTGCTGGTTACAAATGCAGTTTCACCTTGTAAAATTTGGAAGCGAATTCATTATCCCATATTACCCAATACAGATGCAGCTAAAAGATTTTATTTGGATTTTTGGATTGATCATGCTCATTGGGTTTTTCGCAGCGTTATATCCGGTAAGGGTTTTTACAAAGACAGACCTTGTCCATTAAGAGTCGATAGTTTATTTTTAATAGGAGTTGAGTACGCTAAACAATGTAAACTATTGCTTATTAACTCTTGCATACTAATTCTCGCCTATAAATTAACAACTCACACCTATAAACTATCGTCTATAAACTACCGCCCATAAGCTATCGACTATAAACTATTGACTATAAACTTTACGCCTCCCACCATTTAGCCTTAATGCCCACATAAACCCCGTCCTGCTTAATTTGGATAGGATAAGTTTTTAGGGCAAAGCCACTTCCGGACGTTGCTTTCCCGGTCTTAAGGTCAAAAGAATAGCGGTGAAGCGGGCAAATAATTTCATTTTCTTTACTGCAAAACCCTCTGCTTAAGCTTGCTCCGTTGTGCGGGCATTTTTCTTGGACCGCATAAAAACCTTTATCGGTGCGCGTTACGCAAATTTTTTCTCCTCTGAGTTCAAATACTACAAACGTATTGGGCTGAATGTAGTTTTCAAACTCAGTTTGGTTTTCGAAGATGCGGATCCAATGGTAGCTCATAATTTAGCCGCAGGGGTGCGGATTTAGCGGAAATTAAATTTTCAAAGGTTAAAACTAAATAACGTCACTCATTGTGTAAATCCCTTTTTTGTCCTGAAGGAACTCCGCTGCAATAACTGCGCCTAAAGCAAAACCCTTACGGTTGTGGGCTTTGTGCATGATCTCGATGTCATCTACCGAAGAGTGGTATTTCATGATGTGTGTGCCTGGGACTTCGCCTTCGCGGAGGTCTTTTATAAAAAGAGTTTCAGGGCTCTCAGAATCGATGCTCCATTTTGTTTTGCGTTTAACCTTGTCAATCACCTGATTTGCTAAGGTAATGGCTGTTCCGCTGGGCTTATCCAGCTTATGAATATGATGGATCTCCTCCATGCTCACTTCATAGTCTTCGTATTTATTCATTAATTCGGCCAAGTAAGTATTTACCTTAAAAAAGAGGTTGACCCCTAAACTAAAATTGGTAGCGTGAAATAAACTTCCGTCTTTTTCCACGCAGTTTTTTTTGACCGCATCAAATTGTTCATACCAGCCTGTGGTTCCTACTACAATGGGAAGTCCGGCATCCATACATGTGTTGATGTTTTCCAGCACGGTATGGGGTGTGCTAAATTCAATGGCTACATCAGCTTTTTTTAGACCCGCAGAAGTGATCTCATTTGTGTTGCTTCTGTTTATTTTTAAAGTAATGGTATGTCCTCTTTTTAAAGCAATGGCTTCGATCTCCTTGCCCATTTTTCCATACCCGATCAATGCAATGTTCATCTTGTTTTATTTGAAATTTAATTTGACTGAAAAACCAACGGTGGTGCCAAGTTCAGATCGTCCGACGTAAGTGTCCTGCCAAGGGTCGATCTGTATGCTCAGGTCATCACTTACGTCAAAGGTCTTTAAATGGGCATCCACATTCGCATCTACAATATTTAGAACATAAAGAATTGCTATTCCAATGATCGCAATATCTCTTCTTTTTCGGTAAGTAATTTTTTGCGTTTGTAGGTTTTGACTATCCCAACGCGTTGTGTTCATAGTGTTAGGATCCTCGTCATTTGCAGCGATCAGATTTTTTCGAAAATAGTTGTACTGTTGCTGATTGATGGTAAACATGTAACCCAGGCCTCCCAAGCCAGTATAAATGATTGGAATCTTCCAGAATTTTTTATTGTAGGCTTGCCCCAAGCCAGGAAGGATAGCACTCATAATACTCGCTTTCCTGGGCCCGGAATATGTTTTTTTCCGATCAGCCTTCACCTGGGCAATACTGTCCTGGCTGCTTACAAGACTTTCCTGTTGCTGCGCGAAGGAAGGAACTAACAAGATCAGAAGAAAAAATATGAGAAAGTTTTTTTTCAATTAAATCACAATATCCTTAATGTTCATATTTCCCAGAGGAGTATCCATAGCTTTATCCATCTCCCCCATTAGTTTATTGATGTGAATAAGCTCTGAAGTGTCGCTGATCGGCAGACTATTAATGCCATTACTATCAAGTGTATTGATAAAATACTGCACCGTAAATTTACTTTCGGTTACCCCCGGTTGATAAACTATTTCTTTATCGTTTTCAGGAATGACTTCCAGGAATAATCCCGCAGTCACAAAATCATTCAAGAGGTTGCGTGTAAGATGGGACGGAAGGTCCAGCTTTTCTGAAATTTCAACGGCAGTAAGAGCAGCCTCGTGATTGTAAAATCTTTTGGCAACAAGATTACCGATCATTAAGGCGATCACTTTTTTATAGCGATTGCTCAGGTTCTGAATGTCTTCTTTTAATTCGTAACGATCAACATTTTGATTGGCGTAGGCCAGCTCTGCTCCGAACAAAACAATGTACCAGCTGTATTGAACCCAAATCAGAAATAAAGGTAATGCGGCAAAACCCCCATAAATAGCATTTAAGCGATTAGCGCCAATTTGAAAACGAATATATCCCCAGCCCAGAAATTCAAATAAAAAGGTTGCTACCAAAGCCGCTGCAAACGCGGGTTTCAGCTTCACCTTTGTGTTGGGCAAAGCAACATATAAAAAAGTAAAAGTGCCTGCCACTAATAAATAGGCTAATCCTTTAAGCAGCAATGTCCCCACAAAGCCAAGTAGATGTAAATTTCCCACCTCCGTTTCGATGGCTACTGTTAAACTTCCTGAAACGATCAGTAACAAAGGCCCAACGAGCATAATGGTTAAGTAGTCTGTGATTTTGCGCACCCAGCTGCGGCCGCGTTTGATCTCCCAGATGGTATTAAAACTATCTTCAATGTTTATTAATAATTGCATGACGCTCCACAATAATAAGGCGATCCCGAAACCGGCAATCACTCCGCCTTTTGCACTCGATAACATGGAGTTGGCATAAACAAATGCATTATTTAAAATGTCGGCATACTGACTGTAATTTTTAAGGATCTGGTCCTGCAGATCTTTTTCATAGCCAAATCCTTTAGAGATCGCAAATACAAGGGCGAGAATCGGCACGATAGAGAACAAGGTGTAAAAAGTCAGAGCGGTAGCCCTGACGAGGCAATTATCATCTCTGAATTCTTTAATGGCAAGAGAAAAAACCCTGAGTTGTTTTATAAAAATGCCCTGACGCTTATCGACCTTATTCAGGCGAATTTTCCACAGTTTTTCGGAGACGAACTCCACCGATTTTTTTGCCAGCGATACCAGGTTTGCCATAATAAACAAAATTAGCAATTTATTTAACCGATACGGATAATTAAATTATCTTCATAAATTCATTAGCAAAAATTATACTTTTTGGAAGGCAATAAGAAATATTTTTTCCAGATTCTGGGTCCATTATTGGCGGTGCTGGTATGGTTGTTTGCAGATCTGGATCCAAACAATAAACAAACCACGCTTATGGCCGGCATCACTGTTTGGATGTGTGTTTGGTGGTTTACCGAGGCAGTGAGTCTTGCGGTTACCGCTCTTATCCCTGTGCTCATGCTCCCTGTTTTGGGAATTGCAGATTGTAAAAGTGTTGCGCAACAGTATAGCGACAGCATTATTTTTTTATTTATTGGCGGCTTTATGCTTGCCTTTGCTATTGAAAAGTGGCAACTCCACAAACGCATTGCGCTAAAGATTTTATCCGTTGTGGGAACCAAACCCGCTACGGTTTTATTCGGCGTGATGATCTCCACTTACCTGATCAGTAACTGGATCAGTAACACGGCCACGACGATGATGCTTTTCGGAGCGGTTTTCGCACTCATCCAGGAAACCAAACACTACATCGAAAAAAACTCAGGAAAGTTTGCAGCGGCACTTCTTTTAGGACTCGCATTTTCAGCAACAATCGGAGGTCTTGCTACGCCCGTGGGGACGCCACCGAATATGTATTTTTTCAAGGCTTTTAAAGAAGCTTTTCCCGATAGTACAGACCTTAACTTTTTAAAATGGAGTGCTATCGGTTATCCCATTTCATTAACCTTTTTAGCGTTAACATTCGGGGTACTTAATTTTTATTTCCTGCGAAAAAAAGTAGAACTGAAAATCGAAAAATCATTCTTTCAGAAGTCTTACAATGAACTGGGTAAATTTTCTTACGAAGAAAAGTGGGTATTCGGCATCTTCATTTCCTGCATTTTACTTTGGTTCACAAGAGCAGACATTGATTTCGGTCCTTTTAAATTTAAAGGTTGGAACCATGTGTTCGTGGTGCCGAAATACGTAGACGATGCAGTGGTAGCTTTGCTTGCAGCAGTGCTCTTATTTTTAATCCCTTCGAAAAAGAATAGGGGAGAAGGTTTGTTGATTTGGGAGGATGCGAAGAAGTTGAGGTACGATATCATTTTAATGTTCGGGTCGGGATTTGCGCTTGCTTACGGATTTGAAGTAACCGGGCTCAGTACCTGGCTGGCGGCAAGTCTCCATGTTTTAAAGGGCGTACATCCCTTGTTGATTATTTTGGGGATCTGTATCGTCGTTACTATTATTAGTGAATTTGCCTCCAACATTGCGAGCATTCAACTAGCAATTCCGGTGATGATTGCCTTGCAAAAGGATCTCGAGGTAGCACCCTTGTTATTGATGATGCCGGCAACGTTTGCTGCGTCCCTTGGCTTTATGCTGCCTGTAGCCACCGCAGCAAATACCATTGTTTTTGGTACACGGGAAATAGAAATGAAGGACATGCTGCGCGTAGGTCTTGTACTGGACTCACTTGGCATTTTAGTTATTACCTTTATGTGCTACTTATATTTATCTTAAACATGATCATAGGAAATTCCATTCATAAAAAGTTTAATACACTCGAAATTTTAAAAGGCGTGGATCTTGAAATAAAACAGGGGGAGATTGTTTCTATTGTAGGATCCTCAGGCGCCGGAAAAACAACCTTGCTTACTATTCTTGGAACCCTTGATCGGCCCACGTCCGGTTCTGTGATCATTAACAACGAAGAAGTTTCAAAATTAGGTGATAAGAAACTGGCGGCATTCCGCAACCAGAACATTGGCTTCGTTTTCCAGTTTCACCAGCTTTTGCCTGAATTTACGGCGCTTGAGAATGTGTGTATCCCCGCATTGATTGCGAATAAAAATAAAAAGGAAACTGAAAAAAAAGCTGAAGAACTTTTAGAAATGTTTAGCCTGAAAGAACGGTTGACTCACAAACCTTCTGAACTAAGCGGTGGAGAGCAGCAAAGGGTGGCAGTTGCACGCGCATTGATTAACGATCCTAAAGTTATTTTCGCTGACGAGCCAAGTGGAAATCTGGATAGTAAAAACGCTCAGGAACTGCATCATCTTTTCTTTCAGCTCAGGGATAATTTCAAACAAACGTTTGTGATCGTGACACACAATGCTGAACTGGCAAAGATGGCAGATCGCACTATGACTATGCGTGACGGGCGCATCGTAGCGGAATAAATTTTTTGTTTGAAATCCATCAAATTCTGCCCGTAAGCACTTCTAAAAGTGGATTCTAATACTTATATTTGATATTAAACACCTGTTGTATGTCATTATACCACCATCCTACCTATTTGCTGAAGGCACTTGCTGAAAGAGAGCAGAATGGCTTGTTGAGAAAGCTGACGTACTCTTTTCCTGAAATTGATTTCTGTAGTAACGATTATCTAGGTTTTTCAAAAATGGGACTACTGGATGCTAAGTTGCAGGCACTTAATGATGAGGGTTCAGGCGATAGACAACCGACGCAATTCGGAGCGACTGGTTCGAGACTGATTAGTGGCAACAGCCGCACCCTTGAAGAAGCGGAACAACAGATCGCTTTATTTCATCATGGTCAAAGTGCGCTTATTTTTAATTCCGGCTACGATGCCAATGTGGGATTAATCTCCAGCGTGGCGCAAAAAACCGATCTCATTTTATACGACGAATGGGTGCATGCTTCTATTTATGATGGCATCCGACTGAGTCATGCCACCCATTATAAATTCAAACACAATGATACTGAGGCTCTTGAGGAACTTATCCAGAGACATCAGAAGAATTTTGAAAACATTTATGTCATCGTTGAAAGTGTCTATTCTTTAGATGGCGACTCCGCACCTTTATTAGAACTGGTGGAGATTTGCCAGGATTTTAAGAATATTTTTCTGATTGTGGATGAAGCCCATGCGATTGGTGTATTCGGAAAGCAAGGCAGGGGTTTATGTAACGCACTTTCCATTGAAAAGAAAATTTTTGCGCGCGTTTACACTTACGGTAAAGCAATGGGTTGTCATGGAGCAGCGGTAGTGGGAAGCGAGATTCTAAGGAATTATCTTATTAATTTTTCGCGGACTTTTATTTATACAACGGCATTGCCTTCTTACAGTGTGGAAGCCATAAAGCATTCGTACCAATTATTGATAGAGACCGAGCAAAAAGATAAGTTACAAAGCAATATCGCCTATTTTTATTCCAAAGCGGGGGAGCTCAAAAACTGTGTAAAAAGTCAGAGTGCCATTCACGCCATTCAATTAGGCAATAATGAGCAGGTAGACCGGATGGATCGCGAACTAAAAGAAAAGAACATCCATGCAAGGGCCATGAAAAGTCCAATTGTAAAGCCTGGTAAAGAGCGGATTCGCTTTTCCATTCACGCGTTTAATACAAAAGAAGAGATTGATAATCTCATAGAAGTGCTTTCTAAATTTGCTAAGTAAAACTTATTTGTGATTAATGATCTTATCAAGCTGCCAGACCAAAAGGCCTGAGCCAATTCCTACAAAAATACCGCCAAGAACATCTGTAGGAAAATGAACACCTAAGCGCATTCTTGAATACCCTACCATTCCTGCATACGCATACGCAGGCACAGCCACATACCATTTTTGGTAACTTAAAGTGAGCGCGGTTGCCATAGCAAATGCAGAAGTTGTATGGCCGCTTGGAAAAGAATATTTTCCAGCGTGCGTGCGCTGTATGATCTCGCCCGGATATTTTTTTGCTGGACGCGTCCTTTCAATGGCAACTTTGAGTCCGGTAGAAACCAGGGCTGAAAACCCAATGGTGATGGCGCTTTTGAAGCCGTTGCGCATCATAACTTTATCTTTTGTAAAATAGCCATTAGCCCATATTTCAATAAAAGTAACGGGGATCAAGGGATTCACTGTGTTTGAAAGGCCCTTCATGCCTTTGTCCCAAACGGGCATTTCTTTTTTGTTTATGGTCTTAAGAATCCTGAAATCAACATTCTGAGCCCCGCATTGAAGGAGCAAAAAGTAGAAAAGAATAAGACTGATTTTTTTAATCATGAAATTGGACTCGTTATTTTACAAAAGCAAATTACAAAATTATCTCAGAATTTCTTTCAGGATAGAAATATGTTGCGATAAAATTGTAACCAAATTACTTGTTAGGGATTATGATGTAAAGACCAACCCATGGGAAAAGCGATTATAATTATTGTTAGCATGCTTGGGTTACAGCTCCAAGCAAGGCATCAAAGCATGAGCCTTCAAAAGGCTTTAGATAAAAAATTAGTTAGCACAAAGGTTTTCAGTCGTGGTGGCTACCAGGGATTTTGTGTAAACTTAGCGATTAAAAATCTGACTAAGGATTCGCTGGTAATAATGGTAGAGCCGGGGAGACGGCTAAACTCACTGGACGACCAAAACCAGGATATTCTTATCGTGAAGGAGGAAATTATAGCTTTAAAGACGGGTGAAGAAAAAAGAATAGACGTAAAGGGGTATTGTTGTCAGGCATCGCATCACTCGCCACCCAGCGGCGCAAAATACGACATAAACAAACTGGCCGACAGTAATCTCGTAAAACTTGCGCGGCTTTTAAATTTTAAAGAGTTTGACAGAGGGGCCGAGCAGGATGCCGTTTGGGCCATTAGTGATAAACGTTCTTCGGCACACATTAGTTCTGAAAATGATTCGTTAACTCAAACATTGCGCGAAATGGTTGCCATGCTTAAGGGCGAAGAACTGCCGTGGTACAGAATCATTTCGAAAAAATACGTGTACAAGAGTGGCGCCTTTTCTTTTGTAAACCTTCGCTTACAAGGCCCTATTTCGTATTCTAACGAAAAGGAAGCGTATGGAACCTTGTGGGTAAGGGATGAAAAAGGTTTACCTGTTTGCCAGATAAGAAGCGAGTGGATAAAAGTTTGTGCAAATGAGATATATAAGCTGGACCTTCCCATTAAAGGTCTTCCGAAAGGCAGATACTTTGTAGAATTAACTACAGCTGAAAAGATTCTTGCAAAACGAGAATTTGAGATTTGATTGCAAGACAAAAATAGGCCTGCGCCTTTGCTTCTGCTCTCTTTTCTCGTATCTTAGTCGCAAAAAAATGAACTTGGCGCTCAGTGCTTTTTATTACCAGGATAATTTTTGCTTAGCCTTTGCCAGTAATCGTAATCGGGCAGAAGCATGAAGGATTTTTTAAAACTCAAAAACAATTTGAAGAAAGATTTCTCAGGTCTGAAGAAAATCAAAGTGGCGCTTCTTGGAGATACCGCCACTCAATTTTTAAACCAGACCCTCCGGGCAACGGGTTATGATGCGGGATTCGATCTGCAGATCGTTGAAGCCGATTTTGACCAGATAGAACGTCAGGTGTTTGATGAGAATTCGGAGTTGTACGCATTCAAACCAGAAGTTGTTATTGTATTTCAAGCGAGCCATAAGCTCATGAGCAAATACAACAAGCTGTTGCCAGAAGCCCACACCCATTTGGCAGATGAACGTTTAGCACTTGTAGAAAGCCTGTGTTCTGTGATTTCTGATCGTGTTGCCGCAAAAATTATTTACTACAATTATTCTGAAATAAATGATTCTGTTTTTGGAAACTATGCCAACAAGCTGGAGTCGTCGTTTTTATTTCAGCTCCGAAAGCTAAACTATGAGTTAATGAAATACGCTGTAGCGCATCCGAATTTTTACATTTGTGATTTGGTGTCGGTACAGAATTCCTGTGGTAAATCGGCTCTGTTCCATACTTCCATTTATGTAAATACCGAAATGGTGTTAAGTATGGATGTTTTGCCACTTGTTGCGGCGCGCACCGTGGATCTGATCGGCGCGATGTACGGCAAATCCAAAAAGTGTCTTATCCTCGATCTTGATAACACCCTGTGGGGTGGAATTATTGGTGATGATGGCATGGAGAATATTCAACTCGGAACCCTCGGCATAGGAAAAGCTTTCACCGAATTTCAGGGCTGGATTAAAAAGTTAAAGAACCGGGGAATTATTCTGGCGGTTTGCAGTAAAAATACAGAGTCGATTGCCCGCGAGCCTTTTGAAAAGCATCCGGATATGGTAATACGGATGGAAGATATTGCAGTGTTTGTTGCTAATTGGGAGAACAAAGCAGATAATATCCGTCGCATTCAAAGCATCTTGAATATTGGTTTTGATTCTATGGTATTTCTTGACGACAATCCTTTTGAAAGAAACATAGTACGCGAAAACATTCCTGGGATTACCGTTCCTGAGCTTCCGGAGGACCCTGCGGATTATCTGGAGTACCTCTACAATTTAAATTTATTCGAGACCATTTCTTTTTCGAACGAAGATGCTGAACGTACCAAACTCTATCAGGTAGAAGCAGAAAGAACCAGCCTTTCAAAAAGCTTTACAAACGAAGAAGATTTTCTCAAGAACCTGGAAATGGTTTCCGTAGTGGAGTCTTTTAATAGATTCAACATTCCGCGTGTTGCACAACTCTCTCAGCGCTCTAACCAATTTAATTTGAGAACGGCAAGGTACACGGAGACAGATATAGAATTACTTTCATCTTCTATGGATCATTTTACTTTTTCGTTCACATTGAAAGATAAGTTTGGTGACAATGGAATGATCTGTGTGGTGATTCTGGAAAAGGAAAAAGTAGACACATTGTTCATCTCTGCCTGGTTCATGAGCTGTAGGGTTTTAAAAAGAGGAATGGAGAATTTTGTGTTGAACACGATTTCAGACTTTGCAAAAGAAAAAAACTTTAAATTTATAAAAGGAGAGTATCGGCCTACAGCCAAAAATGAAATGGTGAAGGATCACTATAAAAGTTTGGGCTTCGAAAAGTCGGGACAGGACTGGATATTAAACACCGCCGATCATACTCGCAGAACAACTTATATAAAAGCGCATAAAAATTAATTCTATGGAGAGGACAGAGGTTTTAAAAAATATAAATACCATTTTCATCGAGGTACTGGATGAGGAAAATATAAAATTAACTGAAAACACTAGCGCTGCAGATGTGGATGGCTGGGATTCACTCACACATATTCAGTTGGTCGTATCCGTTGAGAAGTTTTTCAAGATCCGATTTACTTCTAAAGAAATACAGAGCTGGAAAAACGTCGGTGAAATGATGGATTGTATAAAAAGTAAATAGTATGCTGTTTAAAAAGGACGACCGCTTTGAGAAAACTTTTACTATCTCCGACTCAGTGTATACCTCTTTTATTGAAGTCTTTCAGGATAAAAATCCACTGCATACCGACGAAAATTTTGCGATAGACAAGGGATTTAGCGGTAAAGTGATGCATGGAAATATTTTGAATGGCTTCTTGTCTTATTTTATAGGAGAATGTCTGCCGATAAAAAATGTCATTATTCATTCGCAGGAAATTCAATATAAGAATCCTGTATATTTAAATGATAGTCTGAATTTTGAAGCGGTGGTAGTTGATATTTTTGAATCTGTAAATGCAGTGGAGTTTAAATTTCAGTTTAAAAATGCTGAGGCAAAGGTTGTAGCTAAAGGAAAAATACAAATAGGAATAATGTCATGAAGATATTGGTAACAGGTGGTGCATCTGGTCTTGGCGCCGCGATAACAAGGCAGTTGGCTTCTCAAAAAGAAAACGAGATTTTTTTTACTTATAACACTTCCTCCGAAAAAGCAGGAAAGATTAAAAGTGACCTGCCAAATGCTTTCCCCTTAAAATGTGATTTTAACAGAGAAGAGGAAGTAGCTACCCTGTGCAACAAAATAACAGAGCTTGGTCTTGACGTTCTTATTAATAATGCCTACACGGGTTCTTTTATAGATGCTCATTTTCATAAAACGCCTAGTGGAAATTTTCTTTCTTCTTTCAAAACAAACATAGTTCCCGTCATAGAAATTACACAGGCAGCGATAAATACCTTCCGCAAAAAAAAGAGCGGTAAAATAATTACGGTTCTTACATCTGCGTTGATTGGGAATCCTCCGGTTGGAGCTTCGGTGTATGTCGCCAACAAAGCCTACCTGCAAGAGTTAACCAAGGTGTGGGCTTTTGAGAATGCCAGGTTTAATATCACTTCCAATTCGGTGTCGCCTTCGTTTATGCTTACTGATTTCACAAGTAAGTTAGACGAAAGATTGATCGAACAAATAAAAGAGAATCAGCCTCAAAAAAAACTAGTGGAGCCGGAAGAGGTAGCGAAAGCTATTGAATTTCTGTGCTCTTCGGCCAGCAAGGAGAATGGTTTAGATATTGTTTTAAATGCCGGGGCTTCAATTCAGTAAAATTAGCGTAAGATGATATTTAACTCCATCCCCTTTTTGGTTTTCTTCAGCGTCTTCTTTCTTTTTTATTGGTTTGTCTTTGCGAGGAATCTTCGCTTTCAAAATTTATTTTTGCTGGCGGGAAGCTATTTTTTTTATGCCTGGTGGGATTGGCGTTTCCTTTCTCTGCTGGTTGGAAGCAGCCTGCTCAACTATGTTCTTGGTATTCTTATTTCTGAAAGTAAAGATCAGAAACGAAAATCTGTTTTTGTTTTCATCGGTTTGCTCCAAGGATTGGGTTGCCTGATTGTGTTTAAATACCTAGATTTTTTTATTGGTTCAATGGCGAAGTTATTGAGTGGTATTGGTCTGGACGCTCATATACAAACGCTTGGACTGATACTGCCTTTAGGAATCAGTTTTTATACTTTCAGAATGATCAGTTATTTGTTGGATCTTAATAACGGCAAAACACAGGCTATCAGAGACTGGAGCGTTTTTTTTAACTACGTTTCCTTTTTTCCTTCGCTTATTTCGGGACCAATCGACAAGGTCAATCTGCTGGTTCCTCAATTAAATAAAGAAAAAACATTTAAGTATGAACAGGCCGTGGACGGCATGCAGCAAATACTCTGGGGACTTTTTAAAAAAGTGGTAATCGCAGACAATTGCGCAGCACTGACCAACGAGGTGTTTGATAACTATGAAAGTTTGCCAGCCAGCTCTTTGCTCATCGGCGTGTTTTTCTATACTATCCAGATTTATGCTGATTTTTCGGGATACTCAGATATGGCCATTGGTATCGCAAAGTTATTGGGATTTACGATCACGAGAAATTTTGACTTTCCTTTCTTCGCGCAAAACATTGCTGAGTTTTGGCGTAAGTGGCACATTTCCCTTACAAATTGGTTGACGGAATATGTATTCACTCCGCTAAGTATAGCTTTCAGAGATTATGGTAAGCTCGGAGTGATTGCAGCAATTCTTATAAACTTTACGTTGATAGGAATTTGGCATGGTGCAAACTGGACATTTATCTTATTTGGATTTTTGCATGGCTGTTATTTTATTCCTTTGATCTTGAATGGTACTATAAATAAAAGAAAGAAACCCGCTAAGAACAAATTCTTACCGGGCTTTAAAGAGTTAAGTAATATGATTGGAACCTTTTTGCTGGTGACCCTTACTTTTGTTCTTTTTAGGTCATACACCATTGGTGATGCAGTGGATTATTACAAAAGTCTCTTCGCGAAAACTATTGTTTCGAAACCAGTGTTTGGTAAGGCAATCAGTTTATGGGTACTCTTGTTTTTTAGTATAGTCCTGCTTGTTACTGAATGGATTCAAAGAGATAAGGAGCATGCGTTACAGTTTAAGAATGGAGAACTTTCGCGACCGCTGTTGTCAAAGTCACTGCGCTGGATGGCCTATGTTTTTATCTTATACACAATTCTGATTTTTAAAAGCGGTCAACAGAATTTCATTTATTTTAATTTCTAGGGTTCGGGGAAGGGTTCACGCAAAGACGCAAAGATTTTTGTGGACGGAGGTTTTACGGAAGGTGGCACGCAAAGAAGCAAAGAGCGCAAAGGTTTTTGTGGACGAAGGTTTCACGGAAGGTGGCACGCAAAGAGGCAAAGGGCGCAAAGATTTTGTGGACGAAGGTTTCACGGAAGGTGGCACGCAAAGAAGCAAAGAGCGCAAAGGTTTTGTGGACGAAGGTTTCACGGAAG
>Ga0105046_10002186_pt1 | contig 30725 bp, 29 predicted proteins | sample MAT03_FD_78385 | JGI IMG/M metagenome (GOLD analysis project Ga0105046, IMG submission 78385) | Freshwater microbial communities from Lake Fryxell liftoff mats and glacier meltwater in Antarctica - MAT-03 (megahit assembly) | ecosystem: Environmental > Aquatic > Freshwater > Ice > Liftoff...
AATCCCTACTCAGGAGTTCTTTATGGAGTTACGCATTCAAAAGTTTTCACCATTGGTTCTGAAATGCAAGAGGTACTTTCTGTCGCAAGTATTGAAAATAAGGAAATATGCCAGGATATTGAGTTCACAAATAGCACTACTTTTTATGTGGTCGGTGGCAAGGGACTTTATTATTCATCAGGAAACAAAACCGGTGTTTTTACAAGTGATGATGCTCTTTCCTCCAACGCCCTTAACTGCATAATTTTTAATAAAGAGGAAAACTGTCTGTTTATTGGCACTGAGGATAAAGGCCTCACCCGCCTCCAGTTCAAATCTCTTTTTACTCTTTACAAAAACCAGGGCTTGTCCGAATCTTCGCTAGCATCTGTTATAAAGACCCGCGCAGGAAAAATAATATTCGCCGAGCATTGTTGCAAGCTTCATGAGCTGCGTGAGGATACTATTGTGGATTATCATCCAAACATCCGAGCCTATTATTCAGTGCTGGCGGAGGTAGATGATTTTTTATTATGCGGAACCTGGGGAAATGGCCTCGACATTTTCTCGAACTCGGTGTTTGTGAAAAACCTCAAAGCTCCGGCGCTCACTGATAATGTGCCCCAGTCCGTTTATAAAGATAAAAAAGGAACTATCTGGATTGGCGGCATGAAGGGTATTGCAAAAGGCCCGTCTTTAGAAACCATCCGGCCTTGCTTCTCAAATTCTATTACATCACGTATTAATACTATTTATGAATTAAAAAACGGAGACATTTGCCTGGGTGGACAAGAAGGGTTTTTTATTGTAAACAACACGCATGTTATTACGCGGATCGGAAAAGAAGACGGCCTGACCTCGAAGGCGGTGCGTGGGTTTTACGAAGATAAAGAAGGTAAACTCTGGATCGGAACCTATGGTGGTGGGGTTTATTGTTATGAAAAAAATAAATTAACCTCAATTAATTTAAAAAAAGGCTGCCTGCTTTTTGAAGACGCTTTTTGCGTTGCTCCCGATGCGCACGGCAATTTGTATATGACTTCGAACTTCGGGTTGTGGAGCGTTGCCGAAAAAGCATTAGACGATTTTTATAAAGATAAAACAGATTTTCTCGTTCCGGCCCATTACACGGAAGAAAGTGGCCTCCTGAATTCAGAATTTAACGGAGGGTTCCAAAACAACTTTTTAAAAACGGATGACGATCAATTCTATTTCCCTACCATAGAAGGCCTCGCAACTTTTAGGGCAACGCCGCTCTTGTTTAAGAAATTATCTCCCGTTATAGAATCGGTTATGGTGAATGACAATACTATGGAAACAAATGCGACTGTTTTTCCACGCGGCACTTCTTTGCTTAAATTTAAAATGAGTTGCGTTAATTTTTCGCAGCGTAACAATGTTTATTTTCAATACAAATTAATTGGGGATCGTTTCAGCGAATGGAGCCGGCCGCAAAAAGAGAATATTCTCATTTTTCACTTGCTCGATCCGGGAAGCTATAAACTCACTGTCAGAGCCATTGATGCTTCCAACGATAAACGGCCGTCAGAAGTCGCTTTTGATTTTAGCATAGATTATTATTTTTATGAAACCATCTGGTTCAAAATCCTCGTCACTACTATTTTTCTTGTACTTGTTTTGCTCATCAGTAGATTCCGGATGCGTCAGCACAAGAAAGAAGCGGAAGAAAAAGAGTTTTATGCACGCACCATTGCCGAGATAGAATTGAAAGCTGTGCAGGCTCAATTAAATCCTCATTTTATCTTTAATTGCTTAAACACCATAAAGTATTTTATTCTTGATCAAGACTTTGAAAAAGCGAATAAGGGTCTCAACCACTTTTCAAAATTATTGAGAGACGTGCTCGACAATGCCGATAGATTTACTACGACGCTAAAAGAGAAACTGAAATTTATCACCGATTACCTCGAGCTGGAAAAAATGCGACTGGGCGAACAACTTCAGTTTACTATCATAAACACCGTTGAGAACACAGAAGTTTTTCTACCAGCCATGCTCATCCAGCCGCACGTGGAAAACGCTATCAAGCACGGCATAGCGAATCTGGAATCCAAAACGGGAATTTTAACGATTAGCTTTGCGCAAGTAAATTCATTTATAGAATGTAGGATAACAGACAACGGAATAGGCAGGGAAGCTTCTGCAAAAATCGGCAAATTTGCTTCGCATACTTCCTTCGGCACCAAGCTCACACTAGCAAAAAGCGAAATTTTAAAAAAAATTCACAACATTGAGATCACTACTGTTATTACCGATTTATACTCGGAAGATGGAGCAGCAGTAGGTACAGAAGTCCTTATTAAAATTCCTGTAGTATGAAAATAGCAATCATCGATGATGAAACAAACAACAGGCTGGTCTTAAAGAAGATTATAGATCGGCATTGTAGCTTTGCCGCAATCGTAGTAGAAGATGGCTATATAGAAACTTCCGTAACAAAAATAAACGAACAAAAGCCAGATGTGGTTCTTTTGGATGTAGAAATGAAAAACGGAACGGGATTCGACATTATTAAAGGCCTCAACTACCTTCCCTTATTTATATTCACAACGGCTTACGAAAAATATGCGCTGCAAGCCATTAAAAATCAAGCTTCCGATTACATTCTAAAACCTATTCAAGAAGACGAGTTACTTTTAGCGCTTGAAAGTTGCAGGAAAAAATTAGCAGAAAACGCCGATTCGGAAAAGCCTGCTGCACAAAGTTTCTTCACTTATTCCACCAATGAAGAAAAGAAAACGATCTCCGCTGATGAAATTTTATATTTTGAAGGGTCGGGTGCCTATGTGTTTTGCGTGACCGCAGGTGAAAAAATTCTTATCTCAAAAAATATAGGCGAGATTGAAAAAAAACTCAATGAAAAAGCCTTTGTAAGATGTCATCAATCTTTTATAGTGAACCTAAAACACATTGTGAGTTTTAACCAAAAACGGAACGGAAACCTTGTACTGAGCAATGGCGGTGAGATTCCTGTCTCACAGCGTAAAATGAAACTTATTGCATCTCACCTCTAAAATTAAGAGTCGGTAGCTGCAATTTTAAATTCAAGAATAAAAGTAGTGCCCTCATTTTTTTCGGAAACAAAACCAATACTTCCACCAAATCCTACCATGATGTTCTTTACCATAGCTAAACCCAAGCCTGAACCGGTATTTTTAGTAGTAAAGTTAGGTGTGAATATTTTTGATTTCAATTCCTCGTCAATCCCACAGCCGTTATCCTCAATTGAAATGACAACTCCTTCTTCCCTAAACTCTCTCGCTATCTCAATAACAGGATTGTTAAAGCCTTCCAGTGCCTGAACCGCATTTTTAAGGATATTGTTAAATACCCGCAAACATTGATCCCGATCGCCTTTGATGAAAATCTCCGCTTCAGAAATAGAATTTTTGATCTGAAGATTTTCTTGGTTTTCAAACACCAGCACGGCAGTATTTATTACTTCTGTTAGATTTATAACCGCAAGCTGGGCACCCGGCAATCTTGCAAAATTGCTGAATTCATTGGCAATGTTGGCAAGGGAATCTATCTGCTCAATAATACCAGCACTTGCGCGCTCAAATTTCTCCTTAAAATCCTCGGGGTTGTTTTTCATAAGGTGCTGCAAATATTGCAGATTCAGCTTCATGGGCGTAAGGGGATTTTTAATTTCATGTGCCACCTGTTTGGCCATTTCCCGCCAGGCCCCTTCGCGCTCGCTCCTGGCAAGCATGTTAGCGCTGTCTTCCAATTTTACAAGCATCTGGTTATACTCCGAAACAAGTTTGCCAATCTCATCATCACTGTGCCAGCTAATCTTCTCGTTTTGTTTCCCAAGGGCAACATTACTCAATTGTTGTTTGATCAGTCGCAAAGGCTGTGTAATGAAACCCGACAAGATCAACCCCGTTAAAATGCTGATCACAAATAAAATTACGTAAACGTTTATCAACGCGCTGATAATTCCCGAAAGTTCGTTGATGAGGTCACTTTGTTTTGCAAAATAAGGAAGATTAATAAAGCCCATTACTTGTTTTTTTCCATCGAATAAAGGCGTGTATAAAGACAGGTATTCTAGTGTTCCTGCCTTCTCTGTTACATTTTCTGAGGAAGATTGATCTTGTTTCAATTTCCAATATGCTTTGGGATTTACCAGTGAGGCGGCCAATCCAAGGTCGTATAATTTTGGTTCACTGGTATTAAACAGCTTACCATCTTTGTAAAAAAGACTTATGGGTGTATTAAAAAGCCGGCTGTATTCTTTTAATTTTAAATTAATAAGCTCTCTCTGCGACACATCAAAAAATTGCTCCGGGGCAAATTGCCCGGCTAACTCATTTATAATGATCTGTGTTTTTTCTTCCAGCTGCTTTTTATTATTCTTCACAAACTGTTTTTGCACAAGGCTTCCCGAGGTAACGCCCACTGCCGACATGGCCAACAACAAAAGTACCACTATGATGGTTTGGATTCTTCGTGTTAACGTGGGACTCGAAAAATGGTTTGTAAATAAGGACGAGTATACCAAATAAGTAAGGTAGGTGACCAATGAAAAAAACAAAAGCAGGTATGAATTAAAAGTGAAAAAATAATTCCATTTCCTGGACTTCTGACTGATGACAACTTCCGTATTTTCATCGGGTTGATAATAGTGATGAATAAACTCGGGATCTGATTTTGCAAGCAGAGAAGAATCCTGCAACGAAAAGGGGTAAGCAAAATCACCATATCTGCTTGTGACTTGTTTAGAGCGGTATACCGCGTGACTAAAATTTTTGAGTTTTTCGGGTTTTTGTTGTGATCGATCTAATAAAAGATCCGGGAAGCTGCCTAATTCTTCGAACTGTTTTGGCTCCATGAGCACAAATAATTTTTTGTCCTTTAGTTTTATCTTGCCAATGTACTGCGAATTTCTTTTGTAGTTCTTCACGAAAAAAAGTCCGTCCACATAAGTAGAATCAGAATTGTATTGCAGTTGATCGTCAAAAAAACCTTCGTTCAACCACACAGGATTTTTAACTTCCAGCAAAGGCATACAGTTTTTATCAAATAACGAAAACTGAACGTTGTAGCGGTCGAAGTACCCGCTGAAATATTTTTGTTTTAAGAGTACAACCGCCTCCTTTTCCGCTGTGGGAATGTCTTCCAGGAAAGTGAGTAGCGTATTTAAAGACTCGTCTCCGACCATTTTTTCAGGAATACCTGCAAACTCATTTTCAAGAATGGCATCTTGTTTTTCGCTTAGTTTTATAGACAAAATATCGAGATCCTGTTTCTGATTTTCGGCGATGTAAGCATTAAAAATACGCGAAGTTACAAGTGACATAATAACGATCTGAAAACCCAGGGCAAGTGCCATTCTAAATTTATAAAACTTTAATAAAATAAAAAGCACTGAAGCAAAAACGAAAAGCCAATAATTTTCAAGAATGCCTGTTTTCAGCGAAATAATCTGCAGCAAAACGCAAAGAAAAAAATACAAAACAAAGAAAATAAAAACGTCCCGCTTCTTGCCTGCATCGAAAAAAGAAAGTGATCGGTTAACGAGCGCAAATACGCACAGAGAATAGCTACTAAGCGCAAGCAAGCCAACAAAAATTTCCCATTTTAAGGTAACGATGCTTAAAAAATCAAAGCTCAGTGTGGAGTTATTTATAAGACTCACAGACACCTGATTGAATTGGTTAGACGCCAGAAAAACGAGTACTATTACCAAAAGACAATACAAGAATCTTGCGGGTTTCGCAGCAAAATTTCCCGCATGAAAATGAACTACGGAAGCTATGAATAAAAAAGTAACCGAATTGAGCAGAATATCTCCCAGATAGCCGTTGCTAAAAGACTGCGCGTTTCCAAACAACTGCAGATCGTAGAGCGAGGTTCTGTAAAAAAAAGCAGGCCATTTTAGCCAGATCATAAAAAAACGCAAGGTAAGAACGAACATTATCCAAAAAATAATTCCTGTTGGGTTTGCTGTTTGTTTTACAGAAGATAAAATCACAACCAGTAAAATTAAAAATACGAGAAAAAAGCCTGTAAATCCAACATGGTCAGACCAGCTCGCATAATAATCCGCGTCCTCGCCCCTGATTGAAAAGAGCAACTCGCCATCAAGAACTATTCTATAAGGCGAAGCAGTAGGCTTATCCATTTTAATCCCTTTTGGAATAACGGTCCATTGTCTGAAATCATTTTTCAGATAATTATTTTGTAGCTCGTAAGTAGGTTTAACAAGGCATAAAGCAAGCGCTGTTTGATTTCCCTTTTTCTCTTTGAAATATACATAAAAGCCCTGCGGGAATTTTATCATTCCCTGATTTTTCTTGTAAACGGAAACATCCTGGTTAAGCGGTATTTGTGAATTATTCCAAAAAACAATGCTGTCATTTTCCCACAGATAAAGCCCAATCCTTTCCTTGTCGTAATAAGTGTGAAGCTGTTCCCATAAACCTACCGTGTCGTTTTCAAAAAGCGAACCCAGTTCCTCCTTACAGGCCATTGATTTTTCTTTTATGGCGGCGGTAGCTTTTAAAGCTATTTCCTCCGGGGGAAAAACAGCATAACGATCCATAAAAAAAGACCCTGTAACAAGAAAAATGCTGATAACTAATAAAATAAGATGAGTTCGCTTGTGTTTCATTTATATCCGGTAAACAATTACGAAATAAATCGCATAAAATTTGCTATTCATCAGCAAAATAAGGATAATTCTGGTGAAACCGTAAAAAAAAACGGGGGAGCATTATTATTTTGGGTTTATATTTGTAATTTGCAGATATTTAGTGTCTGGCCCGAAAATTCCTTTTTTTCGTTAAGTTTAAAAGGAATTTTTTTGTGCAGATACAGCTTAAAAGTAAGACAATTTAATAATATTTATGGCACAGGTAAACAAGACACCGTTAAAATCAAACTCACCTTCAAAGACATCCCCGTCCTTAAAAGCACCTACGTTTTCGCCTCTGAGTGAAACCTTCAAGTATTTTACATTTTTGAATCGCAAAATAGCAATGATCCTCATAGGCATTGTTGGTTTTACATTTTATATCACCTCCATCAATGGAGAGTATGCATTGGATGATGGGATCATTATTCACCAAAATGACCACGTAATTAAAGGGGTGCGAGGGATTAAAGATATCATGACCCGCGATGCCTACGAAAGTTTTTATCGCCGTATGTGTGCTACCGATCAGTTAGCCGGGGGTCGTTACCGTCCGCTTTCCGTAGTAAGTTTCGCCCTTGAGCAGGAGTTGATCGGAAGTTACCGCACAGGTCTTTACATGAAAGTAGAAGACTCGAATAAAAACGGGGTGCTCGACAAAGAGCAGGTAAACTTTACCTCACCTTGCGGAAGGCCGGAAACAAATTACGAATACAATGATTATGTAGATCGTAATAACAATGGAATGGCAGATGGCAACGAGTGTTACAACTGCTGGGATTTGAATAAAAATTTTCAGAACGAATGGGATGAAGATCTTAACATTGATGGAATTTTTAATGAGATCGACTGTCAGGTATATGGTGCCAAAGTGCGTCACTTTAATAACATCTGGACATTTGCATTAGGTTGCATGTTTCTTTACCTTGTATTCTCACGTTACTTTTTCCGTACCAATCAGGATCTTGCCTTTTTAGCGGCATTGTTATTCACAATGCACCCGATCCATTCAGAAGCCATTGCCAATGTAAAAAGCCGCGATGAAATCTTTTCCCTCATCTTTCTTTCCCTCACCTTCTTTTATACGTTTCGATACCTCGAGACGAAAAAGAATACCCAGCTTTTCTGGGCTTCGCTCATGTTCCTGCTAGCCTTGTTATCAAAGGAATACGCCGTAACGCTCCTCATCCTTGTGCCATTAGCTGTTTATACGTTTACAGAAAATGATTTCGATGTAAAAACGTTCTTCGATACAAAAGAATTTAAACAAACACTTTATGTAGGACTTGCTTTTGTATTCTGCGCGGTAATGATGTTGTATCTGAAACGTGATTTTGACATGCACGCGCAACCCGGCGCCAAACCTATTCGTCTCTTCTGGATCTTCCCATTCTTATACGTCATTGTCGGCGTTTTTATGATGAGCTCTAATAAGAAGAACAACTTCCATAAATTATTAAGTTGGTTCTATTTCGTTATGTTGTTTTATCTCGCCATGCGTTTAGTAGCTGTGAAGCTAAAACCAGGTGTGCCAGACACGGAGATCCTCAACAATCCGTATTTATTGGCAGATGGTCAGGAACGCATCGCAACCAAAGGCTTCGTGCTTTTGAAATACTTATGGTTGCAGCTTTTCCCGGCAACCTTGTCTTCCGATTATTCCTACAATACCATTGAGTACCGCCATTTCACAAGTTGGGATTTCCTTCTTTCAATGGTTGTGCATATTTCTATGGTAATAGCCGCTATTTATTATACATTAAAGAAACACGTCATAGGCTTTGCTTTAATGACCTACATTATATTTGCCTTAATGATCGGTAACGTGTTAATGGATATTGGAGCTACCATGGGTGAACGTTTAATTTTCCACTCTTCTATTGGCTTCTGTATTTTTATTGCTTACGTGATGTTGAAAGGACTCGACAAGCTTTCGGCCGTAGCATTCAGCATGAGAAGAATAGCTTTAGTTTGCGTGGTACTTGTGATCACTTTCCTGTTCGGTTGCAAAACATGGGAACGTAACTGGGATTGGAAAAATGACGTTACCTTGTTTTTAAAGGACGTTAAAACAATGCCACACTCCGTTCTGGTACTGGGGAATGCAGGGGCACGTTGGGTGGATCTTGCAGACACAAAAGAGGTAACCGGTACGCAGGTAGTGGGACAAGATTCTACACGTTTTAATGACTATAACGGAACACTTGTTATTACTGATAAAGAAGTAAAACAAGGGGGTTATAAAAACAAACGTGAGGCTGCACTTTTTAAAGGAATTTCCTTTTTGAAGCATGCTACCGACCTACATCCACGTTACGTAAACGGCTACCTGAATTTAGGACTTGCTTACTTTAAACTTCGTAAAGATTTTGAAGCGCTCTACTACTGGAAAAATGCAGAGCGTTTGTATCCGAATAATCCTTACCTGAGAAATTATTACCAAGTGTATTCGAATGACCTTAAAAACAGAGGTTCTGTGGCGTTTAACCGCGGACGTATGGATTCGGCTGCTATAGCTTACAATCTCTGGACTTTATTAAGTCCTTATGATCATGAAGCCTGGTACAATTTAGGTGGCGCTTATTTTAATCAAGGTAAATATGCTTTAGCGAAACGCGCCTGGGACCGATCTCTGCAGATCAACCCAAATTATGCGGAAGTTAAGCGTGTGCTGCCTATGATCACGCCTCAGATGCTTGGAATCGCACCTCAAACAATTGCTCCGGCATCCGTACCGATCAAGCGAAATTAAACACCGCTATAAAACTCATAAAAACCGCCTGCAAAAACAGGCGGTTTTTTTATGATCAAACGTCGCGTCTCAAAATTTCAAAAATTTTGTTGCACCAATATTCTTTAGGTTTATCAAAAAACACGCAGCCCAATAACGGCAAAAACTTTGGAAAAGTTAACTGAGATTGTCTGAACAAATTTCCAAAGTTCTACAAAGCCTAAAGGTGTAGAACTACCCACAAAAAAAACCACCGTGTTACGGGTGGTTTAACGTTTTAAATTTTATAGTTACTAAGCCGTTACCTTTTTTCCTTTTAATACAGCTGCCATTGTTTTACCGATCTCTGCAGGACTTTCGCACACGTGAATTCCACACTCACGCATAATTTGCATTTTTGCTTGAGCTGTATCGTCAGCACCACCTACAATTGCCCCGGCATGTCCCATGGTGCGTCCTTTAGGAGCAGTTTGTCCTGCTATAAATCCTACCACCGGCTTTTTATTTCCGTTGGCTTTGATCCAACGGGCCGCTTCTGCTTCGTAGTTTCCGCCAATTTCACCGATCATCACAATCGCTTCTGTTTCCGGATCATTCATTAATAATTCAACCGCATCTTTGGTTGGTGTTCCAATAATTGGATCGCCACCAATTCCAATAGCAGTAGTAATTCCCATCCCTGCTTTCACAATCTGGTCAGCTGCTTCATAAGTTAAAGTTCCACTTTTTGAAACGATGCCGATCTTACCTTTTTTAAATACAAACCCTGGCATGATCCCAACTTTTGCTTCGCCTGCAGTGATAATACCAGGACAATTAGGTCCGATCAAACGACAAGTTTTTCCTTTTAAATATTCTTTTACATAGATCATGTCCTTAACAGGAATGCCTTCTGTGATACATACAATTACTTTGATGCCCGCTTCCGCAGCTTCCATAATCGCATCAGCAGCAAACGCCGCAGGGACAAAAATAATGGAAACATCAGCTCCTGCTTTGTGAACTGCTTCTGATACGGTATTAAAAACCGGACGATCAAGATGCGTAGTACCGCCTTTTCCTGGAGTTACACCACCAACCACATTGGTTCCGTATTCAATCATTTGCGTTGCGTGAAAAGTACCTTCACCGCCTGTAAATCCCTGTACAATTACTTTGGAATCTTTATTTACTAATACTGACATATCAAAAATTTGTTCACGAATATAGCTACTTATTTACATTTACGCAATGATGTTTTATGGGAGATAACACAAGATTTGTGCTGAAATAAGTGTATTAAACAGGCGTTTCATTGTTTTTCTATCCCTTAATAAGAAATATACTGAAATTCATGAAAAATAAATTATTTTCGCCGTCACATGGGTTCGCAAGATTTTATTGAATTATATACCGATGGTGCAGCCAGCGGAAATCCTGGTCCGGGTGGGTTTGGGCTCGTTCTCAAATTTAAGAACCACCGCAAAGAGATCAGTGGTGGCTTTAAACGGACCACCAATAACCGCATGGAGCTGCTCGCAGTCATTGTAGGTCTTGAGAGTGTTACAAGCAATGATCTTAAAGTCAGGGTTTATTCTGACAGTAAATATGTAGTAGATTCTATTAATTTAAAATGGGTGTTCGGCTGGAGGAAAATTGGTTTTAAGAACAAAGCGAATCCAGATCTTTGGCAACGCTTTTTAAGAGTTTACGACCTTCAAAAACACGAATTCTACTGGGTAAAGGGGCACGCAAGTAATGTAGAAAATAACCGCTGCGATGAACTGGCCGTTGCCGCTTCTAAAACACCAAACATGCCTGTAGATGAAGGGTATGAAGCCGTTAAAAAATCGGGGCTTTAAAAATTAATCCTTGATTATTTTTTCACTGAGTAGCAATTTACCGCTGTCAACTATTTGTAAAAAGTAAATTCCTTTCTTCAACTCGCTGAAATTAATTACTGAGTAATTCGTAGAATTTGTTTGCGTGAACTTACACAAGCCTCCCACTATGTCTGTAAGTATTACCGATGAAGCATTCATACTGGTTTCATTATTCCATTCAATAGTTATGATTCCGCTTGTTGGGTTTGGAGAAATAGCTATTTTGTTTTTAACAGACTGCTTATGGATTCCCACCGGCAAACATCCATAAACAGAATATACAGAGGCCGTTGCGCTGTAGCAGGAGTTAAACTGAGGATTAATATAGCTGAGTGTTGTGCCTGTTTTCTGACACAACAACGTAGGCATACATCCTGAATCGTGCGCATCTGAGCCATCCATTAAAACACTTAATCCCGACTGAAGCGGACCAAAAAAAGATCCAATACCCTCTATCCATTTTTCAGACAAAAGACCACCTGCACCAACAACCAAACCCCTTAAAGTAAACCGTTTTCTATATTGACCATTGATTAGGATGCTGTCCTTACTTAGTGTTTGGCCGAAAACTCGATTTTCGTCGTTGTGTCAAAAAAAATAATCGTTCATTTACCCCAGTAAACATCACAATCATTTTTTTTAACACGCCTCGAAACTGAATTTTTCCATCCGAACACCTAGTTTTCGGACAGACACTAATTAGAGTTCTAAGTGTTAACTATAAAAGAAGGCGGTTTTAGTTTTGTTTTACTAATTTAGTTCTACACATTATTTCTTTATTAGGCCTAGTAATCACTGGGTTTCATGGGTCACTTTTCAAGATTCGTAAAAGCTAAAATACGAATATTTAAGATTATAGCATATAAGCTATAACAATCGATCTAAAAAGACGAAACAATTGAGTCTTGAATTTTAGAGACGAAAAAATATTGAATAAATTTTCTAAAAGACTGAAAATGCTGCGCAAGGAGCGTAAAATGAGTCAGGAAGAGCTTGCGTACTCCTCTGGCTTAACCTTGTCACAAATTGCCAGAATAGAAACAGCAAAAACCAATCCAACACTTTGTACACTTATGGTTATTAATATAGCAAATACGCTAAAGGTACATCCAAGAGAATTAATGGATTTTTAGTTTAATTTAAGCCAACAATTCGATATATTAACGCTTTTACATTTCAAAAGCAAAAGTGATTCATGTAATACATTCCCAAACTTCTTTTTTTCATCCCTAGTTACCGTCTTCAACACTTTTATTTCCCTTAGTGTTTTTGCCTGTTATGTGCTTAAAGATTTTAGTATTCAATACATCACCTCCTATTCTCGGAATATATCAACCCCTGGCGCCAGTACTCTACACCTGTGTACCAGTTATCTTTAAAAAACTGCGAGCGCTCCAGAATAAAATCATTATCGGAAAATGGATTTTGAGTTTTGTTGTAATTAAACCGTAATGCGTTCGGATTTGCTTCGTCGCCGTAAACCCACACTTCATCCACCTTACTTTTATAGATATTTGTGGGCTGCCCAAAAATAATAAACATCATTCCCCGGTCTGTCTTCCACCCTTGTGTATAACTGCTATAAATTTTATTCGCTTCCTTTACTCTGCCGTAATAACGCTTTAACAATTCCCTTGCGCGCTCGTTGCTGCCACCAAGTCCTAACCAAAATTCATCAATACATTTTTTCTTGTCACTGGCATCCTTACACCTTTCAAATTCTTCACGACTCATTAAGTACCGCGTACAATTTATCATTTCATCACTGTTGCTTACACCGGGAAATATTTTATCATAAGTATACAAGGTAATTCCCTCATTGCTTTTGCCATCCGCTTTCACATGATAAAATCCCCGCTCAGGCATGGTGAGCATAAATTGGTTCGTGCTCAACTGCATAGTAAACACACTGTCGGGTTTGTATTTTAATCCATCAGGAGCCTTGGTAGAAAAGGGCGGCAGGGCAGGACCAAATTCCTTAAAAAAACAATCAACGGTAACCTGCGACACAGAAGGGTTAGCAAATCGCACGATGACGGCCTCATTTGCGAGAAAATTGTTTTTAAACGCAACCGTATCACTCAAAGTAATCAGGAAATTTTGATTGCTAACTCTATTTTGTTTGTAGATGTTGATACCCAGAGTGTATTTTATTTTTTTATTCCAGTCGAACACGTCAATGGCCAGGTAATAAGTAGTTCCCGCATACGCTTTTAATCGAAACTGGGAATATAACGACTTCATTTTTACGAACTCGCCAGCTGCCCGGTCTTCAAGAATATATGTAGCACTATCAAGCACTTTCCGGGAGTTCTGCTCAGCTAAAAGTTTATACGAGATTCTTAACTCCGCATAAAACGCTTTAGTGGTATCCGGACGCTTATAAAGTAGATTTTCATTTTTAATTTCCAGATAAGTCGTTGTCACCGAATCATTGATGTGATAGGCTACCGCATTTGCCTCCAGCAGATCGCTATCGGGATTAACAAGGCTTTTAGTGGGTTTAGAACTGTATTGCCTTCTTGTCTGGCAGGTAAACAGACTTAATACTGTTAAAAAAAATAAAGTATTTCGGAACAGGATTTTCAACAAATCAAATTTAACTAATAAATTTATCTTTGCTCTTCTTAAAACTGAAATTAATAAAACCCCATTGCGATGCAGAAAACACTGAGTTTTTTAAAGAATATAAAATCTAATAACAACCGCGACTGGTTTGAAAAAAACAAACCCCGTTATCTTGAAGCAAAAGAAGAGCACGAACTCCTCGTAGATAAAATTATTGCTGGCGTCGTAAAATTTGATAAAAAAATTGCGCCCGATATGAAGGCCAAGGATTGTGTTTTCAGGATCTACAAGGACGTGCGGTTCTCCAAAGACAAAACGCCTTACAAAACAAATTTTGGTGCAAGTGTGAGTCCGGGTGGTAAAAAATCGCCCGCTGCAGGTTATTATTTTCACATGGAACCCGGAGCGAGCTTCCTGGCAGGTGGCGTCTGGATGCCTGAGCCAGAAATGCTCAGTGCGATCAGGCAGGAAATAGACTACAATTCGGAACCTCTTTTGAAAATTTTAAAATCTGCTCCCTTCAAAAAATATTTTAATGGATTAGATGAAGAAGGTAAATTAAAGTCTGCCCCAAAAGGATTTGACAAGGAACATCCGCATCTGGAGCTTTTAAAAAACAGGAGTTTTATAGTAAGCCATGAGATCAGCGACAAAGGCCTCAACGCGAAAGACCTTGATAAAATCGTGGTTGCTGGCTTTAAAGCGATGCATCCTTTTCTCGAATATTTAAGGGAAGCGACTTCTTAAGGGAGCCAAGAATGGAGGGATGGAAGGGACTGGAGGGAGGCAAGACCGCAGAGATGGAAGGGATTGGAGTGATTGGAGGGCCCGAAGGGCGGCAAGACTGAAGGGACCTAAGGGAGACGAGACTGGAGGGACTGGAGGGGCCTAAGGGAGGCTGGGCAGTAGCGACGGGAGAAACTGAAGAAAAGGAGGGAACCAGAAGAGAAAATTTTAACTGTTGAATTACCGAAGAGAAAAAACCTGTGTAAAAACGAATTCTATCATTGTTCACTTAAGTCATTTTTGTCTTGCATCTCTATGCTTATTTCCTGAAGAAAAAATAAACGGCCCCGAGTAAAAACAGAAAACCTACCACGTGATTCCACTTCAACTCCTCCGTTTTAAAAAACACAAGTGTAAATACCACAAAAACTGAAATCGAAATCGCTTCCTGAATCAGTTTCAATTGCCACATGTTAAAGGGCCCTCCGTTTATGGAGCTTCCGATTTTATTCGCTGGCACCATTAAAGAATATTCCAGAAATGCAATTCCCCAGCTGATTAGAATGACCGTAATCAATCCCGCATTTTTTAACAACGGTAGATCCTTAAATCGCAAGTGACCATACCAGGCAATTGTCATGAAGGTATTAGAGGCAATCAAGAGAAGGATTGTGCTAAGCGAACGGGAGATCATAGGCCAGTGTTATTTCTAAACAATTTAATTGCAAGCGCTAATAAAACTATGCCGAACACCTTTTTAACGATGGCGATCCCCCCTACTCCCAGTATTTTTTCGAGAATATTTAAATACCTTAAAACAAAATAAACGATTACGACATTAATAAAAATTGCTATGACTATAGACATTAAATTGTATTCGACGCGAATGGAAAGTAAAGTCGTTAAAGTTCCGGTTCCTGCAATTAAAGGAAATGCCAGCGGCACTATAGAAGCTGTTGCAGGCAGTTCGTCGCGGTATATTTTTATACCCAAAATCATTTCAAGGGCGATAAAAAAAAGAACAAAAGAACCTGCAATAGCAAAGTCACTTTCGGTGATACCAATAATGTGGAGAATCGATTGTCCCACAAATAAAAACACGATCATGATGGCTAGCGAAACCCACGAAGCCTTAAAGGCATTGATGCTTCCCGCACTCTGCTTTAAATTTATGATAACGGGTATAGAACCAATAATATCAATCACGGCAAAAAGTACAGTTGTAACTTTCAAAATCTCCACGACATCAAACACCAGATTCATGGCTGCAAAGCTACACGATTCGAGTGTGGCGACCAAATAATTAAGTTTTAAAAGAAAGATAAATTTGGTCGGAATTCTTTATTTTTATGAAGCCTTAAGTGTACTATGGAGAAAAAATATAAGTTCAAGAGTCTTCAAACATTTTGCAATAACGAATGGATGGTGAATAACCAGAAGCGTTACCGCAGTGTTTTTGATAAAGCAGAGATCGATTACATTCGTGTAGAACTTGCTATTTACAACAAGCTTTTTGACGAGGAAGACTGGGTTGCAAAAATCAATTTAAAATGCTCAGATGTTTCAGAACAAACGGAGTTCTGCAACAGAGAGCTTGAACTCAGCATTACAAAGGAAGAAAACATATTTTACGTGCGCGATGGCTGGGGCATTGAGACAAAAGGAGGTTTCTGGAAAAAGGGAAGCTACAAGTGGCAGGCCCTTCTTGATGGCGTTGCTGTTGGCGAAAGGGTGTTTCACATCAACGATGTGGGGGTTGTAGACGCCAACGCGAATCCTTACCTCGAGATCGAACACATAAAACTATTTAACAGTGATGTGAATGGCTGGCAGGATCGAAGCAGAAAATATTTAAAAAGCTTTGATAAAAAAATAACGAAATACGTTTGGGCTGAAATCAAATTTAAAAATTTGACAAAGTCTGATTACCATTATGAATTTTTCCTTAACTTCTATGATGACGCGGGACAATCAAAAGCCACACTTATTCAAACAGCTTATGTAGAACAGAACAAAGAAAATTTTGTCTTTGTTTTTGATAAAGCCTGGGGAAGCGATGTGCCAGGCATCTGGACCGACGAGCGCTATGTTCTTGAAATTGTATTTAACGACGTACTCATCGCTGCTACCGCTTTTAATTGCGGGAGTATTGAAGAAGAAGGCGAAACACCCATTTTAAGAACCATTGAGCAAACACTTGCGGCAGGCGCTACCTTTGCAGGACAAAATACAAAAGCAGACGACATTGCAGGCACTAAAACTTTAGAGGATCTTCTCGCCGAGCTGGATGCACTCATTGGTTTGGAGAATGTAAAAAAATCGATCCGTGAAAATATTACCTACTTAAAATTTACAAAACTCCGAAAAGAAAAAGGCTTTTCTGACTCCGCAAAACTTTCGCTACACAGCATTTTCACGGGAAATCCCGGTACAGGTAAAACTACCGTTGTGAAAATGCTTGGAAAAATCTATTACAAAATGGGTCTGCTAAGCAAAGGCCATGTGGTGGAAGTAGATCGCGCTGCACTGGTTGGAGAGTATATTGGACAAACCGCACCAAAGACAAAAAAGATGATCGAACAAGCACGCGGTGGCATTTTATTTATTGACGAAGCCTACTCCCTTGCACGTTCGGATGATGATAGCAAAGATTTTGGAAAAGAAGTGATTGAAATTCTTTTGAAAGAAATGAGCGATGGTCAGGGAGACATTGCCATTATTGGAGCCGGTTATCCAAAACAAATAAAGAACTTTGTAGATAGCAATCCCGGTTTAAAATCACGTTTCACGGAGTATTTTCATTTTGATGATTACCTTCCCGAAGAACTGTTTCAAATTGCTATTTATTCTGCCTCTCAAAGAGAAGTTAAGTTTTCTCCCGACGCTGAATTTTATCTGAAAGAGCAACTGACAGAAGCCTACCGAAAACGTGACGAACATTTTGGAAATGCGCGTTTTGTAAATGCTGTGGTGGATGAAGCAAAGCAAGACATGGGCCTTCGCCTGATGAAATCTGCAAGCCTCGACTCTTTATCCAATGACGAATTGTCAACCATTCTGCTTGAAGACATGGAGCAGGTTTTTTACACCGAGCAGAAGAAAAAATTACAGCTAAGCATTAACGACAAACAATTAAGTGAAGCGCTTGCAGAGTTAAATGAACTTATTGGTATGGTCAAGATCAAACAAGATGTTCATGAATTAATTAAGCTTATTCGTTTTTACAATGAAACCGGAAAAGATGTGGTGAACAAGTTCTCGCTTCATTCTATTTTTACCGGGAACCCGGGAACAGGTAAAACAACACTTGCCAGGATTATGGCTAATATCTACAAAGCGCTCGGCATTCTTGAACGCGGCCATGTGGTAGAGGTTGACCGCGAAGGCCTTGTAGCCGGTTATGTTGGACAAACTGCAGGCAAAACAGCCGCAGCTATTGAAGAAGCCATGGGCGGTATTCTTTTTATTGATGAAGCTTATGCACTTGCCGCGAAAAACTCCTCTAATGATTTCGGACAAGAAGCCATACAGGTCATCCTAAAACGCATGGAAGATCTCCGTGGTAAGTTTGGCGTGATTGTAACAGGCTATACCGACAACATGCATTTGTTTATTGAAAGTAATCCTGGATTTAAATCCCGCTTTGATAAGACTTTTGTTTTTGAAGATTATACCGCAGAACAACTCTGGGAGATCACCAAAAACCTGCTGAAAAAAGAAGGTCTTGAACCTAGCCCCGATGCGGAAGCCCAATTAAAAGGATATTTGATCGAGCTCTATGAAACGCGTGATAAATTTTTTGGCAACGCGCGTACTGCAAGGCAATTGGTTAGCGACGTAGTCATGAAACAAAATCTCCGACTCGCTTCCATTGCATCCGACCAAAGAAAAAAAGAAGATCTCTCTATTCTCGCATTTGATGACGTAAAACACTTACACATAGGCAGTCAAGGTAACCGACCATCCCTTGGTTTTAAATTCGGTCAATAACTATGGCGAACCATCTGAAAAAACTACCACACCGCAAACACTACGTAGAACGTATTTTCAAAAATGCACTAGCCGGTTTTGTGATCCTGTTCTTCTCCCTGGCAATTGGAATGATTGGTTACCATCATTATTTTAAATTAGGATGGGTGGATAGTCTTTACAATGCCAGCATGATTCTTACCGGTATGGGCCCTGTAGACAAAGCGATCGACGACGCTGGTAAAATTTTCGCTTCCATTTATGCCATTTATAGCGGGGTTACTTTTTTAACAAGCGTAGCTATTATTCTCGGGCCGGTGGTGCATCGTTTCTTACACAAATTTAAAATCGAGGTGGAGGAATAAATAAATTTCGTAACTTTATATATCTAATTTAAACTATGCTACTTTCAATTGAAGTAAATGACAATCAAGCTAAAGTGTTTGTCGATTTTTTAAAAAATCTTGATTATGTTACTATAAACAGATCGGAATTAGAGAAAGAAGAATCTTTTAATCTTCTGAACGAGCGGCTCGCAGAATATGAAAAAGATACCAGTGCCACAGTAAATGCAAGAGAAGCACTTCAAAAACTAAAAACAAAATATGGTCTTTGAGGTTAGATTGTCGCTTTTAGCAGAAACGGATCTGGAAAAAGCTATACTTTATTACCAACAAATAAATGACAACCTATCAACCCGATTTCATGTCGAATTTGACGGCCTAATTACCTTACTGGAACCCAAACCTTATTTCGAAAAAAAAATAACGAAGTGCGAACTTGCAATTTAAAACCTTTCCTTATCTCATTCATTTCATAATTCACGAAGAAACAAAAAAAGTAGTAGTCATTGATGTGATCTTTGGCAAACAAAAGAAAAGCGACTTCCGATATTATTCGATAGACTTATAAATTCAATGCCAAACATCCTCATACTCTGCGCACATCGCCCTAAACGCTCTCCCAGCCAGCGTTACCGGTTTGAGCAATATTTACCTTTCCTGGAACAGCAGGGATTTAAATTTACATTTTCTTATTTGCTGAATGAGAAAGATGATCTCACCTTTTATTCTAAAGGCAATTTTATTGCCAAGGTTTTTATTTTATTCAAATCCATTTTTATCCGCTTAAAAGATTGTTTCCGTTTTAAAAAATACGATATTGTTTTTATTCAGCGCGAAGCCTCGTTTTTAGGCGCCGCCTATTTTGAAAAGCGCGCCAAAAAATCAGGAGCCTATCTCATTTTTGATTTCGATGATAGCATCTGGCTGGCGGATACTAGTCCTGGAAATAAAAAATGGGAGTTCATTAAAAAGCCTGAGAAATTTTTTAAAGCTGTTTATTATGCCGATCAGGTCATAGCCGGGAATACCTATTTAGCAGAGAAAGCCCTTACGGTTAATTTAAATACTGTCGTTATTCCAACTACTATTGACGCCGCATTTCACATTCCGAAACCAGAACTTAGAAATAAAGAAGTGTTGACTATTGGCTGGAGTGGCAGTATTAGCACTATGAAACATTTTGAAATGCTGGTCCCCGTGCTGCTGAAGTTAAAAGACCATTACAAGGAAAAAATAAAATTCAAGATCCTGGGCGATAAAAATTACACCGGTGTTCTACCCAGTATAGAAGCGTTGGCATGGACAGAAGAAAGTGAAGTGGCGGTTTTAAACACCTTTGACATTGGCCTTATGCCTTTGCCGGAGGATGCCTGGGCCAACGGTAAATGTGGACTAAAAGCACTTTCTTACATGGCCTGTGAAGTTCCGGTGATACTCAGTGCTGTGGGCGTGAACAAAGAAATTATTCAATACGGAAAAAACGGGTTTCTTGCTACCACAGAGCAACAATGGATGGACCACCTTTGCCTGCTGATCGAGGATCAAAATTTAAGAAAAGAAATTGGAAAAGCGGGTAGAAAAACCGTAATCGAATTTTATTCTGTGGAAGCAAACAAAAATAAATACCTCAATGTATTTAAGAATGCAAAACAGCGTTGATCATTACTTTAACGCTTTAAAAGAACCTTGCAGAAGTTGTCTTTTATTTCTTCGACGTTTTATCCTGGACTTTTGACCCAGCATAGAAGAGCAGCGAAAAAACAATACACCTTTTTATTACTACACTAAAAAATGGCTCTGCTTTACTTCCTACAATCCTCAAAACAACGAGATTTACGTAAGTTTCGTAAACAGTTACAAGATCAATCACCCCAAACTTGTAAGCGAGGGAAGAAAAAAAATGAAGATTTTCCGTGTAGATCCAAACGTCGACGTTGACATTAAAAGCCTTAAAAAGATCTTAAGCTTGGCGACCGCGATACGCTGAAAATTCCTATTTAAGAACCTGAACCAGTAACTTCTGATATTGAAATAAATCGTGAGACTTGGTTAAAACCAGTTGGTAAAGCGCTTTTACTTTTTCGGAAGAATTGATCATCATCACCTCACAAAAGAAAGAAACTTCAGCCAACACCTTTTTCTGTTCTTTGGAATTCGGTTTTTGTTTTCCTGTGGAAGATTAAATATAAGCACCTCACCCCGTCTAATCACGCAAAACACCGTTAATCGTTAGTTCTATTCACTGGAATTATCCTTAACGCTTTGTCTACTTGTCATGCCGTGATTTCGTTCCTGGTTTCTGAAAACACCACTCCGATTATCGAAAGGGCGTCAAATTAATATTGCATTTATTTTTAAATTTATAGTTTAGTGAGGATTAATCTGAATTGTCAGAGGCTTAAAAGAATTTAGATTCCTGTTTAGCATTTTGTAAAGTCATCACATGTGAAATCTACCTGCATTCCGCCCGTTCTTTTTTCTTGAAAAAAAAGAACCAAAAATTCAAGTCTTCATAAAGTTCTCCTGAAAATCATTCGCGTCTTTAAGCTAGCGCACTTGCTCGCTCAAAAGCACACTGTGCTTTTGCCGGGCTAAGACCATTTTCTGGCGAAGGGCCAAAAAAGCTTAGCGTCCACGCACAGGCAGTCAAAAAAAGTTTAAGTACAACAGACTAGAAAGCTTAGACCTCCTTACTTTTTTTGCCCCGCATTAAAAGACTCGAAGATTTACTAGGAAAATTTTATGAGGACGCTCCAAAGTTCCCATCATAAATTTTTTATAAAATCAGTTTAATTTGGAGGCTTATCCCCAACAATTCCGATTGACCCTCTAAGGGCCCAGCCAAAAGAAAAGGGGAGAAGCGTGGAGAAAATGTGAAGGAGTGATGATACCGCGCACAATTCGCGTTTAGCTTGGCGCGTATTCCATTAATCGCGTACAGCCATTATCACATATAAAAAAACCTAATCTGATTAAGTGAACGCAATAAGAAAATCATTGCTTAGCAATTTGGAATCCACTGAAAATTCCTATTTAATAATCTTAACCAGTAACTTCTGGTATTGAAATAAATCCTGAGGCTTGGTTAAAACCAGTTGGTAAAGCCCTTTTATTTTTTCAGAAGAAGTGATCATCATTACCTCGCAAAAGAAAGAAACTTCAGCCAAAACCTTTTTTTGTTCTTTCGAAAATGGTTTTTGTTTTCCTACTTTCTTTAAAAATTTCAACACTACATCCTCTTCCGCATCCTGTCTATTGCCCCCGTACTTAGAGGCAATAAGCGCGGTAACCTTTTCACGCAATTCGCCAACCGTTAGCGGTATGCCTTTGCCCATGTTGAGCGCAACATTGCTTTCTGTAAATCTCACCAATACATCTTCACTGCTTCTATAGCCTTTTTCTAATCTTATTTTTTCTGCTTCACTTAAAGAAAGTACATTTAACTCTTTGTCCAGTGAGCGGAATCCAAATCTAAAATAAAACCAATACGCCCCTGATTTAATCCCTTCCGGATTACCAGCTCCATACTGATAAGGTTCCACTTCAAAATAATCAACACCAAACGTCTGCCTGTAAACACGCAGCAGTTGACACATCATGTACCCCGATTCTCCGCCGCGGTAGGCTTCGAAAATATTTATACCAAACAAAGATCTTTTACCAAACACCCAACCTCCACCGTAAGCAGCAGGAAACCCATTTTTAAATAAAGTATATCCTACGTATGATTCCAGTGGTAATTGCCGTTCCGGGGTCATCCCATAAATTGCAATAGAAATTCCCCGCTCCAGCTCAAACAAACGAAACGAATCAAGATCCATAAAAGTGACCGGATCCGTTTCGCGCTGTAGCAGAGTTAATGAGTTTTTTATAACGGCAATGACGTCCTCTAACTGCGTCTTTGCCATTACTTTTTCGTGCGGCAATTTTCTATTCAGTAATTCGTTTTGGTCAAACTGTTTTAAATTATCCGAGTGAAAATATGGTTCGTTTACAGCAAGCCTGTTGTATGCCTTTGAAAACGCTTTATTTCCAGAACTCAGCTTTACATATAAGTTTAATCCGTTAAACAAATAGTCTTTTATAAATGGGTTTTCGTGAAGCTTACCAAATTCTGAAATAAGAAAAGGCAAAATTTGTTTCTTTTCGATTTTTAATGCCTCCCATAATTCCCGGTTGTTATAACCAATGGTGGCAATTTCTTTTTCCAGTGCAGGAAGAGTGAACTGCAGAGCATCACTTAGGGAAATTTTGCCCTTGTACAAGGAGTCCATTTCCATCCGCAATTTTTTTCTTTCCAAAATCCAGCTTAAAAGGTCGTGAGAAAACATAGAAAGTGTTTCGGTAAAAGGTAAGCCTGAATTCTGAAATCCGGCACGTTCTTTCTTTGTTGCCTTTTTCAAGCGAGCTGTAACACGCGCTAATTCATTCTCCGAAAATGCGAGCAATCTGGCATCAGAAGGATGCGCCATGCAAAAAAGAAGGAGATTGTGATACTCAACAAGCGATTGATTCAGTAAAATATTCTTGGTACTCAGTTGTTTTAAGAACTCGCTTTTCTGTTCATTGCTTTCAACATCGTACTTATTACAACTGGCTTTTAAATTATCGAGGGTCTTTCTAAAAGTCATTTTTTCGATGCTTTATATTTTAATCCGATTCTTTAACGGCCTTTAAACTAAGATCGAGTCCTTTTACATGGTGCGTAAGAGCGCCTATGGAGATAAAATCTACGCCGCATTTGGCATAGGATTGAATATTTTTTTCTGTGATTCCTCCTGAAGACTCTACTTCAAATTTTCCGTTGATCAGCTTTACAGCTATGAGCGTTTGTTGCGGCGTATAATTATCAAGCATGATGCGTTGCACACCGCCATGTTTTACAACCGTCTTTACCTCTTCCAGATTGCGGGTCTCTACCTCCACCGCTATTTTCTTACGGTTTACTTTCAGGTAGTTATTCGCTGAATCAATAGCCTTTACAATACCTCCGGCAAAATCAATGTGGTTGTCTTTGATCATGATCATGTTGTAAAGTCCGTAACGGTGGTTTTGCCCGCCGCCTATCACAACCGCCCACTTTTCAAAAAAGCGAAACCCAGGAGTTGTTTTACGCGTATCAATCACTTTTGTTTTGGTTCCTTTACACAGGCCCTGTAAATAATTGGTTTTGGAAGCAATGCCACTCATGCGTTGCATCACATTCAGAACAAGTCTTTCTGCTACAAGTAATTTCTGAGTCTTTCCTTCTACCGTTAAAACCACGTCACCCTTCTTTATTTTTGCGCCGTCGTGAATAAGAACTTTTACTTTAATTTTTTTATCAATTCCCTTAAAGATCGACCTTGCTGCTTCCACGCCAGCAATAATGCCGTCTTCCTTTACAAGTAAACGCATTTTGCCGGAATGATTTTTTGGAATGATAGAAAGAGACGTGTGGTCACCATCGCCAACATCTTCTTTAAGAGCGTTTGAAATAAACTTTTTGAAATTAAAATCCTTCTTATGAAGTTTTACGAAATCATTCATTATCCGTTTCTATACGAAATTGCGAAATTAAATTTCTTCTGATTAATATCGACACTCTGAATTTCCCATTTGAAGTTTCAAGTGTGCCTGTAATGTATTGCTGACTATTGTTAACCGTGCTGGCGTGAGAACCTGTGAAATTCTTAACCGGATGTTTTTCAAAAAAATATTTTAAGTTCGCTTCTGCTTGTGATTTACTTAACACATCTTCCTGATTGATTATTTTTATGGAAATCTTTTCGTCAAAGTATTTTACCAACTCAGAGGATTTACCTTGTTTTAGTGCCGCAACAATCTCATCTGTAAACTCAGAACTTGTGCAAAAGAGGCTAAAAAACAGGGTTGAGATATAGATTAAAACTTTCATTATTTATTAGGACAAATTTAATTAATTTTCGCAATTTTAAGCCATGCGGATCACATTACTTCAAATTGACAAAACGCAGGATAAATACCTGACCGAGGGCATTGAAATTTATACCAAAAGGCTCAGGAACTACGCCACCGTTGAGCTTATGACAATTAGTGTGCCAAAGACCGTGCGCCTAAGAACTTTTAACGAGCAGAAAATGGAAGAAGCCAAACTCATTTTCGGGCAAATCACCACGGATGACTTTCTTATTTTGCTGGATGATAAGGGCAAAGAGTACAGCTCCATTGATTTCTCAAAATTTATCGCACAAAAACAAAATGCGTCCACAAAAAGGCTGGTATTCCTAATTGGCGGACCATTCGGCTTTGATCAAAGCATTTACGAACGCTCTAATTTCAAAATTTCTTTTTCAAAAATGACCTTTTCGCACCAGATGATCCGCCTCTTTTTTTTAGAGCAGCTTTACCGGGCTTACACCATCTTAAAGGGCGAAAAGTACCATCACGAATAGGTGTTAAAAATTCTCAAATCAATCCTCTAATGCTGCCGCAGTTTTCGCTGATCTGTGATGACAAGAAATTCGGATCTTTAAAGCTAAATGTAGATCTGCGCAATTAAACCGAAGGTTTTTATTTTAGACCCAAAGCTCAACGGAATCTGTGAAATCTGTGTCTCCTTCCTAACAAACGCTGCTGTTTTTATGCGGATTTCGCGCATTGCACAAATTCTATGCAGGTTAATTTTTATGCCTTCTGCATTAATTTAACTGATCTGGATTTATGTTTGATTTAATCTGCATGAATCTATGGAATCTGTGGCTTTTTCTTTGACGATGATTCAGCGGAATCTGATAGCAATCGGATCTGTACCAAAATTAGAAAACAAAAAACCGCGACCCCATTTGCAGCAGGATCGCGGTGTGTGGCACATGAAAAAACCTTTTAAGACTTAGAGCCTGTTTAAAATTTATCTAATAATTTGTTTATGCTTCTTTTTGACCGCAACATCGTTAAATTTTTCGACGTAATACGTCCATTATGTCTTCATCCCGATAACTATTGGGAGCCTCGTTTCACTCAAAAATAAACTATAAACAATTTTACAATATAAATTTAAACAGGCTCTTACCCTTTGAAGTTTTCGCCTCATCGGAACAAGCCTTCAAGTAGCGGCTTACCACAACCCTTCAAGGGTTTTCGACTTCAACTTCTTGTTCCGTTCTAATTTTTACTCCTTTTTCATCTATATTAATTTCAGTTTCGCCCCCTTCACTTCTTATGCCGTGCCCATCAATAATGATCTTCTCTTTTCTGTTTCTTGGCCCGCGGCTTTTTTGCCCCGATTCGTCATCTTTGTCCAGTCCCTCGCAATCAATACATTCCAGACCTTTCTCCGTCATTTTCCAACGACGCGAGATCATTTTTCCGTCCCAGGTATTGCTCGTGTTATCAATATCATCCAAAAGATATTTTGTGGCTTTGTCAAAATAGACTACTGTACCTTTCGGCAATTTTATTTTGATATCTAAATCCTGAGCCCTGAAGCGTGTACCCTCAAGAGCAACGAAGATTTGGTCAAAGGTCAATACATTTTTATCCTGGTGATAAGCGTAGTCAATAGCTCTGGCATTTTCATTTGCTTCTTTTTTAGTCCTGCCGTGGGCAGATCGTGTAATCGTCATTTCAATGCTATCAGAATTGCTTTCACTCACATTTAGATCTGCGAATCCTATCACACTTAAATGTCCATTGCTTTCTCCGAAAAAATAATCGTTATGATTGTCGCCTAAAAAGTGTTCGATGTCATCGTTATTTTCAAATTTCATGTCTTTTACATTAAAGGTACCCGGATTCATTTTTATGATCAATGTATCACCCGTTCCCCGAAGCGTATAGGATTCCCTAATGTGAGAATTTTCACTGAACTGTTTTATGGTTACCATGGTTACATAAAAAGCAGTTACCAGTCCGATCGTCCATAAAATTCCGAGCCCCAAATTTAACCAGCGGTTATGGTAACGGATTCTGAACACTAATTTCACTCCAGCATAGATCAGCATCATTACGGGGATTCCAATCACAATGATGAACGAAAAAATGCCAAGTGCATAGTCGGTGGGAGATTCTAAGATCACTCTTCTCCAGTGCATGAGGTGATTGTTGGAATCCATAAAAGAAATACCAAACAAGCCGGCTACGTACGCGCATAAAAAGACTCCACCTACAAAAATAAAGAACAGACCTATCAAACGACCGATGACGTTAAAAAAAGCATTTAATACGCCAGCAGATGTATTTCGGGCATACGAAAGATTAGTACGAACTGTTCTGCTAACGTCCTCGTATTGCCGTTTACCGCGATTCTTCAAATCCTCTGCTTCTTCCTGAAATGATTTATAGATTGAATTAATGTTAGCTTGTTCACCGCGCATCTCTAATTTCTCCGCAGTGGTTTTTGCTTCCGGTATTACGATCCAGAGAATCAGGTAAACCCATAAACTCAATCCGCCGAAAAATATAAGCAGGAACATGGCTAAACGCACCCACACCATATCAATATCAAAGTAAGCTGCCAAACCACTACACACACCGCCCACAGCTTTTTCATCGGGATTGCGGTAAAGTCTGCGCTTAATTTTTTCATCACCTAAATCAGAGCGTTCTTCCTGTTTGGTGGACTCTTCCCTACTTGGCTCTGCTCCGAAATCTTCAGGCTTACCCATCACGTTCATAACGTGCTCCACATCCGTCATTAAAATAACTTGCTTGGAAATATTGATCTTAGCTTGCAGCAACTCAGCTATGCGCGCTTCGATATCGCTCATGATTTCGTTACCCCCGTCAGTTTTACTGAAATATCCTTTGATGGTAGAAAGATATCTGCTCAAGGTTTCGTAGGCATCTTCTTCAATATGAAAAATGATCCCGCTTATATTTATTGTGACTGTTTTATTCATTGTACTATTTTTAAAATTTTTATTTCTTAATGGAAGATCCTTATTTAGTGGTGTTAAAATTTTTTTCCCAGCATAATGGTTTTGTTTACCGCGCCAACAAGTTCCTGCCACGACAGTTGAAGCTCTTTTAAATATTGTTCGCCAATTTCTGTGAGTTTGTAATATTTTCTTGGCGGACCACTAGTGCTCTCTTCCCAACGGTAGCCGAGCAAACCGGTATTTTTTAGTCGTGTAAGTAATGGATAGAGTGTTCCTTCAACAACTACCAACCTGGTATCTTTTAGCTTCTCAATAATTTCGGTAGGATAAGCATCGCCTTGCGATAAGATAGAAAGTATGCAGAGTTCAAGAACACCTTTGCGCATCTGAGCCTGGGCACCTGCCCGCTCGTTTGCTCCCTCAGTTTTTGATGTGTCCTCTGAATTTGTCATTTTTATTAAAGTTTATATAGTGGATAGTTTATAGCTGATAGTTGATGGTTTATGGTTTATGGCCCATTTTTTAGCGGGTAAACCCTTCAAGGGTTCATTTAGCCTTTAATTCAAATGCGGAAGAAGAACTTGCGGAAACTTAAAATAAGTTCGGATTGTTTTTTCAGTTTCGGTAGTTACTGTTTTAGCCGACGGTGTTGTATTTGATATCGCTATCATACCGCTGAAGATAAAACCAGAAATCAGGATAATCTTGCTAAGTGTGATTTTTATTTTCATTGTATAATTTTTTATGATGACAAGCCGTTATTTTAGTACTTGGTTGCAATAGCTATTATGCGATACAAACATACGTCATAAAAACAGTACTATGCAATACAAAGTACTAAATAACTAACAAAATGTATTTAACGTATTGACTATCAACATAAATATTTTTAGCAGTGGGCATCAAATTCGTAGCCTTTAGCTCAAATCTTAGTTTAAATGCACATTGGTCCGTAGATTTTGCTGTACTTTTTTCCATTCAGGGTAGTAGTGGGTTAGTCACATTATCCATTTTAGATTATCCTGGGTATCAACAACATTTTCATGTCCCCTGCGGTGAATAAATTGCCTGCTTCCCAACAAAAAAAGCCCGAACAATAGGGCTTACGCTCGCACTTATTGTGCGCTGCATCTTATTAATTTTTATTGGCTGGATTGCAGGCTTAAAAGAAGCCCTCTTTTATTTGGGTAGTAATGGCGTAAGGGGAAAAGCCTGATACTGATTGGCGCGACATTTTTCTGCTGAATAAAAACATGCCAGGAAACCCTCGAAAAGATTTACAACGACGAAACCGAATACACCAACAAGGGAAAAACTACTTTCAGTGCCATCATTCTGCAGATCGTCATCATCAATTTTGTTTTTAGTCATAGCAGTAGTAATCACCATGATTTTAATGATGATCTTCAGTGGAGCAGTTTCTGAATTCTTTTCCAAACATCAGGGAATTAAAATGATCGCCATTATATTCTTGCTGGCGATAGGAGGAATTATACTGGCAGAAGGCCTAATGGATTGCTACAACAAAGTATTCCTGAAGAAAAACACTTAGAGCTTAATAAGAACTATGCCGACATAGCATTACCTTTTGCACTCATTGTTGAGATCTTCAATATGAAGGAGTGGAAGGTAAAAAGAAAACGTGATCTTGAAATAAAAGACTGACCTTGAGGAAAAGAACTGTGAAACGAAAAAGGCTTTGGAAATATAAAATGATTTTTTTGAAAATAACAAGCGCTGATTTACGTCAACAGAATTTTTTCTTTGTTTTCAATTAATGGAAAAACCTCTTTTATAAGCACATATATTGTAAAAGGAACGACAAGGTAAAAATACCGTCCGCAATTAGTTCCATGGCCCGCCACATGGCAAATCAGATTAATTTGCGCAAACAGAACTATGTTTTTTAAAAGATCAAACTTGTTTATGGGGATAGACATTAAACTCTTATAAAAAATAACACCAAGATAAATCCAGAACAAATTAAGTGTCATGGCCGTTTGTTTAAGATACTGCCACACTGGGAAATTCATTTTAAATAAAGAGTTTAAGAAAAAATGCCCTGAGGCCTGAAAGTCAAGATGCGGCGTGTAAAAGAGAGTCTTCCGAAGCACAAAGTAAATCACAAAAAACGAAACGCATATTAAAACCAAATGAAGGTAATACTTCCTCTTAGTATATATCAAATCCATGAAAGCAAGCGTACCAAGCGCAATTAGAATGTATTCACGTTGAAAGATTATAACTGCAAGTGGAATAATAATCATATAGTTTTTTTCTAGGTAGAGGTAAAAAACCACAGCAAAAAGTAAAACGGAAAAGGAATCTGTAAGTGGCATGAGTTCATAAAACATTGTCCCGAAGCCCAACAAATAAAGTAAAGCTCCAATGAAGGACAAAAGAATATCATGGAACTGCTTTTTTAAAATACAAAATACTACTACGCAAGTCGCTGCCACACAAAAAAAATTAAACAAAAGCGCGTCAAAATAAACTTGTTTTAAAAACCCCCACGAAGCGTATTTATCGAAAGCACAAGCAGTGTCGTAAAACACATTCATTTTGTATAAAAGATTCACAAAAAAAGGCCCCGCCAAGCGCATATTGTGTGGAGCTATAACATGAGAAACATCGAAGTCTTTATATAAATAATAATATTGAAAAAAATCATGCGCCAACGGTTCCGGGTCACCGAATTTGTAAACGAAATAAAATAAAGGGAAGGCTACCAATAGAAACAACGTATACAACATTAAATAATACGAATACTTTATCCAAATCCCTGGTTTCATCATGCAAGATACATTAATATTTTTTCTTTCAATATTTTTTTAAATAACTGATAATCAATGCATAATAAGTTTCGCCCGCGACTGGTCCGTCGAATTAAAGCGCCAGGGCAAACGCATCTAAATTTCAATAATCACGTGAGATACAGTAAAATCAACAAATGTCTATTTTAAATTAATTGTGTTTTCCGGTTTTTAAAATTGAACTTCCCAATGAAATCAAGGCTTTATAATGTAGATGCGTTTGCCCTGATTAAAG
>Ga0105046_10002192_pt1 | contig 30686 bp, 28 predicted proteins | sample MAT03_FD_78385 | JGI IMG/M metagenome (GOLD analysis project Ga0105046, IMG submission 78385) | Freshwater microbial communities from Lake Fryxell liftoff mats and glacier meltwater in Antarctica - MAT-03 (megahit assembly) | ecosystem: Environmental > Aquatic > Freshwater > Ice > Liftoff...
ATTTGAAATGTTGAGCTCATTTTCTTTTTGATATTTTTCCAGAGCGGCTAAATATCTTTTCTTATTATTTTCTAATAATTGCGGTGAATGTTCGCTGATTTTTTCAATTGCTTCAATGATATTCTTATCTTTTAATTGGCTCAAAAAAGCTAATCCCTCAGCCATTCTTTTTTCGTAACTTTCCAAATCATCCATTTTCTCTTGGAAAACTTTCTGGTCAATTATTTTTTGGTACTCTTTTTTGAGAAGAGCAATTTGAGTTGGAAGTTCAGTTGAAATTTTATTGATTATTTCTGGAAACTGCATTGAGTAAATATTAAAACTTTTAAGAGTGCGTTTTGAGTGATTCAAAAAATGTTCCATAGAGTTGTTCGCATTTGGTTTTTCTTTCTAACTCTTGAAAGTCGTTGCATGAAGCTGAAAGGTAAATATTGTGGAATTTTTCTTCTCTGTTGGAATATTCAATTTTGCTTAGACAACCATTCTTTACTGAGGGCATAGTCAGGTCGCAGTATTTTGGATCTTTTGTTTTTGCAGCTAAATAATTTAAGCAACCAGATTTATCATAACTTCCAAGGCAGTAAAGTCCATCTTCTGTTTCAATTGCTTTTTTTAAATAGCAATATGAAGCAAAAACTGAGTCTTTTGTTGGTGCTTCACATTCTGGATCAATTTTCCTGAGTTCCGCTACTCGTTTATTCTCTTGCTCGACCATAATATCCATGGCGGTTTGTTCTTTACTTGGCAATCGTTTGACTATTGCTGGGGTGAGCATGTCAATAAATATTCCCAAAGCAATGAAAATAGTGATGATATTTCTTTTTGAAATTTTCATAGATGAGAATTTTTAAAGGGTATTTGGGCAGTAGTTAATTTTCTAACACCCCATTCGACTTTGCGTTTTGCGCAAAGAAGTTGGATATTCTCAACTTTTGGAATTGGTGGCTTTTCGCTTTTTGTTCAAACCATTCTTCGCTGCCGATTTGGGTTTGGGGGTGGTTGAATTTTTCTAAAGTCATGTTTTAAGAGAATTGTTTTATGAAAAAACGAACCAATCCATTACCCAATGAAACAATCTTTTATAATTGTCTTCTAAAGACTTCAAATAGCCTTCTTTGGAAAAAAAGCTTTTTATCAAAATTACTGGTGTCGCCATTGCGGGGGCTGTTGGTACAATGACTATTCGTAAAAAGATTTCAACGATGAATTCTCCCATGGTTTTGGTTGTGATATTGAAATGATCAAATGTGCTATGATCATAGCATAATATTTGGGTGGTGGGTTAAACCTAAAACTTAACGTGAAGGCTCTCAAAGCAAATATCTGGAAATTAAATACGCTGCAAGCACTGTGTTGGTTTATGTTAACTATGCCAACTATTGTGCTATTTTTTCAGTCCAATGGCTTGTCGATGACCGAAATTCTTTTGCTGCAATCCATTTTTTCTTTGACCATCGTCGCTACAGAAATTCCTTCGGGCTATTTTTCAGACAAGATTGGTCGGCGCAAAACCATCATTATTGCTACTATTATCAGTTTTATTAGCTTTTTTTTATACTGTTTCGCCAGTAATTTCTGGTCTCTTGTCGTAGTAGAATTGTTGATGGGTGTTGGAATAAGTTTTATATCTGGCACCGATTCCGCCTTGATGTACGATACGCTTCTGGAACTCAATCAACAGGATCAATATAAAAAAACGCAGGTCGTATGCAGGCTATCGGGAATTTTTCTGAAGCCGCTGCGGGAATTATCGGTGGAGCGTTGGCATTAATCAGTTTGCGCACGCCATTTTATGCGCAGGCAATTATTATGGTTTTCCCGATTCTTCTAGCATTTTCCCTAACTGAGCCCACAAAACATCATCACCAGAAGAAAAAAGCCAGCCTGAAAGAAGTTGTGGGTATTGTTAAATTTTCCTTGCATCATCACAAAGAAGTTAAGTGGTTGATACTTTACTCCGGAGTAGTTGGGGCAAGTACTTTAACTTTGGTGTGGTTTATTCAGCCTTACTTGATACTCACAGGTTTGCCATTAGCCTTTTTTGGCTTATTCTGGGCTTTGCTCAATTTGTCTGTTGGCGTTTTTTCACTCACTTCTCATGTTTATGAAAAAAAACTTGGCCGCAAAAAATCATTAGTATCATTAATTTTGCTAGTATTTCTAGGCTATTTTCTGCTGGCGATATTCCCTTCAATCTGGACGATCATTGTTCTTTTCATTTTCTATTTTGTTCGTGGGATCAGTGGTCCAGTTTTCAACGATTACATCAATAAAATAATCAGTTCCGATATGCGTGCGACGGTTCTGAGTGTAAAAAGTTTGATGGTACGGCTCATATTCTCAATTATAGGTCCTTTCATCGGTTATCTCGCTGATGTTTTTACGCTTCCAACGGCGCTTTTGGCGGCTGGTGTGATTTTTGCTGTTATTGGGGGCACGTCGTTATTTTTTCTTCATAAGCATAGGGTGCTTTAGCTTTCGATGAGCCATATTTTGCGAGTTAAGTTTTGTGAATAAATTGTATAGATTGCTCTGAATTTTTTAAATCTAAAATATTTGTGCTTGATGTCAGCATGCATTCGGCATGTAACTTTTGAAGCGCAGGTATTTTTTGTAACTCTTCATCGGAAAAAGTAGTTGATGTTGCTATAGGTGGCTTTTCAGCAGAGAGAGTGAGAATGTTATTGATAACGGCGATGAATGTTTCTTCGTCTATAGCTTCTGGTTGCTTTGAAGGGGGTTGATAAGAAATTTTCCCCTGATCGCCAGGTGTGCTTGGGGTGACGTGTAAATAGTTATCTTTGGTAAAAATATAACAACTCATGGCTACAGCAATTTTTGCCCAATTTATTCTTTTTCCTTCTAGATCGGATGAAAGACCAAAGAAGCCACCATAAAATATTTGTTTTGTATAAGCAATTTTACGATAGAAAGAGGAAAAGTAATTCCAGTTTTTCCTGCCATAAGCCAATGTGGCTTCCTTGTAGTAATCGCTACTAATAACATAATTAAGATATCTTTTTCTTATTTTACTGGTATCGATTTCAATAACTTGGTTATTGGGTAAATTAAACAATTTTTGCATATAGAATGGACGTGCAAGCTCAAACTGACTTTCTATACTTAATTCAAATTGAGTTTTTCTTAACGAGAAGGCTAAAGCTTTAAATGAAATAATAAAAAGTTCTTCCTGAGAAGAAGGGTCAAATTCATGTTGATCAATATTTTTAAAAATATTATTGTCGTGAAATTTACAAAATATTGGATAACATTCAGCGTCACTGGCAACCCCACAATCAGTAAATAACCACTTGTCTAATTTGTCATCATATTCATATTTTTTACAGTGTCCGCCAAAATTTTTTCTAAGTATATTTTCAGGAATAAAATGACAACTTATTGTCACGTTAAGACAGTGTGGAAACAGACATGCAAATCTAGCAAGAATACGTTTTTGAAACTCTTTTAAAATAGTTCTTGGCATATAGTCCCTTAAAATGCCTTGAGATTTTCTATATTTGTGATCAATTTGAAATGCCTTTTTACAATAAAGTAAATCATCAATACTGGCGTCTCTACAACACCTCTTGTATTTCTTTCCCCGGCCACAGAAACACAAAGAATTTTCACCAATTTCTAGTTTTTTTACCAAAAAATTCTTAAAATCGTCTATATTTCTTATTTGTGTGAATGTTCGTTTTATTTCTTTCAACTTTCTTTTTTTCATCTATTGCAAGTTGAAAAAATAAAACACATTTGTGAATTTCATGGAGCCACCGACGGGAATCGAACCCGTGACCTTTTCCTTCTCTTGGACCTCTATTTTTGGGATGTTTATGAGAGGGATAGACTGTATATTTAGCATCTCTTTGCCTTTTGGGCGGGGAGGAAGCTACCCTTGTCAGTCGTTCGGGCCTTTTGAGGTGCCACGGTCTGAACCTACATCAGGTCTTTAACCGTTATTCGGGTGTCGACGATTCATTTCTGGATCGAAGGGCAAAAAACTTTGAGTTTTACCATGGAAACGCTCTACCATCTGAGCTACAGCGGCCTAATTGTTGAATGCTCGCGCATGGTAGCATATGGATTTTGAAAAGTAAATTTGTTGTAAAGTTTTGAAATTTAGACAGATTTAATAATTATTTCAGGAATTTTTTAAGTTTTGTTCATGTCAGTTCGCTATGATAATGGTACTTTCGGCCGAAGGTCTCTACTCCATAACGAAAATTACGATGAAAAAGAAAATTTTTGCGATTGTGAATTTGATGCTTCTAATGGCGCCTTTTGTACCGTTGACCGTGGTGAAAGCTGCGGCTGCGCCTGGAAGCATAGTTATTAATGAAGTGGCTTGGGACGGTTCTGCGGACTCAGGGAGTGATGAGTGGATTGAGCTTTATAATCCGACAGGAAATTCAGTTGATTTGACGGGTTGGGGAATAAAAGATGATGGGACTCTTGGATACAAACTTTCCGGTACTGTTCCGGCTCAGAGTTATTTTTTGATTGAGAAAAATGAAGGTGCGGTGAGTACCGCCACGGCTGATTTATTGATGAGTAACTTATCTTTGGCGAATTCTGGCGATACGCTTGAAATTGTAGATGAAAATGGCGCGGTCGTGGATATAGTAAATGGCTCAGGTGGCGCTTGGTATGCTGGGAATGCGACTTCCAATGCGACCATGGAGCGGAAAGATTCTTCACTGGGTGATGTGGCGAGTAATTTTGCCACTTCCACTGGTAGTGGTGCAAAAGCCTCAGCAGGTTCAGCGATTGTTGGTACGCCAAAAATGGTGAATTCTGATGGTATTGGAAGCACGGCTGGATCAGGAACTTCGCAAACTCAAAAAGTGGAATTACAAACTTCTACCACGACGCTAAAAATTGGTGATGTGATTACCGTTACGGCTCAAGCACAAACAGTACAAGAACTTTTTGCTTATGGCTTTACGATTGGTTATGATCCGCAAATTCTGCAATTTCAAAGCGCTGTGCAGGGAGCTTTTTTAAGTGAATCTGGCGCGGTGCAAACTTCGTTTCATTCTGCTTTGCAGGAGGGAGTGTCGGGGAAATTGCTGGTGGCGGAAGCTCGTACAGCTGATACCAAGGTGGGGAAAACGGGAAGTGGTAATCTTTTTACGCTTACTTTTCAAGTTAAGGCAGCGGTGAATGGTGGATCAACTTTACTTTTTTCGCCGGATTCATTTATTTCTAGCCCTCAGGGGGATATGAATGCTCGATTTGTGCCGCTCACGGTTAATCCGATTTCAAATGCGGCTGCCGTTGAGCCGGTGACGAATATGACCGCAAACTCAGCAATAGCACGCTATGCGATTCGGTTGGAATGGCTTGGGCCAATTGCTGGAGCCGATAAATATCGGATTGAGCGCAAGGATGCGCAAGGGAAATGGAATCTGCTTGGCGAGACGACGACTTTGCAATTTATTGATCAGGATGCGGTAACTCATGGTGGGAAAATTATTCCTGGAGTGGCTTATTCATATAGGGTTACTGCGGCAAAAGGTAGTAATTCCAGTGTTCCTGTTATGATGCTTGGTGTGGATGCTAGGGGATTGAAGGGTGATAATAATCGTACGGATTTGGTGGATGGTCGGGATCTTGAGCGGTTGGCGCAGCACTTTGGTCAAACTTCTGCGGCTGCGGGTTTTGATGCTTTGATCGACACCAATTTTGATGGTGTAATTAATGGGAGTGATCTTATTGATATTGGGGCAGGTTTTGCTCATCAGTATAAGTAAAGTTTTCGTTCCGCCCTTGGGATTCCTGAGGGTGGAGCTTTTTACTTTTTTAAAAATAATTTTATGACAACATCCGTGGATTTGTTTCAATTTGATGAGGCGAGTGGGCTTCAGAGAGTTGATGTGAAAGTAAAAGATTTGCCGAAGAATTTTTTGGGGATGGGGTTTGATCTCCGAGCGCTTACTGAAGGTCAAAAAGCGCTTCATGTATCTTTGGATCATTATGAAATGGGGCAGGATTTGAAAAATCTTCCTGATGGAGAAAAAGCAATGTCTGTAGTGGGGAATTTGTTGCAAAGAGAAGGGAAGTTGGTTTTCGGACTCACTTTTAAGGCTGATCATCTTCCTCAACTTCCTGCTGAAATAGTTTTGGTATCATTTTTCTTGAAAATTCCTCAAGGGCAAGAGGTTCAATGGAAGTTTGAGAATAAGGTTTTTAGTTTGTTTCAAGGTAAAAGGATTGATATGAGTGGGGTCAAATGGGAAAATCAAATTCTTCAAAATGATTTGCTGCCGTTAGATGTTATTGAAACAAATTTAACTTCTCAGCAAGTTGAACAATTGCAGGGAGACCCTTTAAATCAACAAAAGGCAAGTGATTTCAAAGATGTGAGTTTGCCGGTGTTTATTCTTGTAGGAGTAGTGGTTTTAATGTTAGTTACTGTTGGATTACGGCTTTTTACCGGTAAAAGTGAGGCTTCTCGAAATTCGCGTTTTCAGCAGTTTTGAGGTTTTTGATGTATTTTTTAAAGAATTCTTGCGAGTTAGGGAGTGAGTTCCTTGACTTAGGCGTTATTTAGGCTAAAATCCATAGGCAATTCGTACAACATCTTCTTAATTTTTATGGCACACGGCAAAAGTACATTTTGTACATGGTTCTGCTCGCAATGTAATAATGCGAATTATGTGACCGCTTACAATAAAAAAAGTAATGACAAGATAACAAAAGAACTCAACAAATTCTGCAAAAAATGCCGTGTTCGTACTGTTCATAAGCGTAAAGATACTAAAAAGGGTTCGAAATAAACTAGGATTTTAGACATTATGGCGAAAAAAAATATACAATTGATCGTCATGGGTTTAGCAATAAGCTTTGTGGCGATTTTTTCTGGTTGTCAAAATTCAGCGCCACTTGTTTCTAAGGATATATATTTTCCTTCGGGGAAAGGTGTTAAAATGGAGGCTTTTATTCCTGCTGACACATTTGCTTTTATTAAACTTAATCCTTCTGATGGAGTGCAAATTCAGAAGTTGGAGACTTTGTTGGGGTACTTTCCAAAGGAGATGCTTCAGAATTTAGAAAAAAGCTTTGCTGATGGTTTTGATAAAGAGGGAGGAAGTTTAAGTTTTGAAAAAGATTTTGCGCCATTTTTCCGAGGAAATCCGCAGATTCTCTTAGCGGTTAAAAAAGCTCCACCAATAGAAAATGAAACTAGCGAATCTTCTTTGCCGAGTAAGACTCAAGGTGAGCATGATTTTTATGAAATTTTGTTGGTAGAGGTTAAAAATCAATCAGCAGTTGATGGGTTTTTTGATCAGATTGTTCGAAATGGTGAATATTCTATTGGTTCGTATCAGGGGCAAGCATATTATTTGGAGAAAAATGTGGAAAATCCTATTTACTTTGCTCAGTATAAGGATGTTTTGGTACAAACAAATAATTTGAAACTTTTGGAAAATGGTTTAGATAACGTGCTTCATCAAAAAAATCCCTTACAAGAGAATGCTGTTTTTACTCGCGCTTTCCAAGATTACAGGAGTGACTATTTAGGTTTTGCATATTTTGAAACAAGAGCGTTTTTGGATTTAATTAGTCAAAATATGGATGAGAAAGATGCCCAACAATTCCAGACTATTTTGGCATCTAATAATTCCAATATTGCGAATGTGGAAAGTCAGTCTTATCTTTTAAGCGCTGAAGATCAGGGGGTGAGAATTCAGGTGAATTTTCATGCGCGCAAAGATTTTCAAGGTGATGCTTTTGCAGAAATGTCGAAAAGCCTTGCGCCTCTTCGACTTGCTCAAAAAGTTCCGGCGCAGGCGCCAGTTTTTTACACAGAGATTTTTGGTTTGCAACATACTTTGCAGGCAGCCCTAACCTATGCAAAGGATGAACAAACTCAAGCACTTCTTTCTCAAGATATGTTCAAGATTCTTGACGGAGCTACGTCAATTGTTATTAATAATGATGGTGCTTTGCTGCCAACTTTTGGAGTTTATGTTGAAGCAAATAAACATGAGGAACAAGCACAAAGTTTACTTGCGATGGCGGATATTGCAGTGAATGGTGCCTTGGTTCAGTTGTTTGAGAATTCACCTGAATTAAAACCTTTTGTTCTCCAAAGTAAAGAGGGGAATTTGCGATCAATAAAGCTTGATGTGACTGGATTGCTAGCGCAACTTGCGAGTAATATGCCTCAGTTATCTACCCAAGAAGTTGAATTTTATTATGGACTTACGGATGATAAAGTTTTAGTATTTACTTTCCAACCGAATTTTATTGAAGTTTGGGGGAAGAACACCGTTTCAAATTCAGCAAGTTTTCAGAAAACGCAAAATTTGCTGAATGGTTATGATCATAATGTTACTTATGTGAGTCCTGCGGAAATTATAAATTATGTAGATACTTTGATGGCTTTTGCCCAACAAATAAATTCTGCTGAAGCGACAGATTTAGCAGATTACGAGTTGGTAAAACCTTATATTCTACCTTTAAAAAGTGTTATGTTGGGGAGTGCTCGACCAACTCCACAACGTTCACAAATGGAACTTTTTATTCAAATAGGCCAATAAATTTTAGATGAACAACGAGAATATCCATAATTCAGAAAATACTCAGGAATCTACGGCTTCGATCATAGATCCTAAATTGAAGAAAAAAAGAAATTCAAAACGATGGCGTTGGTTTTTGCTTCTACCTGCAGCAGCAATCATTTATTTTGTGTTTTTCCGTGGGCCGTCACCAACAACGTATGAGTTCGCAAAATCTGTTCGAAAAGATTTGGTTCAAGCGGTCGAGGTTACTGGGAAAATTGCGCCGGGTGCTACGATCAATTTGAGTTTTTTGACGGGTGGAAAAATTCAGGATATTCGTTTAGATACTGGAGATAAGCTGAAGAAAAATCAAGTGATTGCAAGTTTAATGAATCGTGACCAGAGTTTAAATGTGAACAGGTCTTCAGCGAATTTGCGTGGAGCTCAAGCAAATTTAAATCAGAAATTGGCTGGAGCAACGAGTGAAGACGTGCGAATTTCACAAGCAAACTTTCAGCAGACTCAAGCTGGAATTCGGAGGGCGCAAGTTGATTTGCAGAATGCTCAAGATAATTACAGCCTTTCACAATTGACGAATGAAGCAAATGTGAAAAAAGGTGAATTGTCGCTTCAGGACGCGCAATCTAAATTGACGGCGGCACAAAGAGGTTCTCAGAATACCGGGAATACTTCGAACCAGAATATTCAAAGTGCGAAAAGTGATCTTCAGACTCAAACTTTGAGCGCATTGAATACTCTTCAACAATCATTTATTAATTTGAAAGGATTTGTTGTGAATGATGGAAACTCTGTTTTAGGATCAGATTTTTACAATCTTGATAAAGTAAGATTGAACACAGTGCAAACTATTTATGGCAATGTGAAAGGCCCTTTTGATTCTCTTTATGCTGAGTTTATTGTAAAACAAAGCTTTACTGAAGAAGAACTGAAAAATTTTGCGCAGCAAACCTCGGACATTTTGGTCAAAACGGTGCAAGCCCAAAAAGCGCTTTCCGATATGCTTTCTATTGTTCCACTTTCCATTACTCTCCCTGCTGAAAAATTAGCGAATTTTAAAGCTAATGTGTTAAATGATAGTTCAATTGCTTCATCAGCGTTGAATGCATTAAATTTGAAAATTCAAGCGTTGCTCAATGCTGAATTAAATCTTACCAGTAATGTGGATACGACTATTTCAAATGTTGAAAATGCTCAAAATTATTATGACCAACAAGTGCAAAATTTGGCTCAAGTTAAGATTAGCCAAAAAGTTGATTTAAGTGACAAGAATGCGAGAATCACGAGTGCGGAAGCTGCATTGGAAATTGCGAAGGCTGAAGCAGATTCTGCGCAGGCGAATTTGGATTTAAAAAGGGCGAAGCCTCGCCAAGTTGATATTGCTTTCTTACAAGCCCAGGTTGCCTTAGCAGGTGTGGACTTAAGTTTGGCAAAAGAAAATTTGGAGAAAACTTTTTTGAAAGCGCCATTAAGTGGCGTATTGACACTCAAACTCAAGCAAGTTGGTGAGGATGTGGGACTTTCAGAACGAGTATTTGAAATGATTTCAGATGAGAAATATAAAATTGATGTCGATATTGCTGAAGTTGATATTGGTAAAATTAAAGTTGGAAATAAGGCACAAATTACTGTTGATGCTTTAGGCCAGGATATGATTTTACGAGGAACAGTTACGAAGATTGCACCAAAGGAAACTGTGGTTCAAGATGTGGTGTTTTATAAAGCTGAGATTACTATTGACGATATGAATTCTGCTATTAAGCCTGGTATGACTGCTGAAGTTCAGATTGTGCTGAATGAAAGGAAAGGTGTTTTAGCCCTCCCTGAAAAAGCAGTTCAAACTGATGAACAAAATCAAAAATATGTTCGTATATTGCAAGCTCAGAAGGAAGTAAAAGTACCTGTGCAAGTAGGAATTATAAATTTGGAAGGCGATATTGAAATTGTTTCTGGACTCCAAGAAGGACAAGAAGTTATTCTTCGAACGACCAGTAAAAAATAGAAATTTTGATTTCGATTTATGCAAAAAGATTTTATTCACATTGAAAATCTGAAGAAGACGTATTTTACGGGTGATTTGGCTACGGCCGTTTTACACGGTGTTTCTGTTGATATTCGGCAAGGAGAATTTGTGGCGATTATGGGGCCATCTGGTTCAGGGAAATCTACTTTGATGCATATTATGAGTTTTTTAGATTCACTTTCGACTGGCCGTTATATTTTTGATGGATTAGATGTGAGTAACATGGATGAAGAAGATTTGGCCATGATCCGTCGAGAAAAAATTGGGTTTGTTTTCCAAGCGTTTTTTCTTTTACCAAGAGCAACAGTTTTGGAAAATGTGATGTTACCTTTGGTATATCACCCACGAAAAAATGGGAAACAACTGGCGTTACAAGCGTTAGACCAAGTGGGTTTGAGTCATAGGGTGAATTTTTTGCCAACAAACCTTTCAGGTGGTGAAAAACAGCGTGTGGCAATTGCAAGGGCGCTGATCAATGATCCTTCGGTAATTTTTGCTGATGAACCTACGGGGAATTTGGATAGTAAATCTGGTTTGCAAGTAATGCAGGTTTTTCAGAAATTGAATGCTGCAGGGAAAACGATTATTTTGGTTACTCATGAAAGTGCAACCGCGCAAAATGCTCAAAGAATTATTCGTATTAAAGATGGCTTGGTTGAGTCTGAAGAAATGGTGAAGAACCGTTTAAATGCTAGTACGCTTCTTGACTTAAAATAGTTATGAGAGGAATTTTAAAGTTTATTCAAATTTCGTTTTCTTCCCTTCTTGAAAATAAATCTCGAACGGTTCTTACCATGCTGGGAATTGTAATTGGGATTGGGTCAGTTGTTTTAATGACATCATTGGGGAAAGGTGCTGAGGCCGTTATTTTATCTTCAGTTCAAAGTTTTGGGGCGCGCAGTATTTTTGTGCAGCCCGGTGGAGGAAGTCAAGGAGGCCCACCTTCAATTACTGCGATCGATAAAGTGAAATATAAAGATTATGTGGCAGTGAAAGATTTGGATTACATTGAAAATGTTACACCAATTTCGGTTTATCAGGGGCGAGTGACATATCAAAATGAGGCTCTTAAAACTAGGATAGTTGGCACCAATACGCAGTATCCTTTTTCAATTAACGTTGATGTTAAAACAGGACGGTTTATTACGAATGCAGACATTGATTCTGCTAAACGTGTTGCGGTGGTTGGCTTAAAAGTTGCTGACCAGTTTTTTGGTGACCAAGATCCTATTGGGAAAATTATCAAAATAAAAAATAAGAATTTTTTGGTAATTGGAGTTATGGGTCTTCAAGGTCAAAGATTTTTCCAGGATTTTGACGAAAGGGTGCTTATCCCAATTACCACAATGCGCAATCAAATTAATGGGGCAGATTATGTTCAAACAATTTTAGCAAATGTAAGAGGGGATATTGACGAAGCTATTGATGATTTGAGAGTTTTTATTCGCAAACGACATAATAATTATAATCCTAATAATGACCCCAATATTGATGATTTCCGGGTAGTCAGCCAAGTTGATGCAGTAGATACTTTTAAGCAAGTCTCTGGAGCTTTGACATTGTTTTTAGTGCTTATTGCTGGTATTTCTTTGTTGGTAGGTGGAATTGGAATTATGAATATTATGTTAGTGGTTGTTAGTGAACGTACACGTGAAATTGGTTTGCGAAAAGCGGTTGGTGCTACCAACCAAGATATTATGCGGCAATTTTTAACTGAAGCCGTGGTAATTACATTTTTAGGAGGTTTGATTGGCGTGGGTGGGGGAATTGGGGCTTCATATTTAATTTCTTTGGTTATTGTGAATTTTCAAGCGAGTTGGAGGTTTATTGTTCCAATAGATTCCGTGATTACCTCGTTTGTGGTAACGGTTTTAGTTGGGTTGGTATTTGGCATTTATCCTGCACGTAATGCCTCGAAGTTAAGTCCTATTGAAGCTCTTAGATCTGAATAACTTTTTATGATTCGACGATTATTAAAATTCATTAAAATAGCTTACTCATCTATTGTGGAGAATAAGTTTCGTTCCTTTTTGACGATGCTGGGAATTATTATTGGCATTGCTTCCGTGATATTGATGAGTTCTGTTGGGAAAAGTGCTGAAAGAATTATTGTTGGTTCAGTGAGTAGTTTTGGTTCTGATTTGGTGTATATTCAATCTGGTGGTGGTGGTAATCTTTCTTCATCTATTTTAGCTTTTGATAAGGTGAAATATAAAGATTATTTAGCGATGAAACGTGGGAATTTTCTGGAAAATCTTACGGTTATTTTAGCAAGTGATGCCGTTTTAGTAAGAAATAATGTGACGACGAAAACGCAAGTGGTTGGCACAACTCCTGAGTATTCAAAAACTTTAAATTTTTATCCCGAGCAAGGAAGATTTATTGAAGATTACGATGTTAATGGCCGTACGCCAATTTTAGTTTTGGGGAATAAAGTTGCGGCAGACTTGTTTGGTGACCAAGATCCAATTGGGCAAAGTTTGAAAATTAAAAATACTGCTTTTAAAATTGTTGGAGTGATGGAAGTTCAAGGTGGTAACGCTTTTGAAGATTATGATACTAAGGTCTTTATGCCGGTAACTTCGATGCAAACATATATTAATGGAGCAGATTATGTGAATACAATTTTTGGTTCGGCAAAAGGTGATATGGAAAATACAATTGATGATTTGCGAATTTTTATGCGCCAACGGCATAATATTGTAAATTCTCAGGATGATCTTTCAGAGGATGATTTTAGTGTGATCAGCCAAGAGCAAGCTTTAGGTATTTTGAATTCGGTTACTGGAGTGCTAACATTTTTTTTATTGGGTATTATTGCAATTTCTTTAGTGGTAGGTGGAATTGGAATTATGAATATTATGTTTGTGGCGGTGAACCAACGGACGCGTGAAATTGGTTTGCGAAAAGCAGTTGGTGCTACGAATCGTGATATTATGTTGCAGTTTTTGATTGAAGCAATTTTAGTTACTTTTATTGGTGGAATTATTGGGATTATTTTAGGAGCGAGTTTAGCGTTTTTGCTTTCTTTGGTTATCCGGAATTTTCAAGCTACCTGGGAGTTTTCACTTACCATGGAGTCAGTTTTACTTTCAAGTATTTTCTCTGTGCTTATTGGTTTAATTTTTGGTCTTATACCAGCAAGAAAAGCTTCTAGGTTAAGTCCAATAGAAGCTTTGCGCTACGAATAAAATGTTATTTTTTATCTGGTGGAGTTGAGTAGTATTCGTACAGAAAGCTTGCGATATTTTTGTAGAGAACTGAAGCGGTGCCTTCAGACCATTCACTAGAACGTGGACGGTCGAGTTTCACTAACATCACCCATTGTGGATTTTCAATTGGCCCAAATCCTCCTACTGAAGTAATAGTGGTTCCAGCACCAGAGAGGGGAACACCGTTTTTGTATGTCTGGGCAGTTCCAGTTTTTGCGGCTATGTAGTGGTTTGAAAGTGCAGCACCTTTAGCAACTCCGTTTTCAACCGCATTTACCATCATGGCAGTTATTTGTTTGGCGGTTTCAGGGCTAATAACTTGCCCCAAAATAGATGGTTGGGTCGTAATGATCTTTCCCGGTTCTTTTTCTATCGATTCAATAATATGTGGTTGCATCATTACTCCATTATTTGCAATTGCTGAGATGGCGGTAACCATTTGAATTGGTGTCACCGTTAAACCTTGTCCGAATGCATAAGTGTATAATTCACTTTCTGCCCATTGTCCGGCCGGAATTTTTCCTGCGTTTTCATTGTCAAATTCAATTTCAGTACGTTCACCAAGACCGAATTTTTTCATGTAATTGTAGAACAGGTTTCGTCCCATTTCTTTTGCAACATAGGCCATTCCGGTATTGCAAGAATTTCCTAGTACGTCAGTCATGGTTACGCGTCCCGTACATTTTTCAGAAACATTGCGGATTTGTTTTTTAACTCCAGGTCTCAATTCAATTTCTACGAATCCAGGGTCATTAATGGTTGTTGTTGGTGTTACATCTTTATCGTCGATGCCAATTGCCATAGCAATGACTTTAAACACGGAACCTGGTTCATAAGGTTCAGAAACAATTTTATTTTGATAGGCTTCAGCCCCAACATTGTTTTTGTATTTCTCATAAATTTCTGTTCCATCAGTCAGTGTTTCTTTGAAAACTAGTGTCCGATCATGGGCGACTACATTGTAATAGAGCCAGAATTCGTTTGTTTTTCCTTCAATCGAAACCAAGTTTTTCTTTTGGTCTGCGGTTAAATTAATTTCTTCTTTTTCATAAATTTTTCCATACTGATTCGGATCAAAGGTTGGAAAATGCGCCATGGCAATAATATTGCCAGTTTTTGGGTTCATAATAATTACTTGTCCACTATCCGCGCGGTAATCTTTTACTGCTTTTTGTACTTGTTGTTCAACATGCATTTGAATCGAGCGATCAATAGTCAAAGTAATATTTGCTCCATCAACTGCGGGTTGAATTACGGTTTCACCAACGGTAATTTGGCGTCCACCTGCATCTTTTTGGCCTTGGAATATGCCGTTTTTTCCTGAAAGTTCTGTGTTGAATTTTGATTCAATTCCGTACGATCCAATGCTTTGTCCATTCACAAACCCTAAAATATTTGCCGCTAATTTTCCTTCTGGGTAAAAGCGGAAATACTTTTCAGTGAGGCCTAATCCACTGAAATTTTTGCCTTGGTCTTCGGCGATGGTTTTTTTGATTTGGGCAGAAATTTCCGGTTTAATTTTTTCTTTTAAAACAACATAGTGATTGACGCCTTTTAAAACACGTTCCAGTTCAGCTGGAGGGCGATTGAGGAATTCACTGAGTTGGGTTGCTGTGCCTTTGCGGTCTTGAATTTGTAATGGATAGGCGTAAAGTTGGTTGTTTTTAATTTCTGTACCGTTAATTTTAAGGTTGGCGATATAATTGAGAGTGTTCTCGTCCAAAGTGTCGGCGAGGAGAATGGTTGGGCGGATGTCTTGGCTTAGTTTCGCTAAAATTTCATCGTAAAAACTCTTGTAAAGTTCATCATCTTTTAAAGGTTTGATCTTATTGTATTCTTCGATGGTTTGGGAGCGTAGCTGGTCTCTTTTTATGCGTACGAGATCTTGTTCGCGAGCTTCTTCCAAATTGAAAATGAGAGGTGCAATACGGTTAGCCACGATTTTTTTATCTTTTATGATTGCTGGATCAGCAAAAAGAGTGTCGAGAGTGGTGTTCGTGGCTACCCGGACTTTTTCATTGGCGGCATAATCTTTAATAAAAATTTCTCCACGATGAGCTGGCAGTTTACTCGACTGGTTGTGGGCACGAGCCGCTTCAGCCTGATAAAAATCATGCTTAATTACTTGGAGATAAAAAAGCCTAACGATAATGATTCCAGTGACAAGATAAATAATTCCAAGAAAAATTATTCCTGGATCGATGTTGAAGCCACTATGTGTACGTCTGGTGCTTTTTTGATTCATAGGCGTTTTGGGCTTTCATTGTACCAAAAAATACGGGAATGACAATTGTAAACTTGGGGGCGGTTTTCTAGCGCAAAAAACTCTTTTCCTGCCCCTCTTTTTCGGAACGTTTTGTTGCTTCTGCGGCGGGCGAACATGTTCGCCTTGCAGAGAGGAGCGTTGTGGGGAAAATTTCCACAAGCCCGCACTCGGCTTATGTCCGAAAAATAGGAGCAGGAAAAGAGTTTTTTTCCTAGCGAAGGCCTTGATAGTTTGCAGGTGCCCTTTCTCCTGAGGGAGAAAGGGCAAGAGCGACGGGAAAAGAAGAAGTGTGGGTGACTTTTTTTTTGGTTTAGGATAAGATCGAGTGGCTCATCAATTTTTTTTCCTTTTTATGCTTCAACGAACTGTGTTTGCGAATGGACTTCGGGTGGTTTCTAAAACTTTGGTTAATACCGCTTCTGTTACTTTTTTGATTTTGGTTGGGGCGGGGTCTCGGTATGAGACCAAGGCAATGAATGGAATTTCGCACTTTTTGGAACATATGTTTTTTAAAGGTGCTGAAACATATAAGAGTACCAAGGAAGTTTCTGAAGCGATTGATGGGGTTGGTGGTGATTTTAATGCGTTTACGGGGAAGGAATATGCAGGCTACTATATTAAGGTGGCGGCGGAGAATCAGGATTTGGCTTTGAATGTTTTGGCGGATATGTTGATTCATTCCAAGTTTGACCCGAAGGAAATTGATAAAGAACGTGGTGTGATTTTGGAGGAGTACAATATGTACCAGGATACACCGATGTACCAAATTGGTTGGGATTTTGAACGTTTGATTTATGGCGATCAGCCGATGGGTTATGATCAGGTTGGGACCAAGGAATTGATTGGTTCGGTGACGCAGGCGCAGTTTTTGGATTACCGGAAGAAGCTTTATACTCCTGATAATACCGTGATTGCGGTGGCGGGAAATATTGAGCATGCGGATGCGGTGGCGAAAATTGAGAAACTTTTTAAGTTTGAAACGGTGAAAAAGCAGATGGAGTTTGCGCCGTTGACGGGGCTTTCTCGTGAAAAAATGTTGTATTTGAGAAATAAGAAAACGGAGCAGGCGCATATTGTGGTGGGATATCCCGGGTATTCGGAAACGGCGGAATTGATTTTCCCAGCGAAAATTGTGAGTATTATTCTGGGGGGAAATATGAGTTCACGAATGTTTTTGAATGTGCGTGAAGCTCAAGGTTTAGCGTATTACATCAGTACTTCTACGGATGAATATATTGACACGGGAACTTTGACGACCAGCGCGGGGGTTTCTGTGGAACGTATTGATCAAGCGATTTCTGCGGTAATTGATGAATATAAAAAAGCGGCGGAAAGCGGTTTTACGGAAAAAGAACTTCGTCAGGCGAAGGACTTTTTGAAAGGAAAATTGGTTTTGCGTTTGGAGGATTCAGAGGAATATGCGCATCTTTTAGGGAAATATGAATTAATTACCGGTGAAGCGAAATCTCCTGAAGAAATTATGACGATGGTAGAAGGTGTGACTTTGGAACAGGCGAATCAAGTCGCGAAAGAACTTTTTGTTCCATCAGAATTACGTATGGCAATTATTGGGCCTTATGAAGACGAAGAACGTTTTTTAAAACTCATGATTTAATAAAATTTTTATGAAACTTCAAGAATTATGTCAGTTTGATATCTCACGTTTGCATTTCCGGATTTGGGACGCTGAATTGGAAGTAATGGTATATGTGCCGCCGCATGAAGTGTCGAAGTTGAAAGGTGAGAAACACATTATGCAATGTACTGGCTTGGCGGGTGATAATCAGGAATTGATTTATGAGGGCGATTTGGTGAGTTTTGCTGATGATGGTGGAAGCCAACGCATGAATATTGCACTTATTCATTGGGATAATGACGGAGCAGCTTTTGAAGTGGCGAAACTTGATGATCAAATGAAGATTGATACGTATGAATCTGAAGGCATTCGCGGTTCGGCGGAGATGAAGGTGATTGGGAATGTGTTTGAGGGGGTGCGGAAGAAGTAATTTATTTGGCTTTTCCCCAATCTCTGTTAAGATTTTACTGAAATTCATTTTTTAACCGTAATTCTATGAACTTTGAAGGAATTCAAGAAAAAACTTTGGTTTTAATTAAACCTGATGGCGTACAACGTGGTCTTATTGGTGAAGTTCTCCTTCGTTTTGAACGTAAAGGTTTGAAAGTGGTGGGAATTAAAATGATGAGTTTGGATGAAGCCGTTTTGCGTGAACATTATGCGCATATTGCTGATAAGCCATTTTTCCCTGGCGTGAGCAGTTTTATGCAAAGTTCTCCAGTGGTGGCGATTTGTTTGGAAGGTCTTGAAGTAGTGAAAGCGATTCGGATTCTTTGCGGAATTACGAAGGCTCGTGAAGCGGATGCGGGTTCTATTCGTGGCGATTTTGCGATGAGTGTGGCTTGTAACGTAGTTCATGCTTCAGACAGTGTTGAAACAGCGATGAAAGAAGTTCCGCGTTTCTTTGGTCCTGATCAAATTTTTGCTTATAGTAAGAGTGAATTTGAAAATGTTTACACACAAGATGAACGATAGGAATTAGATCATTGATTTTCCAAGAAAGCCTTTCAAGACAATTGAGGGCTTTTTTGTTGCCTTGCCGTAGCAAAAGATGCACTTTTTGACAGAATGTGATAAAGTGTGGTAACCTTGTCTTGATCTGCCTAACTCTCTATCATTTATTATGGAAAAAGATAAAAGCTATAAACTTTTACAAACAGCGGATAAGACGACTGATATAGAAGAAGTGTTGGTGGATGATAATACGGATCGTGCTGAATTTTTGGCTCATGATTTTGATCTTGTGCTTGAAGGTACAGATAAAAAGGATATTTTTGCATATTTGCAGAATATTTCTCCTGAATTGCTGACTACTTTGAAAACTAACAAAGTAGCAAAAGGAATTTTGCAGATGCTGACGCAAGATGTTTTTCCTTTTGATATTGGTTTTGCTCGGCCGCGAGTTGCTTCTGGGCTTCAACAAATGAATGATATGAACCAATTGTCTGATCGTGATTTTGAGGGTAAATTTTTGGATTCAGATACGTATCTTTGTGAATTAGTGTCTTCTCTTCGCGGTCAGGCTTTGCTTCTTCGCCAACATCTTGGTGATGAACCACTGGAATTTTTGCGACGAAGGGCGTTAGTGGTTTTGGCAAAAGACTTTCAATTTCACAATCATAAAATTCCGGCCAAATTGCTTTTTCAATTGTCTGTTCAGGATCGAAAAAAACTGCAACTGGAACTTGATTATACACTTCGAGAGGCATTTCAAGCGAAAATTGCTGAAGCTTTGAGTGAATATTACAATAACCAATCAACTTTTCAAGAAAAGCAAGCTGTGGCTTTTTGTGAAAAGACTGCCAACTTGCAATTATTTCTTGAAGAACTTCTGGCTGCAAAAGAAGGAAAGCTTCCTTTGTAAACTAAACCGCTGAACGTTTCCGTTCTTCTTTGCCGTTCAAATAGCAACGCATTTCTGGTTGGATATTGATTTGTACTGGGCCATTTTCTGTTTCTAATTTCATTTCAAATGGTTTTGGTGGCAATTCTGCAATCAATTTGAAAAGCTTTGCATTTTCATTCGCAATATCTTCCTCTTTTTTCTCATTGAGCTCTTTTAATTTCAGGTAACTATCGTCGTCCAACAAGTCGCGCTTCCATTTATCTTCGAAATCTTTGACTTGTTCTTTGAGGTCTTTTAATGCTTTTTTGAGGTCTGTATAACTTTCCTCATCTGTGATTTTTTCCTCAAATTTGATATCCTTCTTTACGTCCTTCAATTCCGCGCGGAGTTTCGCGAGTTCTCTGAGGACTCCTGCAATATTATCTTCTACCATAAATTTTTACTTAGAAAGTGCCCAAAGAATTTAGCATAAAATTTCGAACGTTTCAGGGGAAAATTCCGCTTCTGCGAGAATACGCTTTTGCAATTTGGCAAAATGTGGTGGAACTAGGTGGAGTGGTGACGGAGGAGGAGATTGGGGATTTGTTGCTTGCGCATTTGGGGACAGGTGACCAGACTTTGGAGGTAAAATATGATGGGGAGTTGCGGGTTGAAGTTGGGGATTTGTGGCCTCAGGATCTGAAAAGGTTGGACCGTGGGGTGAAAGTTCAAGATTTGGAAAATGCTTTTTGGGTAAGGGGAAATCAACTGTATTATAAGCGTGAAAATTTGAAAGCGGTTTTGAGTTTTTATGTTGTTCGATTGGCAGCGGAAATTTTGGCCGTGCATGAAGTTGAGGAGGAACTATTAGAATTTGATGAAGCTTTTTTAGTAAGTGATGTAGAAGGAATCGTAGCAATTCGAAAAATTGGGACGAAAGAATTGGGGAACTTGCGTTTTTGGTCAAGAAAAATCCGGAATGATTTGATGCGGAAATGGAGATAGCCTCGGCAACGTTTTAATGCGGCCGAGGCATGGTGAATCTTCTGGTTGGCTTTTTTATCGCGCTTTTGTGGACAGTGGAGGTGGATCCATTTTTACCAGGGCCAGATTTGGCCGCCTGAGAGTTGGGATCTCGTCGGTGTCCCGGGGGCGCGGAGGGATCGGGGTTTGAGGAGGAGGAAGTGGCGGTGAAAAAAGTTTACGGGCTGGTTTCGTCCTGATTCCGCTCATTGGAAAAGGTGACGGTTTTGGTGCAGGCGATTTTATCGAAACCGGTTGCGCTCCACCCGTAGGTTTAGTGACTTCCAGCTCGCGAAGCGAAACTGGAACTGAATACGTAGCCCGATCACCAGTAACTTCTGCTGCTTTCGAAAGCTTCTCATTCATTTTTCTTCATCGCCTTTTTTCGCTTGAGGGAAAAGCCAAATTGTAGAAGACCATTTCTGCTTTTGATAAGGAAAAGAGAAATATAGTTGTATATTTTCTTTTACATCTTATGAAGAGCAAGAAAAATTAATTATAACTGTTTTTGTCACCTGCCAAGCTTTTTTGTGTTCCATGGATGGTTTTAATAGCGAAATAATGGCTCTTTTATTGCTCATTTTGTGTTCATAAAAAATGTTTGTTTTTTTACAACATTTTGGTTTTTCCTGAAATTGTGCGTATAATCTCTTAGAATATTTTGTATTTTATGGATCTCAAAGAACATTTACGGTCACTTAGAAATAAAGCTTTAGAGCTTCGAATTACACTTTTGGAAATGCTCAGCCGTGGTGATTTTGGTTACTCAGGAAGTTGTCTTTCTGCGATGGATTTGCTGGTAGGTTTGTATTATGGTCTCCATAATGAGGGGTCGATTATGCAGTTTGATCCTGCAGTTCCAGGTTCGCCTTCCCAGGATTATTTTGTGCTTTCCAAAGCACAAGCGGCTCCTGCCCTGTATACAATTTTGGCTGATTTGGGTTTTATAAATCCGGAAGAGCTGAATTTTTTTGCCCAAACTGGTAGCTTACTTCAGGCACATCCACATCTTAAAATTCCGGGGATTGCCTTACCAAGTGGGATGCCAGGAAATGGACTTGGTTCTGCTGTTGGCTTAGCCATTTCTTTAAAGGCAGAACGTGCACGAAATATGGTGTACGTTCTCATTGGGGATGCAGAACTTTGTAATGGGCCGGTGTGGGAATCAATCATGTTGGCAGGTCATCATAAATTGGATAATTTAGTAGTAATTGTTGATAAAAATACGGTTCAAATCGATGGATTAGTTCGCAATAATATGATGATGGATCCGATTCCAGAAAAATTTGAAAGTTTTGGATGGAAAGTCATTCAGGTGCGGGCTGGCCATGATTTTAATGAAATTTTGGGTGCCTACGATAAAGCACTTTCAACTCCGCGATTTCCCATTGCCATTATTGCCAAAACTATGAAAGGTAAAGGTGTTGATTTTGCTGAAGGAAAGAGTTTTTATCATAGCAACCCGTTGAGCCAAGAAGAGCTTGAAGAAGCACTTAATTTGATGCGTAAACAACTTCATTCCCATCAACAATAACATGGGGATTTTTTTATCAGCGATTATTATTGGCTTGCGACTGACTTTCTATTCACCTTTTTTCGTTGAAGGCGAATCCATGGCGCCAACTTTAAAAAGCGGTGAATTTTTCGTTTTGGATAAATGGGAATATCGAAATGAAGTTCCGCGTCGCGGGGAAATTGTGATATTTACTTTGGCGGAAGAACCAAATTATTTTTACGTGAAAAGAATTGTTGGCATTCCTGGTGATAAAATTAAGTTAACTCAACAAGGAGTTTTTGTTCAATCCAAGGGTGAAAGGGCCTATACAAAACTTGCTGAAAATTACTTGCCTGTACAACCAATTTATTACGGATTTGATCGACATTTTGATGTTCCCGAAGGGAAATATTTTGTACTGGGTGATAATCGTCAGCATAGTAAAGATTCTCGATACTATGTGGATCCTTATGTTCCTCAAAATAGAATTTTGGGGAGATTTTTCTTTGGTTTTTAGTAAGTGTTTCTGCTTAAATACTTGCTAAATCTTTATTTCGTGGTTAAAATCCGGCTATGGCTGACCGAATTATACAAATCGTGAAATTTTTTGTTTTTATTTTAATCGTCGGGTTAATCCTGTATTTTGGGTATAATTTTATTTCTTCCATGTTCACTGGGAAAATGGCAAATACTCAACAAAACAGTCAAGGTGCTCAGAATTCGTTGGATGGTGACAAGCAAGCAATGCTTCCAATGAAAGATTTGAAAATCCAATTACGAGGTGGACGAGAATATAATTTCAGGGTGGAAATTGCTTCAAGTGATGCAGATAGGGAGAGAGGACTGATGTTTCGGACAAATCTACCTAGCAATCAGGGGATGTTGTTTATTTTTGATGAAATAGTGATTCAACGTTTTTGGATGAAGAATACGTTGATTCCTCTTGATATGATTTTTTTGGATTCGGCAGGGAAGGTAGTGAGTCTTACTAAAAATGCACTTCCTTGCGCTCAAGAACCTTGTAGGGTTTATAGTTCTAAGGTGCCTGTACGTTATGTTTTAGAATTAAATGCGGGGCTTGCAAATGAGATGAAGCTGAAAAATGGGGATGAGGTGAGTTGGTAGTAGAGTTTAGCGCTATTTGTGGTTCGCTCTTCAGGGTGTGTTGAATTTTTCACATGACAATGCGGTTTTGCTTTGATAAGATACCTCCAAAATCTTATTTTTTACATGTATGGCTGAATTTGACCGATCCCAACTTGCGCTTCCGACGATTGTAAGTTATTGCCGTCGCAAGGGCTTTGTATTCCCATCTTCTGAAATTTATAGTGGCTACGCTGCCACGTATGATTTTGGACCTTTGGGGATTTTGTTGAAGAAAAATATTGAAGCTGCTTGGCGTTATTGGAATGTGACTTCTAGAACGGATATGGTGGAAATTGAAGGAGCGATTTTTATGCACCCGAAAACTTGGGAGGCGAGCGGGCATATTGGTGGTTTTGCCGATTTGATGGTGGAGGATTTGGTTACGCACAAGCGGTATCGGGCGGATCATATGTTGGAAGAGGCTGGTGTTGTGGCTGCGGCTGGTGGTTTGAGCGTTGCAGAAATTGATGATCTGATCAAAGTGAATAATTTGAAAAGTCCAGATGGTAATGCGGTTTCTGGGGCAAAACGTTTTAATCTTTTGGTGAAAACGCATTTGGGGCCGATCGAAGATGAGAGTGCTGTGGCTTATTTGAAAGGTGAATCGTGCCAGAATATTTATTTGGATTGGAAAGCCACGCAAGAGGTGACTCGTAGAAAATTACCTTTTGGAATTGCCCAAATTGGGAAGGCTTTTCGCAATGAAATTACGGTGAAACAGTTTATTTTGCGGACTCGCGAGTTTGAACAAATGGATGTTCAGTATTTCTGTGAGCCAAAAGATGCGGATAAATTTTATGAAGAATGGAAGGCGAATCGGATTGCGTTTTATACGGAATTTTTGGGCTTGGGAAAAGAAAATGTAAAGTTTCGACAGCATGAATTAGATGAACGGGCGTTTTATGCTTCGGATGCTTGGGATGTGGAATATTGCTATGGAGCGCTTGGCTTTAAGGAAATGGAAGGTGTGCATCATCGAGGAAGTTATGATTTGGACCAGCATTCGAAGTTTAGCGGTGAGGATTTGAGTTACCGCGATCCTGAGGATTTGAAAGTGAAATTTAATCCTTATATTGTTGAATGTTCTGCGGGTTTTCAGCGGATTTTCCTTGCGACGCTTTTTGAATTTTACCGTGAGGAAGAATTGACGGATTCCAAGGGGGAAAAAGATGTACGCGTGGTGATGGGTTTTCCTTATGAACTCGCGCCTTATAAGATTGCGATTTTGCCGTTGATGAAAAAAGATGGGATGAAGGAAAAGGCTTTTGAATTGTATGCGGACTTGCGGAAACAAGGCATTTCTGCGGATTTTGATGAGGCGGGTTCGATTGGAAAACGGTATCGTCGGCAGGATGAAAATGGGACGCCTTGGTGCGTGACGATTGATTATGACACGATGGAAAATGGGACGGTGACTTTGCGGCATCGAGATTCGATGGAGCAGTTGGGCGAGGGGGGACGGATTAAATTGGAGGATTTGGCAAAGTATTTGAGTCGTGAGGGGTTTGGTAAATAATTCATTCGTTCATCATAATCATTTATGAACAACGAAAATAATTCTGCTGAAAAATCAGTTGTTGAGCTTCAACAGGATGCAATTGTGCAAGCTGGAAATGAAGAAACTTTGGAAGAATCTCCACGTTTTAATGCTGTCATGATGGAAATTTGTGGCGGTTATGCTGCACGAGCGGAAAAGGCGAGTTCAATAAAATAATATATGGATTTGCAACCAAAAGTTGGCGTGGGAGTCATGATTATGAAAGAAGGCAAAGTGTTGCTTGGTTTACGTAACGGCTCTCACGGCGCTGGGGAATTTGGTTTTCCGGGCGGTCATTTAGAGTATGGCGAATCTTTTGAAGATTGCGCGGTGCGAGAAACGCTTGAGGAAACGGGCGTGGAAATTGAAAATGTGCGGTTTTTGTTTTTGGCCAACGTCACCAAATATGCACCGAAGCATTATGTGCATATTGGCATGGTGGCGGATTGGAAAGCGGGGGAGGCGCAGGTGATGGAGGAGGGGCGAGAGGTGGATTGGAAGTGGTATGATTTGGAGAGTGTGCCAGAGAAGTTGTTTTATTTTGCGGAGCTTTCTTTCGTGGCGTGGAAGGAGGGGCGGAATTATTTTGATGGGGAGTAGAGGAAGTGTGTAAGTGCATCACTTTGATTTGGGAGAAGAAGTAGTAAAAACTAATTTTTCTTTTCCCCACCATCATATTTAAACTCCTCACTAATTTTCCAAACGCCTTTTTCGCGGAAAGCTGGAATGTTTTGGCGACGCGCGGCGTTGAGGAGAGCTGGTGCGGATTTTTTGTTTTGCCTAATGTAATTTGCAAGAGGGATGATTTTTCCGCCCTCAAGATAGGTTAGGCGTTTATGCAAAGATTCCATAATTGCCAAAGTGATAATTTTTTCCATTCTTTTGGTATTTGTATTGAAATTGTAATCCTGTAAAGCTTTGTAATATCCAAGTTTTTCCTTGTTTCGAACTATGACGGCTGGAAAACCTAATTGTATGAGTTGATAATTTATTATGACTCTTCCAATCCGTCCATTTCCATCGTTGAAAGGATGGATTGTTTCAAAATCCAAGTGAAATTTGGCAATTTTATCGGCGAAAAATGTTTCGGTGTTGTCGGTGAAATCTTGGACAAGTTTTTCCATCATTGAGGCAACATGCTCAGGTGCCGGGGCTATATGTGTTCCTACTCGGACATATTCGTTTTTTTCTCGAAAACGGCCGGCAATTTTATCGTCAATATTGCCAATGAGCATTCGGTGCAAAAGTAAAATTAATTCTTGAGAAATTGCTTCTTTTTTTGCTTTGTTGCGAATATATTCTGTTACACGAGCTAAGTTTTTTGCTTCAAAAACTTCCCGTAAAGGTAAATTTCTGGATACTTCCATTTCTAGCAAAATTTGTTCTGTTTCTTTGAGTGTGAGGGTGGAATTTTCAATGGCATTGGAATTGTAAACATTTTCGGCAATTTCTGCTTCATCAATAAGGTTGAGCAAGGCGTCTTTTCCTTTGCTTAAAAGGTTATATTGCGTTTTTAATGCTTTTAAATGTTTTTTAATTGGAATTACGGTTGCCATAAAATTTAGTGAATTTCTACTTGTATTGTATCAAATTCACTAAATTTAGTCAAAGTTTAGTGAATTCTGCTTGTATTTGACTTGAATTCACTAAACTTCAAAGTTCCACTTCTTAAGTGTTGGAATATGGTTGTGCTGAAAAGATCGGGTTGTGATACTGGAAGCCATTATATTGATTTTTGTAAAGTGAATGTTGATATTTAATTTAAAACTCCCTACAATGCCCAGTAATAAGTGGCCACACTTGCTTTATGATTTTGTTCTTAGTATTTATGACTTATGGAGTGAACAAAATTTTTGTAACAATTGTATCTTTTTTGATTGTTATATCTTTTGTACAGCCGGTTTTTGCCAGAGAGGATTATTTTAAGTCAGCTATTGGTAATGTGCGGAGCAGTATCCAAGGAGCTGAAACGGTATTTTCAACCACCGAAGGAAGTTTGAATGTTTTTAGTGAAAAAGGAGAAACTTTGGCTGGATTTCCGCTTGTTTTTGTTGATGAGACACCAATTTCATCACCTCTTTTAGTTGATATTACGGATACTTCGGAAAAGGAAATATTGGTTGTTTTGCGAAATTCTACAGGCTATTATTTTCTTAGGGTTTATAAAGGTGATGGAACGCAGTTGGCAAATGTTGAAATTGGTGAAGACGTTTATTTTGATCCGATGGAATTGACGGTACCTGCTCAAAACAAAAAAGATGTGCTGATTAGTACTGTTTCAGGGAAAATATCTTCCTACAATTTTGCTGAAAACAACCTTACGCTTATTTTCGATGCTGGAAAACCAGTTGCTGCTTCACCATCACCAGATGGTGCGGAAATTGTTGTAAGTTACCCAACCGAAAACAAACTTTCAATCTTGGTACTTGGAGCTGGAAAATGGACTGAAACAAAAAGTTTTAGCCTCGCTAGGGCTATTATTTACCCTGTTATGGTTGCTTCAAATGGGGATTTGTATGGAATTGATGCTGATTTCAAGCTTACTGCTCTTCAAAAAAGCACGGGATTGATGGTGAGTGGGTTCCCAGTCGCTCTTGAAGATAAAGCTTTAGATTCACCGTTTTTGGCAGATTGGATTGTGGGTAGTAATAAAGAAATTGGAATATCTTTGCAAAATGGCAAAACGATATTTTTAGATTTATCCGGAAAACTTATTGCAAGTTCCGTTGGGAAAAAGCAATTTTTAGATGGTTCAACGGATATTTCTAATGGAGATAATTTGGGGATTTTTTCCGGTGTAGGGAACTATGGCTCCGAAGTTCAGGATCAATCGCAACACCGAATGAACTCTTTGTGGAGTGTTTTGAGACGATTTGTTCCTCCCGCTGTGGGTTGCTCTCCGCCATTAAGTGGTGATTGGGAAATAAGTACAAATTGTACAATATTGGGTGATGTAATTGCTCCAGGCAATGTGACGGTGAAAAATGGTGCAGTATTCACTATAGAATCAGGTTCTTCATTAAAAATTGATCTTAAAAATTACTTTATTAAGGTCATAAAGGGTAGTGGGATATTGGTGATACATGGTGGAAAAATATCTCAATAAAGCCTGAAGCATAGTTTATCTTTAATTTTTCTTACATGAAATTCAAGAAGCTGGGATTAATTAAACTTTTGCTTCTGGTTCCAATGGTTTTTTTGACCATTTCAGGAGCGTCAGCGATGATTGACGGAGGATCATCACCCGACGCTGATTTGGGGCGACTTGTTGATGGGAAAATTTATCACACGCAGGATGAATTTACTGATGTTTCCTACGATGGAGAAGGGAAAAAGACTTATCGAGTATATGCTGAGCCTCGCATGATTTATCAATCGAATGGAGAGTTGCAGGTTCGCGAAAAAGGCTGGAATTTATTTGAAGAAGAACCGCTTTCACAGACCGTGAACAATAATTCAAAAGGGTATGGTTTTAAAATGCCCATGGGTGATCGTGGAACTTCTGAACTTATTGATGAGAAGCTGGATATTAATAGTAAATCTTTTGATGCCCAGGTGCCGCAATTCAATAAATATTTGAGTCACGATGACGCAATGATTACGGAATACAAAAATGTATTTGATGATATTGATGTTACATTAACTGATCGAGCAGTATCGCGCTCTAAAGAAATCATCATTCATCAGCTGCCAAAAGACTTAAAAATTGATGATACGCTTGTGTTTTGGGAAACGTATTCAATTCCAGCTGGTGCCAAGGTTTACAATGAGAATAATCAGGAAATTGAGGGAGAGTCCGAACAAACAGGTTCTTATTTGTACATTCAATCGGCGGATGGACACCGATTTTATATTACAGGTTCTGGCGTTTATGATGGAAGAGAGCCAGATCCGGTTATTCGCGAGCTTACCAGTGGTTTGATAGAGCAGTTAACACAAATCAACCAAGTTGATTATTCCGGAAAAACTTTGCGTATTGGAATACAATTGAAGGCTTCTTATTTGATGCAAGATGGCCGAGTTTTTCCTGTAACGATTGATCCGACCTATTATGGTTGCGCCGAAACAGCACCTAGTGGTGGCGGAACTTCTGTTGGATGTTCGATGGTTGAATTTTATTTGCGCTATAAAAGTAGCAGTAGTTTAACTTTCGTGGGAAGTGATTTGAATCACCTTTATACTGGCGCCGGTTATGATGGAAATGGTGTGCCATTTTCTCGGCATATTGTTTTAAAATACAATTTATCGTTTCCGGCAGGTGAGACTGTTAGTGCTGCCTATTTGAATATGCATCACTCCACCAGTACTGGTTTGGGAACGAGTGCAAGTTCCGATCTGGTGGTTAAATCTATTAACAATACGGCCTGGGAAGGCAATCCAGCAGCTTTAACTTATTGTCCAAATCTTCATAACGATTTAACCGTTCGAAGTGGCTCGGTCAATGTTACCAGAGCCGGCGAAGCTGCTACTTCTGCCGCTTGGAAAACGTGGAATATTACCGCAATGGTACAGAATTGGAAAGCTAATCCAAGTTCAAATCATGGACTTGTTGTTGAGCCGGCGCCATATTGGAATTGCTCTTCTACACTTCCTCCATGGAATCAGGCAGCGATATTATTTGATTCAAAAAACAGTTCAAGTAATTTATATGGTCCTTATATTAGTTTTTCTACCACTTCCGCTTCTAAGCCCGATTTGACTCGTAGCAGTGTGTCTTTGCCCACTTCCACTTTCAAGCCAGGTGATACGATTAATTTGAGCATGGTGGTTAGGAATGCAGGAAATCTTGCTACCTCGGGTAATGAAAAGCTTTATTATTATTTGAATAAAGATTTGGTTTCTTATAGCTCGGGCTCTATTTCTGTAGATTCACTTCCAGTGTTGGCTCCAGGAGCTACAACAAATCGCAGCATTGCTTTTAAAATTCCCAATGCTCAGACTCCGGGAAATTATTATTTATCCTATTTTTTGGACGCCACCAATGTCACCGTTGAAAGCAATGAATCCAATAATCAATATTCTCACCCAATTACCATTTCAGCGAGCCAGCCGGATTTGAGTTATCAGTCGGACAGCGTATCGTCCAGTTCTGTTTTGCCGGGAAATACCGTCAGACTTAATACAACGGTTGTAAACAAAGGCAGTGCCAGCGGTTCAGCGGGGTATATTTATTACTATTTTAATGGTGGTGGTGTTTCATATAGTTCTGGTTATGTGGGGCAAAGCGCTTATCCAGTTTTGAGCAGTGGTGCAACTAGTACTAAATTCCTAGACTACGTACTTCCTTCCAATTTGGCTCCGGGAACTTATTATTTTTCCTACTGGGTTGATGCTATGGGAACTTCGTCGGAGTCCAATGAAAACAATAATCGGAATTATTTTGCGGTAACAGTTAATGGCAGTCGTGATCTGCAGCCAGTAAATGCTACTATTTTAAATCCAACCAGTCATTTAACGGGAGATTCAATCAATATTCAGGCTTTGGTTTACAACTACGGTAACGTTGATGCTGGTAGTGGTAGTGTTTCGTACACTTTGGCACTCAAAAAAACTGATACGGGCAAATATTATTATCTGACTGGCCTTTCATCCTCCATTCCTTCAATTGCGGCCGGTGGTTCTACTTGGGTGAATTTAAACGGCACTATTCCAGCGGATATGCCGCTCACAGGATATTATCAAGGAGTTCTTTTTCTGGATCCGTTGAACTTTATTTCCGAAACAAATGAGAACAACAATATTGCGGTTACTTCCACTTCAATTCAAGTTTCCAGGAAAGATATTGGTGGCACAGTAACCAATACCGATGCCGATGGCGATACAGTATCGGATGTGGCCGAGGTTCTTGGAGGAACAAATCCAACAGGCTCGCAATCTTCAGTAGAATTGTTTGATGGGATTAAATATAAGCTGGTTCGATCACTGCCAACGGATGTAAAAGTTGAAGGATATAAGCCAGCGCTCATGAGCTCATCTAAGCTGGTAGCTAGTGCTAATACCACCGTTCCTTCATCAAGTTCGGTGAGTAAAGGGGATCCTGTGAATGCCAGAACCG
>Ga0105046_10002195_pt1 | contig 30662 bp, 18 predicted proteins | sample MAT03_FD_78385 | JGI IMG/M metagenome (GOLD analysis project Ga0105046, IMG submission 78385) | Freshwater microbial communities from Lake Fryxell liftoff mats and glacier meltwater in Antarctica - MAT-03 (megahit assembly) | ecosystem: Environmental > Aquatic > Freshwater > Ice > Liftoff...
GGATTCAAGCTTAGAAGGCGCAACATTCCCACCAACATGCAGTTTTTCGCAGGGCAAAATTCGCCAATTGATGTCAATGCCGGCGGCTGGGCCGAGTACAAGGAAATCATACCCGCGATTTATGGCAACTATGTTTTTGAAACCCGGCGTTTTGAATGGGAGGCGGGCATCCGGCTGGAATATGTCAAGGTTGATTACGCTGTAAACCCCAACCACAATACCTATAAAAGTGATGGATACGCGTACACGCAGCCTTTCCCGACCCTGCGCTTTACCTATAAAGTAAATGACTACAACAAACTGTCCTTCTTTTTTAACCGCCGTGTAGATAGGCCAAACGAGGTGGATATCCGTATTTTTCCCAAGTACGATGAACCGGAATTGATCAAAGTGGGCAATCCGGGGCTGAAACCGCAGTTTACCAACAGCCTTGAATTGGGCTATAAAAATATCATGCAACAAGGCAGTTTTTACGCATCAGCCTACCACCGCATCATCGACGGCACCATCACACGTATTGCCACCCAGGTGACGGGCAGCATTCCGTTGTACAACGTTTTTCAAAATGCAGGGCGCAGCTACAACACGGGCTTGGAGTTGATTTTTCAGCAAAATCCAGCGAAATGGATCAACTACACGCTCAGTGCCAATGTGTATCAAAACACCATTGATGCCTTCACGGTCACCAATCTATACCCAGCGCCCAGCATCTTTGCTGCGGAAAAGCAGGCGCAGGTTTCCGGTAATGTCAAATTGAGCAGCTTGCTGCACCTGCCCAAAGGCTTTGAAGTCCAGGTTTCGGCGGTTTATTTAGCGCCGGATATCATTCCGCAGGGCCGGATAGAAAGCCGTTACGCGGTGGATTTAGGCGTCAAAAAGAGCCTGCAAAAAGGTCGTGGGGAACTGTTCCTGAATGCCAGCGATATTTTCAACACCATGCAAATAAGGAAGGAAATTACGGGGGCTACTTTCAGGATAGAAAGTGCTGAATACTATGAAACGCAAGTGATCCGCTTGGGGTACAGCTACAAATTTTGATCCCACTACTGGACATTTCTAATTATGCCAAACTTCGTGTCCGTTACGCGCAAAAAAATTCTCACACAACGCCACAAAGCCACAACGACGCGCTGCTATTGACCTAAATACTCGGAAGCGCTAAGAGCGAAGCCTATTCGTTGTGGCGTTGTGTGAGATTTTTTTTGGTAGTAAGGCTTTTATCATTTCTCCTGCTGCAACATATCCAGCGTACTCGGCGGCAGTTCCGTAATATCCAATATCATCAGACCATCCAGGCAGTTCGAGAAATTGGGATCCACATTGAAGGCGATGAACTTGGCGTTCTGCCGCAGGTATTGGCGGAACAATACAGGCACCGAAAAATGCGCGGGTTCCATGCTTTCCACCAGTGCATCCAGCGCATCAAATTGGCCATTCAGGCTTTCAGCCAACAGGCCCGTATCCACCGCCTTTATTTTAGGTCGAAAATGTTTTCTGGGTTCCACCAGTTTGGCGAGTTTTTTATCGAAGAAGAACCTTTTTACAAATTCCACAATGACGCCTTTGGAAACCTCCGAATAGTCCTTGCTAATGCTCACCGGCCCAACCAGGTATCGGTAGCGGGGATTGGCGAGCAAGAAGTGCAGAATCCCTTTCCAGAGCAAGAATAATGGCAATCGGTGTTTTTGGTACTCCGGCACTACATAGGTGCGACCCAGCTCAATGGTTTCACGCAGCACTGGATGAAAGCCTTTTTTCATTTTGAACAAACTGCTGGTGTAGAAGCCATTCACGCCAAATCGTTCAAAAATATGGTCGCCTTCGCCCAGGCGGTAGCCGCCCACCAATTGTTGCTTGTTGCGATCCCAGATGATCAACTGGAGGTAGTACATGTCGTATTCGTCCATATCGCGGGGTTTCCCGGTGCCTTCTCCTACGGCCCGGAAGGTCATTTCCCGGAGCCTTGCAATTTCAAACAGTGTATGCGGCAGGGCCATAAACGGCGCGACAAACACGTCGAACGCTCCCCGGGTAGCCACTTTGCGGGAAGGTGGCAAGGCACCAATTTCGGCGGCAATAATGGCTGCATCTACGGGTTCGGCTAAGGGCTGTATTTTCGCTGGCTTGGTGCCACCGAACAATTCCGGACGAACATCGAAGGACGAACCGAGCGAGAATATTTTGGCTTGTAAAAACTTGCCCCACAGCCGGTTCTTTTTGAAGGAATCGATGTCCTTGGTTGCAATGGTATTGCCCACGCGTACACTGACATGCGCATTGTCGCCCATGAGTTGGAGGGGCAATCCTGGCATCGCCCGGCGCAACAAATTTCCCGCTTTGCGCGCCGCCTGCAAGTGTACGGGCGTGATGGGCAGCTCTAGTCGCCGCAATTGGCGCAGCACCTGATTGCGCAGCACATTGTTCCCCAAATGGCTTAAAGGGTTATCGGAGAAATTGAGCACTAGTACCACAACCAGCCCATCATCGACGCCCTTTTTTAGCTTTTTGATCCAATTCTTGGTGAAAAAGGCGTTTTCAAGCTTCCCCCCTTTTGGCTGAATAATATGACCACGCAAGGCTTTTGGCGGAACAGCCGGGTAAGGGTACAAAAGCCGCACATGCTTAAAATGCTCTTCCAACAAGGAGAGCATAATCTGTCCGTCCAGGCCGGGCAGCAGTTGGTTGCAGACAAAAATGGATCCACCTCCTTTAAGTAGTAGTTTGCGATCATAGTCGCCCACTTCTACTGTTACACGGGGATTTAAACCGATAGCCATATTGTTTTCAATTTGGATGCCACAAATAAACAGCACCGATGCCATTCATTATCAAATTACCCCATTATCAAATTATCAAATTTCCCCCAATTAGTCCATTGTCTGCACAAGGTGTACCAACCCATCCACTATAAATTGCACCCCGATCGCAATCACGAGAAAACCCATGATGCGCGCAATAGCATTCAAGCCCCCGGCACCGAACATCTTAAACAGGAAAGGCGCCACCCGAAGGCAAGCCCACACCAATACCGCAACGGCAAGAATCGCGGCCATAATATAGACACGTTCGTTCCAACCAGGGTGCTGGTTGTATTGGGTAATGAGGTATGAAATAGAGCCAGGCCCCGACAAGAGCGGCATCGCCATGGGCGAAAAGGCGATGTCGGTACGTTCGGCAGTTTGTTTTTCAGCGCCTTTGTCGTAGCCCCGGCGCTTGGCGAAGCTGCCCGACATGAGCCCAAACCCGCTGATAAGCAAAGTCATGCCGCCCGCAATGCGCAAGGCATGAATGGTAAGCCCAAAAAAACTGAGAATATAATTGCCTGCAACGAAAAAACTGAGCAGTATCAGCAGAAAATAAACGCTTGTTTGCAAAGCGATTTTGTTTCGCTCCGGACGCGGACGATCTCCGGTGAGGGCTACATACACCGGAATAGCGCCAGGCGGGTCAACAATCGAAAAAAGGGAAAACAGGGTTGCGAGGAAAAATTCCATAGGTCGGTAGAGATGTTTGCTGCAAATGTAACCGATTGTGCCGCCTCCAATGCACCGGGTGTATATAGTCCACCCGAAAAACGTCCGTATAATAAAAATAAAATATAACGAAATTGACAACAGCGTACTTTTTAGGTGCAAAGTCAATTGTAATTTCGCCACCTAATAAACCTGTTATCCAAAAATGCTCACTTTTCTGAAGAAACAAATTTCCCTTAACAGTGGTATTTTGCTGTTTATAGTAGGGTTCTCCTTGTCTTCCATCCTATTCTTTACAAATGCATTCCTAACAAAACCAGACAAAAAGGCTGGTGCTGCTATACCAACATCAAGCACGAAAGATTGCGAAATCACAAGTTTCCGAAGCACTGGCTTCCAATTCACATCGCCCCTGTTGTATGTAGAGAAAAGCTGCGAGTCGCCCGATTTTTTAATGGTAAAAAATGACATCCAAAGGATGCTCGCTGCGTTCAAAGCATCCAATGATATTACCACAGCTTCTGTGTACTTGCGTGATTTTGAACACAGCCGATGGATGGGTGTAAACGAGCATGAAGTATACCACCCGGGCTCACTTTCTAAGGTGCCACTTTTGATGGCCTATTTGCTCCAATCAGAATCAGACCCAACCTTGCTGGGAAAAGAATACTTGTTTGAGCAGTCTCCAGCAGGCACACTTCCGACACCGCAATACCAAGCAATAACCATTAAAACAGGAAAAAAATACACGGTAAAGGAGCTGATGCGATACATGATTGTTTATTCTGACAACAACGCCACCTGGTTGCTCAGCGAAAAAATGGGCCTCAAAAATTACGAAAAAACTTTTTTGAACCTAGGCATCAGCATTCCCATTCTGGATACAAACGACAATACGCCCCGCATTTCTACGCGTGATTATTCAGTTTTTTTCAGGGCCTTATACAATGCATCTTACCTCACTGCCAGTAACTCCGAATACGCACTGAGTTTATTGGGCGGAACTGTCTTTGCGGAAGGGCTTGTCAATGGCCTTCCAACAGGCACAAAACTGGTTCACAAATTTGCAGAATGGGACAATGGGCTTGATTTTGAATTGCATGAGTCCGGTATTTTCTACTCAAAGGGAAAAGCTTTTTTGATTACTGTTATGACGCGTGGCAAACAGCGGGAAAAACTCCCCAATGTGATTGCTTCGCTTACGCGCTCAATTTACGAACAGGTCGCAGCGCCTTAAACCAGGGTTCTTTCGCCGTATATTGCCATCGGTATCCCCTATTTCGACGAGAACACATATTTTCGCCTGTCTTTTCCACGTTTCTGCAATGCCTGTGACATTCAGGCAGTCAATCATGTGCGGCATCCCCGTACTTTCGCAGCGTTAAAATTTCCAAAAAATTAACAATTCGCGAAAGGCTGGTGCCTGTGCAGCGTTTGTTTACCGTAACACTGAATAACGATCAACCACCAACTCATTCAATTATGATCCTTCGGAAAGGTATTTTTTCCCTGCTCCTGATGCTGGCCGCCTTCGCGGTCCATGCCCAACAGTCAAGCGTTTTTACCGAAGCCACACTCGCACACAAACGCGGGGTTGACTTTTTTAACCAAAACCTTTACGGCCTCGCCCAAAAAGAATTTCGGACAGCCATGGACTACATGCGACCGGCAAACGAGCCTGACTGGAAAGCCCTTAAAACAGACTCGGAGCTTTACCACGCCAAGTGCGCCGTACGCCTCGACCAGCCGGAAGCGGAGAAACTGGTGCTCGATTTCCTGCGGGAAAACGCACCTTCGCCCGTTGCCAGCCAAGCGGCACTTGAAATCGGCGATTACTATTTCGACAAAAAAGACTACGATAAAGCGCTGACGTATTACGACCTGGCACCCGATGGTTCTGGCCCCTCCCGCGATGAAATCCGCTTTAAAAAAGGCTACAGCTATTTTGTAACCAAAAAATTTGCGTTGGCCAAAACCCAGTTCATGCCACTGAAGGAAAATGCCCGCAGCGAATGGTATGAGCCATCCAACTATTATTACGGATGCTGCTCTTTTTTTGAAGGAAAATATGCAGATGCCGCGAAATCCTTTATCCGCGCCGAAAATTCGAGCAAGTACAAAGCGACCATCCCGTATTACCTCATCCAGATATATGCAGCGGAGAAAAACTACGACAAAGTCATTTCCTATGGCGCACCAAAAGCAAAGGACAGCAGTTTGCGCAACCGGGAGGAGATCAACCAAATCGTGGGTCAGGCATACTACGAAAAAGGCGATTTCAAATCGGCCATGCCCTACCTGGAGTACGCCGCTAAAAACGGCGCCCCACTCCGCCCTGCCGATTACTATCAACTGGGTTATACGCAGTATCAAAACGGATACTTCAAGCCGGCTATCGACAACTTTGAAACCTTGACCAAACAGGATAGCGTCTTAGGGCAAAACGGCCTTTACCACCTTGGTGATTGCTATCTCCGAACAGGCAACAAATTTAACGCCCGCAACGCATTCGGCCAGGCAGCCAGCATGAATTTCGACAAATCCGTAAAGGAAGACGCGTTGATCAACTACGCCAAACTGAGTTATGAACTGAATTTCGACCGCGATGCCATTCAGGCCCTTCAAGCCTTCCCGAGCACTTCGAAGTATTACGAAGATGCACAGGCACTGATGAGCGAAGTATTCCTCAATACCCGCGATTATGACCGGGCCATTGCAACCTTGGAATCGGTCAAAAACCGTACGCCGCGTTTGAATGAAACCTATCAAACAGTCACTTACCTCCGCGGTTTGCAACTGTATCAAAATGGCCAGCGCGACGAGGCCCGCCGCTATTTCAACAAGTCGCTCGAATTCCCGATCGATAAAAAGACGGCACTGCTTTGTTCCTTTTGGTTGGGAAGCATTTCCAACGAATCGGGCGAATACGCCACCAGCAAGCAGCACATGAGCTCTTTTTTCGCCGCCGCCAAGCCTTATGCCAATGTGCTGCCCGAAGAAGCCAGCCTCGACATGTGCAACTACATTCAGGGCTATAATAACATGAAATTGAAGGACTACAAAGCAGCCCTGATCAATTTCAGGGCCGCCGTGGATGGTTTTAAAAAGAGCAAAATCAGCAACAAACAAATCAGCGATGCCGTGTTGGGTGATGCTGTGTTGCGTGCGGGCGACTGTTATTTCAAAAACAACCAGTACAACGACGCCATTGCCCAATACGACGAAGCCATCAAAAGAAAATACGAAGGCTTTGAATATGCGATGTACCAAAAAGCAATCATCCTGGGCCTGAAAGGAAATAAGGTGGATAAAATCGTAGCGTTAGAAAATTTTGTGGAGCGTTATCCCAACAGCAGCTATGCCGACGAAGCGCTGTTCCAATTGGGCGACACCTATTTTGAAATGGAAAAATACGACAAGGCCATCCCGCCTTTCCGCCGTATCGTATCAGATTTTAAAGGCCGCACTGCTCTGATGAACCTGGCATTGCTCAAACTGGGCCTTATTTCCATCAACCAGGGCAACCCAACAACGGCGGTCAATTACTACAAACAAGTGTTTTCCAACAATCCAGAGGGAGAAGAAGCCAAACAAGCCCTCGATGCCCTGCGGGAAATTTATGTGAACGAACTGAACCGCCCCGACGAATATTATGCCTTCGTGGAATCGGTACCTGGTTATGGTAAAGTGAGCACTTCCAGCAAGGACAGCACTTTCTATGAATCGGCCGAAGCGCAGTACAACAGCGGGCGTTACCAACAGGCCATTGATGGTTTCACCACCTACCTGGCCAAATACCCAACGGGTAGAAACACGTTGAATGCGTATTTCTACCGGGGCGAAAGTTACTCGGCGCTGAAACAATACGACAAGTCACTGATCGATTACGCAGCGGTCGTCAGCAAAGGCAACAGTAAAGTATATCCCAAGGCCGCTGAAAAAGCGGCGCTTATTGCGCTTAATACCACCAACGACTACGAACAGGCCTTCGAGTATGCCCGAAAATGGGAACTCGCAGCCATGACCGAGCAGTCGCGTTTTGATGCACAGCTTGTTGCCCTCAAAGCGGCCTACCTGACCAACAACTCAGTAGCCGTAAGTGAATACGCTCAAAAGGTGAACACTTCCCGGCTTGCGTCTCAGGATCAATTGGCTACTGCCAACTTCTATTCTGGCAAAATGGCTTACGATAAAGGTGATTACGCACGCGCTTACCCAGCACTTCAATCGGTAACGGAAAATACCACCACCGAAATCATGGCTGAAGCCTACCACTATCGCGCGCAAATTTTGTACCGCCAAAAAAATTACGCTAAAGCGGATGAACTGATCAGCGAGGCGAACAAGGCCAGTGCTGGCTACGACGACTGGATCGCTTTTAACCTCATCCTGCTCTCAGACGTATATGCCGACCAAGGCGACAAAAACAGTGCCCTGGCAGCCCTCGAAGCGGTGATGGAAAACTATGCTGGCTCCAACAAGAATGTAATTCCGTTGGCACGCCAAAAGCACAGCAAACTAAGTGGCGGCATCCCGTTGATGAACAACAATAAAGACCAAAAGGGTGGAAAAACCCTGCTCGACATGGATGAGGGTAATTAGTTGTTGGTTGCTAGTTGATCGTTGTTCGTTCACATTGTCTGTGCCTTAATTTATTGGTCAAGCATAACCTGAGCGAATGTGAACGAACAACGATCAACTAGCAACGAACACCGAATAACGAACAACCAATTTAAAAAATCGAAAAAATGACATTCCAACATAAATCCATACTCATTGCAGCGGTTAGCGTATTCGCTTTCGCGCAAACTGTTTCGGCTCAAAAAGAGCTTGAAGGCGACAACGTAACCATCGTAAAGGAATTCGATGCCCGTCTGCTCGATGCCAACAAAGTGAATGTGACACCATCGTTGCCACCGCTCGACACCACAACTCAAAAGCAGTTCTATACCGTGCCGCCGCATCCTTCCAGTTTGAAATATGATGCGCCAAAACTTCGCCCCATTGGCATGCGCTCCGGTAAAAAAGAGGATGCCTACAATGGCTTTGTAAAGCTTGGGGCAGGTGTTCCCTCTTCATTATTAGGTGAAGGAGGTTACTACTTTGGCAAGGAAGAGAAGTTTGACGGAAAAATTTGGCTAAAGCACCACCAGTTAAGTGCCGAAAGAGCCATTGAAAACCAAAAATTCAGCAATACCCAAGGACTGCTCAGTGGCAATATTTACCTGGCGAACAACCTCGCCGTAGAAGGCAAGGTTGGCTATGACTACAATCGGGTGCATTTTTACGGCTACGACCACAATATCGATACCTTTACCAGTGCTGGTGTCCGGCAGGATTTTAAAACATTCCAAATCGGGGGTCGCGTATACAACAGCAAGCGTACGGATATGGACTTGAATTATTTCATAGCGCCGAAATTCTACCTGCTCAACGACTTTTATTCCAATAAAGAAACAGGCTTTGCACTGGACATGTCGGTTACCAAATGGTTTGCAGAAAAACACGCTCTTCGTGTAAACATTCGCCCTGATTTCTCTGCGTTCACCGATACGGCGACGCAGAAGCTGAACAACATTTACCTGCAACCCTCTTTTACTTTCCACACGGATTTTTTACAGGTAAAAGTGGGCGGTAACTTCGTAAACAACCGCGATGAATTCAGCATTTTCCCAGACGCTGAAATCACCTTGCGGGTATTTGGCGATGGCATCCAAATTTTTGGTGGAGCCAACGGCGATTTGCGGAAAAACACCTACCGCAGCATTTCTACCTACAACCCCTTCATTCAAATCCGGGATTCTAGGCTAAAAAACACCCATGTGCTCGGCTACTACGGCGGGGTAAAAGGCAATCTAGGTTGGCTCGAGTACAACGGCCAGGCCGGGTATTCCAAAGCCTCCGATTTGGCTACCTACCAAACCCGTTTTGAGACCGATGTGGATGGCCAAACAATCACCCGCTTCCACGTACAATATGATACGGTGAAGATTTTCAACCTCCAGGGCACGGTGAAACTAACCCCAATCAAAAATTTGGTGCTCTCTGCAACGTTGAGCCAAAATGTGTACAACACGGAAACTACCGGCACCAGTGAAGACCAGCCAGCCGCCTGGGGACTCCCAGAAATCGAAGGCAACTTTGGTGCAGTGTATACCCTGCTCGAAGGCAAGGCCAACCTGAAAGCCAATTTCTATACCGCTGACAAAATTGCCTACCGCAATGAAAATGGTGATTTTGGGAAAAGTATAGCACTATACGATTTGAGCTTGGGCGGCTCTTACTTTTTCACCAAAAACATCGGCGCTTTCCTAGACATTAACAACATCCTGAATAACAAGCGGGAGCGTTGGTATCGCTACCCAACGGTAGGCATGAATTTCTTGGTGGGGATAACCGCGCGGTTTTGACGACTTCCGGGAAGTTTTTTCACTTCCCGGAAGTTTAAACGTGACGGAATGCCGCAAGAACCGCGATACTTTCGCTGAGCCAGCAAGAACCGCACAGCATTTCGGAACGTCTGTTCCTGCGTAAAACTTCCGGGAAGAAAAAACGTAAAACTTCCGGGAAGAAAAAATGCGTAAAACTTCCGGGAAGAAAAAAGCTTCCCGGAAGTACTCAGCTCCGCGTTATGGTTGAAAGACTGGAACGCGGAGTTTGTTTTTTGTGGCAACGCAAAACCCCTCTCCTGGCATCCCAGTGTACTTCAAATGTTAAAGTTATACTCGCCTACGACATTTGTCGTAAAATAATTTGGAGCCTACGACACTTGTCGTATATATTTGTACCATCATCACTCATCACTCATCACTCATCTCTCATCTCTCATGACCACCTACGAGCCCAGTGAGGCAGAACTCGAAATCCTCCAAATTATTTGGGAGATTGAACCAGCAAGTGTTCGAGACATACACGAACGCATTACAGCAGCTGGGAAAACCGTTGGCTACACGACGGTACTGAAACAAATACAGCGCCTCACCGAAAAGGGTGCGCTGGAGAAGGACGTGCTGGAAGGAGCGCACCTGTATCGTGCTGCCGTCCGGGAATCTGAGGTGAAAGGTGAGCTTGCCGGAAAGGTACTGCGCAATGCCTTTGGCGGCTCAGCCCTGCAAATGATGATGCACGCGCTGGGCAATGAAAAAGCCTCCGATGAAGAATTACAGGAACTCAAAAACTGGTTGGATACTCAAATTTCAAAGCCATGATTATGTCCGCTCCCCTTTCCATCCTCAGCCAAGCATTCGGCTGGGCCGTGCTGCACTCCATTTGGCAGATTGCCCTTATTTGGGTGCTTTTTAAAGCGCTGAGTTGGGTATTTCAAGGAAAAAACCAGCTGATTTACCTGCTTTCATTGGTTTCCATGTTGGTGGCTGCGCTTTGGTTTTCCAGTACGTTTGCGGGTCAATACGCGACGCTTGTGGACCTGGCTGAAAATACTGCTATGGTGGAAAGCCTTTCAACAGAGGGTGTGCTAAATGCCAATGATCGGTCATTGGAAATGGCAGCGGTAGCGGAGCCGAGCCTGTTAGAAAATATTGGCATCTGGCTCGAATCTCATGCTGCACAAGTAGGTTGGGCCTGGGGCTTCTGCGTCCTGCTCCTCTGGCTGCGCCTGTTGGGCGGATGGTGGATGGTACAGCGTTTGCGCTCCAAAGATGTTGTTGCACCTGCCACGAGGATGCTGGAGCACTGTCAATTGTTGGCTAAAAAATTGAAAATCAATGCATTTGTTCGATTACTGGAGTCCCCACACGTAAGCGAACCACTAACGCTAGGCTTTTGGAAGCCCATAATATTATTCCCTACCGGTATGCTCCTCTCCCTTTCGCCGGCACAAGTAGAAGCCTTGTTGCTGCATGAGTTGGCACATATCCGCCGATACGATTACCTCACAAACCTGTTTCAACTGGCCCTTGAAACATGCTTTTTCTACCACCCATTGTTTTGGTTGATCTCCCGCGATGCTCGGGTTCGACGGGAGTTCTGCTGCGACGATGTGGTGCTGTACCATACCAGTGACCCGATACTGTACGCTAAAACCCTAACTGACCTCCAAATTTCATTTCTTCACCCTACAACACAATTTACGATGAATGCCACAGGAAAAAGTCGTTTTACAGAAAGAATACTGCGCATCGCGGGCATATCACCCAAACGCGAAAGTCGCCCCAATTTATTGATTGTCATGCTGTTGCCTGCCTTGATTGCCCTGGGCTCCTGGTGGCCCACGCAGGCAGGCAACATAACCCCGGAGAACAGTGCTATTGATGACCGCATTGCTGTGTCCGACAGCCTGCCGCCCAAAAAGGCCATTAAGCCAGCACCCGGTGAAGCGCGGCCAAAACAGGAAGGCATGGCTGCGAAGCCTGCGGATAAAGTGTTCTCAGACCACCCGGTTTTAGAGAATACGACCCCAAAAGTAGCGATGGAAGTCGTAAAAATGAATGTGTTCTACATCGGCGTAGACAACCCGCTGCGGGTTGCTGTAGACGGGGTGCCATCCAATGAGCTGATCCTCAGGATTGATGGCGGTGGGGCGATTACTGGCGCGGATGGAAACTATAATGTCGTGGTTACAAAACCTGGAGATGCCACGATCTCTGTATTCCGCAAGGTTGGCGATCAGGAACTGCTTATCAGTACCCAAAAATACCGCGTGAAGCGGATTCCAGATCCAGCACCAAGGCTAGGTGGAAAATTAAGGGGTGGGATAATAACAAAAGAACAACTACTCTCGAGCAAGGGGCTCGTAGCGTTGCTGGAGAATTTTGATTTTGATGCTGTTTGCGAGGTAGTGGGCTATGAAATAACAGTTATGGCAAAGGAAGAAGACCCAATTACTTACACTATTATTGGCTCAAGCTTTAATTCATACGTTATAGGTTGGATTGAAAAGCATAGTGGGGACGGGGATGGCATTTTCTTTGATAACATAAAGATAAAATGCCCAGGAGATGCAGCGGCACGGGATATAGGCGGGATAGCTTTCAAACTGCAGCCTGCAGATGCACGCGAGTAAAACCCGGAACAGAACGTGGGTCGCTCCAAGCAGTGTCAGCAACCTGATCAAACAGGGTCTGATTGATGCGTACCACTTTTTTGTAAACCCGAGTATTTTGGGCGCAGGTATGCCCATTTTTCAGGGGGTTGACAACCGCTACGGACTACAACTCCAATAGGCAACAGCGTTTGAGTGTGGAATCGTGGTGATGATGTATGTGCCAGCGTAAATCCTTGGTTCGGTAGCGCGGCCTGAAGGCCGCGCTACCGAACCAAGGTCACATCCCCATAAAATACTTCTACCGCTCCATCCACAAATACTACTTTCGCCCACCATACAAATACGGCGGGTGCCATCGCAGAACCGCGATACTGGCCATCCCAGCCTGCTTGCTCGTCGTTGGCGGCCAGGTGTTCTCCGATGAACAATTGGCTACCCCAGCGGTCATAAATTTGTAGGCTTTGTATTTCCTGCACGCCCTTTCCGAAAAGCATAAAATAGTCGTTTTCCCCGTCATCGTTGGGAGAGAAGACATTGGGCGCGTATAGGTTGCGGCGACGGTTGACAAGCACTTGAACCCTAGCCGTTGCTTCACAATCGTTGTTGTCGGTGACCACCAGCGTGTACGAGGAACTGTTCAGCGGTTTCGCCCAGGGATTCTCACAATCGCTACACGACAAGCCCGCAGCGGGCGACCATTGCCAAGACACCACATTGCCGGGCAAAATATTGGTGATTGGCTGAAGTTGTATGGAGTCTCCAATATCAAGCGTCGCTATGGTAGCAATGTCGAGTGTGGGTAAAAAAGGTTGGGTTACGGTCACGGTTTCTATTGCCGTGCAGCTGAAAGCATCGCTGACCACGAGTGTGTACGCGCTGGGCGACAGACTGCTAGCAAGACTTTGATTGCTAAATGTTTGTCCGCCATCCGTGGAATACTGGAAAGGTGCAGTGCCGCCGGATACACCGCCAAAATCAAGCATACCAAGCGGGTTGTGACAATCGGGTTGGAGCAGTGTCGGATCGAAGCTTGGCGGCGGTATGGCGCTTACGCTCACGTTGTCGGTGGAAGTACAGCCGTTCTGGGGATTGGTGACCGTGAGGGTATACAAGCCCGGCGCGTCGACAATACTCGCTTGGGCAGCGCTACCACTGACAATATTGCCATTGTTGCTGGCCCAGGCGTACGACATGGTGCCAGGACTTGGGGAACTGCCGTTCAGCGTGATTTGTGGTTGGTTGCAGTGCAAGTTATTGGCCGTTCCAGCCTCGGCGCCGGGGGGGGCAATGCTTTGCGTAACGGTTGCCGATGTGCTGGCGGTGCAGCCGTTTTGGCTGTTTTGCAAAGTCAATGTATACGTGCCCGGCTGATTAATCACAGGCATCAGGGTATTTTGTCCGGAAACAATATTCCCCCCGGTGCTCATCCAAGATAGACTGAAATTGGCCCCTTGACTGGAGCCTGTTCCGCTTAGTGTGATGTTATTCTGTACACAAGTCAGCAAGCCTGGCGTTGCAATAAGCGCCGCGGGAGGAACGGTGTTGCTGCCTACGCTTGTTGTGGCCGAAGCCGTACAGCCTGTGCTATTGTTCGTGACCAGCAAGGTGTACGTGCCAGCGCTGCCCACGGTTGGCAGCAGCGTGCTGCCACCACTTAGAATTTGCCCGCCAGGACTGCTGGTCCAGCTATAAACAATGGCGTTACCACTCGTGGATCCACTGCCGCTCAACACCATGGATTGCATGGAACAAGTAATGTCGCTTGCGGGCGCAGTGATAGCGGTGGGCGGAATGATGTTTTGAAACACCGGAATCGCCGTAGCAGCATCACAACCATTCTGGGTATTGGTGATGGTAAGGATATAGGTTCCAGCCGCATTTACTGTCGCATTCAGGGTGCTTTGGCCGGAAAGAATAGTACCATTCGCGGTAGACCACGCTGCGGAAAAGTTGCCCGCACCCGGCTGCTGCACGGTACCACCAAGGTTGGTCGTCTGGTTCGCGCAAGTCAACAACATGGGCTGCTGAATGCTGAGGCTTGGTGAAATGGTGTCGATGCCAACGAGCACGTTATCACTGTTGCTACAGCCATTAGAAATCAGGGTGCTGGTCAGGGTATACGTTCCCGTTCGGTTGATGGTTGGTGTAAGTGAATTGCCACCGGAAACGATGTTGCCGCCAGTTGTTTGCCATGCGTAAGTGGCCGCTCCGCTGCCGCTGATTCCTGCCAAGTTTAAGTTGGCAACAATACAGGTTAAGGTGCCATTGGCTCCCGCATCAACCACGGGTGGAACGATGTTTTCCAATACGGTGATGCTGCTGGTACGGGTGCAGCCGTTTGCCGTGTTGGTGACCGAAAGGGTGTACACCCCGGGGTTGTCGATGGAGGGAGTTAGCGTATTTGTGCCAGTGAGTATGTTGCCGCCGTTGCTGGCGATCCAGTTGTAGGTAAAGTTAGCGCCGGTACTAGCCGTTGCGTTCAACATGGTTTGGGTAAGGCTACAAGTTAGTATGGGGGCAGTTCCTGCATTGGCGCTGGGAGCGCTGGCATCATTGAAAATCTCCACGATGTCCGTGGCGCTACAGCCGTTGGCCGGGTTGGTCACCGTTAGGGTGTACATACCCGGCGCATTGATGCTGGGGCTGGGCGTTGTGCCGCCAGACACAATATTGCCGCCGTTGCTGGTAGCCCAGTTAAAGCTCAGGTTGGGTGCTCCACTGCCAGCGCCGTCGATGGTTAGTGTGTTCAGGTTGCAGGTAAGGGTGGCATCCATGCCCGCGGTTGCGCTGGGTGGCGTGTTGTTTTGCAACACATTGGCGCTAATAGTGCTACTACAGCCGTTGCCGAGGTTGGTCGTTGTTAGGGTGTAATTGCCGCCCATATTCACGGTTGGACTGAGGCTGGTATTTCCCGAAACAATATTACCGCCATTGCTGGCGACCCAGTTGTAGTTGAAATTTCCTGGCAGGGATTGGTTTTGCGCCTGAATGCTTTGGCTGGGATTGGTGCAGGTAATTTGCCCGGGCGCTATCAGCTGAATGTTTGGTGCCGCAATGTCCTGCACAGCCGTGGCGCTGAGGGTAGAAGTACAGCCATTGGCGAGGTTGATGCTTATCAGCATATAATTGCCAGGGGCATTGATATTTGGGCTGATGCTGTTGTTTCCCGAAACAATATTGCCCCCATTGCTGGCGACCCAACTGTAGCTAAAATTCCCCGGCGCGGATTGGTTTTGCACCTGAATATTTTGGCTCATCAGGGTGCAGGTAAGCGTGTTCGGGGCCGTCAAACTCAATGCCGGCACTACTTTATTTTCAAATATTTGCACGGAATCTATGCTGCTGCAACCATTTGCCGGATCTGTCACCGTCAGGAAGTAATTGCCCGCAGCGCCAACATCTACTTGCGCGGTATTGGTGCTGCTGTTGAATAGGCCATTGGGGCTAGACCAGTTGAACAACAAAGCGCCTGGTGCATTGGCCAACAAGGATACCTGTATGATGCTACAAGTTATGGTATCAGGCAAACCCGCGTCTGCAGGTGGGGCCATGATGTTTTGATTTACGACAACCGTATCGAACGCGATGCAACCGTTGGTGTTGTTGGTTACGGCTAAAATATAGCTCCCCGTAGTGTTCGCCGCAGCGGAAATACCCGTGCTGCTACCGACAATATTACCACCGTTGATTGCCGTCCACTGGTAGGAATAAGTTGGGCCAACGGAGGAGCCTGTGCCATCCAGCGTTTGGGCCAATTGGGTGCAGGTGAGTGGGCCTGGAACGCTGCTCGTAGCCTGCGGAACTCCTGCGGCTATGGTCACCGTTGTGGTGGCGGTAGCCGTGCAGCCATTGATATTATTGGTGGCAGTAAGAGTATAGTCGCCCGGAGCATCGATGATGGGGGATAGCGCGTTTTGGCCGGAAATAATATTGCCACCGTTGGAGGTTGTCCAAGTGTAGGCAAAACTCCCGGCTGGACTGCTGTTCGTCGCCATTAAGGTCAGCGTAGGGTTCGTACAGGTTAATTGTGGTGGCGGACTGATTGAAATTGGCGGCGGCGTGGTATTGATAAGGGCTACTGCGAGGTCGGTGCCACTACAGCCATTGCTGGTGTTGGTTAGCAACAACTGGTAGGTGCCCGCTTGGTTTACCAAGGGGTTGGGGGTGCCTGCGCCACTGACAATATTCCCGTTTATGGTTGTCCAAGCGTAGGTTATATTTGGGTTGTTACTTGATCCATTGGCGTTGAGCACAATGGTTGGCTGGTTACACCGCAGCGTGTCCGGTGCATTGGCGATGACAATGACGACGTTGGTATCGGCGAGAACCGAAGTGGTGTCACTGCTGATGCAACCGTTTAAGCTATCCAACACACTGAGGATATAGGTGCCTGCTGCATTAACGACGGGGTTTAGGCTCATATCTCCAGAAACGACGTTGCCTCCATTGGAGGCCAGCCAATTGTACCCAAACTGAGCGCCTGTGCTGGATCCCGATCCTGACAAGGAAATGCTGGGTAATTGGCAGGTGATGGCATCGGGTGATAGAATGCTGGCAATAGGCTGAATTTCATTAGAAGTCACCGCGACCGATCCATAAGTAATACACCCGTTTAAAGGGTCTTGTACCGTTACACTGTAATTTCCCGATGAATCCACTTGTGGGTTAGGGGTGTATTGCCCGCTAACGATATGCCCGCCATTGCTTGCCGTCCAATTGATGAGCACAAAAGGCGGGGGGTATAAAAAAACAATCATGGCAATGGTATCTACCGTGCAGGTGATTTGTTGTTGCGGCGGTAAAAACATGTATGGCGGTACCAGGTTTCCGATCACCTTAATGGTATCTCGGGAAATGCAGTTATTCGTAGTATTTGTTACGTTTAGCACATAGGTACCAATGGAGTCAGCGAGGGCTGTGGCTGTGTTTTGCCCTGCAATAAAGTGGCCGTTGAGTGTTGTCCAGCTATAGGTTATATTGTTGCCTATCGAAGATCCTGTTGAGGTCAGCATTACCGTATCCTGAAAACAAGTTAGGGTATCCGAAACCAAGGCATTCGCAATGGGCGGGTTGGTTGTTGCCGTTACCTGCACTTCCGCTGTTGCCGTACAGCCAGTATTGGAATTGGTAACAGTAAGGGTATAGGTGCCAATCTGGTTGACAACACAGTTCTTTTGATTTGAACCAGAAACAATGTTTCCGTCCAGGGTTTCCCAGGCGTACACCGAAAAGCCTGATTGGGAGGAGTTACCGATGAGGATTGTAGTCGTAGAACCACAACCCAATGGCGCAGGGGGCGTTATCCAGGCTGCCAATGGGTTAGGGCTTAGGATGACGTTGACAGTTGCCGTTTTTGTGCAAGTGGTGCCATCTGGGGCGATGTAGGAAACCGTCAAAGTGTACGTGCCCGCCGCATCAACCACCGGGCTAAGGGTTGTTTCCCCACTAAAAATATTGCCATTGGGTGTATCCCAGAGATAAGAAATATTATTACCGACACTAGAGCCAGCGCCGCTGAGGGTAGCGGTTGCGCCAGCGCAAGGCAAGGTGACAATTGTTGGGGCAGCCATCGCAGTAACGTTTACCACAAATACCTGCACCGTGTCGCGCTCGATACAAGTTGGCGCAAAAACAATGTCGTCAATGGCAAAATCATTGCCGCTTAACAGGGTGTTTTGGTTGATAATACAAATGGTCGCGCTGGAACTTGCGCCGCTGTTCCAGGTCTGAAAAAAGTTCAGCCAATTGCAGACAGAGCCGGGCGCACTAAAAATGGGACCGACGGTGCTACCATTGATCGAGAATTGCAAAAGGGCTGGTGAGGATGCGACAACCGACGTTACCCAAGCGGAGAGCACGTATTGGGAATTGGGGTTCACGGGCACCGTTTGGCACCAAACATTCACATTGGGGGTGCCTGCCCCATTGACCACCATCATGTTTCCAGCGCCAGTAGTATGGTCATTACAAGCGGCAAAACCAGGATGGTCGTCTTGCGGATTGTCCAATACATCGTACAGTCCTTCTGGCACCAGGTTGCCCGGGCTGTAGCCGTAGTCGCTGGTGAAACCCGTGTTGCCCGATTCAAAATCGCCATTTGACACTAGGTTGTTATTAAGGTCGGCAGCAGTAACGGAAAGTACGTAAGTGGCCGATTGTGAGACTGTGACGGTTGGCTGCAAGGTGCTTGCGCCTGTAAGTCCGGTGAGGGGTGTCCACGTAAAACTCAGGTAGTCGCCGGAAATACTGCCGTTGAGCTGGGTCGGCGACGGCGGGGCACAGCGGTAAATGTCATCACCTGCATTTACAGTTATGTTGCATTGGGCCTTTGATTCTGACCATATTGCCAAAAAAATCAGGGAAAAAATGGCGGAACGAATGATGTTGGGCATAAGCACGAGCATATTGCTGTTTGGATTGGAAGAAGCATTATAAGGTACAAATCTACTCAAATATCACAATTTCACTTTTTGGGTAAAAAAATCAAAAACAAGGGATCGGTGTAGTAATTCAAGCAAGTGGTAGCGTCTACACCTTAAATGGTCTTGCAAAAAAATGGAAAAAATTTTTCTTTGACATAATTTAGGAATTGAATGTGTTAATTTAGATATTTGTCGCGAGCCAAAGCCGGTTTATTGCCTAATCCGTCTTTATTCACTTAAATTTCCCGTATCGCTCATGGCTCAAATTTTTACTCCGCCTACACAGGTGATCATACTTGACATTCTTAATGTATGATCCCAAAAAAAGACGAGTCATTCCAGCTATCTGGGATGGCTCATCTTTTTTAAGGGCGTTTGGGATTGCGGGAACGTTTTCAGGCTAATTTATTCAGGAACACTGAATTATTTTTAATAATTATCCTGTCACAACCAACCTAATGTCAATTATTGGCGTCCTTCTGTTAAATGTATCGTAAAAATTTTGCCAACATCTTTTTTGTTTGGCATTCTGTATTATCTTTCGGTGGTTTTTAATGCTAAAAACCATTCACCCAAACACACACACCATACTACTCACCCTTTCAATTACACTAGACCATGAAAAAAGTCACTTCCCTTCTCCCTCTTTTCGCCTTTATCCTGCTTGCTGTAGCCTGCGATAAAAAAGCTGATTTCAACTATTACTACTACAGCGATGCCGATGCAAAGATCATCAGCGAAGATTTAAACTTGCCCCTCGACAGGCCAAATGATTACATTGTAAGGCTTCCGGAACACTTGAGGCGTACAGGTTTGTTTCCACGCCCTGTGGAAGACAACAAAGCAACACTGGGCCGCGTCTTGTTTTACGACAGAAAGCTGTCAAAAGACGGCACGATATCTTGCGCCAGCTGTCACAAACAAGAGCTCGCATTTGGTGACGATGTTGCCTTTAGCCGCGGCGTTAGCGACCGCTCTACCGACCGCAACTCCTTCGCATTGTCATCGGTTGCCAATTTTTCGGCTTATTACGGTACCGACTTGAATGGCCCGTCCGCCATTCGTTTTTTCTGGGACAACCGTGCTGAAACTGTTGCGCAGCAAAGCACAGGTTCGCTCACCAATCCTAAAGAAATGGACATGGATATGCACGATGTAGCTGATATTGTTGCATCACAACCATACTATGCGCCACTGTTCAAAAAGGCTTATGGCTCCACCGTGATAAATCAAGATTTGGTATTGGAAGCCATTGCGAATTTTGTCAATGCCATGGGATCCTTCAACAGCAAATTTGATAAAGCTGCGGAGAATGCTAATGCTTCTTACACCAACAATGCCTATGTTTATACGGAGGATTTTACCGCCACCGGCTTTACAGCTTCAGAAAACAGGGGCAAAGCGCTTTACAACAGCAATTGCGCTTCCTGCCATTCCGGCAATATGGGCCGTCCGGTGCTTCATTTGGCTAATAATGGCCTTGATCTTGATACTGCTGGCGACCAGGGTGTGGGCGCTATCACTGGCGTTTACAACCAAAATGGTACTTTTAAGGTGCCAACCTTGCGCAACATCGCCCTTTCTGCCCCTTACATGCACGACGGACGCTTCAAAACCATGGTTGAGGTGCTGGATCACTATAGCAGCGGGATTAAAAGTCACCCCAATTTGCATGCCTACCTAAAAAAATCCAATGGGCAGCCTAAAACGATGAACTTCTCGCAGACAGACAAGCAGGACATGCTTGCATTCCTGAATACACTTACCGACAATGAGGTACTCGCGAGCCAACAGTTCTCGAATCCTTTTAAGTACTAAGGCAAGAATTTATGGCAAAGAGGCTGCTGCACTTGTGCAGCAGCCTCTTTAATTAATCCCTTAAGCACTTCCGAACCCTACTTTCCCTGATGCTCATCGGGATGCTATCTACTGATTTCGGCACTATTGCCCACTATAAAAATTCACCGAATTTGGTGGCCTCCCCCCTATATCGTAAAAATGAACCAATCCTCCCTCTTCGCAAATGTCGGAGGATTGAATGCTGGACCGTACTTTGCCGGCGTTAGCTTTACGGCCAATAACACCTTCTACAAAACAAAACCATGCGCACGTCTCTCCTTTTTTGGCTTTTTGTCACGGGGCTTTTGTCCCCTTTTGCCGCCGTATCGCAACACTATTATTACATACCCAACAGCGTACAGATGCCCGCTGCCAAGGAACGGCACGATACCGGAATTGGATTTGGCTGGAGCCGAAATGCAGGTGCGACAGGCATTGAGGTACAGGGCTATTATAGCCCTTTGAAGCAGGTTTTGATTACTGCCAATTATATGAATATTGGCGAAAATGAGGTGCTTAAAAACACCCTGGAAGGGCTTAAATATCGATTTTACGAATTCGGTGCGGGTGTATACGAGCCTTTGCCGCGCGGGACAGCCAGCTTGTTGGTCGGCTATGGCCAAGGCAATATGTTCAATGCCTTTGTCGGTGAAGAATTTGCCGACTTGGATTTGCAGCGCTTGTTTATCCAGCCCTCCATTCTGTACAACGATGCGTTTTTCCAGGGCGGAATATGTTTTCGTTTCTCTCGTATTAAATACACAAGGGGTAAGGTAGCTGTCGCCATCCCGCCATCGGAACTGAGCGCAATAGAGGCAGTAGAGGCAAAATCACCCCTGTTTTTACCGGAGATTGGCATTACTGGTGCCATGCGGCTCATGCCTTTTATTTTGGGGGTGAATATTTGCGGCATATTTCCCCGCACGGATGATTTGGATTTTGTACGGGTGAACTCCAGTATATTTATCAGCCTGGAATTGGGCGATATTCTTCGGAAGAAGAAAAAAGTACAGGAGTAATACCCACGTGGTTACTGTCCCCCCTCAGCTAAAAAGTAAACTACACTATCACCGTTCGAGATACCAACAATTGTACGTGCAGCACGAGCGCGCTGCTAGTGCCGTAATATGTGCGCAACAGAACGACTACCATTTTTCGCTAAAGCACCTTAGGCACCCCGCGCACAATTTTTTAACAGGATGGTACAATTGTTTTTAAAGCTCAGGCATTTGGGTGCATGAAGCCGTATTTCTTTTTGTTCATGATTAAAGGTTTTTAGGGCATTTGTTTTGTTTAACCTTTTTTGCTTTTTTTTCTAAAATAATTAAACAAAACATGAACTATTGAAAAAAAAGAATGTTCCTTTGCTAACTATGTTGAATATTCAACAGTTAACCAATCACTCTTTTATGGAATCTTTATTCTCACAACCATTGCTCCTCTTTGCAGGGCTTTCCTCCAACGATTATGTTGGGTTCACTTTTTTCATCGGCTACATGGCGATGTTTGCAGCGTCAGTATTCTTCTTCTTTGAACGCCAGCAGGTTGAAGGGAAGTGGAAAACTTCTTTGCTGATCGCTGGCTTGATCACGATGATTGCCGCAGTACACTATTATTACATGCGCGATGTGTGGTTGACAACAGGTCAATCGCCCACCCAATTCCGCTACATTGACTGGATACTGACAGTACCACTCATGTGCGTAGAGTTTTACCTGATCCTCAAGGCATTTGGCGCTAAAATTGGCCTCCTGTGGAAAATGATCGGTTACTCGTTAGTTATGCTTGTGGCTGGCTATCTTGGTGAAACGGCATTCCGTTCTTCCAGTGTAATTTGGGGTATTATTTCCACTGCGGGTTACCTCGGTATTCTGTACGAGGTTTGGCTTGGTTCTGCCAGTAAGCTTGCCGGCAACTCTAAGGATCCGAAGTTACAGTCTGCCTTCAAGGCTCTGTCCTGGTTTGTTCTTGTTGGTTGGGCCATTTATCCTATTGGTTACATGGCGATTGAAACCGATGGCTGGTTGCGCAATGTGATCGATGTGCGTAACATGGATCTAATTTACAACATCGGTGATGCGGTGAACAAGATTGGCTTTGGCCTGGTTATTTATGCCTTGGCAGTTAGTTCTTCTTCGAAGAGCGAATCCTCAGCGGCTTAAATTTTTTCCGCCTTACTTTCTGGAAGGGCTGATTGTGCCAAAATCACGATTAGCCCTTCTTTTTATCGGATGAGGCAATAAATTCCACCTGATGACTTCGCTCCTGAGATAGAGATTATGGTTAGTTTCCACAAACAAAGTATTTATCTATCCATTGTATTGCTTACGCTGCTCTTGGGGGTTATCGGCTGGAGTTTTCCGGAGTGGATGGAAGAAACCCAGTACTTTTTTCTCGGTATACTGGTATTACTTATCGGGCTTCCGCACGGGGCAACCGACTATTTATTGTTTAGGCGATTACATGGTCCGAAATTGACGCGCAGGCAGATTTTTAAATTTTTTTTCTTCTATTTATCTGCCGTTTTGGTTTACTTACTGGCTTGGATATGGCTACCAGTTCCTGCCCTGTTTATATTTCTTATCATTTCTGCCTACCATTTTGGCCAATCTAATTGGGAATACCTGCGCCTGCCACGCGGCCTGGAAGTTACCCTGAATTTATCCTGGGGCGCCTTTGCATTGGGCGGGGCTTTGTTCTGGCATTGGGAAGAGAGCCGTATGATTATTACCCAACTGGTTGGTAGCTTGCCTGATTGGTCCAATGCTGACCTGAATATTGCTCAATGGGTATTGCTGGCTTTAAATGTCTTCCTTATTGTTGGTCTTCGACTTTCCAGACATATAAACAACCGCCAATTGTTCCGGGAATTCATAAGTCTGGGTGCCTTGTCCTTCATGTTTTTGCACACACCCTTGCTGGTTGGGTTTGCCATTTATTTTTCACTTTGGCATTCCTTGAGCGCACTGCTCACCCAAGTCGCATTTTTCCGCAAAAAGTGGCCAGCGTTTACCCTGGCACACTATTACCGACAAGCGGCTCCGTTTACCTTGCTCTCCGTTGCCGGATTATTGGCGCTGGTATTTGGCCAGGCGCTATTTTTCGCTGACGTATCACTGGTTAGCCTGTTTTTTATACTCATAGCGTGTATTACGTTGCCCCATATTTTGCTGGTGGAAGAACTCTATAAATGATTTCCTTTTGGTACCGGCCTAGGACACTGTTGCTGCGCTTGGAAATGGAGCGGAGAAGACCAAGCGCGACAAAAAAAATTTGGAGGAGGCAATGCCTCCTCCAAAAAAACTGATTTGCGTCAAGTACTCCAGCGGTGCATAAAAATTGTAAAAAAACAACTCTTTGTACTTGTTAGTAACAAGAAGGATCCTATTGCCCTTGACCAAGGGAATAACCTTTTACCCCATCAAATTCGTACAGGTTTTCGGTTTTGATAACGTCAATATTGTCAATTAAAGCCTGTGCCAATAATTTATGGATACTGCTTTTTTCTGCGGGATGTCCGTTGCTTACTTCGAATCGGCAGCGCCAGTGGTCTGTGCAAAAAGTTTCTTCAAATCCTTCTGGCCAAACTTTTACGCCACGATTGGTAATCATCGTCAAGCGTATATCGCTGTTAAGCTTTTCCAATTGATCGGCAAGCTTGTGGGCATCTCCTGCTTTCCAATCAACAAAAACATCCACGCCTTTGAGCACTTTATTTGCGGCCGCTCTCCGCGTGTATTTAGGGATATTCAATAGTATGCCTTGCTCAAACTCTGCGGCCTTGAGTGTTTGTGGTTTCATGCCCAACCGGCTGATTAATGCTGCGGCAAATTCCTGGGTGCCCACAAGTTCTTTGCTCACGCCTTCCCGAAAAATATCTGCAGTATGGATGCCCGCTTCTATAGTGCACAAGAAGGCATTTTTGATGGACTCTGCCACGTCTTGTTGACCAATATGGTTGAGCATCATAATAGCTCCTTTGAGCAAGCCAGAAGGATTGGCTATGTTTTTTCCAGCGATGGTAGGGGCAGAACCGTGTATTGCTTCGAACATGGCGCACAATTCCCCAATATTGGCAGAACCTGCCAAACCTATAGATCCAGATATTTGTGCTGCAATATCAGATACAATATCCCCGTATAAATTGGAGGTGACAATAACCTCGAATATTTCGGGGGTGTCTGCCAACCGGGCAGCGGCTATGTCAACAATCCAGCTGTCGGCCTCAATTTCCGGGTATTCTACTGCAATTTCCTTGAACACTTTATGAAACAGACCATCCGTTTGCTTCATAATATTGTCTTTCACAAAACAGCTCACCTTTTTTCGCTTGTACAACCGGGCATATTCAAATGCATATCGTACGATTTTCTCACACCCGGGCCTTGAAATCAATTTCAGGCATTGTACCACTTCGTCCGTTTGTTGATGCTCGATGCCAGCATAGAGGTCTTCTTCGTTTTCCCTGATAATGACGACATCCATATTTGGGTGCTTCGTCGCAATAAAAGGATGAAAGCTTTTGGAGGGTCTGATGTTGGCATATAAACCCAGAGCCTTTCTCATGGTTACGTTCAGGCTTTTGTAGCCGCCACCTTGTGGCGTTGTAATAGGGGCTTTTAAAAAGACCTTGTTCTTTCTGATACTTTCCCACGCATCTTTCGTAATTCCACTGGTATTTCCTGACAAATAGACCTTTTCGCCGATTTCAATTTCTTCATAATTGATGCGTGCATTTGCAGCTTTCAGGATTTTTAAAGTAGCATCCATTATTTCAGGGCCGATGCCGTCACCCTTGGCAATTGTTACAGTTTGCATGTTCACTTAGAAATTATTTCCGCCCATAATTGGGATCCAAAAATTAGTTGTTTGAAATGTTTATCTTTACCGAGTTCACAACTTTCCTAACGGGCCGAACTTCGAGATGGCCACATATTTCTACTTGAAAACCTTCTTTTTTGGCTTCCCTGATAAGTTGAAACGCTGTTTTCATTTCCTGTTTCAATTCTTCCATTTTTTTGTCCCAATAAGAAGAATCGAAGTGATGATTGCCCTCCCACATCCTCAACATTTGGATATTGTGGAACTTTATTCGCCCATCAATTATCTCTTCTATCATGTCTAAGGCTTCCGACGGCGAAAAGCAGCCGTCAACCAGCTGAATTTTCTGAACAGTTTCTTTTGCTACCATAATATTTGGATTTTAAAATTTAAACTTTTTCCTGTGTGGTTAATCGTGCAACTTCCTCTGTTGAACGGATAAACATCACCATTAAAAAAACCAGTCCTGATAAGACCAATTCTTTCATAAACAGATTGTTTGTCTTGAGGGACAATATTATTCCGGCACCTACGACCAATAATAATGGCAATACCTTAAGCATCGGATGCCTTTTATGGAGCGTACTTGGAGCCTCCATGCCATGTGGCATGGAGGCATGCCTTTCTTGGAGCTTACTTGGAGTCTCTATGCTCTGTGGCATGTAGGTATGCATTTCAGGGTAAACTTCCTTTTCTAAAAAACTGGTTGATTCTTTCATCGGATGTATCTTTTGTCGACGCAAAGTTGAAGGCTTTTTTTATTAATAATCATTTATCTTTGTAATGAAAAGCATAACTAATTTTTATGAACTACACCATCCATCAACTCAAAATTTTCTTGAAAGTAGCTGAATACCAAAGTGTTACAAAGGCTTCAGAGGCGTTGCACCTTACGCAGCCTGCCGTATCGATTCAGCTTAAAAAATTTCAAGATCAGTTTACAATTCCCTTGGTTGAAGTCATTGGGAGGAAGCTCTATGTCACCGACTTTGGCAAAGAGATAGCCGAGTCTGCTCAAAAAGTTTTGGATGAAATAGAGGCAATAAATTACAAAACCAAATCATTGAAAGGCCAGCTTGCAGGCAGGATAAAAATATCTTCAGCTTCCACAGGAAAGTATGTGATGCCCTATTTCTTGGGCGAATTTCTGCAACAAAATCCAGGTATTGACCTCATTATGGATGTTACCAACAAATCCCAAGTGGTACAAAGCCTGGAAAAAAATGAAGTGGATTTCGCTTTGGTTTCAGTGCTTCCGGAGCATTTGAGCCTCAATACCATTGAGCTTTTACAAAACAAACTATTCCTCGTAGGCGGTACTCGCATAAAAAGACCTCCCCAATTGTCTATCAAAAAGCTTTTTGAAAGATACCCATTGCTTTACAGGGAGTCTGGGTCGGCAACCCGTAATTCCATGGAAAAATTCATTCTACAAGAAGACTTGCCTACGTATAAAAAAATTGAGCTGACTTCCAATGAGGCATTGAAACAAGCTTTGATAGCAGGCTTGGGTTACTCTATCATGCCTTTAATCGGCATCAAGAACGAATTGCGGAACGGTGATTTGGAAATCATTCCATATAAGGGCCTCCCCATCATTACCCATTGGAACCTGGTTTGGCTCTCTGCCAAGAAGCTTTCCCCTGTAGCTGAAGCGTACCTGGAATTTATCAAAGTAGAAAAGGACAGGATAATCAAAGAAACTTTTAATTGGTTTGAGAACTATCAATGATACGAAGGTTGGGCGTTTATCCAGTATCGCCGCGGCGCTTTGGGTTGTTTAGAAAATGAGGGAAAAAGACCAAAAACTTTCCAACCAACCGAAGGATTCCCCCACTTCCCTCGTCTAACCACCCAAATATTGATATAACATGAAAAAAGCAATTCTTTCCACCAGCTTGTTGGCCTTTGCATTGGTTTGCCAGGCACAGCTGAATCCTGCTATCACCGCCTGGCTACAAAACACCACCCAAACGGGCACCTACTACGTGACCGGCAATTCCACGGCCATTAGCAATGGCCTACTCGTCAACTGCCAAAAGGTGGAGTATTCCAACGATTTCGTGTATGTGAAGGCTACGGGCGTGCCTGCCTACCCAACCGGGCCGTTCCAGGATGGAAACCCCTCCAACGCTACCAACCAAAACGCGATATTCAAAATGCCTTTGAACCCTCAAAAAAACATGGGCACACCCACCGCCACCAATGGCGGCAATATTGGTATTTTTATCAATGGTGTGGCGCTGTTCGATTACCGGGATGGTGTGGGTTGGAACCCAACCACCAACGCGCTTTGTGGCGGTCCCGGCAACCCAGCTTGTCCCGGCGGTATGGGCGCGGCATCCAGCTGGAACAGGGATGCCATTCCGGCAGAACGCGCCGGCTTCGATTGCTCCAAAGCGCACCCTGCCATGGGCAATTACCACCACCACCAAAACCCTTCCGCGTTTAAGCTAGATTTGAATGTGGTTTCCACCATCTGTAATTTGTACGATGCAGAAGGCTTGTATGCCATTGACAGTACCAAGCATTCGCCGCTGATCGGTTACGCCTATGATGGTTTCCCGATTTATGGATCTTATGGCTTCAAAAATGCCGATGGAACGGGCGGTATCGTGCGCATCAAATCGGGCTATCAACTGCGGAACATCACCGTCCGCACCCATTATGCCGATGGCACCGATGTGAGCGATGGTCCTGCCATAAGCACCACCTATCCGCTGGGTTACTTCCGGGAAGATTACGCGTTTATCACGCACGCCGAACCTGATTACCTGGATGTACACAATGGCCGCTTTTGCGCGACCCCAGAATACCCCAACGGTATCTACTGCTATTTTGCGACCGTGGATGCCAACTGGAATTCAACGTATCCCTACATCGTTGGGCCTGCTTTTTATGGGGTTTCGGCTAATAGAAAGGTTACGTCGATCACGGAAGCTACCACCATTTATACCCATTCAACGAGCCTTTCAGAAACGGTCTTCAACAACCTGAATATTTCCATTGTTCCAAACCCTGCTTCCGACCTGATCGCCATTCAATTGAACGGCCTGGCACAGGATGATTTCAAGGTAGAATTGTTGGATAATACCGGCAAGGTGGTTCGCAGTGCTACCATAAACAAAGGCAGCACCATCGCCTATTTTGATGTGCAGACCTTGTATGCGGGCATGTATGTGGTGGTGATTTCGAGCGGGGGGTACAAGACGGCGAAGAAGGTGATTGTTGCCAAATAAGGGTGGAATGTGATAATTCGATAATGTGATAATTGTGACATGGCTTGGCGTCTCTTGTTATTGCTATGCCTAAGCGTACTTGCTATTATCGAATTATCACTTTAAAAACTACCAAATTCTCTTGGCTGGGCAGCCATCGAATTGAGTGTCTATGCTCACCACTTCAAATCCATTGGTTATTGTCCGCCTTGACGATTAATAACATGCATAGCCAGCAAAAAAAGACACTGCTGCTGCGCTTTGGGGGTAAGAGATACTACACTTCCGAAGTTTATTGTCCCTCTCGGCTGCTATCAATCTTGAATGCGGGTATGAAAAACGCCGTAGGGAAAAACAATATTATCAGGGGCATTCCAACTGCCAGGTAAGTCTTTCCGACGCCAAAGGGTCAGGTTAAAACGCCCTTTGATTTCTGATTTTTCCGCTCCGTGCTTCTCCACTCTTTAATGCAGATGTAGTACCCCTTTCTATTCTCTTTTCGGAAAATGGACGGATATTGAAAATCAATCCGTCGATAGTGTATTTATTGGAACAATAACAGCTTCGGCGCTTTAACTGGCTACATTTTCCGTAAAAATCAGCCTTGCAGCGTATCTTTGCACCAACGATACTCAGCCAACACTTACCCATTTCCCTTGAAATTTTCCCTCTTACAAACAGACCCAAACTCCCGCGCCCGCGCCGGACATATCACGACCGACCACGGAGCAATAGAGACCCCCATCTTTATGCCCGTTGGCACTGCTGCAACCGTAAAAGCGGTGCACCAGCACGAACTGCGCGACGATATTCATGCCCAGATATGTTTGGGGAATACCTACCACCTTTACCTGCGCCCCGGCCTGGAGGTGCTGCGCGAAGCCGGCGGTATTCACGGTTTTAATGGCTGGAAAGGCCCTGTGTTGACCGACAGCGGCGGCTATCAGGTGTATTCCTTGGCACATCGCCGGAAGATCAAAGAAGAAGGTGTCACTTTCCAAAGCCATATCGACGGCTCCAAACACCATTTTACCCCGGAAAATGTCATGGACATTCAGCGCATCATCGGCGCAGACATCATCATGGCTTTTGACGAGTGTACACCTTACCCCTGCGATTTCAAATACGCCGAAAAATCAATGGGCCTCACGCATCGCTGGCTGGCACGCTGTATCGAGCGCTTCGACGATACCGAGCCGATTTACGGGCATTCACAGACCCTTTTTCCCATTGTTCAAGGCAGTACTTATCCAGAACTTCGGAAAATATCGGCGGAAACCATCGCCTCTTTCGGGCGCGAGGGCAATGCCATCGGCGGCCTCTCCGTCGGCGAACCCATTGAAGACATGTACGCCATGACGGAACTGGTGACAGCGATATTGCCAACCGACAAGCCCCGCTACCTCATGGGCGTGGGCACCCCCGAAAACATCCTCGAAAGCATTGCCCGCGGCATTGATATGTTCGATTGTGTGATGCCAACCCGCAATGCCCGACACGGCATGATCTACACCGCAGAGGGCATTATCAATATCAAAAACAAACAATGGCAGCACGATTTTTCGGCCATTGATGCGAGCAGTCCCGCCCCCAGCAGCCGAGCGCATTCCAAAGCTTACCTGCGGCACCTGTTTATCAGTGGCGAAATCACGGGCATGCAAATCGCCACCCTGCAAAACCTCTCCTTTTACCTTTGGCTGGTGAAAGAAGCGCGAAAGCGTATTTTGGAGGGTACCTTTTTGGAGTGGAAAAATGGGATGGTGAAAAAAGTCAGCACGAGACTTTAGTCGAGTGCGGATTTCGGAATGCGGAGTGCGGAATATGCACGACATTGCTTGCTACTTTTGGTATACTTCTTCGGCACTTTTGGTGAAAAGCATTGTAC
>Ga0105046_10002196_pt1 | contig 30658 bp, 23 predicted proteins | sample MAT03_FD_78385 | JGI IMG/M metagenome (GOLD analysis project Ga0105046, IMG submission 78385) | Freshwater microbial communities from Lake Fryxell liftoff mats and glacier meltwater in Antarctica - MAT-03 (megahit assembly) | ecosystem: Environmental > Aquatic > Freshwater > Ice > Liftoff...
AAGCATTTCAGGCGATTGGGCTTATGGCTATTTGCGCGCAGAATCTGGCGTACACCGCTTGGTGCGCATTTCGCCTTACGACACCCAAGCTCGCAGACATACCTCGTTCGCTTCGGTTTTCGTATACCCAGACATCGACGAAACCATCCAAATCGAAATCGATGAAAAAGACCTCCGCATCGACGTCATGAGGTCGGGTGGCGCGGGTGGCCAGCACGTCAACAAAACCGAATCCGCCGTGCGCATCACGCACCTTCCCACCAGCATTGCCGTGCACTGCCAATCGGAACGGTCGCAACACAAGAACCGCGCCACGGCGATGCGTATCTTGAAGGCCAAGCTGCTTGAGCTTGAGCAGAAGAAGCAAGATGCGAAAATGGGCAATATCAACGCCCAGAAGAAAGCGATTGAGTGGGGCAGCCAAATTCGCTCTTACGTGTTGGCGCCTTACAAACTTGCCAACGACCATCGCACCGAGCTGAAAGTTAGCGACGTTGATGCTGTTCTTGACGGTGATCTAGATCAGTTTATGGAAGCGATCTTACTTCTGCTTGCCCACGATCCCTTGGCCGCCGTGCGCGACGCCGTCCCCGTAGAAAAATAGGAATACGAACATGGCTGATGAGAATGAGTTGATGGGTGAACGGCAGCGCAAAGCCGAAGAACTGCGCGAAGCTGGCCTGAATCCCTATGCCAACGGTTGGAAGCCAACCCACGACATTGGGCAAATTGTGGCGCAATTCGGGGCGAACGCTCCAGAAGGCTACGAGCACTCCACCGATAAGACGGCTCCACCCAAGTTCCTTTCTGATGAGAAGTTCGCCATCGCTGGCCGTATCATTGCGTACCGAGGCTTTGGCAAAGCCACCTTCGTGAAACTACGTGATCACTCGGGCTCTGTGCAGGCTTGGCTAAAGGCCGACGCTTTGCCCGAAGGCATGTACGATGTCTTTAAAAAGATGGAACGTGGCGATTTCATCGGCGTTACTGGTTCGTGCATGTTCACAAAAACAGGTGAACTTACAGTGCTTGCGGCGTCGTTCACGGTGCTCACCAAGGCCACGCGTCCGTTGCCTGAAAAGTGGCATGGTCTGCAAGACGTTGAGCTGCGTTACCGCCAACGGTACGTGGATTTGATCGTGAACGACGAAGTGCGCGAGGTCTTTAAGAAGCGCACGAAGATCATTTCGGCCATCCGCCGCTTCTTCGACAAGCGCAACTACATGGAAGTCGAAACACCGATGATGCACTCGGTGTTGGGTGGAGCCGCGGCGCGTCCGTTTGCCACGCATCACAACGCGCTCGATATGGATCTCTTCATGCGCATCGCGCCTGAGCTGTTTCTAAAACGGCTGGTGGTTGGCGGCTTTGATCGCGTTTACGAAATTGGCCGCAACTTCCGTAATGAGGGGCTTTCGCGCAAGCACAACCCCGAGTTCACGATGCTTGAATTCTATCAAGCGTACGCCACCTTCGAAGATCTCATGGAGATCACCGAAGAGTTAATCGCTGAACTTGCGCTCGAAGTGCGTGGCAATGAAAGCCTTGTTTATGATGGCCGCACCGTGGATCTTTCCCGCCCCTGGCCGCGTTTGCCCATGAAAGAAGCCATTCTCACCGCTTCAAAGCAGGGCATGTTGCCGCCTGGACTCGATCGCAGCATCCTTGACGACAGCGACGTTTTGCAAGCGTGGATTGTTTCCAGCGGACTTGCGACCCGTAAGGACGAATTGGGTGCTGTCTTGCGCAAATGTGAGAACCACGGGGAACGCGTGGGTGCCTTGTTTGATCACGGCGGCGAGTTGGCGTTGCCCTTCGATAGGCCTGTGTTCGTTTACGATTATCCTGCAGAAACGTCTCCACTTTCGCGCCGCAACGACGACGAACCAAGTAAGGTTGATAGGTTCGAGCTGTTCATTGTGGGCCGCGAACACGCGAACGGATTTTCCGAATTGAACGATCCCGTGGATCAGCGCCAACGTTTTGCTCGTCAACAAGATGCCAAGGCACGCGGCGCCGACGAAACGATGGATTACGACGAAGACTATTGCCGCGCGCTTGAATACGGTTTGCCGCCCACAGCAGGTGAGGGGATCGGCATCGATCGCCTCGTCATGTTGCTGTGCGATCAACCAAGCATTCGCGACGTGATTTTGTTCCCCCTCATGCGGCCGGAATTGTAGGCCCAGCAGATGCCCACCCGGGGTTTTGAGTGGTTCGTGGCGTGGCGGCACTTAAGTGGCCGCCCCGGACGGACGCCCCGCACCTTATGGGTGGGTTTGATCTTACTTTTGCTCGGTATTGGCATCGCCGTGGGCGCCGCTCGCTGGCAAACGCATTTAGAGGCGCCCCAAGAATTGTTCCTCCCGGTTCGCCAACTTCGCTGGTTGGGTTACGCGAAGATCGTGGGCGTTGTTATTGGTGGGCTAGGCGGGCTGGCTGTGTTCTTAGGGTCGTTGTTTAAACGATTCACGGTCTTCACTTCGTTTTCCATTTTGGGCGTGTTTTTCGGAACCTCGGCTCCTATCGTCGCGTTATCCGTCATGTCAGGGTTCGAGGCCGATCTGAAATCGAAGATTCGCGGCTGGAAAGCGGACGTGGTGATTGAAAGTGCCAGCGAGAAACCGTTCGTTGATTGGCGTCCGATGCTCTCGCAGATCGAGCAGATTCCCAACGTCATGGGTGCTGCGCCGTATCTCGAATCCGAATTGATGATCTACAGCGGCAACACCCCCGCCGGCATCATTTTGCGCGGCATTGAACCTTCATCTGCAAAGAAGGTCTTAGACCTTTCCTCGCACATGAAAGAGGGCGCCCTCACGGACCTCAAGCCTGCCGAACGGCCCTCAAGCGGCCCAGAACAAGTTGAACCCGTGCAAGTGCCTAGCCCCAGCGATCTCGAACCGCCGGCACTCGACGATGAGGAGCCCGAGGGCAAACACACCAACCCGAGCGATCCGTTGGGTGGCACTGTGACCTTGCGCCCAACTTTGGGAGCAGAAACGCCCGCAGTTGTGCTTGGTGAGGAATTATTTGCCCGCACCCTGCGTTTGTTCATCGGCGACGGGGTCGATTTGATGTGTCCGTTGTGTGGGGTAGGGCCCTCTGGGCCCATTCCGAAAAGCCGTCCTTTCAGGGTGGTGGGCCACTTCAAAAGTGGCATGTACGAATACGATTCAAAATTGGCTTACGTTCATTTGGCAGAGGCCCAGCGGCTTTTGGGCATGCCTGGGGAAATCACTGGCATCGACGTGCGAACCCGCACGGCCGAGGATGCGCGCGCGGTGGCCGACCGCGTGAAAACCTTGCTGGGTCCCGACTACCGCGTTCGCACTTGGGAAGATCTCAACCGCGCCTTGTTTTTGGCCTTGCTGGTTGAAAAAATCGCAATGTTCGTGGCCTTGGCCTTCATTGGCGTGGTGGCCTCATTTTCGATCGTTTCCAACCTTTTCATGCTGGTTACCGAGAAGGGGCGTGAAGTCGCGATCCTCAAGAGTATGGGGGCCACCGACCAGGGCATTCGGCGGTTGTTCCTCTTAGAAGGGGCCTATATTGGCATCATCGGCAGTTCAGTTGGTGCTGCCGTTGGCGTGGCCGCTTGCCTCTTGATGGAGACCTACGGTTTGCCTTTACCCAGCGATATTTATTACATCGACCAGCTTCCAGTGGTCATGCGCCCCTTGGAAGTGGCTGGCATTTCTTTGGTGGCCCTGGCCTTGGCAATTTTGGCAGCTGTTTACCCAGCGATGCTAGCGTCACGCCTTCGCCCCGTAGAAGGGTTGCGCTACGAATGAACGGTTTGACACCTGGGGGGAGGGTGGATACGGTGGCGCAGCAAATGCCGCCCACTTCTCCCAAAGCCACCCTCGCGGGGGCCCACGCGACCGCTGCAGGAGGCGTTCACGTTCGCACGGTCGGGGTCCGAAAGACTTTCCAACATGGCGACCGATCCCTTGAAGTCTTGCGAGGCATCAACCTCGAATTGAAGGCAGGAGAAATTGCTGCTGTCGTTGGAGCTTCCGGAGTTGGGAAGTCAACGCTGCTGCATTTGCTTGGAACCTTGGATCTCCCGACATCCGGACAAGTCATCTTTGACGGGGTTGATGTAACGAAGCTTTCGGCAACGAAGCTGGCCGATTTTCGCAACCAACACGTGGGCTTTGTTTTTCAGTTTCACCACCTGTTGCCCGAGTTCACAGCGCTTGAAAATGCCATGATGCCGGGGCTTATCAAAAGGCTGCCCCGTAAGGAATGCGAGGCTCGTTCCCGCGAGATCCTGAACCGCGTGGGGCTTACGGATCGACTGACCCACCGACCGGGCGAACTGTCCGGGGGTGAACAACAGCGCGTGGCACTGGCTCGGGCACTGTTCTTGAAACCCAGGCTGTTATTGGCAGACGAACCCACCGGCAACCTAGACACCCGCACCAGTCGGGAAATGCACCAGATGTTTTTCGATTTGAACCGGGAACTAGGCATGACCATCTTGTTGGTCACCCACAACGACGAACTGGCAGCACAAGTGCCGCGACGGTTGAAGATGGTCGACGGCGTTATAGAAGAGGCAAACGAGTAAATGCAGCGTGGCGGAATTCTATCGATGTTGCGCATGGTGTTGGTGGCCTTTGCCGCCAGCGTTCTTGTGCATTCCACCGCTGGTGCTCAAGATGAGCAGGCAAAACCCGCTACGGGTGACGCCGCCAAACCCGGAGAAGAAGAATCACTTGAAGTGGGGTTGGTGCGTTTTCGCGGCAACCGGCGCGTTGAAGACGATGCGATTCGCGTAAACCTTCGCACCGTAGCTGGGGCCAACTTGACCCCGGATCTATTGAGAGAAGACGTTCGCGCCATCTGGGCGATGGGCTTCTTTGATGACGTTCAAGTTGAAACGAATAAGGGGCCTAAGGGGCAAATTGTCACCTTCGTCATGAAGGAGAAGCCCGCGATTCGGAAGATCTACGTTTCGGGCCACGAAGAAATTGGTCTTACCAAGATCAACGAAATCCTAGACATCAAACGTGAGCAGATTCTTGATCTGTCGAAGGTCAAGAAGAACGCCGAGAAGATCCGGGATCTTTACGTTGAGCGCGGCTACTACATGGCCGAAGTTTCGCACGAGATAAAGCGCCAGGGTACCGCTCAAGTGGATGTGTATTTCCGCATTCGGGAAAACACCAAGGTCGAAGTTAGGCGCATCAACTTCGTAGGCAACAAAGGCGCATCGGATCTCGATCTGCGCGCGGTGATGCTTACCAAAGAGGGTGACATGTTCTCGTTGCTGACGTCGTCTGGCACCTACCGCCAGGATGCGTTCCAACGTGATTTGCTGTTAATTCAGTCGTGGTACTGGGATCGCGGATACGTGGACATCAAAGTCGGCGAACCGTTGATGGAGCTGTCGCAAGACAAACTCGCTTTGTTCATCACGATTCCCATCGAAGAGGGCAAACGCTACAAACTTGGTAAGGTCAATGTCGTAGGCGAGTTGCTTGAACCGAAAGAAGCTTATTTCGCCCGCCTCAGCGTGAAAACGGGTCAGCAGTTCAACCGCTCGCAACTTACGGCGGACATGCAGGTTCTGACGGATGCGTTCAAGGATCAGGGGTACGCATACGTCAACGTTACGCCGTTGACCGACAAGGATGAGGCCAGCCTTATCATTCATTTGACCTTCGACGTACAACGAGGAGAGAAGGTTTACGTAGAACGTATCAACGTTCGAGGAAACTCGAAAACCCGCGACAAGGTGATTCGCCGCGAGATGCGCATCGTGGAGGGGGAGGAGTTCAGCCAGAACGCACTTGATACCTCAAAGCGCCGGGTAACCGCGTTGGGCTTCTTTGAACGCGCCGATATGTCCACCACCCGTGGCAGCGGCGACGACAAGATGCTTGTAAACGTAGAAGTTGCCGAGCGTCAAACTGGTGCCTTTCAAATTGGTGCCGGTTTCTCGTCCGTTGAAAACTTCATCGCGCAGGCACAGATCTCGCAAAACAATCTTTTTGGCCGCGGCACGCTGCTGACCTTCCAGGCACAGCTGTCGTCCATTCGCCAACTCTTGATGTTGCAGTACCAGGACTCGTACTTCCTGGACACGCGCTGGACCTTTGGCTTCAACCTCTTTAACCAGCAGCGGTACTTCTTCTCGTTTTTCCGCGAATCCAAGGGTGGAAGTCTCACGTGGGGCTACTTGATCCACGACGACGTCCGCCTGCTTTTGACCTACACCCTTGAACAGGTCGGCGTCCGCACATCGGGGCGCGGCGCTTTGTTCAATACGGGGCTTCGAGATCAAATCCCATCAGGCTCCCTGGCAAACCTTCTGCGGTCTGGCCTTACTTCCTCATGGCGCATAACTATGCACCACGACACGCGGGACAACCGATTGTTCGCAACCCGCGGCTGGTACAACACAGCTTCAGCCGAGTTCGCGCAACCTTACTTTTTCTCAGAAAATAAGTTCACCCGATATGAATTAGCCACGCGCTTCTTCTATCCAATATGGGGGCCAATCATTCTGCGAACAAAACTTGAAGGAGGCATGATCGTTAGTCCGGATCCACAGGGCGTTCCTATTACGGAACGTTATTTCGTGGGCGGTATTTTTGACATCCGCGGCTACGCGCCTCGGTCGTTGGGGCCCCGCATCCGAGCACCAGGCAGCCAGACGCCAGACTCGCAGTTGGTCAACTCACGGGTGGGTGGCAACCTTCAGCTGATCGGTAACTTGGAACTTGAGTTTCCAATCATTGCGAAGGTAGGCATCAAAGGCGTCATTTTCACGGACGTAGGCAATGCCTTCAACACCGAGAGCCAGTATTGCGCTTTGAAGCCCCCCGGCGGCCACGCATCTACCGATCCCTGCAACATCCTTTTTCCTCTTGGAAGCCTCCGCGCCAGCTGGGGTTTTGGCTTCCGGTGGTTCTCGCCTATTGGTCCCCTTCGCTTTGAGTGGGGCATTCCGTTCTACCGCATTAGTGAAAGCGAACGGCCAGTGGTCTTCGAGTTCACGATCGGGAATTTCTTTTAACAACGTGCTATTCGATCAAGCCTTCACGCCTGCCAACACGATTCGGGAGACACTGCCAATGATTCGTTCCGCCAAATTCCTAATTGCCGCGCTTGCTCTTGTTCTGGGGGCGCAATCTGTTGTTCGTGCCGAAGAATCGGTAAAGCTGGGTTACGTCGACATGCAACGCGCATTGTTGGAGGTCGAAGACGGCCGCCGCGCTCGCGAAGACCTCAAGAAGGCACTCGAAAAGAAGCAAAAAGAACTTGATGAGCGTCAACAAGAGCTCATGAAGGCAGGCGAGGACCTCAAGAAGAAACGAACGCTTTTGCCAGAGGAAACCCGCATGGCGAAGGAAAACGAGCTTCAAGAAGGCTTGGCCAAGCTGCAACAGGCGCTGATGCGCAACCAGCAAGAGTTGCAACAAAAAGAACAAGAAGTCTTGGCGCCCATCGTGGATCGCATGCAGCGGATCGTGGGCCAAATTGCGCAGTCTGAAGACCTCACTTTGGTTTTGGATCGCAACCAAGCGGGCATCATCTTTGGCAAGCCTCACTTGGATCTTACCAACGAAGTGATTCGTCGTTACAACGCAGGCAACAAGCAAGGCGCCGCGAAGTCTGCGGGTCCCGCCGCTGCTCCTGCCAAGAAGAAGTAAGCAACCGTCTGGCCGCGCCCCGTGGCCAACTTCAATTTACCTGCAGGGGCGCTTTGCGGCGCCCCTGTGCCGCATCTAGGAAACTAGAACCTGATCTGGAGACTGGTATTACCCATGGAACTTGACGTCACCGCCATCGAAGCTCTGATCCCCCACCGATATCCCTTCCTTATGATTGATCGAGTGGATTCGATGACCGAAGACCGCATCATTGCCCGCAAGATGGTCACCCGCAACGAGCCTTTTTTTGATGGGCACTATCCCGGTTTTCCAGTGATGCCGGGCGTGTTGCAGATAGAAGCGATGGCACAAGCGGGTGCGCTGATGGCTTGTTACCAGATGAAGATCGATCCGAACAACACCGCCATCCTGTTAATGGGGGTTGATAAGGTTCGTTTTCGACGAGCCGTGGTCCCTGGGGATCACCTCACGTTGGACGTCACCGCTCTTCGAAAAGGTTCAACAGTTTGGAAGCTGAAAGGACAGGCGAGGGTAGGAGACGAAATAGCCGCTGAAGCCGAGTTCATTGCCGCAATCCAACCGCGTAAGCCCAAAGTTGCGGAGTCTGAATAACCGCGTGACGGCAATGACGCTCTCTGCGTGGCGTCGTTTGACTGTGGCAGGCGCAATGGCTTCGACTCTGCTGCTCCTCGCCACGCCGGGATGTCGTGCCCGTAAAGGATTGCTCCCCCGAGGCGAAGGCGAGGCCGTGGTGTTGGTCCAGCCTGATGCCGAGGCCCCAGAAGGTGTTGCCATTGACAGTCCGGGTTCTAGTGAACTCGAACCAAACAACACCACCGCTCAAGCCCAACGGGTTTACCTGGCACCCTGGCCTTTGGAACCTGGGGCACCTATGGCCGATCTTCCAGAAGCAACGAACGCTGTGGCGGCTTGGTCAGTGGCGGGGCAAACGTCGGGGCCCACCGATGTTGATACGTATCGACTGGTTCTGGTTCCGCCCGGCGGGTTGCCGTATGGTTCAGCCAGCTCACTCGATGCCGGGGCCGATGGCGGCAGTGGCTCTGATTCTGGTTCTTTCGCTCGCCTCTCCATTGATTTGGTTGCCGCGGTTGGCCCAGACATGGCGGGTGGACTGACGTTGGAGATTCGGGCTGCCAACGGGGGGCGAATTTTTCAGCAATCGACAAGTGGTGAAGGCGTCCATTGGCCAAACATCGGATTGATTGCTGGCTCTGACCTGCTGTTGGTCGTTAGCAGGACCAATCGGAAGAAATCGGCAACGAGCAGCGGCCCTACGACTAACGAAGGAGCGTATCGCTTGTCCATGGCATCCTTCGTTCCTCGTTCTGGGGAGGAGACGGAACCAAACTCTGATCCTAACCATGCAACCTGGGTAACCTCGACGACGGCAACCGTAGAGGCCGTGGGTTATTTGGGGTGGAAGCAGGACACTGATTGGTTTGCGTTTTCCTTTCCCTCGATGCCTCCCGAATCTGTTCTGGCAATCGATTTGGACTTACCAGCAGATGGTTCAGGAACCGTTAGTGTGGCTTACGACGCGTCCGGTAAGGTACTTCACGGCTATTCCCGTTCAGCTGTTGGAAAGCTGCAGCTTAAGGGCATCGCGGTTCCCACTTCGGGCCCTCTATTCGTGCGCGTGCAGAACACAGGCGCGCCGATCTTGGCACAGAAGTATCGATTGACGCTCTCGGCCGTAAACCTTCCAGAAGGCAGTGAAATGGAGCCGAATGGAACAATCGCCCACGCGTTTGAAACCTCGGCGAGCCGAATTAATGGGTTCGTTCACCCGGCCGGCGATATTGACAATTTCAAGATATGCGGCCGCGCCTCCATGACCTTTTCTGTTGAAAGCCCAGACCATTTGGACTTGGAGGTTTCAGTGGCAGATGCCAGCGGCATGAATCTTTCCACAGTAACTGCACCAGGAGGAAAAACCACCTTGATGTCGCCACTGCCGGCCACGGATTGCAGCTTCATCCAGATTCGAGAGAAGACAGGTAAACAAGCGAATTTATTGAGTTCATACCTCCTGCGCGTTGTGCCACAATAAACGTTAACTTCACTATTTGTTGATTGTGAGATCGAATGCGCAATCGGTGCTTAAGTAAGTAACGAAAGCCGTCGCTTCTTGACTAAGGGGCGGCAATATTGCAAGCCTTTAAGTAGGGGGTTCGTCATGCTCGACCCATGGATCATTGAACAAATACGTCGCCGCGAATCAGAAGAACGGCGAAATCGGCAACAACCAATGCTCGAGCTGCCCATTCCTGAACCCGATCTGGAAGAATACGAGAGGTCTGGCCCCTCGTCCGGATGGTCAAAGGAACCGGAGCAAGAGCGCGGTGTCGCAATCATAGGGATGTAACCCAAGGGTTCATCCGAACCGTCCCAGTTTGGCCCGTGTATGGGTTGGCGCCCCCGCGACGCCTACGACTGAAGTTTCTGGCGGCCCTGGAATGTTGTTTTTTTTGCACTGACCGACGAAACGTCGTGTGATGGGGGCATGACGGCAAACGCTCAAGACGTCACCCGGATTGAACCACTGCCACTTTCCTCGATGGAAGTGCCATTCGTGGAAAGGTCAGCCGAATGGCGTGCGCTCGACACGGCGTTGGAAAGGGCCGTTCGATTTGAAGCCCCGCAGATTGTGACTCTCATCGGGCCTTTGGGCATGGGCAAATCCACTCTGCTGCAGTCGTGGTTGGACGACATCCAAAAGCGCAGCGTGTTTCGGACTGTAAAGGCGGGGCGTCGAGAAGGGACGATCGCAGCGAAGTCCACGCCTGAACGATTTGCCTGGCTGGGCGCCTTTCTTCGCAAGCGCATTGGCCTAACGAAGAATATGGGCCAGCAAACCGCGATGGAGCTTTTCCGTGGTGAGCTACAGTCCGTTTTTGGAGACAGGCGCGTGGCCGAAGTGGCTGCGTTCCTTGGACCCTTCTTAGGTTTTGAACTTCCCGAAAGCCCGATCTTACATGCCTTGGCTGGCAAGCCAGACTCGTACGCAGATGTCGCGCGGGCCGTGTTGTGCCGCTTCTTAGAAGAAGACGCGCGGCTTATGCCACTTGTTGTGGTGTTTGAGGATCTCGATGTTGCTGACGAAGCTTCGCTTGAGATGATCGCTGCACTAAGCAGTGAACTTGGCGAAGCGCCCATGGTTATTGTGTGTACCGCACGTCCCGAACTGTACGTTCGTCACCCTGAATGGGGCCGCTGGGGCGGCAGCCACGCGAGAGTGGATCTTGTTCCCTTCGATTCGCGCCAGGTAGCCGCGCTGGTAACCAGCGTGCTTGAGGGGCCAGCAGATGCCTCGCTGCTTGTTCGAATTGAAGATGAATCGGCAGGAAACCCTCGCGCGGTTCTGCAGGTGCTTGAGGCGTATTGGCGGCGAGGTTTCGTCACCAAGCCCACGCAACAAGCGCCGTGGCGGCTTGAACGACAAGACATTCCAGGTTTGGTAGAGGAGATGTCTCCAGAGCACGCGGTCGTTACCCGGCTTGCCTCTTTGTCGCCGGCAGAACGCGACATTGTGTCCCGCGGTGCTGCGTTCGGATCTTCTTTCACCACAGGTGGCGTCATTGCCTTGGGACGCTTAGGCAGTGCCCCAGCAGACGCCGCTATGGTGTTTGCTCCCGATCCATCCATTGAACAAACACGGCAGATGTTGGCTGTGTTGGAAGCGCGCGGGTACCTTCAGCGTCGCTCAGAATCACAGCTTTCTGGCGAACAGGAGTGGGCTTTCGCGGTGTCGGGCGATCGAGAAATGCTCATTGGAAGCACCGATCCCGAGTTATCACGTAGACGACGTTTGTTTGCAGCGCAGTGGATCGAAGGCCGCACGGGCCTGGCCGCAGCAGGCGATCGATTTGAATTATTGGGCAGCCTCTATGAGGCCGGGAGTGATGAACGCCGCGCTGGCGAATGCTTTGTTTCCGCCGCGAACCGCGCTCGCGACGAAGGTCGTCTTGAGCACGCACGAACGCTGTACCTGCGCGGCGTACGAATGTTGGATATGGGTGATTCAGTGTTCAAGATGGATGCGCTTCATCAACTTGGCGATGTTGCCGCCAGGGTAGGGCGTACCCGCGAGGCGTTGGCTCACTTCGCTGAAATGTTGCACATTGCGTGGCGTTTGGATCTGCCTGCCAAAGGAGGTGCTTCACATGCCAGAATTGGCCGGCTTCACCGAACCTTGGGCAACTATCGGTTGGCTCTACGCCATCTCGAGTTGGGCCGCCTTCTGTTCGAACTTGCCGGTGATTCTCCAGGTTTGGCCGCTTCCTTCGATGACATCGGCCGCGTGCACATGCTCACCGGAAACGTCGACACGGCTATGCAGCACCACCGCCAATCGCTTGAACTTCGCGAGGCGATGGGCGACGTGCGTGGCAAAGCGCTCACGTTGTCCTGGTTGGGATTGTGTGAAATGCAGCGGGGCGATTTAGTGCAAGCGCGCAACTGTTTTGCAGCGTCGCTGGAACTTGCAAAACGCGAGGGCGATGAACGCGCTGTTGCCTACGCGCTCATGGATCAAGCGGGCGTTGAACGCGAACTTGAACGCCCTGATCGGGCCCGCACGCTTTTGGAAGAAGCTCGCGCGATCGTTCATCGCTTGTCAGATACTTTAACCGAAGCGCATTTGGGCATACAGATTGGCGAGTGTTATCTGCAAGCCAAGTGGCCAAAGCAAGCTGAAGTGGAATTGTTGGCCGCTAAGAAACTGGCGGAAAAGTTCGGCACCAAGCGGCTGAGCTCCCAAGCCGAACGTGGGCTCGCGGAAGTGAAGCTTGCGATGATGGACATTCATGCTGCGCACAAGCATGCTGAAGCGGCTTTGCGTTTGGGTGAATCCATCGGTGTGCCAACGTTGATCGGTGCAGCGTTGCGCGTGATGGCCCAATCTGTGATGGCTGGCGCCTTACCCGAACCAGATCGCGGTGGTGCCCGGGAAATGTTCGACCGGGCTTTGGAAGTGTTAAGTGATCGGGGATCCGAAATGGAACTTGGCAGAACGCTTACGGTCTACGCTGATTTTGAAAGGAAACTGGGCCGTAGGGCCGTTTCAAATGAACTCAAAGATCAGGCAGCGACGATTCGCGCTCGGGCCCACCGCCCCTCTGCCGCGGCCCTAGATTAAGTGGCAATGGGCGAGGCAATCGAAGTTTCGGTTACACTACCATCGTGATTTCTTTGCTTGCCCTTACTTTGGGCACCTCGGCGGCGATCGCTGTGGAGGCAGCGGAAGGTCAACCGTGTCCTTCTGCTGACCAAGTGAAAGTGGCACTTGCATCCCATGGGGTTGCTGCTTCGGTGAATCCGATGCGGCTCCGCGTGGGCGGCAACCCGGGCGCGACTTCGATTCACCTGTTCGATAGCGGTGGCAACGAAGTTCTAACGAGGCAATTGCATTCCCCTGCAGCGCAAGTCGATTGCGTGGCTCTGGCTGATACTGTGGCGCTCATTGTTGAGCGGTACCTCGATGAAGTGGAGATGAAGAAACTGGAGACAAGTCCAGTTGCCGTCGCCTCTGTGCCGATGGTTGCCGAGTCCTTACCCCCAATGGTGCGAACGTGGGCGAGTGGGTTGCGGCTTTCGGGAAGAACAGGAAGGGAAGCTCTCATCGTTCCGGGGACCGAGGCCTGGGCAGAACGCCGTGTGAACTGGAATGGGACGCGGTGGACCATCGCCGCCGCTGTTGGTGGTTTGCTACCGGAGTCTTCAAAGACGACGAACGATGCGGCAACCGTGAAGTCTCTTGAAACTTGGTTGGCGGTTCGCACAGGGCCTTGGTTGCACCTTGGCCAACACCTGTTGAGTCTGCAGGCCGAGGTTGGGGCGGGAGCCATCCGTGGCAGCCGTACGCCGGACAATGGACCCACAAACGCCGATTGGGGAATAGCGCCCTGGCTGGGTATGAGCGCATGTTACCGGCATGTTGTTGGCGAAAGCCTATTCTTGGAGGCCTCCTTGGGCGGAGCCGTTTCGCTGGTTCGGCACGAACTTGTGATCGAGTTTCTGCCTGACAAGGAACGCCGCGTTGTGACAACTACACCTAGATTCTTTGGCGCATTTGGTCTTTCTCTTGGTTTAGAATTTTAGAATGACGAATAATGGAGGGACGCGGCTCTAACCGTTCAGGAACAAGGATGGCGATTGGAGTGATGTATCAAACGGGTGCGAAACTCACGGATCGTGAGTTGGCGGAACTTTGTGTCTCTGGTGATCCCACTGCGTGGCGGTCGCTTTACGATCGCTATGTCGGCCAAGTCATCCGGTTTGTTTCCGGCTTGGGCGTAGCTCAAGAGGAAAAAGACGACGCGGTACAAGAGGTTTTCGTAGCGGTTTACAAAAGCCTGCCGTCGTTTCGCGGTGAATCGCAACTTTCAACGTGGATCTACAGGATCGCGGCCAGGCACGTGTCTCGCTTGGCAAGCCGCCGCCGATTTCGAGAAATGCTGAGCAGTGTGCTTTGGCGCGAAATGAAAGATGAACCCAGCACCACACAGGCGCACCACGAGGGCGTTGGGAGCGCTGAGCGATCGTCAGATCTTGAGATGCTTGATCGGATGCTGGAGAAGTTGAGCCCAAAGAAACGAACCGCGTTGGTTCTGTTTGAAATAGAAGGACTCCCTGTTGAGCAGGTGGCTGAGATCGTCGGTTGTCCGGTAAATACAGTTTGGTCACGGTTGCACCACGCGCGCGCCGAACTTGCAAAGTTGGCCAAGAAAAGCACCTGGCGCCCCACCTCGGACGCCGTGGCCGGAGGTCAGCGATGAGTTGGCTTGATTCTCTTGGGCCGGATGGTGAAAAACTCAAAGAAGGTTTTCGCGCGGCACAAGAACGAAAAGGCGACGAACTAACGCGCCGACGAATCTGGAGCCAAATCTCGAATCCTTCGCGTGCTCCGCAGAAACGTTCATTACGGGTTATGCCCGCGTTGTCCTTGATGGTGGCATCAGGGGTGGTTGGCGTATTGGTGTGGATTACCTGGCCCACAGGACGTGGTCCAGTTCAGACAGCGAAATCGACTGGGGCAGCCGTTCCATCACCAACACCTGCGGGAGAGGAAAAGCAGGAAGCGTTCCTTCAAGGTCCAGCTGTTGTTAGGACCGGTGCGAACGAGACAATGAAGGTGCGCCTACGAGGCGGTGCGCGCGTTGCGTTGTCGACAAGAACTCAGCTCGTTGTTAGCTCAGACGATTCACCAGAAGTGAAGGTTGGTCAGGTGACGCTGGAAGTGCCAAAGCAGGCACCCGGGCACCATTTCCGCGTGAAAGCGGGCCCTTACGACGTGGTGGTGGTAGGCACGAAGTTCAAAGTGAATGTTGGTTCAGATAGTGTTGGTGTGGAAGTGCAAGAGGGAGTGGTCGAGGTAAGGCGCGATGGGAACGCTGTCCGCCTGGAGGCTGGTCAAAATTGGACCGGCTGGCTGGTAGGTCCACCAAAAGAAAAGAGCGCCTCCGTTGGTAGGCATCCCAAGGCAACATTCCTAGATCGCTCCGCACAAACCGTCGCCACGATTTCTGAATCACCAACCGTGCAGCCTGCGCCTCCGTTACCTGAACTGCCCACTCATTCAACTGCAGTGCCGGGCCTTGCCTCACAAGCGCGGGACGCTTTACGCAAAGGCGACGCGGATCAGGCGCTTGCTTTGCTTGGCAAGATTTCAACCCAACCCGGCGTGGGCGGGGAAAACGCTCTTTACGAAATGGGGCGGATCTGGCGGGATCACAAACACCAACCCAACAGGGCATTGGAACTCTGGTCGCGATACCGATCTGCCCATCCTGCTGGGGTTTTGCGTGCAGAAGTCGATCTGTCGATCGTTGAAACCTACGCCAATGTTGGCGATTTGAAACAAGCTCTGAGCGAAGCCAATGCGTTCTTGGCGCGGTACCCGCATTCTGAGCGGCGTGCTGAAGTTCAGCGCTTGCAGCAGCTGCTGATGTCACGAAAACAACAAGGGTCGCTTTAGCCGGTTTACCATTGATGCAAAAGCATGGACGAGTTTGGCGCGGTCTTACGCCACTGGTGGCGGCTCTTGCGTTTGTGTTATGGGGGGCGTGCACCGAGCAGCTTGACCTCGGTACTCAACAGTCCCTGATTCCTGATGCTGACATCGTCGCCGACGCAGCGATCCAATCGATAGGGGGCTCTACCCAATCGGGCGGCCGTCGAGGCGATGCTGGGGGCAACGCTGGCGGATCGATGACGTGCGCGGTTTTGGGAACCAGGGAACTTCAAGTAGAGCCAGGACGCCCGTTGGCCTTTGTGGCTTTGCAGCGATCTGCGTCCATGTTCATGAAGTTTGGTGAACGCAGCAAGTTGGAACAGGCTGGCTTGGCAATTGAGAAGGTGTTCACCGGGCGACGCTTGCCAGTAGGTTTGGTGCAATTTCCGGACTTTTCGCCATTTTGCGCAACAGACGTGTCTTGTTGTGCAAGCAGCGTCATGCTGACTCCAAAATCAGATGCTGGCCGTGCGCTGCGCAAGACCATCTCCTGCGAAGGACAACCTTCGTTTTGCTTTCAAACAGGAAAAAGCGTCCCTACAGGCGCGGCTTTGCGTGAGATCAGATCGTTCATTAAGATCTTCAACGTATCGGGAAGACAAGCTGTCTTGTTGATTGCCGATGGTGATCCGAACTGCAATGGCGTCAACGCTTGCGACACAGCCGTAGCTGAAACTGCAGGGCTGCTCCAAGAGGGAACGAATACGTATGTGCTTCCCTTGGAATCGGAAGCGGCCTCGATCTCGTGTCTGACCCGCATTGCTCGGGCCGGTGACACGCTGGAAGCCACCGACAAGCTGTCGGCGATAGACACCGAAGGCGAACTTGAATCGTCGTTGCTGGCGGCGGTCTCGAAAATCGAGGCAGGGTTCTGCGAATTACGGATGCGTTTCGCTCCTAAACGCCCCGACGAGGTGCGTGTATTCGTGGATGGGATCGAGGTGCCCAAAACGGCTACGAAACCCGGAGGCTCGGCCTTCAGCTTCGCAAAGGACTCAAACAGCCGAATCGAGATTTCGGGCACCGCGTGTGAGACGTTGAAGCGCCAACCAACCGATGTGAAAGCCTACGAACCCTGTTGCCCGAACGAGCGCGACTGCCGGATGTAACGAAGACGGGGAGAACTTCAGTCGAAGCCTCCCCGTGATTCATTTGAGAATGCCTCGTTCCGTTACTTCTTCTTCAGATCGTCCTTCTTAGGAAGCACGCGATCGATTTGCCATTGAGGTGCGAGCATGACATCGGCCTGGCCAACCACTTGTACATACGAGCTGGCTTTGTCTGCCGTCGGTGCACCGATTTTCAAAGTGCAGCTTGAAGCCTTGTTCTTCGATTTCACGGTCACGGTGGCCATGGGCTTATCAAGGCCGGTTGCTGCTGGTGCGTTGGATTCGGCAAAGCCTGTGGCTTTCCAATCAGCGAAGTAGCCTGCAATGGCCGTGGCTTTGCTGCTGTCCAATTCGATGCCGCTCAGCTTGCCCAACTTCCATTCATCTGGACCTTTGCCTTTGCTAAGCGTAAATGAATCTTCTTTGCGTGAAACCGCCACTTCCAGAACGTCGCCGGCTGGAACATTGCAGATCACTTTTTCACGAAAGTCGGCAGGGCGTTTGTTGGCACGTTCGATGTTCCACTTCTTCGCGATGAAAACCTGTTCCGCTCCATCGCGCTTTACGAAGTAGTCTTCTTCACCCTTCTTGTTGCCAATCATGATCGAATGGCTTTTGCCGTCCTTAAGGGTGACCGCAAGCGTAACCTTTGGGGAAGCAAGCCCTGTATCCTCTGCTTTGGCATCATCTGCAAAGTCATTGGTTCGCAGATTCGAAAGTGCGCTCACGATTCCTTCGGCAACGGTCTTGTCCAAGTGATCAATAGGCAAGCTGCTTTCCTTAACCTTCCAGCCTTCGTCTGAGGGCGCAGCTTCCTTGGCCGCCGGATCCTTGGCGACCTTCTCCATGACCAAATGGGATCCATCAGCAGCCTTCACTTCCAACTTGGTTGCGTCTGCTTCATTGAAGGTTGTCACGACCTTATCCCGCCACGCAGAGGTATCCTTGTCGAACTTGAACTTCAAAGACCCCTTGGCTTGCCAAACTTCGTCTTTGCCTTCAAGCCGCAACAAGGTTTGCGCTCCCAAGCTCTTGCCAACGTAGAAGTTCGCAAGGGTCTTGTCGCCCTTCTTTGCCACGACGTGCAAAGAGCCTTCCGCAACCTCGAATTCTTTGTGTTTGGCTTTCTGGTCTGAAATGACACCGCTAAAATCAAGCTGCTCAACCGCCTCAAAGGCTTCTTTTGCAGAATCCTTGTCGGCCGCGTATTGCAGGGGAGCGGTGACAGAAAAGTCTGCACCATTGCGCTTGATGGTTGTGGCCTTGCCATCTTTGGTGATCTCAAGCGTATCAAAATCTGCGGCGCCAATCTTTGCTACCGGGCGGGGAGCTTCCCCCACACGTTGACCCTTTTCCGGGGTCCTAAGTACGCCGAGAGAAACCGCGCCCAGAAACGCGAACGCTCCGCCCGCGATAAGTGTCTTCTTGTTCATATTTGTCCTCAAAAACGAAAAGTGGAATACGAGTTGCCCGTTGCTAACTCGCTAAAGCGCCATCCGAGTTCGTGAGCTGCGACGCATGCCCCAACGAACCAACCCGAACAAACAGAACGCCAATGGCAGGCCCAGAACGTTAAGCCACGTCAAGGTTGCGGCTTGCGTGTCTGAGCTCAACGTCAACGGCCGGGGAGCCAGCGTCTTGTTCCGTAGTGGCGTCATAGTCTCGTCTTCCGCCGCCCAAGAAATCGAGTTGAACATCAACGCAGCACCCGTTGCGAATGACTGCAAAATAGGGTGGCGGGCTAGACCCACGTACTCATCATTCGCAAAGTCTGAGTCCGCCATGACCACCAAGCGAACCTTGGCTTCTTGTGGAGAAGCGGCAGGTTGGCCCGAAATGGCGGGGGTTGCCGTGGGATCGGGAAACGCTGTTTTTAGCTGGCCAGAGAACGCGTAACCGAAAGCGAAAGGTCCACGCTCCTTCGAAGGCGTAAAGTCGGAGGTGGGAGTCAACACGAAGAAACCCGTGTGTCGCCAGGCTTCTTTGGTAGAGCCGGTGATCTTCCAAAGCTGCCCATTGGCGGCCTTACCATCCTTAAGAGGTCCAACCAAATCCAAGCTGCTGGGGTAGGGCAGAACAGCGCCACGCATGCCTGAAACGATAGAGAGGTCCTTCTGCGCTTCCATGCCTGCAACAACGTAAACGGGAGCGTTCATCAACATTGTTCGGCCGTTGATGTTCACAGGTCCCGGCGTGTTGGCTTGCGGCTCGAAGATGAAGTCTTGGTTCACCTTGAACCCATAGGCTTCAAGAAGTTTGTCCATTCCGTGGTTGTTGGGCTGGCCCATCTTGATCTGGCCCATGGCACTTGGGTCCATGCCTTGAGCGTTAGGCGAACTCATGGCCATTCCATCGGCCAAGACAATGACGCCTTTGCCTTTCATCAGAAACTTGTCGATCTCGCGAAGTGCTTTTTCATCCAACGGCTGCTTGGGACCTCCCACAACCAATAGGTCAATGTCGGCGCCGATTTCCGCTTGGGAAGGGTTTACGGTACTCAGATCGTATTCCTTCTCCATGTCTTGCTTGATTGCCTGGAACCCTTGGTTCGTATCGGCTTCACCGTGTCCGGTCGTGAACGCAATTTTGTGTTTCTTCTGCGTCATCCGCTTGATGAGTGAAGTTAGTTGGTATTCCAACCCTTCGGGACGAGCCACTTGCGGGATCGATTCCGTCTGGTCGGCGTATTGAAGGCAAAGGCCTAAATAATACGTTCCCATCTCAAACTTCCCTGCGCGCGTTACCTGAATTTGCAGCGGCTCAACCTTACAAGAGGTTGCTTCCTGTTGAAGCTTCTCGTCCTGCTTAGGATCGATGGCATCCCACTTGAACTTGGTGGAGGAATTGCCGTACTCCGAAAGAGTGTCGCGCAAGTACCTTCCTGCTGATTTAAGCTCAGGTGGCAGATCTTCCGAAATGAACACCTTTACGTTGAGGTAATCAGGAAGTCCCTTCACCAGCGCTTTGGTGGATTCGGAAATCGTGTAGGTCTTCGCAGACGTTAGATCTGCGCGTGCAAAGAACCTCGTGCTGATCAAGTTTATCAAGACAACGGCGCCGACGAAGAACACGGCGTACAACACGCCACTGCTCGCCGAAGCTCGCTTTTTCTGTTGTTGGTTGGCCATGACTTACCTCCACTTCCTTGACTCGAGGGTGACCGTGGCCACCACGAGGCAAACTGCAATAATCGACAAGTAATATAGAACATCGCGCGTGTCGATCACGCCGCGGGCCATGCTTTGCAAGTGTTCGCCAATGGCTAGGAAAGCCACCAACGGTTGCAAAGCTTCAGGCATCACCTGCACGATGCTACCGAAGATGAACAAGCCGAAGGAGATGCCAAAGGCCAGGATGAAGGCAACGATCTGGTTGCGGGTGAATGCCGATGCCATTACGCCAATGGCAGCGTAGGCCCCGCCCATGAGCGTCAACGACACATAACCGGCAAACGCCGGGCCTTTATCAAGGTCGCCCACGGAAGCCACCGTTAAGGCATAGACGCCTGTAGCCGCCACAATGGCTACGATGAGACCGAAGGCGGCAAGGAACTTGCCCACCACGACTTCCCAATCGCGCACCGGCATGGTGATCAGCAATTCTAGAGTGCCGCTGCCTTTTTCTTCAGCCAACAACCGCATGGTGATGGCTGGCACGATAAAGCAAAAGAAAATGGGCGTGAGGCCAAAGTAGCCGCGCATTTCAGCCTGTTTTTCCATGAACAGACCGGTGAAGAAAAAGAATCCCACAAGGATCATGTAGACCGTCGCCACGATGTACGCGACGGGACTGTTGAAGTACGTTCGAATTTCTCGTTTGGTAATAGCCCAGGCAGCCGTCATTGGTTGCTCCTTGGTTCTCAAATTTGCAGAAACGGGTTACGAAGAAAGGCGCGAAGGGCGCCCTATTTTTCAGTGGTGACGTCACCAGTGGTGACGTTGCGGAACACGTCTTCAAGGCTGGCCGCTTCGCGGGTCAGTTCAAGCAACGCCCACTTGTTGTCAACGGCCGCGGTGAACAGCGGCTTGCGGAGATCGTCTTTTGTCGTAGCGTCAATCTTGAAGACATGTTCGCCGTTTTCGCCGTCAGATTCCAAGCAGCGAGACACGCCCTTCAAGGCCGCCAAACGTTCGCGGATGGCCCCACGAGCCACGCCGTTGGGTTCAACGACCACGCGGTAGCGAGCTCCAAGCTCACGAGACAGGAGTTCGTCGGGGGTGCCGTCGGCTACAAGTTTTCCGCCGCTGATAATGACAATGCGGGTACAGGTGGCCTTTACTTCAGGAAGGATGTGCGTCGAGAGAATAACGGTTTTCTCTTTGCCCACTTCCTTAATGAGATCGCGAATTTCGACAATCTGGTTGGGATCCAAGCCGCTGGTGGGCTCGTCCAGAATCAGGATATCGGGATCGTGCAACATCGCTTGGGCCAAGCCAACGCGTTGTCGGAAGCCTTTGGAGAGTTCTCCCACCAACTTGCCAGCAACGTTGCTCAAGCCGCATCGCCCGCCTATTTCTTTAATGCGACGGTCGCGAAGGTTGTGTTCCATGCCGCGAACGTCGGCCACGAAAGTTAGGAACTCCCTAACCGTCATGTCTTTGTAGATCGGTGTGTCTTCAGGCAAGTAACCTATGCGTTTTCGTACCTCAAGCGATTCATCAAAGACGTCGTGACCCGCCACAGTGGCCTTGCCGCCCGTAGGAGCAAGGAAGCAGGTCAGCATTTTCATGGTGGTGCTTTTGCCTGCACCGTTCGGGCCCAAGAACCCTAGAACTTCGCCCTTATGAACATCGAACGTCACTCCGTTGACGGCACGAAAAGACCCGTAGTCCTTCGTGAGATTCTCAACGTGGATCATCACCTCTGACATAGAAACCTCGTCTAATGTTGACGTATATACGCCGAAGTGCGGCGTCCCGGCGCTACAACCAGAAACCCTTCCGGGTTTATTCCCAGAAATCTCTCAATTTGGATGCAACACCCTGGAACGTGACAGCTATACCGCCCGCCAGCGCGTGTCAAGCCTGCGAGCTTTACAAGCCGGTGCTCATATTGGGCGACAGTGGCTTTGCGGGCTTGCAGTCGGGGTCGTTCGCCATTGGCCCGCAGCTTGAGGGGCAACATTGATCTGCCGTGCTGCCACACTCCTGGATGGCAAGCTGTGAACAGCGCGCTGTGCAGGTGGCGGGGTCACCTAAGAGCTTTGCAGCTGTGCAGACGTCCGCATCGGCCTTACAAGAAGTTGGGCAGCTTGAAGGGGGATCGCAGGTTTCTCCGTCCTCGACAACGCCATTTCCGCAAATCGGTGCACAGTCTAGGTCGGTCCTGAAAGAACACCCCAAAGGGCAGCAACCATCGCCTGCGGCACAAGCTCGGTTCCGAGCGACAGCGCAACGCCTGGAACAGTTATCAACGCTGCCCGTCGCGATGCTGGTCGAACAACTTTCGGAGACTTCGCACGTAGAAGAGCAGGCTCCTGGAAAGCCAGCGGTGATTCCCTTGTCGCAGGCTTCACCTTGCTCCACTTGGCCATTGCCACAAATAACCGGGCAATCCATATCCTGGTTTGAGCCACACGAGCGCGGACAACAACCATCGCCCGATTTGCACACTGAAATTGGCGTCGCGACACAGTTGGCGGTGCAATCTGTTGCGGTTCCTTCGAGTTTTTGTGTTGTGCAGGAGCTAGTCGGCAGGCATGCCGTTGGGCAAGCGCCGGGCTTGCCAGAAGGAATTCCGCGGTCGCAGTTCTCTTTGGCTTCCACGACCCCGTTTCCGCATATGGCTTTGCAATCTGCATCGACGTTTCGATTGGCACCCTTGGGGCAGCACAAGTCGCCGGACTTGAACGCGGTGACAGGTCTGCGAACACATCGGTCTAGGCACGATCCTTTCGAATCCCAGCGATCTTCAGTACAAGGGTCGCCGTCATCACATGTTGTTGGGCAAGCGCCAACGGCTGCTGCAACCAGTGCTTTATCGCAGGTCTCGCCAGCTTCGACTTGGGCGTTGCCGCAGGTGCTGGAACAATCCACATCGGACGTTGGGGTGCAACCAATCGAACAACAGCCGTCGCTGGCGACCGCAACACAACCGGCGACATCCACCACTTCACATGTCGCTGTGCATGTGTCAGCCGAGCCTTTTAGCGACAAGACCTGACAACCAAACGGGGCGCAGGCCGTCGGGCAGGCCCCAGGTTGGTCCGAGGCAATGGCTTTGTCACAAGTTTCAGACGATTCGACAACCCCATTGCCGCAGGTGCTCGCGCAATCTGGGTCCGCAAATGCTGTGGCGTTGGTCGGGCAGCAGCCGTCGGTTGCCCCACTTGAAACCACGTCCGTATGCGCACACTTTTGTTGGCATCCCGCTCCCAAAAGAACGTCGTTGGTGCATTCCTTTTCGTCGTTGCAGGTCACTGGACAAGCACCTGATTTCCCAGGGGCGATGGCGGTGTCGCAAGCCTCTGTAGAATCAAGCAGCCCGTCACCGCAGACCACTTTGCAATCACCGTCAAGGGCCATCGTGGCGTTGGCAGGGCAACAACCATCGCCTGCAATTAGGCTTACAATCGCCTGGTTGGTGCACCTGGCTGCGCAAGTACCAGCGGATATCAAGCGATCCACAGTGCAGGGATTTTGGTCATCGCACACCGCAACTGATGGGCATGAACCGGGCAAGCCGTCACCGATAGTCCTGTCGCAAGCCTCTTGCGGATCAACGACGCCATTGCCGCACGTGGGGGAACAATCTTCGTCCGTTTCGTGGCTGCCTTTGGCAGGACAACATCCATCGCCAGGCACCGACGCCAAGATTTCCTGGTGCAGACATTCAACACCACATCCCGAACTCATTTTCAGATCTTGAGTGCAAGCGAGTGCATCGTTACATTCATTTGTGGGACATGAGCCGGGTTGCCCGGCGGCAATTTCTGTGTCGCAAGTTTCCCCAAGGTCAAGTCGACCGTTCCCGCAATTGAGCATTGCTGGTGGGGGGGGCGCTACATCGGCGCCAACACCGCCGTCGGCGTTGGGTGTCGGGCATTTTCCAAAACAGTTGAGGAAGATTTCTTGCTGCTCTGTTTTTCCAGCGCGCAACGCAAGTGACTTGAGTTCTGATTGCGCGATAGCGCGGCCTAAAGCGTCGAGGCCCTGAACCGATACGGCAACGGAAAGTCCGTAGTTCTTTTCGATCGAAAACGAAAACGTGGTGGGGAACGGCAACGCCGCACCATCGTTGCGGTGATAGTCCTTGGAGGCGGTCATGGTTCCGCCCTCGACAGAAACGCGAAGCGCGTAGATCTGCCCTTGCAGTTCAGCGGCGCCAAGTTTTGCTGTAACGAAAACCTGCGGCAAACCGTCGCCACGGCACCCACTAAACGCAAGAGTAGAAGCAAGAGCCAACAGCGCCAACAAACGGTTCAATGGTTGCAGCGACATCAGAACCTCATATGTCCAAGGTCGCTTCGGGGAGGACCATCGTCAGCGCCTCGCGCTAAAACGACGCCAATGCCAACGGAGGCAATAACAAACACGCCTACGGCTGACCAAACCCACCAACGCTGCCATACTGGTTCTCGAAATTCTTGGTTGGTTTGGGTAACCGCTACCGCAGGAGCAGCTGATGGCAGGGGCGTTTCGCGCGTGGGTGTCACTGGGTGTTCAGCATCGAACTTGGCTACGAATGCACTTGCTTCTTCGCGCTCAGCAGCCTCAGGCGGGGCCGTCGAAATATATCGTTTGAAGAAATAAAGAGCCTTTTCGCTTTGCCCCAATTGCTGAAACGATCGCCCGATGTGAAGGAGAAATTCCGGCCGGGCCTGAACTTCATAGGCCTTGCGAAACTCGGATACGGCATCCTCGAAATGGCCGAGGCCATACAACGCAAGGCCGGTTTCATAGTGAGTTGAAGCCACAGGTGTTGCCGCAGCTGAACCTGAAACAGGAATTGACTTCGGAGGACTATCCACCGGCACCTCTGCTGCCACCGCATTGTGGGAAACAACAAACAGCAGCGTCAACAACGCCCAGACGATACACGCTCGCGAATGGCGTTTGCGTATTTGATGGTTCCTCGGAATGAGCGAAAACATAAGCAACGTTAGGTTCTGAGTCTGCCGAGGGCCCGCGGGGCTGTCAATCTTGGGACGCGGTGAGTAAGACGGTCTCTAGCGGTTTGAGACTGTCCGCCCAGGCCTGGGCAACCACGGCAGCTGCCCGGGGTAACTCACCGCGCGGGGTTGTGGCCACAATGGTTTGTATTGCGCGTTTAACAACGTCAAATTCCAGCCGCGCGAAACGGGCCACGTCAATTTCAGTCAAGGCGACCAACCCGGGTTCCGTATGGCCCAACAGACGTCCAACCAAAACGGTACGCGCCAGGACCCCCGTATCAACAGCTTTGGGATCGCGAATGCCCAAGCTCTCACGATTGTCAGGACCAAGCATTTCGGGCCTCACGCCCAGAGCCAGCAGCAAAGCCAATTGAGCTGCAATGTTCTCCACGCGCGCCGTGGTTTTGGCGATGTCGGCGATCGATGAAAACGCGCGCGTTCCACTGGTGGGCTCGTCGTCCAACAAGCGAGGGAACGCAGGGCGTTTCGCGGCCAACGCTTCTAGCACTTCAGCGTCTTGCATTTCCCACAAACCCAAAGCTGTGTCGGCTTGTGAAAATGGGTTTTGTGAAAGCAGGGCGTGTGCAAGCTTGCCAACTTTCGCGACCAAAGAAACGCCCACGCGAAACAACCTTACCAAGGGAACCGTGACGACAGCCTTCGCCTCATCCTCTTCCTTGCCTCGGGCGATGTATTCTAAGGCCAGATCCAAGGTGGCCTGCATGCGAATCAATACGTCGCCAATCGCTTCATGGTCGCTGGGCGTCACTCGTTCTGCCGACAGAACGCGGTTTGAAAGGGCGACCAACGCGGCATGTACGTCCGCAATTTGGTCGTCGTCGGTTAAGGCCGAAACAGCCCGCGCAAAGCGCGACTTTGGCGATGACATAGATTCGGCCAATGCGGTGGGCATCCGAAGCGCATCGCTGGCTTGCGACCGCTGTGCCAGTTCGTCTGCCAACGGACGTACCCGCTGGCCCGCAGATTCGCCGATCTTGACCGAATTCGGATCCAAGGGGGCATACACTTCAAGCGCTTCGTAGTAGTCAACAAAGCCCAGATCTGCCAGGCGCCCGGCGCGCCAGCGAAATGCAGATTCTTCTAGATCGCTGTTCAATTCTGCCTGCAGGCTCACAAGCACGCGTCGAACAAAGTTGATGTCCGCGTTGTAAAGCGAAACCAATAGCGCGTGCGTAACTCGTTGTTCGTCGGCTGTGCCTGTGGCGTCGATCATGAAGAAGCCATCTGGCGTCTTGAAAAGGGTGCCCTCAGGATCGGTTTCGGGCTCTTCACCCATGGTGAGATCGTAAAGCGTCATGCGGCCGCGCAACATCACGGCCACTAGTTCAATATCTAGGCCGCGAACCCACTCATAGATGCGTTCGAACGGAGCTTCAACCATCGCTGCAAGCCAGGTGGACAATTTGGCTGGAGTGATCCGATCTCGATCCCAGATCTCCATATCCAGAACCATCTGCACTTGCTCGGCTGAACCCAGCACCAGCAGATCCTGGGCTTCAGGCAGCCCGCGTTCGGCAATGAGATAGTAAAACTCGTCTACGGGAAGGGCGCGGACTGCGGACTCCGGATCAGCTGTATCGAGCAACGTGTCCCCGCGCCGGATGCGCCGCCCTCGGCCAAGGCGCGCGGCAAACCGCGAGAACGGAAGCATTTTGTCTTTGGAGTCTGACATCAGACTCGACGTTATACGCTATTCGTCGAACAACACATCGGCCGACATGTCTTGGGCCCCTTGCTCCAATCGGGCTCCCGAAAGGTCGGCCGTGGTTTTGCGCAGCCGTTCGGCCAAAACCTGCACAAAACTCCACAAGAGCTTGACCGAGAGGGGCGGGTGCTTGCGGATGATTTCGTAGAACTCACGCCGCCGCAAAACAAGCAAACGACTGCGATCTTCCGCCGTAGCGCTCACGGAACGGGGGCTGCGATCCACCAGAGCCATCTCGCCCAAGTGGGCGCCCGGTTCAAGGAAGGTGATGACTGTGCCGTCCTTGTGTAGCTTCAGTTTGCCCCGCAAGATGATGTACAGCTCATCGCCGGGTTCGTTCTCGGTCAGCACCACTTGGCCGGCGTCATAATCCATAACGTCAGTAACGTTAAGGACGCGCATGATTTCTCGGTAGGTCAGGTATCGGAACAACGGCATATGCCGCAGCACTTCAATGCGCTGGGTCAGCTCTTCGCTACGCACTTCTTGGGCTTCAGAAACCGATTCTTGAATGCGAACAACGACGGCCGTGATGTTGTCGATGCCACCTGAGCGGTTGGCGTGGTCAATCAGTTTTTGAGGGACCTGCGTGACATCTTCATCCGCCATTAATTCGAGCGTGCGCGCATCGTCTAGATAAGCGTGCAGTCCGTCCGAGCACATCATGAATTGATCGCCTGGAAGAATGTCGAAATCGATCGTGTCGACCTGAACGGTCTCGTATACGCCCACAGCCCTTGTCACGGCGTTCTTGAACGAAGCGTAAGGCGACGTTGCCAGCGTTTCTTTCGTGACCTTGCCTCGGCGAATTAGCTCGTTGATCAGCGAGTGATCCTCGGTGAGCTGCACGACCTGGCCTTGCCGAACCATGTAGATACGGCTGTCGCCAACGTGGGCAATGAAACCGCGATCGCCGACAACCAAAAGCACCGATGTGGTGGTGCCCATGCCGCGCTTGTCGGCTTCCACTTGCCCGCGCCGAAACACAACCTGGCAAGCGCCTTGAACGGCTTCTTCCAGCACTGTCATGACGTCTTGCGCCGTGGCCTTGCCTTGGGCAAAGGCGTCTAGGGTGGGTCGGTCCTCTTCAACAACCCGACGCAACTCGTGCACGGCTACATGCGAGGCCACTTCGCCCGAAGCGTGTCCGCCCATGCCATCTGCGACGACGAAAAGCGAAAGCTTCTTGTCGACTAGGAAATTGTCCTCGTTGTGTTCCCGTTTCCGACCTACGTCAGTGGCGGCCCAGAAGCTTAATTCCATGTGTTCTTTGCGCTAGCTGATGCCGGGATAACTACGTGTTATCCAGGGTTAACATCAATCCACGGGCTGGGCAAGGACTCGAACTGGTAGGTTGATGCTTCCTACCCAGGCTGCAAGTGCGGTTAAGAAGGTGTACGGACCACCCCTAGAATTTTACGCACTGTTTCCAATAGTGATTCTGCCCGAACAGGTTTCTCCAGCACGCCATCGACCCCGAGGCCGTCCAATTCATCAGCTCCGTGTCCCGAAATCATGATGATGCGAATCTCGGGCGCGATTTTGTTGATTTTCTTGCGCACGGTGGTGCCATCCATTCCCGGCATCGACTGGTCCATTAACACCAAGGCCGGCATAGGCGAGGCATCGGCGACGAATTCAAGGGCATCGGCACCATTGGCAGCCGTGAATGAAGAGAAGCCCCCAAATCGAAGCACTCGAGCGACTGAATCTCGAACGATGTCGTCGTCGTCCACCACGAGCACCACGGGGCCCACGGGCTTGACATTGCTTTGAGGCGTTGATTGGTCTTGCTGCACTTGGACCACTGCAGGGTAGGGCAAGAACATCGAGATCTCAGTGCCTCCTTGGTCGTGGGTAGAAACTTCAATCCAGCCACCGTGCTCCTTGGCGCAGTTGGCCACTAGGCCCAATGAGCCAGCGGAGGCTTGCAGATCCACGGGCAATCCAGTGCCGTTGTCGCTGACAGTTAGGCAAAGCATTGGCTCAGCCTGTTGGTTCACCGGTTCAACAAAGTCCCTATTTTTCTCAGTGAGTCTGATGTTCACCTTAACTTTGGGGATTGCCTGGCCAACGCAGGCGTCGCGGGCGCGCAACAAGAGATTGAAAACGGCGTGCTCGAATTCATGGGCCTGAATTAAAAGGGGAGGAACTGCGCCATGTTTTTCCACCGTCAGAGAAATGGTTTTCTCAAACGTAATGCGGCACATGGACACCACCCGTTCAATGCAGGCTTCGACGCCAGAATCTTCTTTGTTCAGGCGCGACTGACGGCCAGAAAACAGCAGCAAGTCCCTAACCAAACGAGTGGCTTCTGTGCATGCGGAAAGGGCGTTGTCCAAGAAAGGCTTGATGTCGTCTGGTGCCTGCATGCGCGCCAATTCGACGTTGCCTAGTATACCCTGAAGGGTATTGTTGAAATTGTGGGCAACACCTGCTGCCAGTTGGCCAACAGCCTCAAGCTTCTGCCTTTGGCGCTGGTCGGGCCCAAGGCCGAGGCCGCCATCCCCAATGCTTTCCTCCCGGCTCACACTCATTGTTGTATCTGCCAACGTCATCGAAAGCCAACAGTTTCCGAGCCGTAGCAAGACTCTTGACACCGCAAACCGCGCTGGTACAACAGGTGCCCCTGGTTCTACGACTCAGGGGGAACGTTTTATTCGGGGATCGTCTAATGGTAGGACGCCAGTTTCTGAATCTGGCTATCAAGGTTCGAACCCTTGTCCCCGAACCAGGCTAAATTAAAAAAAGATACTCGGGGATCGTCTAATGGTAGGACGCCAGCCTTTGGAGCTGGCTACCAAGGTTCGAATCCTTGTCCCCGAACAAAACCGAATATCGGCCCCATAGTCTAGCGGTTAGGACAGCGCCCTCTCACGGCGTAGACCCGGGTTCAAATCCCGGTGGGGTCACAAAGTCACTCTTCGATCGCGTCGTCGTTCGCGTCTTGGCCTGCCGGTACGGCCCAGGGCTGGTCAGTACGGGCTCCTGCCGGGATGCCTCCAGTCACTTCGGCGGCCGTCAAACGTCCTCGCGTCCACATGGTTCGGTCGACCATGGTGTGAAGGATGCGCTGCAGCTGGTTTCGCACGTTGGCTCCATTTGAGCCTTCAAGTTGTTCCATCGCCAATGCGATTGCCTCCATGGTGCAGACTTGGCCAGGCTCGTTAGCCGTGCGAAGTTTGTACATGGAGGGACCGTCCGAGGTGATCGCTACGGCTGGAATTTGAGTCAGGCAAGGAATGCGGCGCCGTGCACGCGAAGCTTGCGTCCAGGTGCCGTCAGGCACTATCAACGCAAAAGGTTTCGCATCCACGGGCTGTCGCGCCATCACCCTTTCCAAGGGCTGCGCCCCTTCGCAGGGAAATAGCAATATGGGTTGATGCGTGGCTGGCCACAACGTTTCGTTTGGAACTGGTTCGCCTTGGCCGCGAATGACAATGCGGCTGTTGGGTAAGCAACGAGTGGCCAAACGACCTGTGTTCGTGGTCTTGCTAACTTCAAGCTGGTGTAAAATCAGCACCAGGTGCGTTTTTGTTTCGATTCGCGGCACCAGCGAGCAAATGCACACCGCAAGGTGCATGTGGCATGTGGAGCAGCGCGATTCGCGTTGGAGAGAACTTCGCATCTACCGAGCGCCGGGAGCCAAGGCTCCACCCGTGTTACCACCGCCTCCCGCCATTCCCATCAAAGGCCGAACGATTGTCGCGACGTTTTCAAACGCCCGCAGGGGAATGAACCACTCTGCCGTCAATTCGTTGCCTCCCACGTAAGACATGATCATGGGTACGCGCAGCTTTTCCACGCCTGGAATGAACGAAAGCATCGCGTTCGCTTGTGCGAGGCTGGGTTCAGTTTTTGCCATGCTCGCAAGAATTGGGCGTACGAACCCGAATATATCCATGTAGCCGAAGCCTTCGCGGCCTTTCGTTTCGTTCAAGACCTGCTGAATATCGGGATCCACACTTTTGGCGGTACTCATTGAAAGGTTCACTAGATCCGCGTCAGCTGAAGGCCCCATGATTCCGTACAGCTTCCCTGCAGCGACGG
>Ga0105046_10002200_pt1 | contig 30647 bp, 14 predicted proteins | sample MAT03_FD_78385 | JGI IMG/M metagenome (GOLD analysis project Ga0105046, IMG submission 78385) | Freshwater microbial communities from Lake Fryxell liftoff mats and glacier meltwater in Antarctica - MAT-03 (megahit assembly) | ecosystem: Environmental > Aquatic > Freshwater > Ice > Liftoff...
ACCCTGTTGGAACTCGTAAACGGTCTCGCACCGAATGGCAGACGGCGTAAGAAAAACATCGACGGAACACTGGCATGACATTCGCTGATTCTCCGGCGGCGGCGGCGTGCCGGCGACGACCCCCGCGGGCTCGTCCAGCCAGTATCCGATGGCGTGCATCACCGGGCGGTTTGGGATCTGCGAGCGCGTTTTTTCGAGATCAGCCTTGAGGTTGTCGAGCAGCGGCGGCTTTAGATTCAGCACGGGGCTGTCCATGCCGATGGCAAGGAGGACGCTGTCGAATTTCTCGATCTTCCTCCCGTGTGCGGCGGCGTACATGCCCGCTGCGCGCGCGGCTTCCGCGTCGTCCGCTTTCGCGACGGTCACCATGTTGAACCCGTGGTCGTGGATCCGCTTCAGCGATTCCGGATCGGTCGGGACACTGTAGAGCAGGATGGGGAAGAAGGGCTTTCCATTGACGACGATGCGCCCCTTTTCATCGCTGACCGCCGTCTCGATTGGCGGCAGCGCGACGGATGCAATCTGCGCGAACGAATGCGCGCAACCGAGGAGCGCGAGGCTCAGCGCGACAAGCGGATGACGGGAAATCTTCATCAGATGGAATCCGATGCGGAAGGCTTACGGCTTCAGATTGGCGGTCGGCATCGTTCTGAAGAACACACCGGAGCCGCCGGGCTGCGTTCCATCAGTGTCGTAGAAGATCGTCCCGAGAGTATTGCCATCGATCTCGACGGTGCGCGGACAGGCTCGGCCGCCAATCGGCCGGCCTGGGTTGTAAAACTCCACCGGGTGATCCATGTCCCACGATTTCCCGTCGTCGCGGGAGACGATGAAGTCGATCCTTTCACCGCCGGTTCCGGGGCCGGTGATCTGTGACGCGAGCAGCCAGCCGTTTTTCAAGGCGATCATCTCGTGACGCCAGCCTTGGGTGAAGACATCGGGAAATGGCTTCACCTCCTGCCAGGTCTTCCCGGCATCGGTGGAGCGTTTTCCTTTTCCGCTAATCAGCGTGCCGCCTGTCGTGAGCACGATCGGCACGAGTCCGTGAGCGGCGGGTTCGCCGAATGGCGTCTCCTCCCCGGTCGCCGGATTGTAGAGCGCGGTCCGATCGGCCAGCGGGAAGAGCCACGAGGTCGGCGACAGTTCGACGATCGGGTGGCGGATGACGCTGTGAATCTTCTGGTCCGCATTCTTCGCGAGGCTCTTCGGCTCGCTCCACGTCACGCCATCGTCGCTGCTGATCGAGAACGCGACGAAGCGTGACTTCAGTTTTTCCTCCGGAGCGAACCAGACATTCCAAGCGTGAACGAGACGCCCATCGGCGAGCGTGGTGAGTGAGCCGGGATAGATCGCGGTGTCCACGGTGTGCGGAAAAAGCGCGGGCTTCGTCCAAGACTTCCCGCCGTCCGTCGAGCGCGTGATGAGATACGGCTTGTATTCGCTCTTGCAAAAAACTGCGACGAGCGTGCCCTTGCCCGTGATGCACAGCGCCGGGTGGATGTGCCCGCTGACGCCGGTTTCGATGCGCACCGGCGGCGGAAGATTCCCCTGCTCGCCGAAAGCAAACGGAGCAATTACGAGCAGCGTGGCGAGGAGACTGACCGCACGGTGTTTTCTCATTGCGACGCGATTGCGGGGTGATGGTGTTTTGTTGGCGTTCATGAGGAAGGAATCGAGATGAGAGCGGCTATTTCTCCGCGAAATTGTCGTGCGTGAGCAGCTTGAGCGCCTTCGACGGCTTCGACTCCTTCTTGTCCGCACCCACGCTCGTCAGGAACAGGTACATCGCCATCTCGGGTTTGAAGCCGTTGACCTGATCGTCGGAATTGACGCCGGCCTTCAGCAGATCCGCGCCGCGGCCATCGGGGTAGATCGAGAGGTAGAGATTGTACTTCAACGCGGGGTCCTGATTGAAATGGACGAGCATCCGGCGTCCGTCGTTGAAATGCTGCGGCTCGGTGAACTCGCGCAATTCCGGCGCGGGGCCGGTGCCCTCGACATTTAGCTTCGCGAGGAAATTGTCCACAGGCCCGGTCCAGACTGGCAGCGGCATCCGCGCCTTGTATCGCGTGAAGAACGCGGGGGCCGTGTGCTCCTCGCTCTCGTATTCGGCGACGATTTGCGAGAGTTTGTAGCTGCGTTCTGGCACGACTTTCATCTCGCCGAGCCACGGGACTTCGTTGCGCGCCTCGACGATGATTTTCTCCAGCGTCAACGGCAGATCCACGACGCCGTCACCACCGCGCGATCCCCACCAGGTCGTCTCGAGTTCGCGGGCGGTGTCGTAGGGATGCGTGCCGGGCAGCGGGAAGCGCACGTAGCGCCAGCCGTCGAAGTTCACGTAGGACCACGCGTGGGTGTCGTCGCAATTCCAGTCGTCTTTGGTGCCCACGGAAGTCCACGTCTCGCCCTTCGCGTCGCGGAGCTGATACACGACGCGGCCCCACGAGGAGTTGCCCTTGATATGAATGCCAAGCGCCGACGCCTTGCCGGGAATGATGACGGGCTTCTTCAGTTTCAGCGCGCCGTAGCGTGTGGCGAGCGGACGGTCGCCCGGCTCTACGGGCAGCGTGATGGCGACCGCATCGGGATGCGCGTCCTCGCCCTGACCGAATTCCGCCGTGAGCTTCGGATCGGGAATGCGGCGTATCGCGAAATGATTGTAGGCATACGCCTTGTCCTCCGCGCCATCGTAGGTCCACTTCGCGGCAGCCATGTCGGTGAGCGGGCGCGTGATTTTCGCCGGCGCGGAGGTGTAAGCCGGCGTGCCCAGCTCGATCTTGTCGATCTGCTGCACGCCCGTCAGCCACACCGGCGACGAACTCAGCGGCACCACGAGCACGCCATTTTTCACCGGCACCTGGCGGGCGTTGCCCATCGCGTCGGTGATCGTCGCAGTCGTGCCGCTCACCGTGAGCCGGGCCTCGGCGGTGCCGGTCACGCGCCAGAGCGCATGGACCTTCGCCTGGTCCTTCGCGCGGACGAAAGTCATGCAATAGGTGGTGAGGCTGCCGGTGGCGACCGATCCCGCCGGGTCCGCGCCGCAGAGCATGGCGGTGGTGGTGGCGATGGCGGCGACAGCGGGCTTCGGGCACGCGAGCGGCGTGCGGTGGAAAACTCCCGCCCCATAATGCTCGGCTCCGTAATAGTTCCCGGCATCGAACGGCACCATGCCCGACTCGAACGAATCCACGCCATACGCGAGCGCGAGGAGCCAGTAGCGGATTTGATAATCCGCCTGATCGTCCTCGGTCAGCGCGCCGGGATTGGTCGGGAAAAACGGCCCCTCGGTCCAGTTGATCGGCAGTTTTGGCCAGCCCAGCTTTTCCGTCTCCTGGCGCAGTTGCCAGAGCTGGTTGATCGAGCCGGTCACATTGGAAATCTCGGGGATGAGTTCGAACTGCGGCGCGTCCATGCCATACATGTCCACCAGATTCTTCGGCATCCCCGCGCGCATGTAGGCGATGGTTCCGTTCGGCGCGCCCCACTGGAGCACCAGCCGCGTCTGCGGGCTTGCCGCGCGGATGGCGTTGCCGATGGCGCTCCAGATCTTCACGTGCCGCCCGGCATTGCCCTGCTCGTCCACCGTCAGCGGACGATCGCCGTCGCCCGTGTAGCGCGGCCACGGTCCATGCTGGATCTCTTTGCTGATGTGCCACTCGCCGCCGTAGAAATAAGTGCTTCCGGGAAAGTCCACCCGGTTGTTGAGATTCGCCACTTCACGGTCCACAGCGCGTTTCATCTCGTCGGCATCCACGGAGCCGTCGGGCTTCACGGTCTTGCCGGTGTTGCCCGCGATGGTGTGCGGGCCGGTGGGGAGAAAGTCGTGCCGCTTCAGCATTTCGGCGGTGCCCACCATCGTGTGGGGCGGGATGCGCCGCAGGCCCAGCTTGCGATACATGGCGAGCAGCGCCTCGTTCAGCGCGGGGTCGCCGGACATCGGCGTGTAATGCCCCAGCAGCGGCCACATGCCAAACCGCGTTTCATTCGCGGCGGTGCCGTAGGTCCGCTGGTTCGGCGGCAGCAGCACCATGCTCAGTGTGCAGTGCTGCTGCGACCCGCCTGCCTCGACCGCGGCCTTCAGCTCATGCCAGCCGAGCTTTTTCAAATCGAACTTCAATTCCACATCCCGCGACTCGCCGGGTGCGAGCTTCACGCTGCCGGTCACGGTCGCGCGCTCCTCGCCATCGTGGCTGCGCGATTGCAGCGTCACCTTTGCCTCGATGGGCCGGGCGCTCGTGTTCCTGACGGCGACCGCGTAGCTCGCCGGCTCCGGTTGCTCGAAGACAAAGCCCGTGCGCTGCGGCTTCACCTCATACTCGAACGGCGCTTCCTCCAGCGTGATGCCGACAACATGAACGGAACTCGGCGGCCCCACCGGATGCCAGCCGTAGTAGATCGGATCGGGATAGCTGCGGCCGAGCGCGAGCGGCTTCGTCAACTCGAAGTCGAGGAAGGCGTCCGCCATGTCCTTGAAGCCGTAGAGCGCCTCCGAGTTGATCGGGATTCTCACCAGATAGAGCGGCATGCCTTCCGCGGTTTTCTGCGGCAGCCGGGTCACGAGGCCGCTGGCGATGGTCTCATGGCTGATCTCGAAATCCGTCGCGGCGGGATAGCCCGCATCGGGGCGGAAAAAGCGGAATGCGCCCTTGGCCACTGCTGTCGGCGTCTCATCCACCCACGCGACCAGCCAGGCATTGGCATAGGTGCGGTACGGCACGCGGAAGGTGAGCGAGGCGGGGTCGATCTTGAACGCGTCCGGCCAGGCGTGCAGGGCGTTCACGTAGCTTGCGTCCGGTCCGCTGCCGTGGGTGCGGCGGTAGCGATCGAGCGAGTCGCTGAGATTGATTTCGCTGACGCGCGCCTTGTGCAGCACGAACGGCACATCGCTGAAGCTGGCCGCCTGAGTTTCCGCGGCGGCACCCTGCGCCAGCTTTGCGTGACTGTGGTGCGTGAACGACAGCGGCAGAAAGCGGCCCTGGTCCGTCGGCTTCGCGAAATCCGCTGACAGCACCTGCGCCGACTTCGTGAGCAGGATCGAGAACCACGCCTCCTTCGGACTCGCCACGCGCGCCTCCGCCACGAGCCGGTCATCGAGCCAGATCTGCCGGCCCGCGGTCGTCAGCACCAATCGCAGCGTGAAGGTCTTCTCTTCGAGCGGCACCAGCTTCGCGTACGCCGCGCCGATTTCCTTGCGGTCCGCCTCGTCCCACAGGTTCTTCACCTTGGGGAAACGCCACGAGTAGGTCAGCGATCCCGAGCGTTTGCGGATGGACGGCGCGGTGGTGTTCATCGGTTCGCCCGACGCGACAGCGGTGACGATTGCCTGCGTCGGCGCGGTCACGCGGAAGACAGATTGCAGCAGCGGCTTCGCGTCCTTCGCTTCATTGAGCACGTTGAGCGTGACCACATCTCCCTGCCCCGCTCGGAAGCGGAACGTCGCCTCCACCGGCAGCGCCAGCGGCGTGCTCGTCTTCAGTTCCAGCGGGACCGCCGCCTTCGCGCTGCGCACCACGCCGGGGTCCGCCTCGCCGCGCACGATCGTCCAGCCGTCCGGCACGGAGGCGGTGTGAAAGGCAGGCGGCGCAGCGAGCGAAAAACAGGCAACAAGAAGCGACAGCGCACCGAGGAGGGAGGATTTCATAGGATAGGGTCCGCAACCTCAATCTTGCCGCGTGCCGTTCCTTTGGAATGGCGACTGAAAGTTCAACACCATCATCCAAGCCGGCACGAGGCGCTGTTTGATTCGATTCCAGGATGACAATCGGCGGATCGCGAACAGCGCAAGGAGGGGCGCTTTGCTAGCGCCCTCTGGCAGCGGTCGCTCCGCGCCGCTGCCAGCCCCGGCGTGGCAACGCAAAAGGATCTTCGAGTTTCCCAGATCACCGGCGGCGGCCACCACTGCGGCTCGATGCGGCGCGGAGCGACCGCATCAAGAGGGCGCTATCAAAGCGCCCCTCCTTGATCTCGCTTCAGCGTTTGCCTGGACCACAAAGAGTTCACGCTCGCCGGAACGGTTCGATCAGGAACAGGCTTGTGCGCCGGCCCGGCACCCCATATTTCAAACCGTTGCTGGCAGCAATTTTTCCACCCGCTCATGAAACTGACCCCAACGAAGACAACCCTCACGTCCCTCCTGCTCACTCTGCTCGTCGCTGGACTCGCTCCGATGCACGCGACGCACGCTGCGGAAAATTCCGTCGTCTTCGCCATCGAGCCGACGAAGGACTTCCCGCGCAACTCGGAAGGCTCGTTCGTCACTCTCAAGTCCGGCCGCATCGTGTATTTCTACACACAATTCTACGGCGGCGCGCGGGATCACAGTCCGGCGCGGATTGTCGCGATTCAGTCGGATGATGAGGGGCGGACGTGGGATGCGAACCCGCGCACCATCGTCGAGAACCCGGCTGGGTCGGACCAGCCTGGATCCAATGTGATGAGCGTCTCGCTGCTGCGGCTGAAGAGCGGACGCATCGCGCTTTTCTACCTGAAGAAGAACTCGTGGCTCGACTGCCTGCCTTACATGCAATTCAGCGATGACGAGGCGCAGACGTGGACCGAGCCGAAGCTCATGATTCCCGCGCCCGGCTATTTTGTGATGAACAACGACCGTGTCATCCAGCACAGCAGCGGGCGGCTCATCGCGCCGTTTGCATTTCATCGGACGCGCGACACTGACCCGAATAGCGGCAAGTCGTTCGATGAGCGTGCAATCGCCATGTGGTATGTATCGGACGACGAAGGGAAGACGTGGACCGAGGCCCCGCAATGGCTCGCGCTGTCGGTGCCTGCGACGCGAACTGGATTGCAGGAGCCGGGCGTCGTCGAACTCGGCGACGGCTCGCTATTCACTTGGGCACGCACCGATCAGGGCGCGCAGTACGAGACGCGTTCCTCCGACATTGGAAAAACGTGGAGCGCCGTGGTCGCAGGCGAGATGAAATCACCCACGTCGCCCGCGAGTATCGAGCGTCTGCCGGGCTCGGATGATTTGCTCGGAGTCTGGAACGACCACAGCGGCCAGTTCCCGATGGTCGCGGGCAAACGGACAACTTTGATCGCCGCGATCTCGAAGGACGGCGGCAGGACATGGCCGCAGCGCAAGTTGATCGAGGGCGATCTGGACGGCTGGTATTGCTACACGGCGATCCACTTCGTGAAAGGAGCCGTGCTGCTCGCCTATTGCGCGGGCGATTCCAAAGTCGGTGGCCTCAACCGCCTCCGCATCCGCCGTGTCGGCCTCGACTGGTTGACGGCTAACTAATGAGCGTCGCGCAACTATTCCTAACTTGGTCATCAGTCACTTTTATGAAATTGAATCGTCTCTCCAAATTCCTCCCCGTGGCCTTCGTGGCCTTATTCTGCTTATCCGCGTCCAGCGCAGAAAATGCGGTCACACTGATCCGGGATGGGGCAGCGAAGGCGGCGGTGTATGTGGCGCCTGAGGTGATGGCGGATGACATCAAGAACGCTGCGACGGCGAGTTATTCGGACTCGCAGGCCGAGACAAACCGCCGTCGCTTGCGGGAGTCGGTGAAGGATCTCGCGCACTATCTTGAGAAGATGTCCGGGGCAAAGGTCGAGGTGCTATCCACAGTGCCTGATGCCAAAGACGGACGGGTGCCGATCCTCGTGGGCGGCATCGCCGTGCAGAAGTTCGGGGGCGTGAAGCAGAAGGCCCCGCATGCGCAGGGTTTCCGGGTTGTCGTCTCGCCGCAGGGCGTGGGCCTGATGGGTGAGAATGATGAATCAACTTCCTATGCGATCTACGAGGTGCTCGATCGTCTCGGGTGCCGGTGGTTCCTGCCATCGGAGATGGGTGAGGAAATTCCGGCGCTTAAGACGGTCGCGTTGCCGGCGATGGATTTTTCGGGTGCCCCCGGCACTTCCTATCGCGGCATCTGGTATTCCAGCGGTGAGTTCCGCCGGCGTAACCGCATGGGCGGTTTCCCGATATCCGCCGGTCACGCGCTCGAAGTGCGGGGCGCGGATCGCTTCGGCTATCTTACCAGAAAGCAGCTTGAGGAGCACCCCGAGTGGAATGCGGAGATTGGCGGAAAGCGCAGCATCAATGGTCGTTTCTGCTGGGCGAACACGGAAGTCTCGGATGCGGTGGCTGACAGCATCATAGCAAGACTGGATGCGAAATATGTGCCCTCGATTTCGCTCTCGCCGGAAGATGGCTCCACGTTTTGCGACTGTCAGAAGTGCAAGGCGCTGGATGCGGGAGATTTCGATGCGGTGATGAACACCGCGGCAATCACGGATCGGTTCATTCATTTCTGCAATCGCATCGCGGAGAAGGTGACGAAGAAATACCCCGACATCACGCTCGGCTTCCTGGCCTATGTGCAATTCACTCAGGCTCCGGTCCGCGAGAAACTGCACCCGAACCTGGTGCCGATGCTGGCCCCGATTAACTACTGCCGCGCTCATGCGATGACCGATGCGTGCGATTCCCGCCAGCACATGCGGCGAATCGTTGAGGGCTGGGCAAAGGCATCGTCCAGCATTTCCTACTACCATTACATGTTCAATCTGGCCGAGTATTCCGTGCCGTATCCGATGATGCGCCAGATGAGCGAGGAGTTGCCGATTATCTACAAGAGCAATGTGAAGTTCTGGCAGCCCGAAGGCATGAGCAATAACGATCAGATACTGCCCGGCCATTACCTGAGCATCCGCATGGCCTGGGATCCGACCTTGAAACCAAAGGATGTGCTGGATGAGTTTTTCCACCGCTTCTACGGCAGCGCCGAGATGCCGATGCGGAAATACTGGCAGGATATGGATGATGCCTGGATCAAGGTGGACGAGCATGCTGGCTGCGCCTGGGGTTATTGGCGGCGCTTCACCCGCGAGTTCATGAAGAATGCGCGCACCACGATGGACACCGCACTCCGCGCGGCCGGGAAACCGACTGAATACCAACGCGTGAAGATGCAGGACGATGCGCTTGTTCAGTTCGAGCGATTCATGCAGTTGCGCTGGGACTTAAATGAAGGCCGTCTCGCCCAACTGGGACCGATGAGCCAGAAGTGGATGGGCAGCCAGCTTCACCTCGGCGATCAATACGAGAAGCAATTCGCCTTCGACAAGACGCACTGGACGCCCCTCACCGCGGCGGGAAATTGGTTCAAATATTTCCTCCTGGCGACCTATACGGATGGCTCTCGGATCGCGAAAGAGTTCACCGTCCTGCCTCAGCCGCTCCGTCAATGGAAGTATGCCGTGGACAAGGATAAGACCGGTGAGGCGCAGAACTGGCACGGTGCCGACTTCAAGGATACTGATTGGAAGAGCACGGACGCAGGCATGGAGTCGTGGGCCTTCCTCGGGCTGGAGAACTACTATGGCCCGGTGTGGTATCGCAGCACCGTCAAAGTGCCTGCGCTGGCAGCGGGAAAGAAGCTATTCCTATGGGTTTCCAGCGCGGACGGTGACGTGAAGGTCTTCGTGAACGGCAAAGCCATTCCCTATGTGAATGAGAAAGGGGAGACCCTGGATGAGGCCAAAGGCACTTACTGCAAGCCGCTGTCCTATGACATCACCTCCGCCGTGAAGGCTAGTGCCGCCAATCAAATCACCATCCGTGGCACGCGCGTTTTCATCAATGAACTCGGCAGCGGTGGTCTGCTCGGGCCGGTGTATCTCTATCGGGAAAAATGAGTGCGGCACGCGATAGCATTGTCCTGCCGGCTCGGTCTTGCAGCCATGGGTCACGCCACCTCGCTGGCGCGGAAAATAGGATCGTTCCCGCGTGAATCAGCATCCGTCCAACTCCGCGGTTTTCATTTTTCTCCGGGCAATATTTTCCGGACGATGCGTGCTCCTGGTTTTGCTTTTTTCTGCGCTAATTCTTCGTGCAGCGGAGCCATCGCTCCCCCAGTTCGTAGTTTCGGGCTTCAATCTTGGAGCAGTGGATCAGATCCCTCCGAACGAAGGGAATCTCGCTTCCGAGTTGAACACCGCCGAGTGGTGTACCGCGGTGGCGCTGGCTTCCCGCGGCGAGTGGAACGTAGTGCCGGCGGGAGTCGCTCCGGCGCGCTGGCTGAGCGTGGTGACTGTTGGATTTGGCAAGCAGGCGGAGGCCTACGTGTTTCGATTTGATGGTCCTGAGGAAGCGGCGCGGCTGGTGGCTCACTTCGCACATCGGAAGCGCTACAGCCAGGGTGCTGAAAAGTGGGGATCGCCTTTTGTCCGGCTGCTGAGTGTGTTTCGCGCGAACGATCTGAAAGGCGCAGGTGCGCCCGCGATTCCGCTTCAGCTCGAGGTCGTCGAGGCGCCGGATGCCGGCACGCCTGATTCCGCGGCGTTGGACGAGGCCCTGTCGCTGCCGCCGAAAGCGGTCTTGCCGCCTCTGCGCGCCATCATCACCGCGGCAGCGTGTTCCGCGGGCTGGGCACCGACGACCCGCCCCGCCGCTGCGCGTGCGCGTGTGGAGGTGCGTGTGCTTGATCGGGCGTGCTCGTTCCGAATCATTTGGAATCGTGATGGACGCGAGACGGTTTTTTCCAAGGAGCGCGTGCCTTGGGAGGAATACCACGAACAGCTTGCGCTGCTTTTCCGTCTTCCCGAGATCGGCGCACGGGTGGTTGATTTTGTGCGGCCCAATGCGGGCAATGTCGAACTGCTGGACGTGGACGGAAACCGGATCATCTGTCTGGTGGACGAGGAACTCGCGGCGCTCGACCGAAACGGCCAGGAGGCGTGGCGACTGCGGATTCCGCAAAGCAAGATTCCCGCCGTCGCGAGGAAGGTGGAACACTACACCACCCGCCGCGACGACACAGGCAGGCTGCGTCTTTTTCGATGGTCCACCGCGCTGGCGGAGATTTCGCCTGCGGATGGCAGCGTCGTCCCGCTCGCGCCTCAGGCGCCCTCCGGTTCCTCCGCGTTTGACGTGGGCGCCAATGGCGACGTGGTGCTGGCGCAGGAGGGACGCGTGGCATTTTTCGCCGCCGGCAAGGAAGCTTGGAGCGTGACAGAATCCGCGCCCGTCCAATGCGGTCCGCGCATCGAGGCCGACCGGGTGCTGTTCGGAAACGAGCGCGGCGAATTGGTGGCCGTGTCGCGCTCGGATCACCGGGAGTTGTGGCGCGTCAGCGTGGGCGGACGGTTATGGGGGCACATCGTTTCTGCTGGCGGACTGCGGCTCGCGTTTTCCAACGAGGCGGAAACCCTCATCGCGCTCGACCCGAAGGACGGTGCGGTGAAGTGGCGTTTCGCCGCGGGCGATGTGCTGGTGCAGCCGCCGTTCGAGCATCAGGGCGCTCTTGTTGTGGTCACCAAACAGAATCGCATCGTGCGTCTCGCGCCGGAGACTGGAGTTGTATTGGGCGAAACAAGAATGCCCGCGTGGATCGTCGGGGTACGCGCCGTGGAGTTGGGCACCAAGAGCGTTCTTGCAGTGGGCGACTCCGCAGGCCGGCTGGTGTTGCTCGGGGCTGACTTGAAACCGGTCTGGGAGCTGTCAACCGGGGTGCGGCTGACCGGTCGTGCGGTGATCGCCGAATTGCGGCCACAGTGGAAGATCCCCGCGAGGGCCGCCAAAGGTTCGCCCGAGGAATTGCTCGAAAACCTTGCCGCCGAAACCGACGGCACGCTGCCCTTCCTGCTCAGCAGCGATGCCGGCGGGTTCATTTACAAGATCTCCACCACCGAAATCCCCAAGCGATGATTTTCCAAAGGTTCGCCCGCCAGATCAGCCTCGTGTTTCTCGCCGTCTGCGTGCCATTCGCGCCGGCGCAGGCGCAGTTTTCCAAGAAGCAACCGGAGCCCGACGTCCTCGCCGAGATCGAGGGCAGGAAACCGGGCGACGATTTGGAGGGACTGCGCCACAGCCATCTCTCGACACTGGAAAGCTGGCAGCATGTGGAGCCGCTCTCACCGCGGAGCAAAGTGGCGGGCGCAGACTATCGCTGGAAGCTGGCCAAGGACGGCGCGACTCCGCTCGGGCGCGAGCCGATTTCCACACTGATCGATGTCCCTGTTGAGGGCGACTATCGCCTGTATGTGCGGCAATGGATCGTGCAGGCACATCCGCTGCCGCTGACGCTCACGGTCCAGCCACTGCGTGGGGCGGCTGCGCCGCTCGTTCACAAATTTGGCGAGGTGCGAATGCTGCCGAAGTCGCTCGGCAGCGAGCAGGAGGAGAAGCTGCCGCTGCGGTTTGAGTCCGAGGTGCAGCTCGGCACTTTTCCCGCGCCCGCGATGTTTGTGTGGGAATATCGGGACGTCAGACTGGCGAAGGGGCCGCATCGGATCGAGTTGCAGAGCGACCGGCTGGACAATCGTGTCTCGGCCATTTTTCTCACGCAGAGCAAATCTTTCCGGCCCAGTTTTTCCGAGGTGAAAATGGACAACACGCTGGGTGGCGTGTTCTGCCGCTACCGGCTGGCTGGGCAGGGTACTCGCGCGCCATTTTCCGTGGCCACGTCCGTCACCTACCACTGGCGCGGGCGCAAGGCGCTCGGCTCCACCGAGCCCATGTGGTACGATCATCTGCCGGCGCTTTCCAAGATCGCGGCGAACGAGTGGTCGCCATTTGTGGATGTGCGCGAGCAGGTCATTCCGGGCGGCGGGCCGTGGTCAACGTGGCGTCCCTCGCTGACCGGCGTGGCTGACGGAAAACTGGAGGTGCAGTTTGCGTGGCATCCGCACAACGCCGCGGTGATGCATGCGATCGAAACCACAGTGAGCGGCGGCAAGGCCATGTTCCGCGTGCCGAATGGCCGCTTTGCTTTCGTCGTTCCACGCGAAAAACCAGCGTGGGGCGTGTGGGATGCGGAACTGCTGAGTGGCATCGTCGGCGAGGAGTCGCTGGTGGAGCGCTATTTCACGTGGGCGGACGAGGCTGCGAAAACGCTCGGACTCCAGGCGGACCATCCCAAGCCGAAGCTGGTCCGAGTGCTCTCCAATTGCCGCACGGGTGCGCCGCACATGGCGCGCGCTGCGGAGATGCTCGCGAGACTTGGAGTCAACTGGATCCCGGATGCTTCGCCGGCGCTGACGGGTAAGTTCGGGTTGTACGACGACTCGCAGCAAAAGAAGGTGAATATGGGCGACGAGATCGCCACGCACACTGCTGCGGAGGTCATCAATACGGACGCCGCGCTGCGAGGAGGCTTCCATGATTTCCTGCGCGCGCAGGCCGCGAACGAGGGCGTGGACGTGCGGGAGTTTCTCGGCATCCAGGATCTGCGCCCGGTGGATGCCGTGGACAAACTTCCCGAAAACGCCGGACGTTTCGAGAGGCGCGTCTTTTATTGCTCCCAGCGTTACGCGCACCTCGCCACGATCCCGACGTACGCCCACGGGCTGAAGGCCATCGAACGCGAAAGGCCGGGCGCGATCGTTTACAACAACTACTCCCCGCATCCCACCTTCCTCACCGGACGCGACATGAACGGCGCGGACTGGTTTCTCCTCCCGCGCGCCGGCGCGCAGACGCTCGGCTGGGCCGAGGACTGGGCCACGGGAGGAAGCTGGGGACTTGGCACGCCGATGGCCGAATGCACCACCTTTTACGCCGCACTCGTGGACTGCGCTGTGCGTGCGCGGAAATATCCCGCCGGTTTTTACGTGGGCGCGAACTGCGGATTCGCAGCGCAGAAAATTTTCTCCTGCGTGAGCCAGGGCATCTCGATCCTGCATCTCTACGACTGGGGCCCGATTGACGCTTGGGCGGAGGGCAGCAATGCGTGGAGCGAGATGCAGGGCCAGTATCTCTCCGTGATGCAGGGCACCCACGCCATCGGCCCCGCCGACGAGATCATCGCGAAGGGCTCCCGCGAAAAACGGCGCACCGCGATCCTCTACAACCGCAGCCACGAGATCGTCAGCGGCTCGAAGCTGTGGCTCAACCGCGATTGGATGTGGACGTTCCTCGGCCTGCGCAATTCGCAGATCCCCGTGGATGTCATCATCGAGGAGGATTTGAGTCCGGAAAAACTCGGCCAGTACGAGGTGTTGTTCGTGGGCGGATTGAACTTGGAGCAGCGGCATCTCCAAGCGCTGCGGGCCTGGGTGGAACGTGGCGGTTTGCTGATCGGCTCCGGCGGTTGCGCGCTCCACGACGTGTACGGCGACAAGCTCGCAGCCACCGAGGAACTCTTCGGTTCCTCCCAGCGCATGGCTCCCGCCGATGGCGGTCCGTCGCGCGAACGTGTGCATTTTCACGGCAGCGATTTTTTTCCTGAACTGGATATTCCTGCCGCAACCGCCGGCAATCAGAGGTTCGTGCTGACTCCGACCAAGGCCGCAATCGCGGCAAAATACGACGGAGGAGAGGTGGCCGCGGTCGTCAATCAGTTGGGCAAAGGGCGCGCCATTCTGCTCGGCGTCACGCCCGGTGAAATGTTCCGCGCGGCGGGCGGAGCGAAAGGCGCATGCCGTGCATGGCTCGCGGCACCGGTGCTCAGGCAACTCGGAAGGCAGCGGGCGGAATTCGACTGCCCGGAGTCAGAGGTCACGGTGTTCGATCATCCTTCCGGCACCGCAGTCCTCATCGCGCTCTACACGAGCAAGCCGGATGAACTCTCCTCGCAACCGGGCCACCTGTCCGTACTCGCCGACCGAAAAGTGCGCGAAGTCACCAGCGCACTGCATGGCGCGCTGAAATGGGAATTGCGCGCAGGCCGCATCGAAATCGAAACGCCGCCTCCGGCAAAATTCGCCGTGGATACAATCATGCTGCGATGAACCGGGAGTGCGGTCGGAAAACTGAAGAGAGCACCGGCGCGGAGATTTTCCGGCGGCGTTGACCGCGAGCTTCCTCGACGAATAGCGTCCTCACCCGCCCACCTCCGTCAGAGTTTCCTCCGTCTCCACACAGCCCGCCTTCATGTTCACCTCGACTGCTCTCCGCTTCTTCGTTCCGCTGCTGTTCGCCATCCTGCTCCCGGTCGGACTGCATTCTGCGGAGAAACGAATTCCCTGGACCACTTCAGCGATCCGCGGGACGCCCGAGCCGCCGCTGCCATTCCGAGTCGAGCGCGCTTTTCCAAAGCTCACTTTCGAGCAACCGCTGGAGGTCGCGACGATTCCGGGCACGGGCCGCATGGTTGCCATCGAGACCGCGGGAAAGATCTTTTCATTTCCGTACGACGAGGCCGTGGAGAAGGCGGACCTCTTCGCCGATATGAAGGCGTTCGATCCCGAGGTGAATCAGTGTTACAGCATCGCGTTTCATCCGCGCTTCGCGGAGAACCGGCTCGCGTATGTCTGGGTGCTTCTGAATTCGCACGGGAAGCCGAACCTCAAGGATGGCACGCGCATCGTGCAGTTTCGCGTGACTGCGGAGAATCCGCCGACGCTCGACATCGCGAGCGGCAAGGTCGTATTCTCGTGGCTCGGCGGCGGGCACAATGGCGGCAGCGTGCGCTTCGGCCCGGACGGGATGCTCTATATTTCCACGGGTGACGGCGGCATGGCCGATCCGCCTGACGGCCTCGTGAGCGGACAGGATCTCACGCGCGTGCTGTCGAGCGTGCTGCGCATTGATGTGGATCATCCCGATGCTGGAAAGGCGTACGGCATCCCGAAGGACAATCCATTCGTGAATGTGCCGGAAGCGCGCGGTGAAAAATGGGCCTACGGTCTGCGGAACCCGTGGCGGATCTCGTTCGATCCGAAGAGCGGCGAACTCTACGCGGGCGATGTCGGCTGGGAACTGTGGGAAATGGTCTATCGCATCAAACGCGGCGGGAATTACGGATGGAGCATCACCGAGGGCAGCAAGCAGGACGTGCGTCCCGATCGTCCGCGCGGCCCGACACCGATCCTGCCGCCGCTCGTCGCGCACTCGCACGAGGAGGCTGCGAGCATCACGGGCGGTGAATTTTACCACGGCAAGAAGCTCCCGGAACTCGATGGCGCGTACATTTACGGAGACTGGCAGATGGGGATTTTCTGGTCGCTGCGCGCGGACGGCGATCGCGTGACCGAGCTGCGCGAACTCTGCCACACGCCGCTGATGCCCGCGGGATTTGGCATCGCGCCGGATGGTGAATTGCTCATCTGCGACTACGGCGCCGGGGGGCTGTGGCGCTTCACGCGCAACCCGGATGCGGGCAAGGCGTCGCGCTTCCCGCGCAAGCTCAGCGAGACGGGGCTCTTTGCAAATGCGGCCGCGCAGACGCCGTCGCCGGGTGTGATGCCGTTCGAGATCAATGCCGCGCGATGGAACGATCACGCGGTCGCGGAACGCTGGGCCGGATTGCCCGAGATGAGTGGTGTGACGATCGCGAAGCAGACGTTCGGCGTGATGGAGTCCGGACGATGGGTCTTCCCCGATCAGACGGTGATGGCGAAGACGTATTCGCTCGATCTCGAACGCGGAAATCCCGCGACGCGACGGCGCATCGAGACACAGATCCTGCATTACGAAGGCCAGCAATGGGGTGCCTACACCTATCGCTGGAACGACGCGCAGACCGATGCCACGCTCGTCCCCTCGCGCGGCGAGGATGCGGTGTTCGCGGTGAAGGACACATCGGCACCGGGCGGCATCGTGCAGCAGAAATGGCGCTTCTTCAGCCGCGTGGAATGTCTCCGCTGCCACAACCCGTGGGACAACTACGCGATCTCATTTGCCTCGCTCCAACTCGATCGCACGACGCCCGACGCACCGGGCCGGCAGAACGATCTTTTCGCGCGCCTCGGACTCACGCCCGAGGAGCCGAAGCTTGCCGATCCCTTCGGCACGCATGGCAGCATCGAGGTGCGCGCGCGCTCCTATCTGCACACGAACTGCGGTACGTGCCACCGCTTCAATGGCGGCGGCGCGGTGCCGTCATTCCTCAATATCGAGGCCGTGCTGAAGGAGGCGCGCGTCATCCAGGCAAAACCCGTGCAGGGCGATCTCGGCCTGCCGGACGCGCGGGTGATCGTCCCGGGCGATCCTGCCCGCAGCGTACTGCTCTATCGCATGGCCACCGGCGGCCGCGGCCATATGCCCTATCTCGGCGGCAAGCTCGTGGACGATCGCGGCGTCGCGCTCGTGCGCGACTGGATCGCCAGCATGAAGCCCGACCCGAAGAGCACGACGAGTGAAACCCGCAAACAGCGCGAGGCCGAGCAGGAGAAACTCGCGAAGCTGAAAGCTGGCGACGCCGCGCAACTCGACCCGCTGCTCGCGACGGCAAGCGGGGCGTTCAGTATCGCGCTCGCGGTCATTGATGGTTCGCTCACCGGCGACCTCCGCGCGCAGGCGATTGGAAAAGGCAGCGCGATCCCCGATCCCGTGCGGCGCGATTTGTTCGAGCGGTTCCTCCCCGAGTCGCAGCGCCGCGTGGTGCTCGGCGGCAACATCAACGCGCAGGCGCTCCTCGCGGCGAAAGGCGACGCCGCAAAGGGAAAACTTCTTTTCGGAACCATCTGCGTCGCCTGCCATCGCGCGAATGGCGAGGGCACAGACTTCGGCCCCGACCTGAGCCAGATCGGAAAAAAATGGGACCGCGGAAACCTGCTCGATCAGATCCTTTCCCCGTCGAAGGTTCTCGAACCGCAGTGGCAGCTCGCCACCGTCACGATGACGAACGGCGAAGCAAAGGCCGGCTTCATCGCCGCGCGAACCGACGATGATCTCACGCTGAAAATGGCCGGCGGCCTCGTGGAAAAAATCGCAACGAAACAAGTGAAAGCAACCGCCACACAGCGCATCTCCATGATGCCCGAAGGCATGCTCCAAAGCCTCACCGCATCCGAAGCCGCCGACCTGCTCGAATTTCTCAGTTCGATGAAGTAGGCTCCCATCCAGCATTCCGCGTAGATCAGATTTTGAACCGGCCGCGTTTTTTTCCGATCAGTTCTTGGAAGGTTTCTGGGACACGGCGCGTAGCACGGGTTCGAACGCTTCGGGATTCAGTGAGAAATACACTCCGCTCGTCGGCAGCGGGAGAGGAAGTGAAAATTGACGAAAGCAGCAATGCCGCAAGCGCACTGGTGAATGGGAGTCTTTGCATGATTTGCAGTCAGCTTGATCGCGCCTCGCCGCGGGGCAGTATGCTACTTTGGTTTTCGCGTGTAAATGTCGTCATGAAGGCTGTCATCACGCGCTTCGAGTCGGCGCAGGAGTTCCTCGAACGAGACCGCTGAATCCCACCATTCGAGAGAATCGTGATCAACGACGAACAGGATGCCCGTTGGATGGACGCAGACCCAGTCGCCGCAGCACAAGTTTCCAATTGGGTAAAAGTGTTTTACGCCAATCTTCGGACCCCAGTCTCGAACGATCTCCGTAACGAGCTTCGCTGTATGGAAATACATGATCTTTGATCCGTTTGAGTCATAAAAATAATGGTCGTTTCGCTTGTGCGAACGGTCGCGAAGTCGTTCGACGGCGGCGAGCCCTTCCGGCAAAAATTGAGCTGGCGACAGGTTGCTCATATTCAAAAGGTGATACTCAAGTCGGCGTTCCACTACATGCACGACAATGTTTACCCCATTTACCAGGCGGTCCGTTGCGCTCCGCGATGGAACCTGGTGTTGCGGATCGCGTTTGGAATATCGAAGAACTCTTTGGACTTCTCGATTCTGAATCGATCTCAAGGTAGCCCACTACCTGCCGCGGACTTGCCGCTAGTAGGTCAGCACGATCCGGTTGTTGTGGCGGTTGAGATCCTCTACCCGGTTCTCCGGGTCCACTTCGATGATGATACTGCCATACGTGTTGGCGTTGATGTTCTTGAACTCGACCGTCTTGATCTTCGGCTTGAGATCCAGCGGTGCTTCGATGCGATCGATCGTTTGCTCGCCCGTGACCACCACCTGCCCGCTGCGCCCGTCGCGAACGCGCACGAGGAGATTTTCGATCGGCTTGCGTCCGATGTTGTGGACGCGGACGACGAGGTGCTCGCCATAAACCAGCTCGGTGTCCATCAGGCTGATGGCCGCATCGGGCTGGTCGTAGTTCACCGGCTGCGTGCGGATCGGCTCGATGCGCAGGATCGCGCTTTGCCGAGGCGGCAGCGTGAATCCGACGAACGCGCCGCGGTCGAGAGTCATCTCCTTTTCCATGAGCTTCCCCTCGGGCTGGCCGTCGTCGTTCTTGTCGTCGAACAAACTGACGCGATACGTGCCCGGCTCCATGCGCCACACGCGCGCTTCCACCTCGTGCGGCTTGTCGGCGAATGCGTAAAAGCGCGCGGTCAGATGATTGTCTAGATTCTCCGTCACTAGCGCCGCGATCTCGCCCTCGCCGCGCGTGTAGCTGATTCCGTAACGCGGCCAGACGAGCGAACTGGCACCGCGGTTGGCCGCGAGCGCGCCCATGCGCGCGCCGACAAGCGTCGTGCGCGGGAGCGGATTGCGATCCATCGAGGGCTGCGCGGCGGCCATCAGCCAGTCGAAGCGCGCGAACCATTCGCAGACGCGCTTGTAGGAATCCACGACGTAGCGCACGTCGCCACTGGTCCGGTAAAGCATCCAGTGCTCGTCGGTGTCGTAATAGCTCAGGTAGGCGCGAATCGGCGCGAGCGGTTTGTAAGGTTGCGCCAGCGCCTTGCGGATGTCGTCGGTGAGGCCGACTTCATCAATCCATCCCGTGACGGTGCGCGAATCCCCCTTCGCCTTCTTGTCGCGCGGCTGCACCGCGAGCTGTGCGTACCTTTGTCGCGCGGCGGCGATGTCGGTGAGGTGATCGTAAGCGCTCGCGGCCCAGCCTTGATCGGGTTTGATGTTCACGAAAATCTTCGCGATGGCCGGATGGCGATCATACCAGAGGAGATAGGCAGAGGGCACAAACAAATCGTAGCAGTGGCCGCGCAAGTAGCCTTCCGGCTGGGCAAACGCGGCGAAAGTGCCGGGGCCATTGATGCTCACGTAATCCGATTGGAACTTCAAAGCGCCGTCCGCGTAGGGCCGCAGCCATTTGTCGTAATGGCTCGATGCCGCCATCACGCGCTCCATCACCACCGGGTCGCCGTAGTCCACCAGCGCGCGCATGGCGGTGCTGCCCATGCCTTCCTCGTAATAGTGGCAACTGTCCTGCGCGTATTTGCCGACGCCCTCGATGAGCTGATGCGTCCAAAGCCCGTCCCAAAATTTCCGCAGCGAATCCTTGATCCTGCCGTCGCCGTCGCAGCTCAACGCCAGCTCGATCCAGTTCTCGATGTGATCCGTGTCGTCGTTCCAGACGCCGCCATACTCGCCGGTGCGCACCTGCTTGTGCTCGATGATCCAGTGCAGCATCCGCCGGTGTTCCTTCATCGCCTCCATCTGCCAGAACGCCCACTCCGGCGCACCGGTCGTGTTTGAAGGAGCGTGCCATTCGATCTTCGGCACGGCGATACCCTCGAAAAGCTGCGGCGAATCCACGCGCTCATACATCTGCTGAAACTTCGGATGCGTCGGCGCGAACTTCGCCAGCCACGTCAGCGGCATCTGGATGTGTTTGTCCTTGTAGAGATGCCCCTCCATTTCCTCCGCATAGCTCTCGCGCAGGAACTCGGCCTGATCTTCCGCCGCCACAGGCAGCGCCTTTTGCAAATCAGTCGTAGTGAACGCAACCGAGCAACCGCCATCGCCCATCTGCCATTGCACCGCGCTCGCCGCCGCGACGACGATGCCAAACGGCACGCCCGGAATTTCCAGCGCCGCCACCTTTTTCTGCGGCACGCGATAAGGCGGCATGTTGATCACAGGCCGGCCCTTGAGCAGAAGCGTGAACGTCTGCCTCCCGCCGCCCTTCGGCTTCAGCACCGCATCGGCGACAAGCCACGTTCGCGACGAAAGAACCGGCTCCTTGATCTCCACGCGCACCGGCGTCGGCTCGTTGATTTCCGCGACCAGCGTGACGAGCGCGCCATCGAAAGCCTTCGCATCATCGGGCGCTTCGGTGAACGCCTGGAAACCGCCGAACGCGGGTGACTGTAAACTCCACGCAGGCGACGCCGCTTTCACCGCGGTGATCGGCTGCTGAAAATGCACGGGCGTTTCGCCCTGCAACGCACGCCCCATCTCGGAATCCGGAAAGCTGTCCGCTTTGGCAAAGTGCAAGGCGACTGCCTCGCGCGCTAGTATTGCCATCGGCTCGACGCGATAGAAATCAAGCTGGCCGAGATTTCCCGCGCGACGTTTCAGAGTCAGCGCCTCGTCGCTGAGCGCCCCGTCGAGCTTGCCGTGCCAGACTCCCGATTGCGGCGCATGGATGGCCAGCGCCTGCGTTTCCACACGCGCGATGGAACGCACGAGCGCACCGTCGAACGGACGATGAACAAAAAGCCGGACGCGATCATAGCTCGGCTTCGGCGCCAGCGAGATCGCGAGTTCCTCGCCCTTGGTGGACGCGCCGTATTTCACCAGCGGCCAGGAGGTGTCGTAGAAGCCCTCGAACAACTGCGCCACGGGCCGCTTCGCATCCACGCACTCCGTGATGCGCGCGAACGTGAACATCTGCGGCGCACCTGTCTCGACGACCGGCATCCGCGCCAGCGATTCGCCGCTCCATCCCATCCGCGCGAGATCCGCCTCGCGATGCTTCTCTGCCGGCGACGGCGCGATCGGCTCGCCCGTCGGCTTTTCATTCTTCGCCAGTTGCGCGATCTGCGCATCCGTCAGACACGAGGCGTAGGTATGCACCTCGTCCACGATGCCGTTCACGAAGAGCGTGTTTGGCATGAGGTTCCACTCCCAATGATGTTGCCCCCAATTGCTCGCCACACGCTTGCCGTCCTCATACGCCGTCACTCCTTCGTGCCGATCCCACACCACCGCGAGATGATGCCACTCCCCGGCTTTCCAACGACCAAGGTTTGGCGGCAGCCTGAGCGGCGGCGAATAGTTGCCGACATCATAGAAGTTGAAGAGAAATTCCGACTGCCGCATGTCGAAGCCCATCAGCATTCCCCAATAGCCATTCTCGCGCTGCGCATTCACGCCCGCGAGCCGCTGCCATTCCCCGATCACCGGTGCCTCCTTCGACTTGGTGAAAAATGCAAACGTCCCGCGGTCGAGGTCAATCTTCCCGCGCGCTTCAACCGAAAACTTCGTGCCTGCCTTGCCCGCGACACCCACCTCCTTGCCAGTGTCGAACGGCTCGTAAAAGAGTTCCTTCAACTCCTCCGCACCGGCCACGGCGGAGAGCAACGCGCACGCGCAAATCGCGAGGGCATGTTTGCAAACTTTGCTTGCGAGCCGACCCCATCCCGAAGGGATGCCGGAAATTAGCCGGGGGTAACACCCCCGGAACCCGCCACCCTCGGGAATGCACCCCGGAGGGGTGCTGGAAGATCGGCTTTGGCACGCGTTTCCGGCACCCCTCCGGGGTGCATTCGCATTATGCGATGATCCGGGGGTGTTAGCCCCGGCAAATTTCCGTGAACCCTCCGGGTTCGTTCCACACCAAGTCCGGAAGGATTTGCAAACACGCCGTAGCAGGGCAGGGAGGTTTCGTTTCATGGGGGTATCAGTGGTAAATCGGAACGCCGGACGTTCCTTCGGTTTCAGATCACGCGAAGCCGCGCAACAATCGCAGCAGCCAGTCTGCGCCGAGCAGGATCACCAGCAGGACGATGAGGGCGAAGCGGTTCCAGAGATCCACGGTTTCGGTGCGCGTGACGGAGACTTTTTCCAGCGCGGCGAGCGATTTCCACGTCTTGGGATCTGCGCGATCGATGCGGTGGCCGCCAGTGTCGCGCGCGATGCGGGCGAGGTTGGCTTCGTTGATGTGCCGGCCGGAAAGTTCGGCGGTGTTCTCCTCGACATCGAATGCAACCAGCACGTCGGCGGCGGTCTTCTCGTCGGCGACTACGGTCGCGGCGACCTTGTGCTGGCCGGGCATCGCGGCGTCGAAGCGTGCGGTGAAAATCCCCGGCGCGCTCGCATCGGGCGAGAAGTCGAGCGCGAGCTGTTTGCCATCGGGCAGCGTCACCTGCGCCTGCACGCGCGGCCTCACGAGCGGGCGTTCAGATTGCACTTCGGCGCGCAGCACGACGGTCTGTCCCGGCTCGTGGCGGCTGCGGTCGGGCTCGATGAAAAGGCCCACATTGCCCGCGCTCTGGCGGATCGGCGCGAGCGCGCGCAGTGCCTGCTGCCAGAAGACCTGATACGGCGTCGGGCCATCGGTCGTGGTCGCGAGCATCTGCCATTTCCAAAGCGTGTCCGTGCCGATGAAAAGCACGCGCCCGCGTCCGACGGTGTGCTCAGCCATGAGGATGAATCTGCCATAGGAATTTCCGAGCTGCGCGGCTTCGGCGAGCACGCTTGCGGCGGGTTTCTTGCGCAGTGCGGGATAAATCTGATCCACCGGCGGCAGCGACGACCAGAACGCGGCAGGCACACCTCCCGGCATGGCGAAAAACGGCGCGGCCATTCCATCGGCGGTCACGCGCACCGCGACCGGGCCGGCCACGGGCGTCGCCGATTCGGGCGAGAGTTCGACGGGCAGCAATTCCGCAATCGCGGGGTGCTTCATCATCTCACTCAGATTCGGCCCGCCGATGACGATGAGGGATTTCCCATCCTCCTCGACAAGCTGCCGGAGCGAATCCGGAAAGCCGCGCGGCCAGCGACGCGGGTCCGCGCTGCCGAGCACGAAGGTATCGAAGCCCGCGAGTTCCGCGTGCGTTTGCGGAAAGCCCGCGACCTGCGTGCGGCGCTCGGGCTCGCCGAGTTGCACGAAAGCATTCTGTCCGCGCGACAAAAATGCCGTGAGCGTGAACGACGGATCGTCCTCGAAAATCCGGCGGAGAAATTTGAACTCCCAGCGCCAACTGTCCTCGAGGAAAAGCACCTCATTCCGCACACCGACGATCTGCACGCTGAAGTTCCGCGATGGAGCGCTGGCGTCCCCGCCGGCCTCTTTCACACGCGCAGCGTCCAACTTTCCAGCGCCTGCGATCGTGACTGTGTATTCCTTCAGCCCCGCCTCCTCCGGGCGAAAAGCGATGCTCACAGTCTTCTCCCGCTCCCCGGCGGCAAACGTGAATGGCCGAGTCGCGACGGGCTTGTCGCCTTCCTTCAGTTCGAGCGTGAGCGCCTTTCCCGCAAGCCCCTCCTGCCGCAGTGCGACGGCAAAGCGCGACTCCGCGCCGAGCAGCACACGCCTCGGTGCCTGCACATGCGCGATGTCCACGCGCGCCGTTTCCTCGCCTGCATCTGCGCTGGGCGCGAGCGTGTCCACGGTGAGCGCGAGTTCGCGCGCGACCTCGGCAATGTCGCGCGCACCGGAATCGTGTCCGTCGCTCACGAGCAGCACGCGTCCGCCGGGGACGACCGGCGCACCTTCGCTGCGCTGCTGGCGGTAGTGCTCCCACGCATCGGCAAGACTTTCGGCATACCGTGTGGTCGCGCCGTTCGTCGCGAGCGATGCGGCATCGCTGGCGCTCACCATGCGCGCGCGTCCGTCGAATGCGAACCAATGCACATTCGCCTGCGCGGCGAGCGAACTTTGCAGACCGCTTTTCCCGAGCCATTGCAGCGCATCTGGCAGGCGGCCCGCCGGCGCGGCGGTGTCCTGGATCCCCATGCTCTTTGAAACATCGAGCAGCACGAGCAACGGCGGCCCTTCCTCCACGGTGCGGCGGAAAGAGACGATCGGCTGCAACATGCAAACCGCGAACACGAGCACGATGGCCACGCGCAGCACGCCGAGCGTGAGAATCCAGCGCGACGGCAGCCGCTTTTGCGCAAGCATCATCGAGCCGTGCAGCAGCAGCGCGAGCAGTGCGAGCACGATCGCCGCGATGGCCCACAGCGGGAGAACTGGCATCCAACTGATCGTCATCGCTTCGCCTCCTGCTTCGATGTCGGCGCCATGATGCCGTGTTTCGCCACGGTCGAAGTCGCGACGGTTGGATTCATCACCGGGCAGAGCCGGTGGACGAAATACATCTCCACCAGCAACACGAGCGCGGCGAACGCAAACAGCCACGGCCACAGCAGCACGCGGCCCGTCGCCGCCGCACGTTCCGGACTCGCGCTTGGGTCGGGATGGGTGATTTCAAACGACGCGCCGCCCCACCACGAGCGAAGCGTGTCCGCATCCGGCTTCGCAACCGTGCTGTCGCCACGGCCCACGTGGACGACGAAGCTCAAGTCCACGCTCCCGTCCTCGCCGCTGGCGCGCAGTGAATACACGCCCGCCTCGTCCGCCACATCGAGTCGTGCGATGGTCTGCGCGCCGAATTCCCGCAGCGCGGGCGTCACGCTCCGTCCGCCCGGCGTGGTGATGGATGCGGTCGCATTTTTCCCGACGCCCGGCAGCGCGAGCGCGACCGTTTCGCCCGTGCGAAAACCTCTTCCGAGCCGCACGCGTGTGAGGCGGTTCAGCGACTGGTCGAGCAGCGGCAGGAAGCAGTTGCGACGCGGAAGGTCACTCCATTCGTCGTTTGCAGTCGTGTTGAAAATGAGCACGCGGCCCGCGCCGAACGTGTGCTCGATGAGCGCGGGCGCAGCATCGTCGAACCACGCGAGCACCTGGCTCGTGTCGCCCTGCGGCGCGTCGCCGAAGCGGTAGAACGTCCTTGCATGCACACGGGAGAAATCGCCGAATGTCGGATCGAACAGTGGCGCAAGCAGGGGGTGCGTCCACTCGATGCGCGTGAGGCTCGCGAGTCCGCCGCTGGCGATTTCCCGGAGCGGACGCGGCAGCAGGCATTCCGTCGGGCTTTGTCGGTTGTGCAGTTTCGTATTGTAAAATTCCGGCTGCACCGCGGGGCCGAAGAACATCATCAGGCCCGCACCGCCCTTGATGCGGCTTTCCAGCGCGAGCAGGCGGTCGTCGCTCAACTGCGCGACGTTCGCCATCACGACGACATCGGCATTTGCAAAATCCGACGCGACCACAGCCTCGGGCGTGCGGCGTGTCACCTGCGCGGCGGCGGCCTCGCCGTGGCCGAGCACGTCGAGCGCGGCGCGCAGGTGATAGCCCGGCTGCAGCGATTCGATCTGGGTGCCCTGCGATTCGAGCAGCAGCACGCGCACGCCGCCGCGCGCGTCGAGATTCACCCAGAAGACATCGTCGTCCTGCAGCGCGTCGCGCGGTTCAAGCACGAGTTCCGCGATTTTCCCCGTGAAGTCGAAATCCGCCGGGACCGGCAGGCTCACCTCGGCGAATGTGCCCGGCGCGATGGTCACCTTCTGCGCGATGCCACCGAGGTCCGACGGCTTCCCCACCCGCAGCGTGCGCTCCTGCGGCTCGTTGCCGGACGCGCCGGTGCGCGCATGAAGAAAACGTTTGCCGTCAAATTCCACCGCGCGCACTTCGGCGATCCACGCATTGCGCGGCGCGGATGGGCCGACATCAATTACTCGGACGGACATCGGCATTTTCAATCCGTCGGTGAACGCCGCGACCCCGCCTTGCGACCATGCGCCCTGATGATTGTCCGTGAGGAACAACAACTCTGCGCGCGCATTCGGACGCGGCACAGCGAGCATCGGGCGGATGACGGCGAGCGCGGAGGAAAGATCCGTGTCACCCAACCCTGCGCGCGCCGCTTCGAGCCGCGCTACGTAGCGCGTGGGATCCTCGGCGAGCGGGCCGAGTGCGGTGCTGGTGTTTGCAGTGAGCAGCACCGTCGCGCGGTCACCGGGCAGACCTTCCGCGAGCAGTGCGCGTGCGATTTTCTTCGCGCGGACAAACGGCGTGTCGCTGCCGGGCTGCTCGTAATTCATGCTGCGGCTCACATCGAGAATCACGAACCGCTCGGTGAGCGCGCGCTTTCCGCCGGTGGAGAAAATCGGTTTCGTCAGCGCGAGCACGAGCGCCGAGAGGAATGCCGCGCGCAGCAGAAACAGCAGCACCTGGTGCCACTGGATGCGCCGCGACATCTTGTGCTGCGACGAACGCAGCCAGCGCAGGCTGCTGAACGGCATCGTCCGCACGCGCTTCGGCTTGAGCAGATGGATGATGATCGGCACGGCCAGCACCGCGAATGCGGCGAGTGCGAATGGAGCGAGGAGGGTGAACATTTTTCAGCCGCGGATTTTCGAGCGCCGGTTGAGGTAGGCGGAGAACGCCTGATCGTATGGCTCGCGCGTGTTGAGCGGGACGTAATCAATTCCCACTTCGAGCAATCCCTTGCGGTAGCGCTCGGTTTCCTCAGCGAGATTTTGCATGTAGCTCTCGCGCACGGCGGCGGGGTCCACTTCGAGTTCCTCGCCGGATTCGAGGTCGCGGAAGACGGTCGCGCCATCGAACGGGAACTCGACTTCGCTCGCATCGCGGAGTTGGAAGACGATGACATCGTGACCGTGGCTGCCGAGGAGGCGGATGGATTTCAGCGTCTCGGCGGGGTCGTCAATGAGGTCGCTGATGAGCACGATGAGGCCGCGGCGTTTCAGATTGCGCACGAGCGCGCGCAGGCTTGCGGCGACGTTCGTTTCGCCGACAGGTGGGTTGGCGGTCATCACCTGGATCATCTGCCGCAGGTGCGACACGCGGGAGCGCGGCGGCAGGACGAGTCCGGGTTTTGCGCCGAAGAGCGAGAGGCCCACGGCGTCCTGCTGCTTGATCATGAGATAACCAAGGCACGTCGCGAGGAAGCAGCCGTAGTCCCACTTCGTCACGTCGCGCGTGCCAAATGCCATCGAGGCCGAGCGGTCGAGCAGGATGTAACAGCGCAGGTTCGTCTCCTCCTCGTAGCGCTTGATGTAATAGCGGTCGGTGCGCGCGAAGACCTGCCAGTCGAGATATTTCAAATCGTCGCCCGGCACATACTCACGGTGGTCGGCGAACTCGACAGAGAATCCGTGGAACGGACTCTTATGCAGCCCATTGATGAACCCCTCGACAACGAGCCGCGCGATGAGCGGCGAAAGCGTGAATTTGTCCAGCATCGCCGGGTCGAGGTAGCGGCGCGGGTTCGGATCGCTCAGCACCTCGGTGATGACACGCGGGTTGCCGCGCTCGACGACTTCGCGGTGGAAGCGCCGTGCGAGATTGCGCGCGCCGCTCCGGATCGAATCGAGCAGCGAGGTGGACTTGCCGGGGGCGTTCGCCATTGGAAGAAATCAGCCGTTCACGACGCAGCGCGCTCGCGCACTTCCTGCATCAGCCGCTGCACGATGCTGTCGGTCGTGATGCCCTCGGCCTCGGCGGTGAAGCTCGCGAGGATGCGGTGGCGCAGCACCGGCAGCGCGACTTGGCGCACGTCGTCGCATGAGACATTCATGCGGCCCGAGAGTGCGGCGTGGCATTTTGCCGCGAGGACAAGCGCCTGGCTCGCGCGCGGGCCTGCACCCCAGCCGACCTGTTCCTTGATGAACGCCGGAACACCCGGCTCGTGCGGTCGCGTGGCGCGCGCGAGGTCCACGGCGTAGCCGGTGACGTGACGCGACACGGGAATGCTGCGCACGAGCTGCTGGTGCGCGATGAGCACGGGGCCGTCGAGGAGCGGGCGCACGTCGGCGTCGGTGTTGGTCGTGGTCTGCATCACGATGTTCTCCTCCTCGTCGAGTTGCGGATATTTGATGAATGTGTTCATCAGAAAGCGATCCTTCTGCGCCTCGGGCAGCGGGTAGGTGCCCTCCTGATCGATCGGGTTTTGCGTCGCGAGCACGAAGAACGGCTGCGCGAGCTTGTAGGTCTGCCCGCCTGCGGTGACCTCGCGCTCCTGCATCGCCTGGAGCAGCGCGGCCTGTGTCTTCGGCGGCGTGCGGTTGATTTCGTCGGCGAGGACGATGTTGCTGAAAATCGGCCCGGCGACAAACACGGTGACGCGCTTTCCCGTCTCGTGATTCTCCTCGATGATGTTCGTGCCGACGATGTCCGAGGGCATGAGGTCGGGTGTGAACTGGATGCGCTTGAACTGTAACGCGAGCACGCGAGAGAGCGTGCTGATCATCAGCGTCTTTGCGAGGCCGGGCACGCCTTCGAGCAGGTTGTGTCCGCCGGCAAAAATGGTGATGAGCAGTTGTTCGAGCACCTCGCGCTGGCCGACGATCACCTTGCCCAACTCGGTGAGCATCTCGTCGTGGCAAGTGTGGAGCTTCGCGATTTTCTGTTCGATGGATTCGGTCATGGGTTTGTTTTTCGTGAAAATGTGCGGTGGCTCAGTGGCTCAGCGCGTAGGTGATCACATTGAGCGCCACGCGCAGCGCGTCGGTGGGTTCGAGGCCCTTCGCGTAGGCGTTTGACTCGCGGTTGAGCGCACTTTGAAAATCGAATGGCGAATAGAGAATCGCCGGTCGCTGATCAATGAAGAGGCAGTGGAACTCGGGATACTCCAGCGCCGGGTCGTCGCGCAGCGCGGTCGAGGTGTAGGTGACTTTTTCCACCGCGTTCCAGCCTGCGGCGAAAAGCGGATGCGTCGGCGGGAGCTTGATGAGTTCGTTGTTGCCGAATGCCTTTTTGATCTCGCGCCGGAACGCCGTGTCGAATGGCTTCAGCCCCGCGCCTGCGCTCACGACGAGCATCCCGCCGCGTTCGAGGTAGCGGCGGAGGCCCTCGATTTCCTTCGGCGTCAGCTCGAAGTCGTAGTGGCCCGTCATGAAAAGCAGCGGGTAGCTGCCGAGCTGCGGATCGTCGAGGGTCACGCGATGCGGCGCGTAGTCCACGTCAATCTTCGTGTTGTCGTTCAGCCCGATGGCGATGCTGTTGTGCAGGCCGGGATGCAGGTCCCAGCTCCCGCGATACACGACTGTCGCGTGGCGGAACACGTCGCCGGGCTTCGACTGCCCGTCGTATTGCGGGAACTGCTGCGCGAGGAAGCGGCCATACTCGGTGCTGCCGAGCACGTAGGCGACGAGGTTCACGCCGAGCCGCCACGCCGTCTCGCCGAGGATGTGCTTGCCGGAAGGGTGATATTTTTCCCCGCTCCACGCCGCGCCGAGTCCGACAGGCACGAGGATCGCCGCCGAGCGCGTGCCGATATCCATCGAATACACCTCCGGCGGCTGCTGAAATTGCACGCCGTTCACCATCGTCATCACCTGCTGCACGCGGTAGCGCGCGTTGAAGACCGGATGATCCGGCGGCAGTCGCATGAACTGCTTTTGAGGAAACACTTTCCGCATCTCGCGTGCGACGGCGATGGAGAATTCGTCGAGCCCCCGCGCGGCGTTGAAGATGATCGTGCCGCCGCCGTTGAGATATTTGCGGAGGTTGTCCACCTCGGCGGGCGTGAATGCGAAGTCGTAGTCGCCCGTCATGTAGAGGATCGGGATGTCCACGGGATCAAAGCCGGGGCTCGCGAGCGGCTTCGTCGCATACTGGTAGTTGTTGCCGTCGGCGAGGCGTTCGTTCGCGCCGATGATGAGCTTCGATGCGTCGCCTGGAAAACTCTGCCACTGGTCGAACACCTGCACCGTGCCGTCGGGGTGTGTGAATTTCAGCTTCTCGCCATACTCGACCTTATACATGACCGTGAGCGTTGTGGGCGGCGGCGGCGTGCGCTCCTGGGTCTTGCGCATCGTCGGGCCGGGGTCGGGAATCACGTCGGTCTCCTCGCCGCCGGTCTGCGTCTTCGGCGGCGCCTTCGCCGCTGGCGGCGGCTTGCCCTCAGCGGGCGGGAACTGCACTTCGCGCTGCGCGAAAAGCGGCATCGGCACTGCAATGGCCACGAGGAGACACGCCAGCCTGAAGCGGCGCGTCAAGGCGGCGAGTGTCCGGGAAAATGAGGGCGCTGGTTTCATGGGAGGTACGTGGGAAAGTTAGAGCACTCAGGACGCTTCTTATTAGCGCGCATTTCCCCCGCTCCTGC
>Ga0105046_10002201_pt1 | contig 30634 bp, 25 predicted proteins | sample MAT03_FD_78385 | JGI IMG/M metagenome (GOLD analysis project Ga0105046, IMG submission 78385) | Freshwater microbial communities from Lake Fryxell liftoff mats and glacier meltwater in Antarctica - MAT-03 (megahit assembly) | ecosystem: Environmental > Aquatic > Freshwater > Ice > Liftoff...
GCGATGCAGGAGGTTCAACCGGTAAAAAAACCGGTGGCACGGACGGCAGCAAGACCGGCGGCACCACGGCTGGCGGCAGCGGCGGGACTTCCACGGGCGGAGCCAGCGGCATGGCGACCGGCGGCGTGGTGACGGGCGGCATGGGTGGAACGGCCACGGGTGGCGTGGGCGGAATGTCCACCGGCGGCATGGGCGGAACGGCCACGGGTGGAACCGCTGGCAGCAACACGGGTGGCACGGGTGGTACGGTTTCGCCCCCCACCCCGGGGCCCATCGCAGTGCCTACCTCGAAGGATTTCTTCTCTGGCAAAGGCGCTACCATTTCAACCCTGGTCAGCGGCGATGCGATGCCGGGATACTTTTATGCAACCGGAAGTTTCGCCATTGTGCCTACCGTCAATGTCACGGCCTTGGCGGCTGCTGACCGAGCCGGTTTGCCCGCGGGAGTAACCCACGCCCAACGTTCCGACAATCCGCTAACAGGAGGTCTCTTGATCGTTGGATGGAACTTCAGAGCAAACGACGGCGCAACCTGGCGCTGGATCGACGCCACCGCCTATGCCGGAATCACCCTGTGGGCCAAAACCGGAAATCCCGCTCCACTTTCCGGCAGCTTCACATCCGTTGATGCCAAAAACATCCTGACGAGCGATCCCATCAAGGGCACCTGCGCCGCAGCGCCATGTGTTGCGGTTCCCGGCACGCCCATCAACGTCACGCCTACCTGGCAGCAGTTCAAGATCAAGTTCGCCGATCTCGTTCAAGAGGTGAGCCTTCCGGCCGCCCAAAAAGGCCCGGTCGATGTCAAACAACTTGGTCGCATTGATATCTTATTCGGTCTTGAGAGCAACGTGAACGCGGACCTGTTCATAACCGGAGTGGCATTGGCCACAGCGGCCGACCTGCAGTAAGCGATTTGCTGGCCCCCGATCCCGTTCCGCATCTATTATCCATCTATGATCGTTCGCTTGCGCCACGCGTGCCTTACAGGCGTCCTTTTGGCAAACACGACCGCCTATGCGGGTGAGCCCTCATCACTCGTTCCGGCCAAACTGACTGAATCGGCCGACGTGGCGTTTTGCGCCGCGGGACCGCGCGTTGGCGTGAGTCCCCTGCGCAGGCTCACACGATTCGAGTACAACAACACCGTCTCCGATCTCCTGGGCGAGCGTGTCGCGGGCCTGCAGAGTTTTCCAGAAGAAGGCGGCTCTGGATTCGACAACAATGCCGACCTTTCGATCGCCGCGCGCATTCATGCACAAAAGTACCTATCGGCAGCAGAACGCATCGCAGCCAAGGCCACCGCAGACTTGCCCAAACTGCTCGGATGCAAACCCGACGGCAAACGCGAGTTACCCTGCATTCGCGGCTGGCTGAAAACCTTCGGTGAACGAGCCTGGCGCCGCCCCCTGAGTCGCGCTGAGTTCAAAACCTTTGACGTTTTGTATCACAACCTGCGCAAGGAAGATGACCCAACGACCTCGGTCCGACTCATCCTGACCGCACTATTGGAGGCTCCACGATTCCTGTATCGAATCGAAGAAAGCCAGCCCGCCGCAGCCCACGAGCTGGTCGCGCTTGACGATTACGAAGTCGCAACACGGTTGTCATACTTTCTCTGGGGAACCACACCCGATACGATACTCTTGCAGAAGGCCCGTCAAGGCAGACTACACCGTCCCGATGACATCCTGAAACAGGCTCGTCGTCTGATGAAGGACGTCCGGGTCAAGATCGTGGTCCGGAGATTCTTCGATCAGTGGTCCGGCGTCACCCTGCTCGAACGACTGCAAAAAGAACAAAAGAAACCCCAAACCTGGAAGACGTTGGCCATCGCCCCGCTGCTGCGGCAGCAGTTTGATCGCTTCATTGACCACGTCATGTGGGAATCCGATGGTACGATCGCCACCTTGCTCACGACGCCGGTGACTTTCGTCAACAAGGCCCTCGGCGACTACCTGCACATGGAAACAACTGCTGAAGGTGATGCGTTTGTGCAAACGTCGAAGGACGGCGACAAACGCGCGGGCATCCTTTCGCTGGCGGGATTTCTCGCGATGCAAGCGAAGGTCAACGAGACCTCTCCCATCAAGCGCGGCATGTTCGTGCGAGAGCAGTTGCTCTGCCAGATCCCACCGCCCCCGCCTCCCAACTTGATGATGACCGATCTACCTCCTCCGAACGGCGACGTCCAAACAGTTCGGGAACGACTGGAAGATCATCGTCTCGATATGGGCTGTAACAAGTGCCACAAGTTGTTCGATCCACTGGGATTGGCGTTTGAAAATTTCGATACCTACGGTGCCTGGCGAGACAAAGAAATGAACAGCCCCATCGACGCATCGGGCGCCATTGTTGCATCCGACGTCGATGGTGACTTTAACAACTTGCCCGAGATGGCAGCCCGACTTGCCCGCAGCCAACAGGTTGCGGACTGTATGGTTCGCCAGTGGTTCCGATTTGCGCTCGGACGCACCGAATCGAAGGCTGATCAGTGCGCGCTGGCCGAGTTGTCGCGCCGTTTCACCCGCGATGGCCATCGCATCCCGAAACTGCTTGAGGCGATCGTAACAAGCGAGGCCTTTTTGTACCGAGCAGCCGATCGAACCCAGATGGCCGCGGTGGAGGTCGCCCGATGAATCCGCGCAAAACACCAATCAGCCGTCGTGCGGTGTTGCGTGGGGCCGGAGGCGCACTCGTTGCGCTGCCGTTACTCGATGCAATGTGGCCAAGCCGCAAGGCCAGCGCTGCGGCCTCCTCCTTGTTTCGAAAACGGTTTGTCGTGTTCTTCAGCGGCAACGGCATCATCCACGAAAACTGGCGCCCCGTCGGCACCGAGAATGATTTCGTATTTCATCGCGCGGGAGCCAAGGATCCCCACATCCTGTCGCCGCTCGAGGCATTCAAGCGAAAACTGATCGTCCTCGATGGCATCGATGTGCCAACGCGCAAGATGGGGCCAGGCGCCAACGGCCACGACAAGGGCATGGGCCACATGTTGACAGGAGCGCTGTTGCGGGTGGGTCCAAGTGGCATCGGCGACTTCTCCCACCTTCCGGATGGAACGGCAGGCGGGCCGTCGATCGACCAGGCAATCGCCGCACGTTTGGCGGGCAACGCACGCTTCACTTCGCTTGAACTGGGCGTCGTATCTGCGCTCGATACCAAGCGACAGCTGACGAGTCGCATGTGCTATCGGGACTCTTTCGAGGTGGTGCCACCCGAGAACGATCCTGCCGAGGTGTTTCGCAATGTTTTTTTCGGACTGGCCGAAGATTCACAAGACGCCGCCCGCCTGCGACGCGAAAGGCGAAGCGTGCTGGATCGCGTGCGCGATGACTTCAAGCGCATGCAGGGTGTTTTGGGACCCGCCGATCGGCGAAAACTGGAGGCGCATACCACCGCGATTCGCGAGGTCGAGAACGCACTGGAGGCCCGGGCAGATGGCGAAAAGTTTCCGGCGTGCCGCGTGCCCAACGTTCCCACGCTGGATCCGATGGACGAGAAGAACTATCCGGCCCTCGGCAAACTGCAAATGGATCTGCTCGCACTCTCGCTGGCCTGCGATCTGACACCGGTTGCAAGCTTGCAGTGGTCAACGGGACAGTCGCCCGTGCGCTTTACCTGGCTGGATCAGTCGGAATCGCATCACGGCCTATCGCACAAGGCGGACGACGAAGCGGCTGCACGTTCACATCTGTCGCGGATCGATCACTGGTACGGACAGCAATTCAGTTATCTATTGACCAAACTCGATGCGATTCAGGAAGGTGACGCGACGTTGCTGGATCACTCGGTGGTTATGTGGGTGAACGAACAGGGCAACGGCGATCAGCATAGCGAGATCGACGTTCCCTATGTTTTGGCGGGTGGCTGTCATGGCGCATTCCGTACGGGGAGATACCTCAAGTATCCGCACCGTGCGGCGAATGATCTATACGTGTCACTCATGCACGCGATGGGCATCGAGGACGTGCAGACGTTCGGACACGCCGAAGTTTGCAAGGGGGCTTTGCCGGGACTGGGGTAGCGACCATCCCCAAATCAGACCATCGAGAGCAACTCGACGTCGAAAACCAACGTGGCACCCGGAGGAATCACGCCACCCGCACCGCGTTCACCGTAACCCAACTCCGGTGGAATCGTGAGCTTGCGCTTGCCGCCAACTTTCATGCCCGCGACACCTTGATCCCAGCCCTTGATGACCATGCCCGCGCCGAGCCGGAACGAAAACGGCTTGCCCCGATCAACCGAGCTGTCGAACTTGGTGCCATCGGTCAACCAGCCCGTGTAGTGGACGTTGACGGTTTGGCCCGACTTGACCTCATCGCCCGTGCCGACCGTGATTTCCTTGATCTCAAGTTGTGACGTCATGGGCAATGACTTTGCCAGACCCAACGCCGATCGCCAAGGGCTCGGTTACGCGATCGGCCAGGAAACACCCGCGACAAAGCCGCCGTCGACGTACAACGTTTGACCCGTCATGAAGGCCGCCGCCGGCGACGCCAGAAAGATCGCCGTACCAACCATGTCCGACGGTTGGCCCATGCGACGCATCGGCGTGTTGGCCTCGCCCCACGCTTTCATTTTCGGGTCGGACCACAGCTTTTCGGTCAAGTCGGTCAAGATGAAGCCCGGCGCAAGCGCATTCACCCGCACGCCCGCCACACCCCACTCGAGCGCGAAAGCCCGGGTCATCGACACCACGCCCGCCTTGCTGATCGCATAGGGCGCAACGTTCAAGAGAGGCCGATCCGAGGTGAGCGAGGCGATGTTGATTTGACAGCCACCGCCACGCTCGACCATGCCGCGGCCCACCTCGCGTGAAAGAATGAAGACCCCGCGCAAGTTGGTGTCGAGGATGTGGTCGTAGTCTTCGTCCGTGATGGACAACGCCGGCTTGCGACGATTCACGCCTGCCACATTGACCAGCGTATCGATGCGTCCCTCCACTGCCAAAACCGTCGCAACCATCTCGCGAATCGCGGCGTCGTCGCAAACGTCACACAAGGCCACACGCACCGGATGGGAACCGATACTGATCTCGTGTGCCGTCTGCTCCAACGTGTTCAGGTCGCGGCCGGTGATAAACACCTTTGCGCCGCGCACGGCAAAGCCCTCCGCAATGACTCGACCAAGTCCGCGACTGCCACCCGAAACGAGTACAACCTGACCTGCAACCTCGAACAGCGGATCTGACATAAAGAAACTCGGTCCAGCAGATTAGCCGCCACTTTGCATGAGCAAGGTAAATTGCGTGCCGTATGCCTCCGGGCCGCCCGGAAAACGCCAGCGCGAAACCGCGGTCTTGACGCATCCGTGAACCGGCTTCAAGGCGTCGGGTGAGTTGAGTTGAACTCCGGTCACCTTGCCCGACATGCCAATTGAGACCTCGACTTCGATTCGACCGCCTGTCGACGCTCCGGAGGCCCGCAGGCCTCGGTCGTAGCACGCCTTGACGGAGTCCCGGCTCATGCGGGACGAAACCGTATTGCGAATACCCTGCACCTGATCGGCACTCGGCCCCGCGGAGGCCTTGCTGACCGCACCGCCCACGGCACGGCGCTCGACCGGGGCCGTCAGTTTTCGCGACGGCGGCGGCTCGGCGACGGTGGGTTCTGCGACGGCCGCAACAGGGGGTGGCGCAACCTCGGCGGGCACGGGCGCAGCCCCCGGTTTCTGGATGAGCCGACCCGGCGATCGGAAACCCGGGCGAACCGGCGCAGGACCAACGGCGGCGCGCTTGAGTGAGGGCGACTCTCCTTCTGGAAACCACCGGCTGGCAGCCTTTTCCGCGGCTGCACTCGGATCAATGGCGCCCGCTGCCTCGGCCTTCGCGATCTCACTCGGAAGTGGTCCCGCAGGCGCCCCGGCGCCCACCACGGCAAGCGCCACCGCACCCACAATCACAAAGAAAGCCACCGCGGCAGCGACGGCTTTCAAATACGGTTTTCGGACGAAAATCCCACCAACAAGCAGCAGCTTGGAAAGCCCTGACTCGGCCGGCGGTGGACCACCTGTAAGCGGTCCGCCTGTGGGTCCCGGTTTTCCCCCCAACGCGGGCGACGGCGAAGGAAAAAACGGCATGCTGTGGTTGCCAGCGAAGAGATCCGCCGCAAAACCCGGCTCGGGAGGAGCCGTGCGCCCGTTGCTTCCAGCGTGGCCATTGGTTGGCTTGGCGATGGTTTCGGGAAACATCAAATCGGGGACGGCAACCTTGTCGGTGTTGTCGAGCTTATCCAGATCCATCGGCGAAATCTGGGTCGCACCATCGTTTCCGAAATCGTCGAAGGCCGAAGCCATCGCGACCGGCGAAGGCATCGGGAACAGCGGTTGCACGATCGGTGTTGGCGTGACCGAAGCGTTCTCGATCGCGAGCAAACCACTGCCCGCGGTGGCGCGGGATATCCCCGGTGGACGCGGCGCTCGAAGAGGCGAAGGAGGCAGCGCCGGGGGGGCCGGTGGCGCATGTACCCGGGGCGGCGGCACGGGCGGTGCGGCGGGGACATTTAGCTCTTGTATTCGCGCAGCAACAGCGGGCACATCGGAAGGCACCTTCCAGCCATCCATCCCGTCTTTCCAGAGATAAGTCTCGGCACCCGCTGCAGCCGCTATCACCTTGCGACAAAGATCGGTCAGCTTTTGCGGACCAGACTGCTCGCCGTCGATGGCGAGGTGCCACTCCGCAACTTCGGGAGCCCGAGGCGGCACAGCGACCGGGCGGGCCGGCGGCCTGGCGAGCGGAGGCGGCAGTGCAGGGCGAGGTACCGAAGCGGCAGGCGGCGCGGAAGCAGCCGCAGGAGCCGGGAGACGGACCGGGCTAGCCACCGCCGCAGGTGCGCCCGCTTGCGAAAGCGTGCCCTCGCGTACCGTGATGACGTTGCCGCAGTTCTTGCACCGGATGCGCAGGATCTTTTGACGAACTTTTTCGTCAGCAATCGAGTATTGGGTACTGCACTGTTCGCAAACGAACTTCATCCGGACTCGCTGGGGTTTTTTAGACTAACACGACGCGGGCCTGAATCGCCGCGTGGCGTTGTGTTTCTGAATCGGTGTTTCTCGAAAATAGTAGAGGCTATTTCAACGCTTGATTAACCACATCGCCAGCGCTCCGCCCGCCCCACCAACCACCAAGAACAGTAGCCCGAGGGCCACGGAAAAGCCGCCCTTTTTCACGGTCTCTTCAACAACTTTGTCCGCAGGAGCCACCACGCCGGCCATGGGTACGGCCACCGCCGCAGGGACGGCGGCCGCCGCGACCTTGCCGAGGGGACTGCCCATTTTTTCATGTTCCTCGTCGGGTTCGGGACCCGCGACGCCGTCGCCAAATCCCCGGTTGAGATCGAGCGCCTCTTCGTCGACCACGTCCTCGTCTTCGAGCACGAAGGCAGCCGCGCGGCGCGAGCCTTTGGTGGTCACGGACGAGGCGGCGTCTTCGATGGTCGAGATGTATTCGGCCAGCCTGCGATCGACGACGCGCTCGGATTGCTTGGCGAGGTAGGCGTCAAGGTCGCGTCCCAGCTCGTCGGCGGTGGCGTAGCGCGCCTCCGGATCGCGCTCGAGGGCGCGCATCACGATGATCTCCAGGTCCGGCGGGTAGTTGCGATTGATGAAGGTCGGAGGTCGAACGCGATCCTCCACGATGCGTTTCATCACCTCTTGCGGTTTGCCGCGGAAAAGGCGACGGCCGAGGGTGATCTCGTAAAGCATGATCCCGAGAGAGAACACGTCGGACCGACCATCGAGCCGTCCACCCTTGATTTGCTCGGGCGACATGTACGAGTACTTGCCGGGGCGCGCTTCGGCCTCTTCCTTCGCATCGCCGAGATCGGTCGCCACGCCGAAGTCGATGATTTTGGTATGGCCGCGGTCGCTGATAATGATGTTGGTCGGCGAGATGTCACGGTGAACCACGCGGAGTGGATTGCCCTGGCGATCCTTGCCCTGGTTCATGTAGGCGAGACCCTCGGCAACCTGCGAACAAATGTAGACCGCGCCCGAAAGTGGCATCGGTCGCGAGACCTCGAGGCCGCGTCGAATCAACTCGGTCAGAGTGCGCCCCTCCAGATACTCCATTGCGATGAAATGCTGACCGTCTTCCTCGCCGATATCGAACACGTCGACGATCGTCGGGTGGTTGAGCCGGGCACCAATGCGGGCCTCGTCGCGGAACATCGAAACCACCTGTGGGTTGTCGGCAAAGCGACCCTGCAAAAGCTTCAGAACGATCTCTTTACGGAAGTTCCCGGGTCGCTCGTGTGTCGCAAGGAAGATCTCCGCCATGCCACCCGTGTCGCGGTGGTCGAGGATGGTGTAGCCGCCGAGCTTTCGGCCCTTCCATCCGCGCAGCGACTGCGCTTCTTCTTTTGAGGCTGGTTCAGTCACCGCGATTTAGCAACATGGCTGCATCCCGCAGCACGTTGTCGACAACGTTGGGGTCCGACGAGTCGTGATAGGCGCGCACGCGCATTTGGCGATCGACGAGTACAAAATGTGTTCCGTGAAAGATGCTTTCAAAGTCTTGCTCACCCTCCGGCTCACCCATGGCAATCTTTAATCCGTCTACTACGGTCGCCTTGATATCACCAAGCGGACCCGTGAGGAACCGCCACATGCGCGGGCTAGCCTTGTACCGTGTGGCGTATTGTCGCAGCACCTCGGGCGTGTCGAAGGCCGGATCGACGCTGAAGGAAACCAAGCGGAACTCGTTGGAAATGCCGCGGGCCCGTTTTTGGATCTTGCCCATTGTCGTGGTGATGGCCGGACAGATGGTCGGGCATCGGGTGAAAATAAAGCCGGCGACCCACACCTTACCGGTTAGCTGGTTTGTGCCAAAGGCGGTGCCGTCCTCATCCAGCAAGGAAAAGCTGCTGAGCGTCCCCAGGACGGGCAACGGTGGCAGCGTGGGCTGGGTGAAACGGCTGACGAGTGGAACCGCGAAACCCAAACTCACGACGAAAAGCCAAAATGCGGGGCGTGCGACCAGGCGAGAAAGCCCACGCGCTGCGCGGCCTTCGCCCGAAACGACCGGCGGCGTGGCGACTTCAGGGATCATGGCTACGTGAGGTAAATAACACGGGCTGCGCGGGCGCCGAAGACAAACCTCACCCGCCCCAATCGCAGGGCGTCATCTGATCGGCCAACACGGCGGTCTTCGTCTTGCGGTTTCCGCCGTGAACATGTTAAGGCAACCCACGGTTTCTGGATGTCCGACCCCGCCGTTTCTCACCTACCCCACCACGCTGCTCACCGCGTCATGCCCGAAGCATGGCCGACGGAAACGCTCCTCGGTAAGGCGACCGCGCTCAAGATCGGCATGTGGATTTTTCTGCTGTCGGACGCCTTCTCATTTGGTGCGCTCCTGTTGTCGTACGGCGTCCTGCGCGCACAGTCGAGCCACTGGCACATCGCCGGCGAGCCCGAGTTCGGCATCAACTTCACCGCCGTCCTGACCTTCTTGCTCATCTGTTCGAGCGTCACGATGGTGCTTGCTGTTTCGGCCTGTCGGCAGCGCAAACACGGACAGACACTGTTGTTCCTTGCACTCACCATCCTCGGTGGGCTGCTGTTTCTGACCGGACAGTATCAGGAATACTTCGGCATTGTCGGGCACGGCCTCGTTGCCGAGGGGTTGCATTTCGGGCAATCCCATCGCGCGACGACTTTCTATCTCATCACCAGCTTCCACGGTCTGCACGTGGCAACCGGCGTCTTCATCATGCTGCTCACGTTTATCAAGACCGCGCTTGGCAAGTATCGCGACGGCAACTACGACGCGCTTGAGAACGTCGGGCTGTTTTGGCACTTCGTTGATCTGGTCTGGATTCTCGTCTTTACCTTCGTCTATTTGATTCCTCCGGAGGCGGCTTCTTCATGAGCGGACAAACGCCACACGCCCATTCGGTGCGCAATTACCTCGTTGTATTCGCCCTCTTGTGCGCGCTCACGGCGGCAGAGCTTGGCGTCGTTTATGTCCCCGGGATTTCGCGTGGGTTGCTCATCTCGGCACTGGTGCTCCTGGCGGTCGGCAAGGCAGCGCTTGTCTTGTTTTCCTATATGCATCTTTCGAGTGAAACCAAGGCGCTAAAGCTGACGGTGGTTATCCCACTCTGCTTGCCGCCAATTTTTGCGATCGTGCTGATGGCCGATGCGGTCTGGAGGCGATTGTGATCCCGCGCCTCATTGCCGGCGTGATCGTGCTCCTTGCACCGACCGTCGCGGCCGCCTGCCCGGTCTGTGCTTCGGGCCAAAACCGTGGGGTTTCCACCCTCACCGCCATTGCTTGCATGATCGCGATTCCGTATTTGGTGGGGACCGTCGCCTACAAGGTGATTCGTCGTACCGATGCGATGACCCAGCTCGTTCCCCCTCCGGGCAAGGATACAAAGTAATCCATGATGCTCGACAAGCTGCTTGGCCTTTTTCAGATGCCACACGATGCCTCGGTGCATGGGTGGCGCATCGATTCGCTGATTCAGATCACCAACACCTTCATCCTGATCATGTTTGGGGTGGTGGTGGCATGGATTGCCATCTCGATGTTGTTCCATGGCCGCAAACACAAGGCCGAATATGACACCGGCGACGGTCGCAAACAGATGATCAAGGCTGCCTGTTTGTCGGTGCTGATCTTCGGCGTCGTCGACGGCAATTTGTTTGCAAGTGGCATGGCGGATCTCAACGATGTGTTCTGGGATTTTGATCGGGCCGAGGCCTCGCCGAACGTTGTCCGGGTGCAAGTCAACGCGCACCAGTGGGCCTGGGATTTTCGTCAGGCCGGCGCGGACGGTGCGTTCAACACTGCCGACGACATCGTGTCGCTCAACGAGTTGCGGGTTCCGGTTGGTGCACCCGTGGTGTTCCAGATCGGCGCGACCGACGTGTTGCATAGCCTTTCGTTCCCGAACATGCGGGTCAAACAAGACGCTGTCCCCGGAACGATCACCCGATTGTGGTTTCAGGCGAAGGAAACGGGAGCGTTCGACATCGCCTGCGCCCAGCACTGCGGAACCCATCACTACAAGATGCGCGGCAAGCTTTTCGTGATGCCGATGGCGGAGTACCGCGACTGGGCAACCGAAGCCTCAAAGCTCGGACAGCGCGGCAATGATCCCGAGGACCACGGGGCGATGTGGGGCTGGAACTGGGAAAAAGCGCGGCCCTGAGCCACTGGAAACCATTCATGGATCTTCAACCGATACACCCACCACCCACGTCGTTTCTGCGACGCTACGTTTTTTCGACCGATCACAAGGTAATCGCCCGACAGTTCCTCTGGGCGGGACTCTTCCTTCTCGCCTTCGGTGGCATCCTCGCCATGCTCATTCGCTGGCAGTGGGCCTTTCCCGGACAGAAGGTGCCAGTGCTGGGTCAGATCGTGCTGTCGCGCTCTGACGGTAAGTTGACGCCCGCTTCGTACAACGCCGTGTTCACGATGCACGGCCTCATCATGATCTTCTGGGCCATCACGCCCATCTTGATCGGCTCGTTTGGGAACCTCATCATCCCGCTGCAAATCGGCGCGCGCGACATGGCGTTCCCAACCCTGAATATGTTGTCGTTCTGGGTGTTCATCGTCTCGACCATCGTGCTCGTGATGTCGTTTTTCGTACAACTTGGTTCGGCCTCGGCGGGATGGACCACCTACCCGCCCCTTGCGACTCAAGTGGGGACGCCGGGCCACGGACAAACCATGGTCGTGGCAGCACTGTTCCTGGTTGGCGTCGCCACCATCATGGGAGCCATCAACTATGTCACGACGGTGATACGCTTCCGCGCACCGGGCATGACCTACATGCGCATGCCGCTTGCTGTCTGGGGTCTTTGGTTGACCTCCATCCTCAACATCCTCTTTGTGCCGGTGCTTGGTGCCGCAGGATTGTTGCTGATCCTGGACCGCGTCTTCGGCACCCAGTTCTTCATTTCCGGCGCAGCGGCAGTCCGCGGCGGTGGTGATCCGATCCTGTTCCAGCATCTCTTCTGGATATTCGGCCACCCGGAGGTGTACATCCTCATTCTGCCGGCCTGGGGCATCGTTGCCGACCTGGTTTCGTTCTTCGGTCGCAAGCCTGCCTACTGGTACAAGGGATCGGTCTACGCGATGTGCGCCGTCACGATCCTGTCGGCCGTTGTCTATGGCCACCACATGTTCACCACCGGCATGAATCCCATGCTCGGCAAGGCGTTCATGATTCTCACCTTGCTCATCAGCGCGCCAGCCGAGCTGCTCTTTCTGAACTGGTTGCACACCATCTGGAAGGGTTCGCTGCGTTTGACGACGCCGATGTTGTTCACGCTTGGCGTGGTCTTTGTCTTCGCGCTCGGCGGGTTGACGGGCCTATACCTCGCGACCATCTCGACCGATCTCTATCTGCACGACACCATGTTCGTGGTTGGGCACTTTCACCTGACCATGGCCGCAGCGTCTTTCCTCGCAAGCTTTGCCGGCATTCACTTCTGGTTCCCGAAGTTGTTCGGCCGGCGGATGAATGAAACGCTGGGCAAGGTTCACTTCTGGCTGTCGATTTCCCTCATCACGATCGTGTTCTGTGGCCAGCTTGCCGTTGGCTATGCGGGCGCCCCCCGTCGCATGTGGGATCCGCATCAGTATCCCTTCCTTGCCAACCTGGCATGGCTCAACCAGTGGACCTCGTATTTCGCCTTTGCACTGGGAGCGGCCCAACTCATCTTCGTGGTGAATTTTGTTCGCAATGCGATCGCACGTCCCAACGCAGAGCCAAACCCATGGCAGGTCGGGACGCTAGAATGGACTCTGTCTTCGCCGCCCCCGGTTCACAACTTCGATGTCATTCCAACGGTGGTGCGCGGCCCACACGTGTTGTCGCACCCCGAGGTCCAGCGCACGCTCGGGCGTGACTGGATATCCCAAACCGAAGACCTGCCGGGCGGATCCGTATGACGGCCGCCACCTCACCGGTCGATCGCACGCACCTGCATCGCAACGGCACGGCGCTCCTCGGCATGATGATGTTCATGGCGTCGTGGGCGATGCTCTTCTCGGCGTTGTTCTTCGCCTACTTCCTCGTCCGGCAAAAGGCGTTGCAGTGGCCGCCCGAGGATCTGCCGACGCTGCCAGTGATGCTGCCGGGCCTTGCAACGGCCTTGCTTGCTCTGTCGAGCGCGGCCTTGCAGCGGGGATTGAATCGGATTCGAGGTGGGCTGACCGGTGCAGCGATGAATGTTGGTGGCGCGACGATCCTGGGCGCGGCCTTTCTGATCTGTCAGGTGGTGTTGTGGCAGCAGCTTGTCGGCGCAGGGCTTGTTCCCGCGAGCGGCACCTACGCCTCGATCTTCTACACCTTCACCGTGTTTCACGCGTTGCACGTCCTCATCGGTGTCGGTGCGTTGATGGTGCTGACCGTCAGCGCGGCGCGCGGTCGTTTCAAAGCCGAGTCTCACATCCCACTTCGGTTGTGGACGCTCTACTGGCACATGGTCGGCGTCATCTGGGGCCTCATGTTCGTCACCCTCTTTCTGCTGTAACGATGGCGCACTTTTTCAACCAACAACGGATGGCACTGACAGCGCTGTTTGCGGTGCTGATCGGCTTTGCTGGATGTCGCGGCAATCTGTTCTCGAAGCCGGCCTTTTCGGAAGGTCGCAAGCTGGGCGGCAAGGACGTATCGGCCCAGGTGTTGAATGAGGGTCACGACGCCTACACCCACTACTGCTATGCGTGTCACGGCATCGCCGGTGACGGCAACGGTCCATCGGCCCCGGGCATGCGCCCACCGCCGCGCGACTTCAGAACCGGCATGTTCAAGTTCGGCGGCGTGCCGGTAGGGGAATTGCCCCACGATCAAGACCTTGACCTCATCGTCCGTCGGGGCCTGGGCGGTACGCCAATGCTGCCCTGGGACATGTCCGACCGGGAACGCGGTGCAATCATCCAGTACATCAAGACCTTCTCCGAGCGCTGGAAAGAAGAAACCCCGGGCGATCGCATCCTTGCAACCGACGATCCCTGGAAGGGCAAGGAAGCCGAGGCCATCGAGGTTGGCAAGCGCATCTACCATCTATCAGGCGTGGAGAACGACGCCGACGGCAATCCAAAGTATTTCCTCGTCGGATGTTCAAGCTGCCATCCGAGTTACATTGCAATCGAGGAACGCGTCGCGCTTTCGCAAAAGTTTACCGGCGCGCCCCCGGCCGCCCTTGCGGAACTTGCCGACATGTACCGGCCTTCGCTGAAGGCCAGCGAATATCAGGTCGGTAGTCACACGTTGCAGATCTTGCCAATTGATTTTACCTTTCACCCGGTAAAAAACGGCACGGAGTTGTCCGAGCTTTATCGGACGATTGCCGCCGGTATTGCCGGCGCAGCCATGCCGGCCTGGAAGGGCGTTTTGAACGAGGAAAGCCTCTGGGCCCTTACCCACTACGTCAAGAGCCTCATCCACCTGCGGGGCACGAAGCAGGCAATCGTATTGCGAAACACGATGATGAACCAAACCGTGCCTCCCGCGCCACCGTCCGAGGCCGCGGCAGCCGAAAAAACACCGTGACGTCTACCCTTCCGACCCAAAATCTCCGCATCCGCTCTGAAGTGGGCCTGACTCCCCCTCGCGATCTCCAAAAGGAATTGCCGCTTTCGGACGCCGCACAGGCCACCGTGATCGAGGCCCGCGATTCGATTCGGGGGCTTTTGCTCGGAACCAATCCGAATCCCCGCCTGATGGTGGTGGTTGGTCCGTGCAGCATTCATGACGTGAAGGCCGCGCGCGAATACGCGAACCTGGTTGAAAAATGGCGCGAGCAATACGGTCGGCAGTTGCTGATCTTGATGCGCGTATACTTCGAGAAGCCACGCACGACGACGGGCTGGAAGGGATTGCTCAACGATCCGCACCTCGACGGCAGCTACGACATAGAGGCGGGTTTGCGAACGGGCCGAAGCTTACTGGTTGAGCTTGCCGAACGCGGAATCCCGGCGGGATCCGAGATCCTGGATCCGATCGCGCCGCAATACCTTGGCGATGTAATTGCCTGGGCCGCGATTGGCGCGCGTACCACGGAAAGCCAGACCCACCGCGAGATGGCGTCGGGTGTTTCGATGCCGGTTGGGTTCAAGAATGGCACCGATGGCACCTTCGACAGCGCCATCAACGCCATGCGTTCGGCGTCGGAACCGCATCACTTTCTCGGCATCGATGGCGGGGGTCGGGTGTCGATGATCGGGACGGCGGGCAATGCCGACACCCATATCGTATTACGCGGTGGGGCGGGTGGGCCGAACTTCGACGCGGCCTCGGTTGTGGCTGCCACAGCCATTCTGGACAAACAAAAGCTGTGCTCCCGGATCCTCATTGACTGCAGTCACGGTAACAGCCGCAAGGACTACCGCCGACAGCCGGAGGTTTCAGCGGACGTGGCGAAACAGCTATACGCAGGTAGCCGCAACATTCTGGGCGTCATGATCGAGTCACATCTGCAGCCAGGCAACCAACCGTTTTCGGTCGAGACAAAAAAGCCATTGCAGTACGGTTTGAGCATCACCGATGGATGCGTGGCGCCGGATACGACCGATGCGATGCTTGCGGAACTGGCGGGCGCGGTCGCGGCGCGGACGTAGGGGTTAGCGTTAGATTTGACGCTCTCCCGCTAGTTCTTGGTCGAATTGACCGCGTTCGACTGCCGCCGTCCGCTCGACCTGACCGACGCCGTCGCCATAGCTTTCGACTTCCGCGTCACCGATTTAACCATCGGATAACCATCGGCAAGCATCTGGTAATCCAACCGTCCCACGCGTCTCCGCTCGACCACCATCGTCTGCCAGATCTCCGCCTCGTTGGCGGCGCTCTGCGCCTCGACCCTCGCCAGATTAAACCGCGGTCGCGCTGGCAACACACTCGGTTTCCTCGCCGGTCGCTTGCGCGCCAGGTGCTCGCCCACGAACGCGTCCTTGCCGTATTTTTCGTACCACAACATCGTGTGCGCAGTCGAAAGGGCGCCGGCCCACGGATAACGCCTCAGTCGGTAAAGCCCCGACAGCGCCGACAGCGCCTTCTCAAGGCGGGCATCTTCTTCCGGCTTCTTCGAGCGCCGCTTTTCCTGGAAGAACAGACCCGTCTTGAACTCGTCGCCCTCCACACCCCAGGTTTCCTTGATGCCGAAGTCACCCGGGCGCTGCGCGATGAGCGAGCCATGCGTCAGATCGAACTGGCCGAGAATGAAGAGCGCCACATCGCCCACCAGGGTTTCAACGAAGCGCACCGTCTGCATCGCCTCGCGGTAGGTTTCGGTCGGAAAGTCCGAAAAGCACATTGCCTCAACCGCAACACCCGCGTGTGACAGATTGCGGATCGCGTTCTGCACGTCCTCGACCGGGATCCCCTTGTCGATAAGCTTCAACACACGAGGCGCCGCCGATTCAACCCCAAGCGCCGCCGACAGCGCGCCACCCGCGACCAACTCCGCACAGCGGGCGGGCGTAAGCGATCGTTCAGGACGCATGTCGCTGCCCCAGCGCAAGGTCATCCCGCGGGCGATGATGCCGCGGGCAATGTTGGTGGCGATGCGCGGAGAGAATACGTCCTGCGAAAAATAGAACACACGCGTGCCGTGTTTCTTTTGCAGGGTTTGCAAGTGATCCAGCACGGTTTCGACCGGACGCTCTCGATAGCGGGCCGTACCCACTTCGGCGAGTCCGTAGTGGCAAAACGTACAGACGCCCCAGTAACAACCGCGCGAAGGATCGTAAGGCAACACGATGTCGGGCGCGAAGTATCGATCGAGCGGCAATCCGTCAAAGTCAGGCGCGGGCAAGATCGACATGTCCTCAACCGTACGACCACGAATGAGGCCCGTCGGATTTTCTCCCCGTTCGAGCGCCTGAACCAGTTCGAGGAGAGCGAGCTCGCCTTCAAAAATAACCGCGCTTGAAAACGGACCCAGCGCGCGCGGAATCGCGTCTTCCGCAAGTTGCATGTACATCTGGGTCAACGCCGGACCGCCCACCGTGATGTGCAGGTTCGGCATCCGCTTGCGCAGCGCATACGCCAGTGAATACGCGGGCTGGATTTGTCCCGGGAACGCCACGGAGATGCCCACGAGGCCCACGCCCCTTTTCGCGAGATCATCCGCGAGACCGGCGAAATAGGCCGCGAAGGGATTTCGCTCGGGTTGCGCATCAAGCGCGATCTCGTCCGCGGTCATCAATGAAAACGGCGTTCGATACGCCACAAAGTCGAGTGCCATGGGCGCGTGGGCCGCCGCAATCAACCGCTGGGCCGCACCCACCGTCTCGACTGCCGCGTCGTAGCGCTCCGGAACAAAGAACTGGGTCTTGTCGCGGATGACGGCCAGCGCGTCCTCGATCCCGAGTGCCTCATCGAGGTCTGCACGACCCTTCCAGAGCGCGGCGTAATCCAGTTGTTCCACATGCGACAAACCCGGCAGTTCTTCGAGCGCTGCGATGCGGGTGTCGATCCGGCGGGCCAGCGCCTTGACCGACTTCCGGGTCAGCAGCGACTCCCAGCCCTCCAGATTGGCGTCGATCGGCACGACGCTCACCCCGTGGGAGCGAAGCCAGCCCGTCAGCGTGGGGATCGCCAAATAAGGCGCGGTGGGGTCGCAAGTCGGTGGGTAAATGAGGGCAACTTCCATCGGGATGCGTGTTCTAGCAAATGGGCGAATCGAAAGGGGTCGAGGCGGCTTCTTGTGCCTCGGAACGCGTTGACTCGGGGCGCTCGCCGGCATAGCTTGCGCGCATGTTGAATTGGGGCCCCAACCTCGCCCGTCCAAGGATGAACCCCCCTTTGCCGAGGAGTCCCATGTATCCACGCAACCGCAATCTTTTTCGCGCTTTAAACCTTGTTCTGACGGCGGCCGTCCTTTGCCTGGCCATTCCGATCGCCCATGCCGAAGTCATTGAACTTATTGATAAAACCAAGATTTCCGGCACCGTCCTTCACTACTACGACGGCGTCTACTCAATTCAGACCGGCGAGACGACGGTCAAGGTGCCGAAGGAAAAGATCCGCGCTATCACCTTCGAGCTACCCAAGCCCCGCGCCGAGTTCTCCACGGCCCGCAAAACCTTCGATCGCTGGAGAAAGGCGCTTGAAAAAGGGAACCTGGATCAGGTCATCGATTGTTATGCGCTGATGTACCAGGGCTTCCTCGCCGCTCAGATGGGCCAGGGCGTCGATGCGATGAAGAAGATGCAAGAGGAGCTCGAGGGCACGCAATTCACGATCAAAAATGAAAGCCAAAAAGGAACGGGGGCCACCCTGACGGTCCTGCGCCAAAAAGGCAAAGAGTCTGACGAAGGCGAAGTCGGCTTCGTGAAGGAAAACGGCGAGTGGAAGATGCTGCCGCCGCAGTGAACCATCCGTGATAGCCACCGTCTTCCTCCAGGCCGCACTCATCTCCGCGGCAATCATGCCCGCATCGGGTTCGCGCGATCACAACGCGCGCACGGACGCGAATATACTCATTGCGCCGCCTGCGTTACACGAAGGCCGACCGCTGCTCGATCCCTTCCGGTCGGGCCGTAAGACGGTTGAACCCGAACAAGCGCAGTTGACGAACAGTGCGCCTGCACCGTCGACCGCGAAACCACCCGCCCCTCCCCTCACCTGTTCAAGTGATGACGGCTGTCCCGAGGGCACCATCTGCGACAACGGCCAGTGTCGCGCCTTCGAGCGTTCGACCAACGTTTTATTGTTCCGCAAGGAAGGTCCACGAACCTCCTTCATTCCGTTTTACTGGTCGCGCACGGGCACACCCGGATATCGGGTGGTGGCGCCCCTCTACTGGCATTTCTGGAGTACCGCAGATCATTCCCAGGTGGTGGCGCCCTTCTATTTTCGATTCGAAGACCGCATCAAGCAGAAGACCGTCACGGTCATCTTCGCGGGGTTGCCTGTCTCCTGGTCGCGTGAACCCGGCGCCTCGAGCTGGGGAGTTTGGCCCATCATCTACCGCTCGACCCGCTTTGGCTGGGCGGCACCGTTGCTTGGCTCGTTCAAAATAGGAGATCCCGACAACCAGAAATCCTGGGGCTTTAACTTCTTCTTGCACGCCTGGGCCCGCGATCACAAACGCAACACAGCGTGGGATATTTCTCCGCTGGTTGTTTCGACTCGCTCACGCAAGTCGGCCTTCACCTGGGTTGCACCGCTGAACTTCTACTGGCGCAACCAGGACGCGAGCCATCTGCTTGTGTTGCCGTTTTCGTATCAACAGAAGGATGCCAAGGGCGAGTTCCTGGCAACCTGGCTTGGATATCATTCGCGTGAGGGACGCGCGATGCGCGGCAGCGTCGGCTGGGTTTATTGGTACGGCCGCTCGCCAAACGACAGTAAACACGATGTGTTGTTTCCCCTGGTGTGGAGCTTCCGATCGAAGGGGAGCAACACAACCGTGGCCGGTCCTTTCCTTCACCTGCGCCGTCCCGACTGGTCGTTCTCGACCTTGTTTCCGATTTACTATGCCGGCAAAAACACGAAAGATGCCTCGTCCTTCAGCCTACTCATCCCGCTCTATTTCTCGCGAACCAAGAACGCGGGCAAACAAAGCAGCTGGCTGACACCGCTTGGCAAGGGCACGCGCGATGACGACGCCGGCGTCCGAAACATTTCGTTTTGGTTGCCGCCGATGTTGTTCCACCGGAACCCAAAGGCCAGCCTCGACATGGTGCTGGGTCTGTACTGGCGCCACCGAAACCACGAGCGGCAAACGGATACCATGGTCGCGGGTCCCTATGTTCGTTCCACGGATCCCACCGGTAGTACGACCGCGCTCCTGCCGCTCTTCTGGCATTTCAACGACCTGCGACACAAGGCGACCGCGACGGTTCTTTTTCCGTTCTATGCACGTCGCAAAAATCCCAGCTTCACCTCCACGATGGCCGGCGTGTTTCCGGTCTGGTTTTTCTATACTGATCGCGGCGTCAACGGATACAGCACGGGGCTGATGCCCCTCGTGTTCTGGGGTCGTGACCGAGACCGAAAACACGCGGTTGTATTCCCGCTGTTCTGGCACTTCGCGGACGCCCGCTCGCGCTCGACGGTTGCACTGCCATTGTACTTCAAGCGCCAAACCCTTGATGCGAAGGGCGGCGAAATCGAGCGCATGGCCGGCATCTTCCCTCTCCTCTATTTTCAGGGGCAAGATCGACGGGGCGGTTACAAGGTTCAGTTCCCCTTCTTCTGGCGATTCCGTGATTTCCGCACCGGCGAGACCACCACGGTCGTGCCGCCCGGGTTCTACCGAAAACACACCGATGGGTACTCGGCCGGGGTATTTCCGCTGTTGTTCGTGGGACGAAACGACCGAGCGCAAACGAGTCACGTTGTGGTCGCGCCCTTGTTTTGGCATTTCGCAAACCGCAAAGAACAACGCAGCACCACTGTTGTCCTGAACTACTTTTACAGCAAGACGCCCAAACAGTCGGTGCACGCCTTCTTCCCGATCTTCCACTACAGCAAGGCTCAGAACGACAACGGTGAGGCCAACACTTCAGTGACGCTGCTGCCGCTCTTTCACTACCGGAAAGACGCCACGGCAACGGTATTCGCTTCCCCCGTGGGGGCCTGGTCGAACACAGCAAAGCGCCAGCTGGGATTTGTATTGCCTTACTTCTGGTATCGCGACCGCAACGTTTCGGCGTCCGTCGTGCCGCTCCTGTGGCTGGATGTGTACCAGCGCAAGCTTGCGCAGCGCACCCGCATGTTCGGCCCCTACATTGCAGTGGATGCGCCGGAGCTGAAAGCCCGCTACCTGCTGCCCGTTTTCGGTCGCTACGAAACGCCGACCGACACCGGGACATGGATTGCGCCCACCTACTTCCGACGCCGCACGCGCGATGGCTACCAGCTCGATACCTTTTTTCCGTTGTTCTGGAAGTCGTCGTCTCCGAAGACGCGAACCTTGCAGGTCGGACCCTGGTGGAGCCGCACCACCGACAAGGGAAGGTCGACGGGCCTGATTCCGGCCTATCTGTACACCCAGAATCAGCAACGATCGCTCTTGCTGACGCCGCTCTTTTACCATCGCCGGGATTTCCGGGAGAAAACCTCGAAGACGTGGGCAGCCTTGCTGTTCTACCGTAGCACGCGACCGGATGGGCATCGGGCTGTGCTGTTCCCGCTCTGGTTTTCGGGACACGAAAAACATGAGAGCCACCAGGTTCTCTTCCCACTCTACTGGCACTTCGCCAATACCGAACAGAAGACCAGCACCACTGTCGTGGGTCCGTTCTTCAAGCGTCGCGAAAAGAGCGAAACCGCCACGGGGCTCATTCCGTTCTTCTGGTATTCGCGCGACGCCACGAAAGATTCGGGATCGTACGCATTCTTTCCGTTTTTCTATCGCGGGTATGGCCGCAGCGAGAGCACGTTCTACACCCCGCTCTTCGGCAAAGGGCATACGCAAACCAGCACCTGGTGGTACGTCCCGCCCGTTCTTCATCGCGTCACCACCCAGAGCCGATTCACCACGGTATTTCCGCTGTGGTTCGCCCACGAGAACCGCGAAACGGAGACCAAAACCCGTTTCCTGCTGCCGCTGCTTCACTTCTCGCGCTCCACGCCCGAGAAGTCGATTTCCTCGTGGCTGGCACTCTTCTGGCGGCACCGCGGAATCGCGTCAGCATCGACCGTCGTGTTCCCACTTTTCTTCGATCACCACAGCTACTACGAGAGCCGCACCACGGCGTTGCTGCCACTGTTTTTGCGCTACCATCGCATTGCCGACGACACCACCTATACGATTGCGCCGCTCTTTTACCGACGCGCCGATAGGAAGGAGTCCACCACGGTCCTCTTCCCTCTCTACTGGGACTTCAAGAAAGACAACCGTCGCACCTCGCTGCTCATTCCGTTGTACGGGCGCTTCGAGCGACCTGACTATGTGGCGACGTTCGTTTTCCCATCGTTCTACTATCGCCGTGGCCGTGGAACGGCTGAGGGAACCTATCGCGCGATGCTATTCCCGCTCTGGGAATCCGCTGCCAAACGCAAGGGCGACACCATGTGGGAAGTCGTGCTCGGCCTTTTTGGCTACGAACGCATCGGCCGCAACCGCTTCGTGAAGGTGCTGTTCGTCCCCTTCGAGATCGAAGCGGTGCCACGCAGTCAGAGCGCGTGGTACGGTCGCACCGAACCCATCCGCCGCGCAATGCCCGCAAGGGGATTTTCGGGCCACATCTGGTAGCGCGCCACAAGGCGCTAGTTCTTGCGCCGAATTTCTGGCTCGCCATAGACGCGCCACGGTTCGCATACGCCGGCATGATCAACCACGGGTGTTTGGCCCTTGGCAGTTTGAACGCCCACGCAATCCGGCATACTGTTCTTGCGAACGACCATGCCTGAACTCCCTTCGGGCAACAGCGGGTAGGCGAAGGTACCCGAGAGCGTAAAGGTCGTGGGACTCGTCACGGTCACGACGTGAGCACCATTGGCGCGAATCTGATTCGGTACTTCCTGAACGTAGACCTCGTCACCTGTCGCGAAACCGTGGGCAACCGCCGTTTCGATGCCGATGGGCTTGGTTTTTGTAGCCCGAACAATGTTGATATGCGGGCATTCATTGCCCTTGTTGTCGTGATCGACACACACACGAATCGGTTTTGAGACCTGCTTTTTGCCAAGCTTGTCCTGCGCAACGGCTGCCAGACACAGCCAACCATCTTTGAGATTGGCACCCAACGCGTCGATCTGCCGTCCGGCGCACTCACTCGTTGGATTGATGGGACCCACCGTCCAGATCGAACCCTGTTTGCCAACCGTATACGACATGTACGCGGTCATGGTGTGGCCGTGTCGTGCGAGAACTAGGTCCTCGCCGTTCGGGCCGCTAAAGAAGTTCATAAAGCCTTTGTAGTAGTTGGTGGTGGGTCCACACGCGCTCGCAGGTTGCGTCGTAACGCCAGCATAGTACGAACACGCGATCCCGCCGTTGTCAGGAGCCTGGCCGGTATAGTCAGCATCACCCTTCGGATCCATCACGGTCAACGCGAGTTGCAAAACCTCGTCGTCGCTCACAGGTCGCGTGCTGGGACGCAAGAGAGGATTCAAAGCGTCACACGTTGGGAACAACCGTGGAAGATTGGTGATGGGATTGATGGTCGGGTTACCCATGGCGTCAAGGTGGTCGGAATCGGTATCCACCACCAGGGCCCGGTCGGGTTTGTCGTAAACCAGCAGATCGACGGTCGCTGTCCCCGCGATTGGGACGAACTTCGCATCGCCCGATACGGTCCGGTTTCCTTGATCCTCGACACGAACGCGAACGTTGAAGGTTTGTCCCACCTTTTGGCCGTCATCAACCGCATCCGGACCGACCGGATCAAACGGATAGGAGCAGCTTGGAAAGCCGTTAAACTCGCTCTCTTCGCGATAGCTTTCGGGAGGGTCGAGTTCCAGCATCGGCGGATTGTTGTCGAAAGACGTGAGGTATCCAACGGTGGATTCGTTGCCAAGCTTGTCGGAAGCGCGGAATGAAACGACGGGAAAAATAACATTGTCGGGAATCTTGTTTCCGTCAAACACACCCGTGAACTGATTGGGGGCGCCACCCACGAGGGGTGGATTCATTTTGACCTGGAATGACTGATCTCCGTGCGCAACAACAGCGACAACGGAAGCCGTATCCAGCCCCGCCGGATCGGTGACCGTTGCCGACAATTCGACGATCCCGCCAATCAAAACGCCAGGTCCCGGCACGGTCTCCGTGATGCTCGGCCCCAGGTTGTCCACGGTGAATCGTCGCACCGCAACGGACGAATTCTGCGTTGCGTTCTTGGCCCTTGCGGTCAACAACTGTGCGCCTTCGAGAGACGGTTGAAACACAGGGGCGTCAAACAGCACCGTTGCGCGATAGAGGTTCCCTTCTTTGACCAGCGTGAGCTTGTAGTCACCGATCGCAACTTCGACGTCGGTCACGGGCGGCGAAACCAAATCGGTGACTTCGACCTCGACGAGCGTTTGTCCCTTGTAGAACTGACCATCGAGCGGCGAAATGAACTTGATGGTTGGGCCGGCGTCAACGATGATTGGCACCGTCTTCGATGCCATCTTTCCACTTCGCATGAGCACGGTAAACCGCAAACTCGCGCCACCGCTCGGCAGGCCTGACAACGAGACCGGCGTGTTGGCGAAGGTGAAAATTCGAACACCCGGCCGCGTGGCCGTATCGGCGATCCCCACCTGATTCAGCGTTTGAGCGGCACCGAATGAAGTCCCCAGAGCGTCGCCAACCTGCGCAACCAGCGACCCGATTTCATCGGCCGGGATCACGGGAATCACGACCTGAACGTTGGGTCGAAAATCGCCGGCCTTGAGTACCGAGATCTTGGTCTTGTCTTCAACAGGATCAATCGAGTTGATCACCACGTCTTTGTCGCCCGTAACAATGGTGCCTGCGTCCGTGAAAGTCGCAGCATCGTCTGCAATCGTCAGTCCGCCATCGAGCCGCGAGACAACATTGCGACCTGGATCGGAAGCATCGCTGCCCGCCCCCACGGTGGTGGCACTCGGTCCGCCGTCATCGCAACCCACCAATCCCACCGCGACCATCGACAACAATAAGAAACTGGATTGTTTGATATTCACGCAATGTCTCCTGTTTGCGGTACAAGCTCGACCGCTAACTATTGAGCTGAGTCTTTCGTATTCGATCCCGTTGTCTCGGTCGGAACCTCGGCGGGGAACGCGAGAACGACGTACTGGCTGCCGTCAGGCCCTGCATCTGTCCGCGGGGTGGGGACCGATGGCGCCTTGAGCGTCACGATGATCTCGACGTCCTTCTTGCGCTGGCGCGCTTGCACCGACAGCACGTTGGTCCCGAAAAACCGGGTCTCCAATCGTCGACTGTTGTTGTCGAGGTGGATGCGACAGTTGCGCAGGAAAACCGAAACACGTTTGCCCGAGGCTTCGCCCATTTCAAACGGAGTCGCCGTCGAGGTTTGCAAGAATACGAGCGGCCCGCTGTCGGATTTCTGAAACCCCGTCCAGACAAGCTGCGGTCCAGTCCCCTTGGGGGGTGGCAACGGGTTCTTGCGCGGAAGCTCGGGGCTTACGCCCACGTACTTTTCGTTGTCCGCGGGCACATCGCCATCGCCAGCGCGGGATGTGCCCCCGAACAATAGAAACGCCGCAAGCGCCGCGGGGGTGAAAAGCGAAAAGCGGAGAACTGAACCGGTGCCGGATAACATGCGTCCGAAGGTGGCCATCGGCAGATCCTAGAGCGGCCTTCACTAAAAACGAAAAAAACGTCCCAATTCCCACACCCTTCGGGGTCAAAAGGGGTCAATCGCCTCCCCCAGCAAGGCGGCGCGAAGCGGGCCCACCAAAAAGAGGGAACCGGCCACCGCCACCGGAAATCGGGCCGAGCCCGCCCGGACTATCCATTCAATGGGATCTGGGACGGTGAGGACTTCACTGAAACCCGCCAGACTTGCCGCGTCGGCGAGATCGGCAATCGGCATCGGCCGCGGACCCAAACTCGTCACCGCGATGCGCGCAAACGCACCGGCCAGGGCCGATAGAATACCCGCCACATCTTTGTCCGCGGAGATCCCAACGAGGATCTGTGTTGGCCTTATCGCCAGAGGCATCTCGTTTACGACGGTTGCGAGGATCGCGGCGCCCTGTGGATTGTGGGCGCCATCAAAAAGCACAGAACCGACCGATTCGCAGCGGCCCGGCCATTGCACTTGGGAAAGGCCGATGGAATGCACCGAAGCTGGAAACGACAGGCCGAGAAACCGAGACGCGAGATCGAAGACAGCACAGGCGATGGCGGCGTTGTCGCGCTGATGGACACCCGCCAGGGAAAACGGGCTCGAGCCAAGTCCTCGATCCTCAAGGGACTGCGGAAAAACAACCGGGGCACCCACACGTTGGGCGGTTTCGGATACGAGCTGGACAATCTCCGGCGGGTTTCCCATTCCGACGACCATCGGCACGCCGGGTCGAGCAATCGCGGCTTTTTCCTGCGCGATGGACAAGAGATCGGGACCTAGTATTTGCGTGTGGTCGAGTCCAATCATGGTGACCGCGGTAACGTGCACCTCCGCCGCCGTGACGGCATCGAGTCGGCCACCAAGACCCGTTTCAAGGACAGCCAGCTCAACGCCGTCCTCGACCATGACGAGCAGCGCAAGGACGAGCGAGATCTCGAAATAAGTGAGCGGCACTGCGGTCGCGTCGATGCGATCGAGCAGCGCACCGAGGCGTTCCCCGTCCACTTCGGCACCTGTGATACGAATTCGTTCGGTGAATCGTGCGAGGTGCGGTGAGCTGAACAAGCCAACCCGCAACCCCGCCGCAAGACCCATGGCTTCGACCATGGCGCATACCGAACCTTTTCCATTGGTGCCCGCAACCTGCACGCAGCACGTTGATTTATCGGGCCGCCCCAGTTGGTCGAGCGCCGCGTTCACGCGATCGAGGCCAAGCAAGATGCCTCGACCGGCGACGGCCGACATGCGCGTCAAGAAGCGGCGGTATTCGGGGCCAGCCGAAACCACGCTCACGATGTCGCGGCGACGCGAGGTTTGCCGGTCAGGCTTCGCACGATTTGAGCGATCGTCGACTTCATATCGCGGCGGGCGACAATCATGTCGACGAAACCGTGGTCCAGCAGGAACTCGGAACGCTGAAAGCCGGGGGGCAAGCTTTGGCCAATCGTACTTTCGATGACCCGTGCGCCCGCAAAACCAATCTGCGCTTTCGGCTCGGCAAGGGTCACGTCACCCAGCATTGCAAAACTCGCCGCAACACCACCGGTGGTCGGGTGGAGGAGGATTGACAGGAGCGGAATCCCAGCCGAGCGCAATCGCGAAATCGCCGCCGACGTCTTCGCCATTTGCATGAGCGACAACACACCTTCTTGCATGCGAGCGCCGCCCGAAGCGCAGAAGATCAAGGCAGGGACCCGGCGTTCAAGGGCGCGTTCGTACACGCGCGTGATCTTTTCACCGACAACCGATCCCATCGAGCCACCCATGAACTCGAACACAAAGAATCCAGCCTCGACGGGCTCACCATCTATCAGACCCGAACCGGACACAAAAGCGTCGGCGGTCTTGCACTTGCGCTGCGCTATCCGAATGCGGTCGGAATACTTTTTCGAATCGAAGAATCCGAGGGGATCGATGCTCTCAATCCGTGCGTCCTGCTCGGTAAAGGTTCCCGCATCAAACAGCAGCTCGATGCGAAGGGCGGTCGGCAACGCGAAGTGGTGCTGACAACCAGGACACACCTGCTGGTTGCGGGCGATGTCGGCCGTCAACAGGGTCTCGCGACACTCCGGGCATTTGGTGAACACGCCGGCAGGCACGCTTCGCTTGGTCGGCAGCGCATCGTCGTCAGAATCCCCGTCGGCACCGAGATCAGCGTCCGAGGAGGTGTCTTCAAGCGCGGTTATTGGGCCTTCGTCTGGCTTTTCGGGGTCCATGGGCTCGCCGGTTGTGGCCGGTGACGCTATCTTGAACCGCTCGGTGCCCCTGTCAATGGAGACCAATCACTATCACGCCGTCGTTTACGGCGACGACCTGACGGGTTTGGTGGCGTCATGTCTGTTGGCCCACAGAGGCCTGAGAACGCTGCTCGTTGGACACGACCGGGTGGCGCCGATGGTGGCGGCGGGACCCCATCTTCTTGGTGCCCTCCCCTCGTTGCTGCCAACGCTCGAGCTCGGTTCTTTACGACGGGTGTTTGCAGAGCTAAACCTCATCCCCATCGTTCGACGCAGGTCCGAGGTTCTGAACCCGAGGGCCGAGCTCGTCTTGCCGCAGGGTCGCTTCGACCTCGGCGCACCGGATTCAGAGCTCGCGACCGCTCTCGGTCGTGCGTTCCCCGATGTGCGCGAACACATTCGCCCCATCCTCTCGCGTCTCACCGACATGGCGGCTGTTCTAGAGCCCATCCTGAGTGCCGATCTCTCGTTGCCACCCATCGGGTTTTGGGAGCGACGCGAAGCGGCCCGCTACCAGTCGCGCCTGCCGAGTCGTGATACGGATGCGATGGCACCGCTTGAGTCCACGCATCCTCTGCGAGCCGGCATTTCCGCCATCGCCTCGCTTTCCAGCAATTTCGCGCCCTCCGATCTGGGTCGCGTGCCCGTGGCGCAATCGTTCGCCAACGCACGGCGTGGGTTCCATCGTTTCCCGGTCGGGAACGGCGATCTGCGGGCGATGCTTCTCGAAAAACTTCAAACCGACTCCGGTGAGCTTCGTGCGCGCGCCTTTCCCGCCAACATCACCTTTCGACGCGGCCGGGCGGCAGGGATCCAGCTTCGGCCACGCGATGAGTTCATTGGATCGGATCACCTGATCTGGGCTGCGCCGACTTCCGAACTGCTGCCTTTTTGCGACGAAAAATCTGGTCGCCGCTTGCGCGAGTTCGGCGTGGGCATTCGACCCGCGTGCTACAAATACTGTCTATCGGCGCTGCTTTCCCCGGAAGGGCTCGGCAGCCCGCGACCTTCGCGCACTTTTTCCGTACTTGATCCGACCCGGCCCTTGCTTGAGGACAATGCCATCGTCGTGACGGTAGGAGCCCCGGCCCGCCCCGAAGGACCGTCTGCAATCTGGATCGAATGCCTCGTTCCCGCCGGCGTCGTCACGTCCGATCGCTCGTATCTATCGTTCGTTCGAAGCCGCGTGTTGGATCATGTGCGACGGTTGTTTCCCGATTGGGATCGCCACGTGCAAGCCATCGTTTCGGCGCACGATGGCCTCGCTGCGGAAGTGCGCGACGAATCCGGACTGCTTTGCCCGGTATCGACGCCAACCCCGATCGCTTCTATGCCAGCGGTCCTCAGCAGCGACCTGCCCCGCAGCCTCGACGTGGGCGCCGTACCGCACGCTTCGGGTGTCAAACACCTCCACCTCGCGAGCACCGAGAACCTGCCCGGACTTGGGCTCGAAGGTCCTTTTGTGAGTGCCTGGAACGTCGCCCGGATCGTGGCGCAGGGGCGACAACGCCGAATGGGGACCGGCGGGATGATGCTTCTCGGCGACGCCTGATCGATTTTTTGATCGGTGACAAAAGCCAGCTTACGGTGTGTAGATGATGGTTGATAGACGTCGGGCGGAACGTGAGCGTCGGGGTATCGAGCGGGTACGGACCACCTTCGCCGTCAAAATGGTGGCCGATGGGCGCATCGTCCTCGCGCAGTGCGAAGACGTGGGGACGACCGGAATCACCCTGCGTCGCGCGGGTGGCCAGCCGGTTCCGGTAGGGACGCCCATCAAGATCTGCTTCGCGCTGCCGGACGACCGGGCGGTCCTGACGGCCCACGGCGAGGTCATCACCGATCGCAGCGCCGGCTATTTCCGGCGTACGGGGTTGCGTTTTTCGCGCATCTCACCGGAAGCCAGCCGTCGACTGGCCGCCTTCTTTGAGAGTCGGCAGTCCCGTCAGGTCACCACAACGGACGACCAGCACGCCCACGGCTAGGCCGTTATTGCCCGACGAGGGACTCGGCTTCCTCAACGATGAAGTTGGGAATGCCGTCCACAACGGCGAAGCCGAGCTGGCACGCCTTGCAGGAGAAGCGGGTTTCCGCGTCATCCAAAACAAGGGCGCCCTTGCATTTGGGGCACGCGAGGATGTCGATGAGAGCACGGTTGAGCTGCAGAGCCATTGGGGTTGAAATCTTAGCAATCTCGACGCAAAAAGAGAACTAGGGAATACTGCCTCTGTCCAATGTTGAAGCGCATCGCGTTCCTGATTGTCCTCTCCGCCGCCCTCGGTCTCGCCGCGTATACGTTTCGGCGTTTCTACCGAATGATCCGGGCCGGCAAACCCGCGGACCGCTTTGACCGGCCTGCCGATCGCATCCAGTCCGTTGTCGATTTCTTCTTCGGCCAGAAAAAGGTCATCGAAGAGGCCTACATCCCCTCGGCGCGCTGGAAGGGATTCGTCAAATCGATCGGCAGCAAGTACCACTTTCTGATTTTCTGGGGCTTCATCATCATCACGATCGGAACGACGGAAACACTCGCCGCTGCTGTCATCCCCGATCTCACCCTCGATCGACTGCTCGGCATCCGCGTTGCGCATTTTGTCTACGCCTCGATCGACTGGGCAACATTGACGGTGCTGGTCGTGATCGGATTCTCGGTGTTTCGCCGCATGGTTTTGCAACCGCACCTCATCCCGATGAGCCCGGACGCAGCCCTCATCCTTGGCACCATCGCAAGCTTGATGCTGACGCATTTCGGGATCCAGGTCTTCCATCTGGTTGCAGAGGGCGGAGGCAATGGCGCGTATCCGATCTCCGAGTACCTTGCGGGGTGGCTCATCGCCATTCCATCCGGTACCGCGAAAGTATTGAGCGAGATCAACTGGTGGATCCACGTCTTGCTCGTTCTAGGCTTCGGCAACTACCTGCTGTACTCGAAACACAGTCACATCGTTGCGGCCTTCCCCAACATTCTATTCCGCAATCTTGAACAACGCGGCGTCTTGCCGAAGTTAAATCTTGAAGCCGACGACATCGCGCAGATCGGAATCGTCGAGAGCTACAAGGACTTCACCTGGAAATCGATTCTCGATAGCTTTGCGTGTACCGAGTGCGCCCGCTGCAGCAACGCCTGCCCGGCCTACACCACCGGCAAGCCGCTGTCGCCCATGCAGGTCGTTCATGATCTGCGCGA